>Ga0116202_10000250_pt1 | contig 28805 bp, 23 predicted proteins | sample LakKivw325mmetaG_FD_94479 | JGI IMG/M metagenome (GOLD analysis project Ga0116202, IMG submission 94479) | Anoxic lake water microbial communities from Lake Kivu, Rwanda to study Microbial Dark Matter (Phase II) - Lake Kivu water 325m metaG | ecosystem: Environmental > Aquatic > Freshwater >... | reverse complement strand
GTTATGACCGGCTTGGTGGTGGTGAACCATGCGCTTGACGAAGCCCTGGAGCAGGCAGACGAACAGAACGCGAGAATAGAGCAGAGACTGCGGGAGCAGCGGGAGTGGTTCAGTTCGCATTAGGATCACCAGCACCGGTAGTGATTGGGGGCTGCGAGCGACTCTTCTACGAAGAAGTTCCTGCTAAGACTCGATAGGCCTCCCGGGAAACCTGGAAACCTGGGAAACCTGGGGGAAACCTGGGAAACCTGGGGACGCTACCCGTATTTCGGCATTGTCAAGGGCCGCGAGGGGAGAGTAGAAGAGTAGACAGAATACAGTAGACAGGGAGAGGAGAGTGACCAAGTGGTCAAGTGACCCAGTGACCTAGTGAGGACGGCGGGCAGAGGACAGTAGACAGAACACAGTAGACCGGAAACAGGGGCGGACGGCCGGATGCGGGATGCTCCCGAAGCGGCGGGTTGACTTGGCGGTGCGCGGGGTTAGGCTGTCCGCGATAATTGGAGGAACCGTGAGAATAGTAACGACGATTCTGGCCGCTTTGCTGCTGGTTGCCGGAGCCGGCTGTCCGCGCTCGCCGGGCGCCGCGCAGCGCTGGGGCATCACCAAGCCGACCGCCGAAGCCGAAACGCAGCTTGCCGATGCCTACCGGCAGTTCTACGACTTGAAGTTTGACTCGGCGCAGACTTCCTACCGCGAACTCGTGCAGAAGTTTCCACAGAGCGCGGAGGCGCACCTTGGCCTTTCCATGGCGCTGCGCTACTTGAACTTCCCCGACGACGCGCTGGCCGAGGCGCGCAAAGCGCTGGCGCTGGACCCGGGCGCGGCCGGCGTGCTGCTCAACTACGCGGACTTGGTCCTGCCCATCCGGGCCGCCCGCGTCGAGGGGATGACCGACGAGGAGCGATACGCGGAGTCGGAGAAGTACAACCTGAAGGCGGCAGGCATGAGCCACCCGCTGAACGCGCACGCGCACACCGGGCTCTGGGCCGCGTACATGGCGCAGGGCCGGCTTACCGATGCGCGCCGGCAGTTGCGCGAGCTCGGGCGCAAGGGGTACTACCAGCAGCCGCTCGTAGACTTCGGCCGTAACCTGCTGGCCGGGCTGGAGCCGAACGCAATCATCTTCACCAACGGCGACAACGATACCTACCCGGCGTGGGTGCTCCAGGTCGCCGAGAACTTCCGGCCCGACGTGACGGTCGCGAATCTGAGCCTTCTGAACCTGCCCGCAGTCGTGCGAATGATGAAGGATTCGCTCGGCCTGCCGGTGTCGTTCTCCGGGGAGGAGATTGCCGCGCTGGCGCCGAAGCCCGGAGCCGGCGGCCGGGGCGTGGCGCTCGTATCGCAGCAGGTGGTGGACAACGTCATCGCCAACGCGGCCGGGGCGGGCCGGCCGGTGTACTTCGCCGTGACCGTGAGCCGGGAGATGAGCGACCCGTATTCCGACCGGCTGGTGCTCGAAGGTATCGTCAACCGCGTGGCCTGGGACAAGCCGGCCGCGGCGCTGGACCCGGACCGCATCATCGCGAACATGACGAAGGAGTACCGCCTGGGCTGGCCTGAGAAGATGCCGGCCTGGCCGGCGAACATGTCGCCTTTGACCAACCGGGTCGCGCCGATGGCTCTGAACTACGCTTCGGTCGAGGTGCAGTTGGCCGCCTGGTATGACTCGCTGGGCCGCAAGCCCGAAGCCGCAGCGGCGCTCGTCGCCGCGGCCGAGTGGGCATGGCGCGGAGAGCGCGGCGAAGGAACGCGCGTCATTATCGAGGGCGCGCTGGAGCGGGACCCGGACAATCCGGCCGCGAAGGCGCTCAAGGCCCGGCTGGACCGGGCAGGTTCAGGGAACTGACCCGGCGCTATTCGACCTTGTAGGCCAGGCCCCAGAGCATCGAGCGGTCCGGGCCGGCCTTGTTGACAATCGCGTCGCACAGGTCGAGGACTTCGAACCATACCCAGTGGTTGCCTGCGGTCTTCGTCACCCAGGTGCCGTACCAGTTGCCGGCCAGGGTGTCGTAGGCGAACGGCGAGTAGTGGTCCGCATTCGGGCCGTGGAGATAGGCCCATGAGAAGCCGACGTCGTCGTGTTCGTAGAGCTTCAATGAGACCGAGTCGCCGACTCGGAACGTGTAGGCGTAAGGGTCGAGCACCAGCCGGTGAGTGTTGGCGAGCGTCGGGTAGGGGACGAGCGAGTCGCCGCGTTTGACCGAAACCTGGACCGACTCGACTTCAATCCGGCCTGCGCCGGAGTCGAACCTGGCGTCGCAGGGCGAGAGTTCGACCATCTGCCACTTGTCGCCCCGAAACTCGAACTTGGCCTCCATCCCGCCCTTGATTTCGGGCGCGGGCTTGACCACCGTGTCCCTGATTGACGTGTCCGGCAGGTCGGTATAGACCACGAACAGGGTGCAGGGCCAGGCGATGTCGAACGTCACTTCGGCAAAGGGTTTCTGGACCGTGATGGTGTAGTCAATGGCCGGCTCGGCGACGTTGCGCCAGGCCTGGACCGGAACCGACGTGTCGCCGTCCTGCGGCCCGTGGCCGGTGTAGCCGTCGCTTGCGCCCGGTATCGCGCCCAGGGCGCGGAAGAACGGGTCGTTCTGCAGGGCGTCGTTGACTTTCTCCTGGTCGGACTTGCCGCAGCCGGTCAGGATGACCGCGGCGGCGAGGAACAGTAGCAGCAGGTACTTCATGCAACTCCTTTTGCCGGCCATTATATGGCCGGTTCGGAGAAAGTCAAAGCTGAAGTGCGACAGGGGCCTTGCGGCCCCTGTCGCGGAGGATGTGCTACGACCGTCGGTCAGTCAGGCCGACGCCTGGGTGGCCTCACGGAAAGATGCCCCGGCCGGCATAGACCTTTTCGAGCCGGGACAGGGCCACAATGTATGCCGCGGTGCGCCAGTCAACGTCGTGCTTCTGCGCCGCGTCGCGCACCTGGCAGTAGGCGGCGACGAGTTTGCGCTGGAGCTTGCGGTCAACCTCCTCAAGGTCCCATGCCTCGCTGCGCTTGTTCTGCAGCCACTCGAAGTAGCTGACCACGACGCCGCCCGAGTTGCACAGGATGTCGGGCAGGACGTCAATCCCGCGCTTGTGCAGGATGATGTCGCCGTAAGGGTCGGTCGGGCCGTTCGCGCCCTCGGCCACGAGCCGCACGCGGAGCAGCGACGCGGTCGTGCCGGTAATCTGGTTCTCGAGCGCGGCCGGCACGAAAATGTCGGCCCCGGTCGAGAGGAACGTTTCGTGGTCAACCGGCGAGGCGGCCGCGTAGCCGTACACTCCGCGGTTCTCCTTGACGTATGCGGTCAGCGCGTCGGGGTCAAGGCCTTCGGGGTTGGCGATCGCGCCGGTGACGTCCTCGACCGCGGCCAGCTTCGCGCCCCGGGCCCGAAGCAGCCGCGCGGCCCAGGAGCCGACGTTGCCGAACCCCTGCACCAGGTAGGTCGCGCCGGCGAGGTTGAACTTGCGGTCCTTGGCCCATTCCTCGATGCAGGTGAGCACGCCCTGGCCGGTGGCCTTGTCCCGGCCCAGGCTGCCGCCGAGTTCGACCGGCTTGCCGGTCACGACGTGCAGGCTTGCGGCCCGGCGCGCGGGCGGGATGGACGACAGGTAGGTGTCGAGAATCCAGGCCATGATTTGCGGGTTGGTGTTGACGTCCGGGGCCGGGATGTCGTATTCCGGGCCGATGTTGTGGCCCAGGGCCCAGGCGAACCGGCGGGTGATACGCTCGAGTTCGGCCGGCGAGTGCTTCGCGGGGTCGAACTGGATGCCGCCCTTGGCCCCGCCGAACGGGATGTTGGTGATGGCCGACTTCCAGGTCATCCAGGTTGCGAGCGCCCGGACTTCGTCAAGGTCAACCGCGGGGTGGAAGCGCAGCCCGCCCTTGAACGGGCCCAGGGCGTTGTTGTGCTGGACCCGGTACCCGGTGAACATCTCGACCCGGCCGTCGTCCATCTTCACCGGGAAATGGACGACGATTTCGTTGGCCGTGGTGGCGAGGATTTTTCTCGTGTTGTCGGCCAGGCCGGCGAGGTCCGCGGCCCGGTTGAACTGGCGCACGACGTTGTCGTACACCGAGGTCTTGCGGACCTGGGGCGGCGCCGGGCGGATTACTGGTGAACTGACTGCCATGCGCGCCTCTTACCGGTACTCTTCGCAGTGCCAGACTCCGCCCTCGCGACGGGCGTAGCCGCACTCGCCGCGCAGGGCGCAGTTGACACACAGGCCTTTGGAGGCCGGGATTTCGGGCCTAAGCTCGGCCGGGTCCGGGATGAGCACCTGGCTTAGGTCCGCGCGCGCCGGCTCAGGGGAGTAACCGTCGTACATCTCACAGAAGTTGACGACCGACTCGGCGCGCCGGCGATACGCGCACCCGTCGGCATTGTTGCAGTTCGCGCACAGCCCGGGGTACGCAGGTCTGGTTTCGGGCTTCTTGCGGTCAGCCTCGACCGGCTGACGCCTGGTTCCAGCTACTGACATGATAACCTCCTGGAAATGGCAGCCTGAAGGCCGTTCATAGCCCTTCGCTCGGCTGCCGTGCTGGTATTCATTTGTTTGAGTATTACACGGAATGTGCCAGGAGATTGGCAGGCTGAGCGCGAAGCGCTATCTAGCCAGAAGAACGGGACTTATATGACGAACAGGACGTACGACTAGACTACGCCGGCCAGTTCTTGGCCGGGGAAAATATCCCCAGTGGGGATAATTTCCCTAGACAGAGTCTGGTTTGTCTGGGCTGTCTATCCCCAGTTTCTTGCGCAGGGTCTTGCGGTCTATCCCTAAGATTTCGGCGGCCCGGCTCTTGTTCCCGCGTACGTTCGTCAGGACGCTCCTGATGTAGTCCGCCTCGACCTGCTCCAGGGTGCGGGTCAGGTCTTCGGGCCTCGGGCAGACAAATCGCATGTGCTCCGGCAGGTCGGTCACGTCAATGGTCGCGGCGTCGGTCATTACGAGAAGCCGCTGGATGAGGTTTTCGAGTTCGCGGACGTTGCCCGGCCAGGAGTAGCCGACGAGCGCGCGCAGCGCCGCGTCCGAGAACTTAGGCGCCGGCCGGCCGTACTCGCGGCCGAACCGGTCTGCGAACGCGCGGGCCAGGAGGATGACGTCGCCGGCGCGCTCGCGCAGCGGCGGGACCGAGATGGTGATGACGTTCAGCCGGAAGAACAGGTCCTCGCGGAACGTGCCCTTGCGCACCAGGCTCAGGAGGTCCTTGTTGGTCGCGGCCAGGATGCGCACGTCCACCTTGCGCGGCCGGGCGTCGCCGACCATTGACACTTCCTTGTCCTGGAGCACGCGCAGCAGCTTGACCTGCATCGAGAGGCTGGTCTCGCTCACCTCGTCTAGGAAGATGGAACCGCCGTCCGCGGTCTGGAAAAAGCCGGCCCGGGATTCGGCCGCGCCGGTGAACGCGCCCTTGACGAAACCGAACAGCTCGCTCTCCAGGAGCCCCTCGGGGATGCCGCCGCAGTTGACCGGGATGAAGGGCGCGGAGGAGCGCGGGCCGGAGTAGTGGATGGCGCGCGCGACCAGCTCTTTGCCGGTGCCGCTTTCGCCGGTCAAGAGCACGGTGGCGGTCGCGTTCGCCGCCTTGCCGATGGCGCGGAATACCTTGCGCATCGCGCCGGACTCGCCCAAGAGCCCGTGCGGCGGCCGGGCCGGCTCGCCTTTGCCCGGCCGGCCGGCGCGGCGCACCGCCAGTTTCTCCATGCTCCGCCGCACCGCGGACAGAAGCTCCTCCTCGGTGAACGGCTTGGCCAGGTATTCGCCCGCGCCGGTCTTCATCGCCTGGACCGCCGAGTCAACCGACGCGTACCCGGTAATCATCATTACCTCGGTGTCCGGGCAGTTCTCGCGCACGTGGCGCACCAGGTCCATGCCGCCGACCCCGGGCATCTTGAGGTCGGTGACGACCAGGTCAACCGGCTGGCGCTCCAGGGCCGCGACCGCCTCGGCGACCGACCGCGCCGAAATCACCCGGTAGCCGTGCGGGGTCAGGTTGCGTTCGATGAGTTCGAGCGCGTCCGGCGAGTCGTCAACCGCGAGGATGAGTCCCGATTGTTTGTCGTCCATCAGCCCTGCTCCTTAGGCCCCGGTTCCAGCGGCAGCCGGACTGAGAACCGGCTCCCGATGCCGACCTTGCTCTCGACTGAAATCGTCCCGCCGTGCGCGGTGACGATGCCGTGCGCCACCGGCAGGCCCAGCCCGGTGCCCTCGCTGTGGTCCTTGGTGGTGAAGAACGGCAGGAAAATCTGCTCTATCGTCTCCGCGCTCATACCGACGCCGGTGTCTTCGACCGACAGGCTGACCGATTCCCGGTCGTGCGCGGTGGCGATGGTCAGCCGGCCGCCCTTGGGCATGGCCTGGATGGCGTTGACCACCAGGTTGACCAGCACCTGGAGCAACTGGGACGGGTCGGCCACGACCTCGGGCAGTTGGGGGTCCGGCGCCCGCACCAGCTCGATGCCGCTGCGTCGGCACCGGGCCTCAAGGAAGTACAGGCCGTCGCGGATGAGCTCGTTCAGGTCAACGCCCGTTGTCCGGGGCGGCAACTGCCGGGCGAAGAACATCAATTTCTGGATTACTTCGCGCGCGTGCAGCGCCGCGGCCACGATCCGGTCCAGGTCCCGGCGCGTCTGGGCGGGCAGTTTCTCGTCCCGGCCCGCGAGCTGCGCAAAACCCAGGATGCTGCCCAGCGGCTCGTTCAACTCGTGGGCCACGCCCGCGGCGAGCTGGCCGATGGTCGCCAGCCGGTCCGCGTGCCGGAGTTGCTCCTCAAGCCGATGGCGCTCCTCGACCGCCGCTCGGCGTTCGACCGCGAGCCCGACCTGGCCCGCGACGCCGTCCACGAGCGCCTGCTCCTCGGGCAGGAACAGGTCCGGCTCGAGCTCGGGGCTGACTGTCGGGTACCCGACCGATACCGAGCCGCGCGGCCGGCCGCCGGAAAGGATCGGCGCGGACAGGCTGCGCTGCGGGACGCGCCAGTTCGACGACCGGTACGCCCGGCCGTCGAGCGAGAGTTCGGCCGACGCCAGCTCCGGGTATTGCACGGCCGGCGGCAGGAGCTCGACGATGCCCTGGAACAGCTCGTCCGTTGACAGGTCCGGCTGCTCGACGAGCTGGCTGATGCCGTACAGGCAGGTCAGCTCCTTGACGCGCTCGCGCAGCGCCCACTGGGCCCGGCGGTCCGCGACCGCGATGCCCGTGGTCTGGGCGACCGCCTGAAAAGATTCAACGAGGGGACGCGAGAACCGGTCCTTGCCCCGGCACCAGAGCAGCACCAGGCCGCTGGCTCTGGCGTCCGGCGCGCCCGGCTCCGCGACCGAGAACCCGAGCACCGCGAGCGAGGCGAACCCGCCGGCCGGGGACAGCGGTTCCAGGGTCAGGTTTGCGCCGAGGGCCAGCGGCTGCGTGCAGTCGCCGGAAAAGAAACCGCCGTCGCCGGTGAAGTTCGGGCCGGCCGGGTGCTCGCCGGAAGTGACCCAGGCGCAGACCCGCTCGAGGCCGGGGTTGCCGGCAAACCGGCAGGCCGCGTCATCGGGCAGGAGTTCGAAGCGCGCCCGGTTATCGGCAGCAAATTCGTAGCGGTAGCTGGGCGGCGTACCCCACAGCCTGAATTCCACAAGGTCGCAGCCGGAGAAATCGAGCACCAGCCGTCCGACCCGGCGCAAGAAGTCCTGGCGCGGCACGCCCCGGTTGGCGAGCGACAAGATGCTTCGGGTCAGGTCCCAGAGATTGCGCTGCGGCAGGACCGAGACCGGAAGGTCGTCCATGCACGCAAGCTTATCCTATTGGGACCGGGGATGCAAGGCAGGGGAGGGGCGGATGACCGGCGGGCCGGCTACCAGATTTCTTCTTCGTCGGCGTCCGGCGTTTCGTCGTAGGCCGAGCAGCCGCATTCCGGGCAGACCGTTTCGCCCGGCTCCCAGTGCGCGCCGCAGTCCGGGCAGCGCTGGTCGGTATGGGCCTGCTGTTTGGCCGCGCCTTCCTCAAGGTCGGCGTGGCATTCGCGGCAGGTCTGGTCTTCAACCGACACTTCCGCGCCGCACTGCCAGCAGAGAATGGTTTCGGATGCGGCCGGAGCGGCCTGGGCGGTTTCGCTCGGCCGGTGCGACTCGGGCTTCTCGACGGCGGCCGGGCGTCCGGCCGGCGCTCGCTCGACCGGCCGGGCTTTGACCGGCGCCGGCTTTGCCGCGGGCTTCTTGGCCGGCGCCTTGGCGCTGGGCCGGGCGGACTTGGCCTTTTTCCTCATCGGTTTCTTGGACCGCTTACTGGGTTTCATGGTTTCGGGGCAAGATTAGCTTTGTCTTTTCCGCTGTCAAGATGGCAGAGCACGCCCAAATCCCGATATGGGATACTCACCACCAAGACACAAAGCCCGGGCGAATGACCTTCACCTGATGGGTGCAGACTCGTCGTCGAGCCACGTCCGCGCAACGTCTCTCCGGTCAGGCGGATGGGCTCTTTGAGTCTAGGAACTGCGCTCCGCGCAGCACGAGCCTTTGTGGTGAAGGTAGGTTCCGGGGAGCACGGACGCCTTACGCTATACGCTTTACGCCTGAGATGAAACGCCCGCGCGCGGCGCGGAGTCTCTTCTCACGGTGCGCTGTCCGCGCGCCAGACGTAGAGCGCCAGCGGCCGCGCGTCCATGCCGGTCTTGGGGTGCAGGGCCGAGGTGTCGGAGAAAAGCGGCGCGCGTTCGAGCCGGTAGAAGTCAGTGACCGCGCCGATGGCGTGTTTGGCGTCGGGTGGCAGGACCGTGCCGAGCACCAGGGCCCGGAACCGGCCGGAGCGAAGTGCCGAGTCGCGCTCGGCCAGCAGTTGCCGGGCTTCTTTCTGCTGTTTGCTCCGGGTGACGTCCGACACCGCCTGCATGTGGACGAAACTCGGTTTACCGGCCTGGACCGCGAGGTAAGGGTGGTTCGGGCAGTAGATGTCGCCCGGGACCGCCGCAAGCGCCGAGAGGACCTGGGCGTGGGCTTTCACGTCTGCGGTGGTCGGGATTTCCCGGTCCGGCCGGTAGAAGAGCAGCCCGAATTGGACCAGGGCCGCGGCCCCGAGCCCGAGCGCAAGCCCGGTGCGCAGCGGGCCGGGCTTTGCCGCGGCGTCCGGGACCGTGCCGAGCGCCAGGCCCGCGACCAGGGCGAGGCCCGCCGCGGCCGGCATGATGACGTTGACGTACCCGCCTTCGTGCGCCCGGGACAGCCAGGCGCTGGCCAGCATGCCGATAAGTAACGCCAGGTACATGGGCATCGGCCGCGACCGGCCGGCCGAGCGGAAGTAAACCACCGCGAGGACCGACGCCGGAATCAGCAACTGGATGTCCGTGGCCCAGAAGTAGGTGTAGTGTTTGAACAGGAGCGCGTGCTCGCCGGGCAGGGTCAGGACGTAGAACCGATACCAGCCGTGGGTAGCAAGGTCGAGCGCGAGCGTGGAGACCACGAGCCCGGCGACCGCGCTGGCGACGAACCACAGCGCGCGCCAGCGCAGCCTGAACACCAGGTAGCCGGCGAGCGGCAGGGCGATGAAGAGCGCCGCCTGCTTGGCGAGGAACGAAAGAACGAGCAGCAGGCCGGCGAGTGCGTGGTATGGCCCGGGCGGCCTGAAGCGCACGAGCCAGAACGCGGCGAGCAAGAGCGCGAGGAACAGCGTGTCGCACCGGGCGATGTCGTACCAGCAGCCGCTCAAAGGGTAGGCGGCGGCGAACAGTCCCGAGGCCACAACCGCGGGTACGAGCCTGCCGGTCTCGCGCCGGACGATGGCGAGGATGAGGGCCAGGCAGGCCAGCGTCGCGGCGATGGCGACCAGCCGCAGCGGCAGGTACCCGGGCCCGGTGATGAGCGACAGCGCGGCGGAGAGCCAGTAGAAGAGCGGGGTGTAGATGAAGGGCACGAAGTCAAGGGTCGGGGCGACGTAGAGCGGCTTGCCGGCGAGGAGGCGGCGGACCGATTCGACCATGCCGCCTTCCATCCATTCGAGGTCGAAGGGATAGCCCGCCCGGCGGAACATGACGTAGAGCAGAACCAAAAGATACGCGGCGGCCGGGGCGACGAGCAGGACGTCAAGGACACGTAACAGCCGGCCGGATGAGCGTTCGTTCATGGCAGCCCGGCCCGCATCGAATATACCGCGGCGTCGGGAAACGTCTGGATGCGTTCGAGGGCCAGCATCCGGCCGAGTTCTTCCGGAGAGTAGAGGTACGGCGCGGGCGCGGCGGCGAACCAGACCAGGCACGCGGTGCCCGAGCCGAGCGAGCGGCGAAACTCCGGGATGTTGTCGGTGCGGCGCGGGGCGATTTTCGCGTCCCGGCGCGCGAGCAGTCGGATGGCCAGCGGTTCGTTCGAGTAGATGGCGATTGATTCCGGCTGCGGGACCGAGGCGAGCGCCCGAACGGTCGGCGATGAGCGCCACTGGTCGGCGTTGTACCCGCCCGCGCCGAGCGCGATCCATTCGCCGTAGACCCGCGAGACGTGGGTCAGGGGATAGGACACCCAGACGAGCGCCAGCGCCAGGACGATAAGTTCAGGCACCAGCGCGTTGCCCAGGCGCCGGGCCAGCGACCGGCTCAGCCGGTCCAGGCCGAAGAAGAGCAGCACGACCACCATGACGAATGCCGGCACGAGCACCCGGTCCGGAATCGGGTCGAAGTTCATCGGCGGCTCAGGGAGGAGAAGTACCAGGGCAAAGCTGCCGAGCCAGACCACGCCGGCCCGCAGGATGAGCGCCGGGCCGGCCTGGGTCGCGCGCGTCGCACGCCAGGCTGCGACCGAAAGGAACAGCGCCAGCCCGGCCGCGATGATGAGTCCGACCACGCCGAGCCATTCGGTGAGCCCGGGCGGAAAGAACCACTCGCGCAGCGCGGTCAGCAGACCTTCGAGGAAGTTCAGGCGGGTGATGGGCACGCGCTGGCCGGCCAGGCTGCCGGTCAGGCGCACGTTGCGCGCCAGCCAGGCGAGGAGCGGGACGAGGCCGGATGCCGCGAGCACGGCGGCGAAACCGGCCCGGCGGCGCAGCGGTTGCGCGCGGCCGAGGATGAAGATGCCCGCGACGCCGGCCAGTACGAGGCTCGCGCCCGAATAGTGGGTCAGCGCGGCTGCCGCGGTTACCAGCGCGGTCAGGGCAAGCGACCGGGCGCTCCAGGTTACGAGGAGCCGGCCAAGACTCAGAAGGAAGACCAGTGCCAGCAGGTAAAACACCGTCTCGGGCCAGGCCATGACCGACACCGCGGCCAGCGGGTGAGAGAGGAAGATCGCCGCGGTGCCGACGAGCGCCAGGCTGCGATGCGACAAGAGGCGCAGGAAGACAAGGCCGGACAGGAACACGGTGAGGCCGAACGCGGCCGCGTTCAGGAACCGGACCACGGGCCAGGGCTCGATGCCGGCAAGCCCGGGCAGCGCGGCCAGGGCCGGGAAGAGCGGCGGCCAGGCGGTCATCGGCTGGCCGCTGGCGGACAGAAAGCCTTTGCCGGCGACGAGGCTCTTCGCGGACCAGAGCAGGTTGGTGCCGTCAGGCCAGAGCCCGGGGCCGTATTTGGAGGTGCCGAGCAGGACCAAGAGCACGCCGGCAAGGCTCAGGCCGGCCACGGCCAGCACCGGACCTGCGGGTAGAGGGCCGGATACGCCGAAGACCGGCCGGGCCGGTTCGGCCGCGGTCTTTGCGGTTCTGCCGCCGCTCACATGAGCAATATGCCTGACTGCGGGTCGGTTGTCAAGAATGGAAGCAATGCGCCCTACGCATTACGCTATGCGCCGGACCGAGGAAGTTCGTGCGTAGAGCGTACAGCGTATCGAGTGGTACATTGACCCTCGGCTTGCTTGACACCGGCAGGCCGGGAGGTATATTGCCTCCATGGTGCGGGCCGTCGCGGCGGCGGATATGCGTGCGCCCGGCCGCGCGGCCGGCCTGAAGCAGCAATAATCCCAAGGAGGCTTCATGCCTAGAGTCTGTCTTGTCCTGGCCGCGATTGCGGCACTGTGCATCGCCGGCAACCTCGAGGCCATCAACGCGGTGGCGCCCGAACGGCCGGTGAACGAAGCCGGGGAAGTTGTCCGGCTGGCGCCGTCCGCGCCTACCGGAGAAGGTGACTTCCTGGTCGGTGACATTGACACCGTCGGCGGCACGACCTATGACTGGCTGGCCAACGGGCCGCTGCCGAGGCAGATTGCGTTCTCGCCGGGCTACGGTGTCCACGCGCTCTGGATGTTCTCGGCCGCGACCAACACGAGCTTCCCGGACCGGAACATGCGCTACAACTTCTTCGACCCGGCCCTCGGCTGGAACTGGATTGACCCGGAGTTCATGACCTCGGGCGTCAACGTGTTCACCGACCGGTCGGGCTACGGCAACCTGGCCAACGACCCGGCGACCGGCTGCGCGGTCGTCAGCCGGCACTACGGCACGACACTGACGTTCGGCCTGGCCAGAGACATGGCGCCGGGCGGCGGCATCTTCGAGTACTGCGCCGGGCCGGCCTCGGTCTGGCCTGCCATGGACATCGGCCAGAACGGCTGGATGCATGTGGCGCTCGCGGACAACAACCCGCAGACCGTGCTATATTACTCACGCTGCACCACCTGGTGCAACGTCGAGCCGCTCTCGTCGGTCACGAGCCACGACTTCCCGACCTATTCGCTGGCCGCTTCCAAGGCGAGCCTGAAGGTGGCGATGAGCTGGGTTCCTTCGACCGGCCCGACCGGCGGGTACTACCGGATTTCCACCGACGGCGGTACGACCTGGGGTTCGAATCAGACCCTGCCGTGCCCGCCGGCGTACGGCGGCGACACGACCGCTTCTTTCCACATCACCGGGCTTTCGGCTTTCTACGACCGGTGGGACCGGCTGCATTTCGTCGGCGCGACCATGCCCTACGTCGCCGGTACGGGCTACGTCATTCCGGCGCACATCTATCACTGGTGTCCGGACAATTCGCCGGCCTGGTGCAAGATTCACACCGCGACCTGCAATCCGCTGAACCTCTTGGCTGCGGTCGGGTACAACGCGATTTACGCCTGCCGGCCCTCGATGGGTGAGGACGCCAACGGCGGGCTGTACGTCACCTGGGAGCAGTTCGACTCGTCCAACGTCGAGAGCGGACCGCCGTCCCGGCTGCGCGCCGACATCTTCTACGCCCAGGACAACGGCGACAACGGCAGGACCTGGCAGGCGGGCGTGAAAATCACCGACCGGAACACGACCAGCAAGCGCTTCCCGTCAATCATTGACGAACTGCGCGGCGACTCGCTGTATATCATCTACCTGCAGGACCAGAAGGCCGGGTTCTTCGTCCAGGCCGAAGGCGCGGCAACCAACAACCCGATAATCGTGCACAAGGTCAAGGTCAACTTGACCGGCATGGAAGAGGGCAAACAGGTCCCGCGGGCGCTTGAGTTCGCCGCCCGTCCCAACCCGTTCGCCGGTTCGAGCCGGCTCGCCTATTCGCTGCCGGTCGCGGGCCGCGTGGAACTGGCGGTGTTCGACCCGACGGGCCGTCAAGTGGCGACGCTGGAAAACCGGTACCAGACCGCGGGCCGGTACGTCGTTGACTTCGCGGCTAAAGGCCTTGAGCCGGGCGTGTACCTGGCGCGGCTGCGGGTGAACGACAGGCTGCTGACAACCAAGCTCGTCCTGACCGACTAGGCCGTTACTGATTCGAAAAGCTGCCCGGCCCTGCGCCGGGCAGTTTTGTTGCTGGCGCGCGGTCGCCGCCGTGCTAGAATTGTGCACAACCTGCAGGAGGACAACCGATGAAATACGTCATGCTGGTAGCTGCGCTGCTCGCCATCCCGGCATCTGCCGGTCAACTCGGCCTGCTGGAACTCGGCCCGAATGACCGTGGACCTGCGGTCGCCGCCGGCCTGGAAATCTACCGCGATTTCGGAGACGCCGTGCTGGTTGATGCTGACCGCATGCCGAACCAGTTTGCCGGCCGGGCGCGCTTGCTCGACAGCGAACTGGCCGAGGGAGAGTACTTCATTGTGTATGGCGGGCAGGGAGCGGAGAGCAGAGAGCAGCAGCGAGTTCTGCTCAAGCGAGACGGGTTTGTGCTCGTGCGGATGAGCGAGGAAGAGGCGCTTGAGCTCAAGGCACAGGGCGTGCTCTTGAAGCAGGTTGCGCCAAGGCCGTACCGGCTGCGGAACCTGGCCCAAGAACCGGTCGCCATTCCGCTCGGGCCGGACACCGCCATCGAACGGTTGATACGGGCGGTCTCGATTGACTCGCTGCACGACCGGATTCTTGAGTTGCAGAACTTCGTCACGCGGTATTCATACTCGCCCAAGTGCGAGTCTGCCGCAAAGTATCTCTACGACCGACTTGTCGGCCTCGGGCTTGACGTGCGCGTTGATACCTATTACCTGACTCAGCCGACTACCCGGGCGCTGAACGTCGAGGTCACGCTGCCCGGCGTGGTCGTGCCGGAAAGCGTCGTTATCGCCTGCGCGCACTTCGACTCCTATTCGAGCGTCGGCATGACCCGGGCCCCGGGCGCGGACGACAACGCGACCGGCACCGCGTCGCTATTGGAACTTGCCCGCGTGCTCAAGGACGCCCGGCTGCGCTGGACCGTGAAACTCGTGGCCTTTTCCGGCGAGGAGCAGTGGATGAAGGGTTCATACCACTGGGTGGACTCGGTCGCGATACCTGAGGGCATGAAAATCGGCGGCGCGTTCAACCTCGACATGATGGCCTACACCGCCGCCGATACCACGCGGCTGGTGATGAACACCAATACGCCTTCGGCCGGGCTCGCGGCGCTGTCCGAGTCGGTGAACGTCTGGTATGACGTGGGACTGCGGCTCATCAACTACCTGGACGAGGACTGCGCCGGCGACAACCAGCCGTTCTGGGAACGGGGTTTCCGGTCGGTATTCGCGCTTGAGGATTCGGAATGGGGCATCTGGAATGGCTCGAACCCGCACTACCACACGACCCATGACACCATCGGGTTCATCAGGATGGGCCAGGAGCTGCGCGCCACGCAACTGGCGCTCGGGTGCATGGCCAGCCTGTCCGGGCTCGCGCCGCTGGCGGTGATGGAGGAAATGCCGAACGCCGAAGTGCGAATGCCGAATGGCGGGCCGACGGTCGTAAGGGGCAGATTGAATCTCCAATCGCCGATCTCCCATCGCCAATCGTCGGCCGAACTGCTCGATGCGGCCGGGCGGAGCGTGATGGAGCTTCGGGCCGGCGAGAACGACGTGTCGGGACTTGCCCCCGGCGTCTACTTTGTCGTCGGCGCGGGCAGGTCCGGCCCCGCCCACGTGGTCAAGGTCAGATAGCCCGGCGGCCGGCCGTTTTCCCCGCCGGTGCCTGGTCAGGAGCGAGTGCCGGCCGCGCAGCAGTTTTGCCGGCCGCATGCGAGCGCAGGATTTCCGGCGACGGTTTGTTCCAGCTTGCCATTCAGCACCCCACAGTTATCTGGCCGCGGAGGTCGGATTTGCCGGACGAGGCGGTGTCCGGCGCCCGGTTCTATCGCCGGAATCGCCCGATTCCCGTGGAGGTGGACGCCCGAGGGACCGCCTCCCGGCCGGCCCTTGTCGAAGGCTATCGCCGAGGCACAAGGCTTCGCAGAATCGCTGGCTCATGGCCTCGGATGAGGCTTGGAATGCGGCGAGGATGACCGCGAGGCTGTTGGCGAGGATGTCGGCCAGGCCTGCGCCGAGGCCGGTGGCTTCGGTGTCAGTTTCGCTGCTGTCGAGGCTGTCTTGCTCGCTATCGGCTTCGCCTTATGCCTCGCTATCGGCGAGGAACATGGCCTGCGAGAAGCGCGGGAATGAGGGCACGAGAAAGTGGTCCAGTGAGCAAGTGGTCAAGCGCATGAGAGAAGGCCGCTGGCCCGAGGGGCTTTGCCCTGAGGTCATTCCGAATCCGTGTTCATCGGTGTTCATCCGGGGTTTGTCAGCGTCGGCGGCGCTTGACCGGGCGGCAATCAGGCCCTAGGATACGAGCCTGAGTATGAATGCTAATCCGGCTCCAAACGGGCTTGGGACACGACCCGAATTGCCCGAGCGCAATAGGAACTGCGTCGGATGCAGCACGGTCATGTCCCGCGCTGCGCCGGCGCTTGAGTGTCTCGGCGTGGTGAAGAACTTCCGCCGGGGCCGGGGCCTGAAGAAGAAGGTTACCCGCGCGGTTGACGAGGCGAATCTCTCCATCCGCCGGGGCGAGCTTTTCGGGCTCTTAGGCCCGAACGGCGCGGGCAAGACGACGCTCGTCCGCTGCATCGCCACGCTCTTGATTCCGGACGCGGGCAGCATCAGGATTCTCGGCCACGATGCGTTCAAGGATTCGCTCTTCTGCCGGCAGCGCACCGGGCTATTGACCTCGGGGGAGCGGACGCTCTACTGGAAACTCTCGGCCCGCGACAACCTGAATTTCTTTGCCGCGCTCTACGGCCTGACCGGCAAGGCGCGGGACAAGCGCATTGACTTCCTGCTCGAACTGATGGAACTCAAGGATGTGGCGCGGGAGCGGCTGGAGCGCTATTCGTCCGGGATGAAGCAGAAGGTTTCGCTGGCCCGCGCTATCCTGCACGACCCGGACCTGATTCTGTTGGACGAGCCGTCGCTCGGGCTTGACCCGCAGTTCGCCCGGTTCATCCGCAAGTTCATCAAAGAGGAGCTGAACCGGAAGCAGGGCAAGACGATTCTCTTGACCACGCACTACATGGACGAGGCGGATGAGCTGTGCGACCGGATAGCTTTCATCAACAAGGGCAGGATTGTTGACTGCAAGACCCCGGAGCAGTACAAGCGCGACATCCCGCACACCGAGGTGCTCGCGGTCCGGGTCCAGGGCCAGCCGGACACGTCGCGCCTCGAGAAGCTCGCCGGCGTGGAGCGCTTCACTTCCGAGTTCAAGGAAGGCGTGACCAGCTTGAAGCTCGTCGCCGCAAGGGCCGAAACCGTGCTGGCCGAGACCATCGAGCAGTTGCGCAGCCAGGCGCGGATTCTGGGGATTGACGTCAAGCAGCCGACGCTCGAAGACGTGTTCTTGTACGTCACCGGCACGTCGCTGGCCGCGGACACGGCGGAGCATAAACCAGAGGCGGAATAGAACGCAGGTCAAAATGCAGAATGCAGAATACAAGAGTCAAAATGGCGGGCCACCGGCACCGGGTGATTTTGCATTGACCGATCTGCATTCTGCAACCTGCATTGCGTTCTTCTCCCAATGACTTTCTCCGCCACTGCCAACGTCGTCCGGGCCGAGATGGCCAAGACCTTCAGGATTTACCTGTCCTACCCGATTATCGTGGTATTCTGGGCGGTCTTTCCGTTGCTCTGGGTTCTGCCGTTTCTGTTCCAGGGCAAGGCGTTCGTCGGCTCGGGTTCGAGCGCCGCGTTCCAGCAGCTTACCGGCTCGGGCAACTACATGGCGTTCATCCTCATCGGCGCGATGGTGTCGAACTTCGTGTTCTCCGCGCTCTGGGGCGTGGGCAACAGCCTGCGCGAGGAAACCTACTGGGGCACGATGGAATACGTCATCGCGTCGCCCACGCATCCTTTGGTCATCCTCATCGGCAAGACCCTGGCCGAGGCGGTGCTTACCACCGGCGTGGTCACGCTCCAGGCGGTAGTTATCAGCCTGTTGCCGTTTGGCATCCACTTCACCTTTGCCAACGTCCTGCCGGTGCTCGCGCTCATCGGCCTCCTGATGCTCGGGTTCTACGGCTTCGCCATCGCCTTCGCCGGGTTCACCCTGCTCATCAAGGAAGTCCACGGCTGGGTGCACACGCTTGAATGGGTCTTCTTCCTGTTCTCGCCCATTCGCTACCCGGTGCAGGTGAACGTCATCACCGCGGTCGTGAGCAAGCTGATTCCATTGACCTGGGCGCTTGTGGCCATCCGGGCCATAATCCTATTGAACCAGCGGGCCGAGAACCTGGGCCGGATTGCCGCGGTGCTCGTAATCATGGATGCGTTCCTCTTGGTCGGCGGCTATCTTACGTTCGTCGCGCTGGAGAAAAAGACCCGGCGCGACGGGACGGTAGGAATGCACTAGAGGAATCTACGACCTACGATTTCCGATCTCCGAATTCCGGAAGGGTGGCGTGAACGTGCCTGGACATGAGCTTTCGACAAGCGGCGGTCGGAGAACGGCGGTCGCTTCCCGCCTCCGTCACTACGCCGCGGCGGTGTGGGCCGAGAACATCAAAGAGTGGAAGCTCGAACTCACCTATCCCGCGGACTTCGCCCGCAGCCTGATTGACCCGGTCGTGTACCTCTTGCCCTACGTGCTCTACGGCGTGGCGCTGGTCGGCGGCCGGCAGTCGGCGAACCTGGGCAAACTCGTCGGCAACACCGACATCGTCACCTTCATCACCCTTGGCTACGTGTTCATCGGGTTCATGAATATGGCGCTCTGGGCCATGGGCTTTTCCCTGCGCAAGGAGCAGATGTACGGCACGCTCGAACCGGTGTTCGCCGCGCCGGTGCCGCGCTGGGTGTTCACCATGGGCATGTCCGCGCACTCGATACTGCACCAGTTCCTGATGATTGCGGTCCAGCTCATCTTCGTGCTGGCGGTGTTCAGCCTGAAGGTCAACCCGCTCGGCATCCTGCCGTCGCTGGCGATGATCGGGCTGATGCTCATCGCGCTGTACGGCATCGGCATGATAATGGCCTCGGCCACGCTCATATTCAAACAGGGCTGGCTCATATCCGAGGCGCTGGGCAGCATCCTGATGGTGCTGACCCCGATTGCCTATCCTTTGGCCGTGCTGCCGGTGTTCATGCAGAAGGCGGCGCTGGCGGTGCCGACCACCTACGGCATCCTGGCCGCGCGCCACTTCCTGACCGGCGAGAACATCGGGTTCTCGCTTACGACCGCGTTCCTGCGCGTGGCGGTGCTCGGCGTAATCTGGGTCGCGTTCGGCCTGGTGGTGTTCATGCTGATTGACAAATACACCCGGCGCAGCGGGACGTTGAGTCACTACTAGGAGAGCGGTCAAGTGGCCAAGCGGTCCAGCGGTCGAGTGCGGAACTTCGGGCTGAAATCCGGTTCCGTCACTAGGCCGCTGGGCCACTCGACCACTAGGCCACTTCCTCTCGGCATTGCCATGGGCGACCCGGCCGGAATCGGGCCGGAGGTCATCCTCAAAGCGGTCGAGGAAAGCGGTCTAGCGGCCAAGCGGTCTAGCGGTCGAGTGAGAATCATCGGAAGCAGAGGTATGTTCGAACAGGAGCAGAAGCGGCTCGGCACGAAGGTTGACCTCTCCATCGTTGACGATTCGGTGGCGGTGGCCGGGAAGTGGCAGACGGGCCGGGTGCAGAAGAGTTGCGGCCAGGCCGCGCTTGAGGCGCTTGAGGCAGGCTGTGAGATGCTTGAAACCGGCAGGATTTCGGCGTTCGTCACCGCGCCGGTGTCAAAAGAGGCGCTGCGACTGGCCGGTTTTTCCTGGCCGGGGCAAACCGAGTTTCTTGCCGACCGGCTCGGGGCCAAACGCCACGCCATGCTCGCCTGGACGCCATTATTCAAGGCGGTCTTCGTCACCATCCACCTGCCCTTGGCCGAAGTGTCGCGCCACATCACCGCGGAGGCGGTGTACGAAAAGACGGTGATGCTGGACGAGTTCCTGAGAAGGGAAGGGATAGAGGGACAGAGAGATAAAGGGATAAAGGGACGGATTCCTTCACTTGATCCCCTGGTCCCTCGATCCCTTGATCCCTCTTTCTCTCCCCGCATCTGCGTGATGGCCCTGAACCCGCACGGGTTCGAGTTCTCCCGTGGCGAGGATGAGCGCATCGCCGACGGCGTGCGGCGCGCGCGCCGGGCCGGCATCAATGCGGTCGGCCCGGTTCCGGCCGACGCCGCCCTTGCCGGAGCAGGAATGAACCACAGAGACACAGAGACAAGAAAGCCGAAGACGCCAGGACGCGGAGACATGTCCGTCGCTGGACCGCTAGGCCACTTGACCACTAGACCGCTCTTCTCTGGCTTCGTCGCCATGTATCACGACCAGGCGATGATTCCGGCCAAGCTCCTAGGCCGGGATTTGGGCGTCAACGTCACGCTCGGGCTGCCGTATGTCCGGACTTCGCCCCTGCACGGCACCGCCTTCGACATCGCGGGCAAAGGCATCGCCCGACCCGGTTCAATGCTCTCTGCCATTTGCCTAGCCCTTCACTTAGCCGAGCGCGGCTAAGTCTCGCACCTGCGACATAAATCAGAGTCCGACCCTGACGAACATTGTCGGCCATAGTTTTTCCGCTTGACAAGATGACCCTAGGCCAGTAGCATGTAAACAGATGTTCACTAGAGATAAAGACCGTAGAGAGAAGGTTGTCGGGTTCGTGCGGCGGTATATTGAGGAGCATGGGTTCGCGCCGAGTGTAAGGGAAATCGGGCAGGCGGTCGGCATCAGGAGCACCAAGGCGGTGAAGTACCACCTGGACATCCTGGTCGGGCAGGGCGTGCTTGAGCGCACGCCGGGCCAGGCCCGCTCCCTCACCCTTCAACATTTCAACTCTTCAACTCTTCGCTCTTTCTCTGGTTCTCTGCCGCTCGTCGGCCGGATTGCCGCCGGCACGCCGGTGCTGGCGACCGAGAACGTCGAGGACCATGTTTCACTTTCCAGTTACGAGGACTGCTTCCTGCTCCGGGTCCAGGGCCAGAGCATGGCCGGCGCCGGCATCGTGGACGGCGACTTGGTAATCGTCCGGCAGCAGCCTGAAGCCCGGGCCGGCGAAATCGTCGTCGCGCTTCTGGGCGACGAGGCCACAGTCAAACGGTTCCGGCCCGAAGACGGCCGGGTAGTCCTTGAACCCGAGAACCCCGAATTCCAGCCGATTGTCGTTGACCGGGCCGCCGACTTCCGCATCGCCGGCGTGGTCGTCGGCCTCCTGCGCAATTACAGATGAACAGAATTATTGATCGCCAATTTCCAATCGCCAAACGACCGGTATCCCGTGCACCGCAGCCCGGCAGGATGATTGCAGATTGGAGATTAGAGATTGGAGATACGGTATGACCAGCAATAGAATCAACGAGAGCGTCAAGGTGTATGCCGTGTACAACGAAGCCGGCAACCGGCACAGCCCGCACGACCGGCTCAGGCCGGTGATGTTCGTCTGGCGCAACCAGGAGCATAAAGTCGAGGACGTGACCTACGTCTGGCGCGAAAGCCGGGGTGAATCCGAGCTGTACCACTACGCGGTTTCGGACGGCGCGAACGTCTATGAACTGTGCTACGAAACCCGTTCCTTTGACTGGACCCTGTCGAGCGTATCCTGCGAGGAGTAATCCAGCCGTGAACACGGACGCAGTGCAAAATGCAGAAGTCAAACTGCAAATATCAAAATGGCCGGCCCGGATTTTGCACTTTGCAATCTGCAATCTGCAATCTGCATTGCGCTCCGATAGCTAGTCCATGTCCGCTTTCCGCTCCGTCCTCCATGTCGACATGGACGCGTTCTTCGCGTCGGTCGAGCAGCAGACCTACCCGTTCCTGCGCGGCAAGCCCATCGGCGTGTGCGGCGATCCGGACGGCAGGACCGTAGTCGCCGCGGCCTCTTACGAGGCCAAACGCCGCGGGGTCAAGACCGCGATGACCCTGCCCGAAGCACGCCGGCTCTGCCCAGACATCATCCTCGTGTCCGGGGACCCGGCGAAGTACGTTGACACCTCGGTCCGCATCCTGGCGATTTACGCCCGGTTCACCGACTTGGTCGAGGTGTTCTCGATTGACGAGGCGTTCCTCGACGTCACGGCCAGTTGCCACCTGTTCGGCGGGGCCGAAGCGGTCGCCCAAAGCATCAAGAGGGAAATCCGAACGCGGTTCGGCCTGACCTGCTCGGTCGGCATCGCGCCCAATAAACTCCTGGCCAAGCTGGCGAGCGACATGGAAAAGCCGGATGGCCTGACCATTATCAAACCCGAATCAGTCCCCGAACTGATGGAAAAGACGCCGGTCGAGGAGCTGTGCGGTATCGGATGCAAGACCAAAGCCAAGCTCAACGCGCTGGGTATTTGGACCTGCGCCGAACTGGGCCGGTATCCTCAAGCGCAATTGGTCCGGCTGTTCGGGGTCATCGGCCATCACCTGTACAAGATGGGACTGGGCGAGGACGAAAGCCCGGTCCAGCCGTATTTTCACGAACCCGAGGCCAAGTCCATGGGCCACTCGCTCACCCTTGATAAGGACACGAAGGACATGGCGGTAATCAAGCGCCACCTGCTGCATCTGTCCGAACAGGTCGGCCGCCGGCTGCGTAAAGATTCCTACGCGGGCCGGACCGTTTCTTTAGTCCTGCGCTACGAAGACTTTTCGACCGTGGTCCGGCAGCACAGCCTGAAAGAGCATCTGAACGACGGGTGCCGGATTTTCGAGGTCGCGCTCCGGCTATTCGACGAGCTTTATCAGCCGCCCAGGTTTGTCCGGCTGCTCGGCGTCTCGGTCTCCGGCCTGGTGCGTAACGTCACCCAGGCGACCTTGTTCTCAGAGGAGCGGTCCGATTCGCTGTTCTCTGCCGCGGACTCAGTCAACGACCGGTACGGCGAGTTCTCGCTGGCCCGGGCCCGGGTGATGGCGCCGGTGTCAGGACCGCGCGTGATTTCGCCATCGTGGCGACCCGGGAAGACCGGCTAGCCGGGCAGCCAGACAGCCGGACAGAGAGCAGCCGAACAGACGGATATCCGGCTTTCCGGCTGTCTTGCTTTCTGGCTCTTTGGGGTTATTCGCCCGAATCGGGCAGGGGCAGGTCTTCGGACTCGGGCATCAGGTACGGCACGTCGTCTTCGGGCGCCTGTTCTTCCGACAAGCTGAAGAAGTTCTGCATCGCGCGCAGGGCGCTGGGCGGCGGGGTCTGGCCCAGGGCAATCTCGTGGACCTTGACCTTGGCACCGGCCTGACTCAGGAGTTCCTCATCCAGGGGAACCGTAGCGAACACATCCATGTCGCGGACGCCGCGCAGCACCCTGCGGGAAATGAGCGTAGTGTCAATCCCTGCGCCGAACCCCGCCACACCCTGGAACAGCTCCGGGTGTTTGAATCCGGCATAGAACGCCACCTGCGCGCCCTGGCCGAACCCGCAGATGAACCGCCAGTCCGGGTCAGTCGGGTATTCGCTCTCGACGTCGGCCAGCACCGCGCTGATCCGCTCCTCGCCGGTCCGGGCCGCGCGCCGGCGTGCGACCAGCGGGTCCTCGCTCGGGTCGTCCTTGAACCACGCGCCGTACTCGAACGGCTGCCTAACCACGACCAAGATGAAGTCAGGCATGTAGAAGTACCCACCATCCCACATGTCGAGCACCGACTGCTCGGTCAGGCCCGCGTCCGGAAGGCAGACGAGCACCGGGTAGCTTTCTTCAGGCTCATAGATTTCTGGGAGCCGGACGTCGAATGCGGACGGAACTTCTGGTTCGAGCGGCTGGACTACCGCCTCACGCGGGCCGCAGCCGGCGAGGGCCAGAGCGGCGATTGCCGCGACACAGAAGAAGCGCAACTCAAGACTCATTGGGCCATAATGATAGGGCAGAACGTCAAGGCGTCAACAAGGTCTTCTAGAACACGAATAGATACCTGAGCTTCACTACCGCCGTCCGGTCGCGCATCCGCACGGCTCCTTCGTCGGTTTCGTGGCGCTCGTTGACTGCCAGGTAGAACGTGCTGCGCGGCCGGAAGGTCCACGAGTAGAGAAACGAAGCATAGTAGGAGCGGTACGGCCGGCCCGCGACCGGGTCATACCCGAACACGCCCTCGCCCGCGAGCCGCACGCTCATCTTGGGCGTAATCGTCACGTCCACCGACGGCCGCAGCGACAGCGTCAGGTCCTCGTCCGCGTTGAGCCGGTGTTCGGTGTCGAACTCGGCGACGAGCTGCGCCTGGGTGCCGAGGAGCAGATGGTCCCCGATCCGTCCGGAAAGCCCGGCGTCGGCATAGGCGTTGGGCGCGAGCTTGAACCGGCGGTAGTTGAACGCCAGGCTCGTATGCCCGGCGGCAAACCAGAGTTGCACCGGCGCCGCGTAGTCGGTGTTGGCGAGAAGTCCGACATCGGTCATCCAATAGGTCGTGTCAAGCCCCAGTCTTTCATCCCTCTCGACCTGGTACTTGGCCCCGGCCCAGACGTTCGCATACGCCCGGTTGGTGAACGAGGAGTAGCCGTTGAAACCTGAGTACCATGAGAACGGCTCGTCCCAGTCGCGCTGCGCCTGGCCCACAAGCCAGAGCGATGCGGACTGCACCGGCCCGAGGTTGTACAGCCTCGGCCCGGCCGAGAGTCCGGCGTACTCTCCACGGAAGCTGGTGTAGCCCGGGCCGTTCATGTTGAACTCGTCCGCGATGCGCTTGTACTCGAGGCTTGCGTTCCAGGTCTGGGTCTCAAGGCTCGTCTTGCCGCCCGCGCTGTATCCGAACACCGAGTCATACTGGCTGACCGCGACGTACCAGTTGTTCCGCCAGTCGCCAAACCGCAGGCCGGCGTCGAGCTTCGCGCCCTGGTTCAGGAAACCCTCATTGGCCTTGACCGCATACAGCGCGCCGACCTCGGAATTGCTGAACACTCGCTGCCGGACGGTGGCGGCACCGAACAGGCCTGCCGGCTCGATGGTGTCAACGCCAGAGAGGTCGTAGTTCGTCCGGCCGGTCCATGCGGTCAGCGCGCCGAGCGACGTGCGGCTGAAACGGCCGGTGAACTTGGCGCCGGCGACTATCGGCACGGCGCTGCCGTCCGGCAACGCCTGGCCGATGCGCCGCGAATAGAACAGCTTCACCGGCTGGTACCCGGTGCCGAACATCTCCGCGGCCTCGGTGAAGAACGGCCGGCGCTCGGACAGCCAGAGCTCATACCTTGTCAGGTTTACCTGGTACGGGTCAGCCTCAATCTGGGCGAAGTCCGGAAACGCGGTCAGTTGCAGGTTCGCGGTCGGGGCCGGCAGCCAAGCGATGTCCAGTCCGCCGCTCGGCCGCGCGCGGAAGGCTGAGTCGTGCTCGACCCGCACGAGCCCGACCGGGTACAGCTCAAGGCGCAAGCCGCTGCGGCCCGGCGCGACGCCTGCGAGCCGGCCCATCTTCGACACGCGGAACCCTTTCCGCTCCTGCCCGCTCCAGTAGCAGACTTCGTTCGCTGCCACTATCGTCCGGCTGAAGTCAATCGCCCACTCGGTGCGGCCGGCCGCGTAGCGCAGGGTCTTGAACGGCACCGCCATTTCGACCGCGTATCCCCAGTCATAGCAGCGCACCGAAGAACGCCAGACCCCGTCCCATTCCTCGCTCCAATCACCGTCGTCGGTAATCCGGCAGTCGGTTTCGCAGCCCGAGGCGTCAACCCAGAACTGGTAGCAGGCGGTGTTGTCACAGAATGGGTCGAGGAGCAGCGCCACGCCGTCGCTTGCACCGGACAGACTCGCATACAGCGTGCTTCGGTCGCGCACCAGGCAGCGGAACGCGACATAGAGCGTCTTGTCGTCTGAGAGCAGGTAGGCGGTCGTTGATTCGCTCGCCGGTTCGCCCTCGGCCGGCGTCTGCTGGATGAACCCGGTCGCCGAATCGCCGCTCTGCCACAATGGTTCCAGCGAGCCGTCAATCCTCGGCGCGTTCTTAGCGAACCGGGCGGTGATGACCCGTTGCGAGCCCGCCCGGGCGGAAGAGAACACAAAGGCACAAAGAAGGAGACTTCGGAATGTAGGCCTTAGACTGAAGAAACCGGTCACCCGGCTTGCCTCGACCCCTTGCCCCCTCGAGCTCTTTCCTACGCCGGGTGCAGCAGCCAGAAGTGCTCGCCCGCGACTATGCCGCCGGTCACGCGGCCGAAGAGCTGCCGCTCGAAGAACGGCGAGTTGAGCGACTTGGACATCACGAGGTCCGGTGAGTAGGTCCACTGGGCCGCAAGGTCAAGCACCACGAATTCCGCCTCTTCGCCAACTTCAATCTTCGGCTCGCGCAGCCCGACGATGCCGGCCGGCGCGATGGTCAGCCGACCGATGTACTGGGCGAGCGTCAACCGGCCGGACAAGACGAACTCGGCGTAGCCCAGGGGAAACGCGGTCTCAAACCCGATGATTCCCGGCGGCGCGGCCTCGAACTCGACCTCTTTAGTCTGTCTGGTATGCGGCGCGTGGTCGGTCGCGATGCAGTCGATCGTGCCGTCTATGACCGCCTCAATGACGGCCTTCCGGTCCGCTTCGCTGCGCAGCGGCGGATTGACCCGGAAGCTCGTGTCAAACCCGCAAAGCGACTCCTCGGTCAGTGTGAAGTAGTGCGGACAGGTTTCGGCGGTAACGCTCGCGCCCCGGGCCTTGGCCCAGCGGATGACGTCGACCGTCCGGGCGCTTGATACATGCGCGACGTGCAGCCGCGCGCCGGTGAATTCGGCCAGGAGAATGTCCCTGGCTGCGGCCGCGGCCTCGGCCACGTCCGGCACGGCGTTGATGCCCAGCCGGGTCGAAACCGGGCTTTCGTTCGCGTACCCGGGCCCAAGCCCGGCCAGCTCGCAGTGGGAAATCACCGGCAGGTCCAGCGAATTGCAGTATTCGAGCACCCGCCGCATCACCTGCGGGTCCTCGACCCATTTACCGTCGTCCGACACCGCGACCGCGCCCGCGGCCTTCATCGCGGCAATCTCGGCAAGCTCCTTGCCCTGCCGGCCTTTGGTGCAGCAGCCGACCGGATGCACCCGCGCGTAACCCGCCTCCTCGGCCCGGTGCCGCTCGAACCGGACCAGGGCTTCTGAGTCAATCGCCGGCTCGGTGTTGGGCATCGGGCATACCCGCGTGAACCCGCCGGACAAAGCGGCCCGGGTCCCAGACGCGATAGTTTCGGCGTCCTCGAATCCCGGCTCGCGCAGATGGCAGTGCAGGTCAATGAAGCCCGGTGCTAAGTGCATTCCCCGGCAGTCAATCTCCTGGCAGCCGTCGGGCTCAAGCCTCGGCCCGACCGAAGTAACCTTGCCGGCTTCGACCTTCACGTCCCAGGCTTTCACCTTGCCGGTCTGGGGGCTCACCACCTTTCCGCCCCGGAAGATGAATCGCTCTTCGCCTGTGCCCGGCACCTCGCCCCCCGTACCTCGCACCTTGCTCGCCAGCCTATCCATGCTGGACCTCGCCCTCGCTGCCGCCGGCCAATAGATACAGCACCGCCATTCGCACCGCGACGCCGTTCGTGACCTGGTTCATCACCAAAGACTGCGGCAGCTCGCTCACTTCATAGTCCATCTCTACGCCCCAGTTCACCGGGCCCGGATGAGTGATAACCACTGACTTGTCGAGTTTCGCCAGCCGCTCACGCGTCAGGCCATAGAGCTGGCGATACTCGCGTACGGTCGGGAACAGCGACGAACCGATGCGTTCGGCCTGGACTCTGAGCATCCCGACGACGTCAACCTCGTAGAGCACCCGGTCGAGTGAGTAGAATACCTCGCAGCCGAGGTCCTCGATTCCGCGTGGGATAAGCGTAGCCGGCCCGCACAACGCGACTCGAGCCCCGAGTTTCGAGAAGCAGAGGATGTCCGACCGCGCAACCCGGGAATGGGCGATGTCGCCAACCAAGAGAATCTTCTTGCCGTCGAGTGAGCCCAGCCGCTGGCGCAGGGTGAAAGCATCCAGGAGCGCCTGGGTCGGGTGTTCGTGGCAGCCGTCGCCGGCATTGACCACGAAGCAGTGTAGCCTCCGGGCGAGAAAGTGCGGCGCGCCCGGCACCGAATGGCGCACCACTAGGCCGTCCACCCGCATCGCCTCGATGTTCCGGGCGGTGTCGAGCAAGGTCTCGCCCTTCTTTACCGACGATGTCCCCGCCGAGAAGCTCAGACACTGGGCGCTCAAGCGGCTTGCCGCCAGGTTGAAGGACGACGAGGTCCGGGTTGAGCTCTCGAAGAACAGGTTGACGATGGTCTTGCCGCGCAGAGCCGGTACTACCGGAATCGGCCGCTTCAGCACCGCAAGAAAAGTCTCGGCCCGGTCCAGAATCCCCTCGATTTCCTTGCGGCCCAGGTCCTCGATGCCCAGAAGATGCTTACGGCTTACGGCTGGCGGCTGACGGCCCGGCAATGCTTCGGGCCCCAGATTCTGAGTCTTGGGGGTCGGCGCTGGCGGCGGAATTATCGGTTTCGGGCTTGCCGCCTTGGCTCTTGGTTCTTGCCTTGTGGCCTTTGACTTCTGAAGTCTGGCTTCTCGCTTCTGCCTTCTGACGTCGGCCGTCCGCTTGCTTACCGGCATCCGCCCTTCGCCTTCCTGCCGGTCCGCCGGGTGACGAATACCCCGTCTTTACCGTCCGTCTCCTCAAGACAGATGTCCACCAGGTCGCTCGGCCCGGTTGCTATCTTCCGGCCGACAAAGGTCGGCTCAATCGGCAGCTCGCGGTTGCCCCGGTCAACAAGCGCGGCCAGTTGGATGGCCTTGGGCCGGCCGAAGTCCAGTAGCTCGGTCAGTGCGGCGCGTACGGTCCGGCCGGTATAAACCACATCATCAACCAGCACCACCACCTTGCCGTTGATGTCGAAGTCAATCTCCGACCCGCGCACCACCGGTGTCTCGGCCACCAGTTGCAGGTCGTCGCGGTACAGCGTGATGTCAATCGCGCCGACCGGGACCTTTGTCTTCAAGAGTTTCTCAAGCTGCGCGGCCAGGCGCTCGGCCAGCGGCACTCCCCGGCGCTTGATGCCGACCAGAGAGAGGCTCTTCTCGCCCCGGTTCCGGCGGGCGATTTCCGACCCGAGCTTCTCGACCAGCTTCTTGACCCGGGCCGCGGACACTGCCGGTTTCCTAGCGAAGCTCGCCATGGTTCAGCGGGTCATCCGCGCTTACTTGACCAGCAGCGACACCGGGATAATGACGCAGTACCCCAGCACCAGGAGCAGCGGCGCGAGCGTAGTCGAGCCCTG
>Ga0116202_10000249_pt1 | contig 28823 bp, 23 predicted proteins | sample LakKivw325mmetaG_FD_94479 | JGI IMG/M metagenome (GOLD analysis project Ga0116202, IMG submission 94479) | Anoxic lake water microbial communities from Lake Kivu, Rwanda to study Microbial Dark Matter (Phase II) - Lake Kivu water 325m metaG | ecosystem: Environmental > Aquatic > Freshwater >... | reverse complement strand
CTTTGTTGCACACCAATGAGACCGGCCCCCAGGGCGGCCTACCCCCTGCCGACCCGCTGGACTCTGAGACAATCCCTCGGTCGGATACAATTCCGAACCCGTTGAAGATAAGGAAGTTGGATTACTTGCCGACTGACTTGAAGAGTAAAGACCCGAACGGATTGAAGAATAGGATTTCGAATTGAATTGCGAGCAAATTGCCGGATTAGACGCAGCACCGGACCCCGATTCGACAGAAGAGTAGAAGCTCGACCCGGCCGCAAAAAAGAAGTCCGAACCGGGCCAGGATTCGGCTTCCGAACCGGCAGCCGGCCGGGAGACAGACAGACCGAAAGCGGGGACTGACCTGGCGCGGGACATAGCCGACGACGCGGGACTCCTATCATTCCCTCTCCCACTTGGGGGAGAGGGCGAGGGTGAGGGGGAATCCGGCGCGGGATTGTGTCCCAAGTCGGTCTGTGAGCTATGAATTGGGCCGGAGTCAAAGGCATGGTAACTGGGATATAACAAGTGCAGTTTTTCTTCAGAGCGGGGCGCTCGTCCGCTGCTACGCCCCTGGTTGTTCGAGCCCGACTCCGGCGAATTGTCTTGTAGCGACTGATTGGAAATAGAAAACCCGCCGTCGCGGCCCTGCCGCGTCGGACGGGAGATGGGTTCAGACAAACGACCCCTGTGTTCTCGCTGCACGTTCCTTCCCTTGTTTGCGAACTTACTTTGTCTTAGCCCGCAGTAAGTATAGTCTACCCCGGTCCGGCCGTCAAGCGAAATTGACGCGACTCCTGCTCCCGACGCTTGGCAACCATTGGCGGATAAGCTACTTCCGCTCTCCTCGCCCCCTGCGGAAAACCGGTGACGCTAACCGAATTATAGAAGCCGTCAAGGCCCAGCGACAGACTGAGAAGAGGACGCTCACCGCTTACCGCTAACCGTTGACGGCCAAGCCCAAGGACAAAGTAGTAAGGACTAAGGACAAGGCAAGGGGCCGAGGGGTCGAGGAATCAAGGGGTCAAGTGGCCGAATCCTCCACTCGACTCCTCGAATCCTTGGTTCCTTGAATCCTGACCGCCTCATCTGCGTCACCTGCGTAATCTGCGGATGCCCATTCCGGTCCGGACCTTTGTGTCTTGGTGTCTTGGTGGTGAAACTCCGAGTCCTCGTCCAAACCCTTTGTGCTCTTCGTGCTCTTTGTGTTTGATTCCTCGACCGAACTCTCCGCTTCCTCTTGGTGCCTTGGTGGTGAAACTCCGAATCCGCGTCCGGACTCTTTGTGACCTTCGTGCTCTTTGTGTTCATTCCCCGTCCGCACTTCTGACATCTCACATCTCTCATCTGACATCTGACATCGTCCGCACCCTTTGTGCTCTTCGTGTGCTTTGTGTTTATTCCGGGAAGACCGCACGTTTTACTTGACTTCTGCCCAGGGGTGGCTACCATATTGCGTTCTCGGTTCGCGAACGAGAACTACAAAGTGAGCCACAGGGTGGCTCATTTCCTTTTCTCCCCGCCCCTTGACCCCGGCCCGCCGGCGACTAGCATCATTCCAACCTGACAAAGGAGTACGCATGATGTTTCCGCTCGCAGGTCTCTTGGCCGCCGGAATCCTGGCTGGCCTCGGCTATCTCTGCCTCTGGGCCGGCGCCCGGACCGATGTCCGCGGCCTGAAGCTGTTCGGCAAGGTCTTGGGAATCGTCCTGCTCTGCGTCGCCGGGCTCGCGCTCGTCGCTCACCTCATATTCCTGCCCGGCCGGATGATGGCCGGCTGCGGCCCGGGCCAGGCTCTTGGCCCCTGCGGCGGCGCTGGTCCCTGCGGCCCGGGCCAGATGCGCGTCGAGAAGCGCGTGTTCCGGGCCGACGACGATGAGGAAGAAGAGGAAATCATGGGCGACCTGCTGCCGGACATGTTCGAGGACTTCATCGCCGAGTCACCCGAGTTCAAGGCCCGGGTCCAGCAAATCGTCAAGGAGATGCAGGTTCCGAAGTAGACAGTAGACAGAATACAGGATACAGGGGCGGACAGCTAACAACTTACAGCCCATTCAGTTTTGGATTTTGGGTTTTGGGTTTTGGATTAGTCCGGACCCTTAGTCTCTTGGTGCCTTGGTGGTGGAATTCGTGTCCGCGTCCAGACTCTTCGTGCTCTTCGTGCGCTTAGTGTCTGGTTCCTTGCCGGGTCCTCACACTGTGCGCCCTTTGCGTCTTTGCGGTGGACTTCCTGTCCGAACCCTTTGTGCTCTTCGTGTGCTTTGTGTTTGACTCCCCGTCGTCGGTCCGAACTCTTTCTATCCTCTTGGTGCCTTGGTGGTGGAATTCGTGTCCGCGTCCGGACTCTTCGTGCTCTTCGTGCGCTTGGTGTTTACTCCTCCGCCCTACGGCGCGACGTTGGCCACGAACTTCTGGCCTTCGGCCGTGTACTCCAGCACCGCCGCGCTCTTGACCGGGTTGCCCCATTCGTCAAACGAGATGTTGCCCGACACGCACGGGAAGTCCTTGATTCCGGCCAGCGCGTCGCGGATGAGCTTCGGTTCCGGCTTCTCGGCCCGCTTTATCGCCTCGAGCATCAACAGCGCCCCGTCGTAACCGAGCGTCGCCAGGGCGTCCGGCCGCTGTCCGAACTTGGCCTCGTACTTCTTGACCCAGTTCTGAACTTCCGGCCTCGGGTCGTCGGGCGAGTAGTGGTTGGTGAAATACCCGCCGTAGATTGCGTCGCCCGCAATCTTGAGCATTTCCGGCGAGTCCCAGCCGTCGCCGCCGAGCATCTTCGCGGTCAGCCCGAGCTGGCGCACCTGCTTGGCGATCAGCCCGACCTTGTTGTAGTAGTCCGGGATGAAGAGCACGTCCGGCTGCTGCTGCTTGATTTTGGTGAGAATCGCGGAGAAGTCCACGTCGTCCTTGGCGTACGACTCATACGCGACCACCCTGCCGCCCCGGCCCGCGAACGCGGCCTGGAAGTACTCGGCCAGGCCCTTCGAGTAGTCGTTGCCCACGTCGTAAATCACCGCCGCGGTCTTGGCCTTCAGCGAGTCGAGCGCGAACTTGGCCCCGACCGTGCCCTGGAACGGGTCAATGAAGCAGGCGCGGAACACGAAGTCCTTGTGCTTGCCATCCTCGAATACCGTGACCTTGGGGTTGGTCGAGGTCGGAGTAAGCATCGGGATGCCCGATGCCTGGCACTTGTCCGACAACGGCACCGAGCACTTGGACGACACCGAGCCGATGACCGCGACCACCCGGTCCATGTCAATCAGCTTTGACCCGGCGTTCGAGGCCTCGGTCGGCTCGTTCTTGTCGTCGGACACCAGCGCCTGGACCTTCTTGCCGCCGACCCCGCCCGCGGCGTTGAACTCCTCGATTGCCAGCAGCACGCCGTTCTGGGCGCTTTCCCCGAACGTCTTCACGTCGCCGGACAAAGGCACGATGACGCCGACCTTGATTGCGTCTCCGCCGCCGCAGCCGGCGACCAGTAGCGCGGCACACGCCGCGACCAGCTTCACGATTCGCATCTTACCTCCATGGGTTTGTCTTTTTCCCCGACGCCGAAACAAAGCCACGAAGACACGAAACCCACGAAAGAGAAACGCGCCGGACCCCGAGAGGTCGCGCCGTCCGGGCAGCATCGTCGAGGATGCGCTCGGTTCTCATCTTTCTCCGTTTCGTGCCCTTCGTGATTTCGTGGCGGTCCGGTCCGGGTCTTCGGTTTCCTTGCAGGCCGAGTACCGGGAAAGGAACGTCCGGCTCCAGTCCGAGAAACTGCCCGCCTCGATTGAATTCCTTATCCCCCGCACGAGGTCTTGAAAGAACCACACGTTGTGCAGGGTCAAAAGCCTTGGGCCCAGCGCCTCGCCCGCGATGAACAGGTGCCGCAGGTACGCGCGCGAGAACGTCCGGCAGGTGTAGCACGAGCAGCGTGAGTCAACCGGCGCCGGGTCATCCGCGAACCGGGCGTTGCGGATGGCGAGCGTGCCCGCGCTGGTGAACGCGGTGCCGGTCCGGCCGTTGCGCGTGGGCAGCACGCAGTCGAACATGTCAATACCCAGCTTGACCGCCTCGATGATGTCCTCAGGATACCCCGCGCCCATCAGGTACGCGGGCCTGTCCGGCGGCAGAATCTCTTTGACCGCGGCCGCAAGCTCATACGTCAACTCGGACGGCTCGCCCAGGCACAGCCCGCCGAGCGCGTAGCCGGGAAAGTCGAGTTCGGCCAGCTCCTGGGCGCTGCGCCTTCTCAAGTCGGCATACGTCGCGCCCTGAACGATACCGAAGACGGTCATCGGGTTTGGAGAGTCTGATGGTTCAGTGGCATGGCCCTGTAACTCTGTAACCCTGTAACCCTGTAACCCTGTCCGCACCGCCTCCCGGCACCGCCGCGCCCAGAGCGCGGTGCGCTCAAGCGCGTCGGCCGCCCGGTCCCGGCTCACCGGGTACGCCGGACACTCATCCAGGCACATGGCGATATCCGAGCCCAAATCGCGCTGCACCTGCATCACCAGTTCCGGTGTGAAGAAGTGCCGCGAGCCGTCCACGTGCGACTGAAACTCCGCGCCCTCGTCCGTGACTTTGGACAGGGCTGCGAGCGAGTACACCTGAAACCCGCCCGAATCGGTGAGGATGCAGCGGTCCCAGCCCATGAGCCGGTGCAACCCGCCGAGGAGTTTGACCCGTTCTTGCCCGGGCCGCAGGTAGAGATGGTAACTGTTGCAGACGATGATTTGCGCGCCCGCGGCAGCCAGCTCTTCGGGCGTCAGGGTCTTGACCGTGGCCTGGGTTCCGACCGGCATGAAACACGGCGTGTCAACCGCGCCGTGAGGAAGCGTCAGCGAGCCCAGCCTTGCACGAGATGCTGTGTCGGACTTCTGGACCCGAAACTCCATCACCGGCAGGGCTGGGAATTGCGAATGTCGAATGCCAAGCGCCGAATCAGAACCGAAGCACGGGCATTCCGGAACGGCTGGTCATTTGTCATTCGGCATTCGGCACTCGGACTTCGTCTCTTACACCAGGTCGAGCTCTGAGAACCCGCCGAGGTTCAGCCGGCGCAGGCTGCCCTTGACCACCGAACTCTCGCCGAGAATCGAGCCTTCGAGCAGCGCGCTCTCAAGCCTGGCCCCGCGGTTGACAATCGAATCCCGGATGATGCTGTCCCTCACCACCGCGTCCGCGCCGATGGACACGTTCGGCCCGACAATCGAGTTCTCGACCCGCGCCTTCTCGTGGATGTACAAGGGCGGCACCAAAAGACACCCGGCCCTGGGCTGGTACCGGCTGGCCCTGGACAAGAGATGGCGATTGGTCGCCAGCAGCGCGTCCGACGTGCCGCAGTCCAGCCAGTGCTCGACCTTGCGCGCCACGATTCTTGTCCCGCTCCGCACCATCTGCTGGAGCGCATCGGTCAACTGGAACTCGCCCTTGGTCTGCTCGCCTGAGGCAATGAGCCGCTCAAGCGACGCGAACAACGGCTTCGAATCGGTGAAGAAATAGACGCCGACGACGGCAAGGTTCGACGGCGGGACGTGCGGCTTCTCGACCAGGCGCGTAACCACGTCGCCCTTCATTTCGACGATGCCGAACCGCTGCGGGTCAGCGACCTCTTTGACCGCAATGATGTTCTCATTGCCCACGAACGAGGCGATGTCCGCGTCAACAATCGTGTCCCCGAGCATCACCAGCGCCGGCTCGCCGGAGAACCGCTCCCTTGCCCGGTACACCGCGTCGCCCAGCCCTTTCGGGTCGTCCTGGACCACAAAACTGAACCGGCACTGGTAGTTGGCGGTAAGGTAGTCCTTGATGGGTTCACCCGAAGCGCCGACAATCACGCACACCTCGTCCGGCTTCGCGGGCAGCAGCCGGTCAATGATGTGCCCGAGTATCGGCTTGCCCGCCACCTCGATGAGCGGCTTGGGCGTCGCCTGGGTATGCGGTCTCAAACGCCGTCCTTCGCCTGCTGCCGGAATCACTGCCTTGAACTTCACTTCTGCCTCCTGCTCTGCGCCATCCGGCGCTTCAGTTCGTCAATTCGCGCTACCGGCATCGGGTCCACCCCGCGCAGCCGGGCCAGTTCGCAGCTCACCAGGTCCCCGAGCATCACGAGCGACAGCATCCGCGCAAGCCCGGACCGGCCTTCGCTTCGAAGCTCAACCGCCCGCTCGTACCCGCCCCGCGTCACCGCGAGCACGTGACGCCACCGCAGCGCGGTACGGGGATGAGTGCTCTTATCGAACAGCCCGATGGGCACGCCTTTGCGGGTCATAAAGCACGGCTCGCCCATGCCGACAATCTCGTTGTGGTTGTGCTCAGGGAAGAAGCTCGAATGGCACATCGTCTTGGCGTTCTCGTTTATCTGGCACCGCCAGCGCTCGGCCACCGGGTCGAGAAGCCGGCTCGTGGAATAGACCAGCGGCAGCCGGTCCACGAGCTTTGACGCGAGCCTGCGCGCCTCCCGCTGCCATTCGTCGCGCCGGCTCGCGGCCAGGCCGACCGCCTCGGAAAGGTCCCTGGAATATGACCGGCACAACCCGAGTCGCCCCAGGGCCACGAGCAGCGTAACGAACAAGTAGCCCAGCGCCGCACGCGGCGGCAGACCTCCGGGAATCAGGATGGTCGGCACGCCGTGCCGGGCCGCAAGACCGGCCAGGGCCCCGCCGCTCGTGATGCAGAGCGTCCGGCACCCGCGCTTGAGCGCAAGGCTGAACGCGGACAGCGTCTCCTCGGTGTTGCCCGAGTAGCTGACCGCCACGAACAACCCGTCCTTGCCCAGCGACGCCGGCACACGGTAGTCCCGAAGCGCCGAAACCGCGACCGGCACCTCGTCCCAGAACAGCCCGCGCACCAGGTCGGCGCCGATTGCCGAGCCGCCCATGCCCGCGACCAGCACCGGCCCGTAGTTGACCGGCTCGCCCAGCTCCGCGCACCGGCACAGCGCCGCGGCCTCGGCCATCTGCTCGGGCAGGCCGAGCGCCAGTTCGAGCATCGTGCGACTATTGCCCGCCATTGTCGCCTCCGATTTCGAAGATGAACTCGGCCAGCTTCGGGAACCTTCGGTGCAGCTCGCGCCGCAGCAGCCGCCTGACCTCGAGCGCGGTTCCGAGCTTCATCGCCGCCTGCATGATTTCCCTTGCCGTACCTGAGTCAATCGAACGGATGATTTTCTTGGCCTCGTGCAGGAGCGCCGGCGACACCGAAAGCTCGTCTATCCCCAGCCCGACAAGAACCAGAATCCCCAGCGGGTCGCCGGCGAATTCGCCGCACAGCCCGACCCAGATGCCCGCGTTGTGCGCCGCAGCGATGGTCATCCGGATGAGTTCGAGCACGGCGGGATGGAAGTGGTCGTAAAGGCCGGCGACACGCTCGTTTCCCCGGTCCACGGCCAGCGTGTACTGGGTCAGGTCGTTGGAGCCGATGGAAAGGAACGAACACTCCTTTGCCAGCCGCTCGGCCAGGAGCGCGGCCGACGGCGTCTCGACCATCACCCCGACCTCGACCCCGTCGTCGAACTCCACCCGCTCGCGCTTCAGCTCGCGCTTCACCGAAGCGACGACGAGCTTGGCCCGCCTGAGCTCCTCGATGGTCGCCACCATCGGGAACATGATTTTCACCGTGCCGTGCGCCGACGCGCGCAGCATCGCCCTGAGCTGGCGCTTGAAGAATTCAAGGTTGTCGAGGCACAGCCGCAGGCCCCGCCAGCCCAGGAACGGATTCGACTCCACGTAACCGGGCACGACCTTGTCACCGCCCAGGTCGAAGGTCCGGACGATGACCGGGCCCGGCTTCATCGCCTTCGCCACCTCGGCCAGGACCTCGTACTGCTCGTCCTCGGTCGGCGGCGTGAGCCGGGACAGGTAGAGGTATTCGGTACGGAACAGCCCGATGCCCCGCGCGCCGTTGCGCCGGGCGGTGCGGGCCTCGGTCAGGAACTCGATATTGGCCGACAGGTCGAGCATCCGGCCGTCAAGCGTCACCGCCTCCTGCTCGGCCAGCCCGGCCAGAATCTCCCGGTGCCGGTTGTAGAGCTCGATGTCCGACTGGTAGGATGCAAGACGCCTCGGTGTCGGGTCGAGAATCGCCAGGCCCCGATACCCGTCCACCACCACCTCCTGCCCTTCCTTGGCTTCGCGCAGCAGCGACTCGACACCGACCACCGCCGGAATCTCCTTGGCCTTGGCCATGATGGCGGTGTGCGAGGTCTTACCCCCGCCTTCAAGCACCAGGCCCGCGACCCGCTTCGAGTCCAGGAGCGCGGCCTCGGACGGCGGCAAATCCCGCGCGACCACCACGGTCCCGGCCTCGACCGAATGGAGCGACGGGAAGGCCTCGCCCAGGAGATGCTTGAGCACCCTTGACCCGACGTCGAGCACATCGAGCACGCGCTCCCGGAACAACGATGCCGCAGCGCCGGTCATCGGCCGGGTCAGCCGCTTGAGCGTCTCGGCGTATGCATATTCGGCGTTCCGATAATTCTCCCTTATCGCCTGCTCGGTCTCGCTCAGCAACTCCTCGTCAGCGACCAGCGCGAGTTGGACGTCTATGAACTCGGCGAAGTCCCGGCCCATGTCGGATTTCACCCGCTGGTGCAGCGCGCCGAGTTCGGCCTTGGCGTGCTCAACCGCGGCCCGGAACCGGCGTACCTCGGCCGCGGTCTCTCTGGGCTTCAGCCGGCGTTCGACCAGTTCAGGCAAGTACTGCCGGTACACGAACACCCGACCCCGGGCGAACCCGCGGGACACCGGCATCCCGCGCAGTATCAATTCCTTGGCAGCGGGCATCAGGTCACCTGCTCCAGCTTGGTCCGAAGCGCGGCGAGCGCCTCGTTCTCGTCAGGGCCGCTCACCTCAAGGGTCACGTCCGAACCCGACTCGGCAGCCAGGGTCAGAATCGAGAGGATGCTCTTGCCGTTCACCCAGACCCCGTCCTTGGCCAGCCTGACCCGGGAGCGGTATTTCTCGGCCTCGCGCACGAACTCGGCCGCGGGACGGGCGTGCAGCCCGACCGGTCCGGGAATCACGACCCTGCACCGGAGCATGTCGCCTGCCGGCGCGTGCCGAAGAAAAGACGGTTTGCCATCGGACGGTAAATATAGCCGGTCAAGTCAGTCGGTCAACAACCCCGCTCGGGCACCGAAATCCAGTTGACATGCCCCTTGAAAAGGCCGTATAATCTTCACCGATGCGGATGCGTCCCTGGTCTGTAACGCACTTGCTGCGCGTATCAGCCTGTCTCTCTGACCCGCCTGAGGAGGCCTAGCACATGGCAGAGCCAACCCAGCAACCGAGCGAACAGGAAACCGGCCCGGCACTTGAACAGCGTTATGGCGTGCCGTTCGTGGACCTGGCGAGCTTCCGGCTCGACTCCGAAGTCCTCCAGATGTTCCCGGACCAGTTCCTGAGAAACAACAAGCTCCTGCCGCTGTTCCGCTCCGGCAACACGCTCGCGGTCGCCTTCGTTGACCCGGGCGACATCTTCACCATTGACGAGGTGCGCCGCATGACCGGCATGGAGGTCGAGCCGATGGTCTGCCGCGAACTCGACTTCTTCGGCGCGCTGAACCAGTTTTACTCGACCCCGGAGACGCCGGACCTGCCGGACGAACCGGAAATCACCAGCCTCGACGACCTGCCCGGGGAAGAAGGCGGCATCGCCGCGGAGCAGAGCTCTGAGCCGCGCAAGCTCGAGGAGGCCGCGTCCGAAGCGCCGGTCGTGCGCTGGGTCAACCAGATGATTATCCGCGCGGTGCGCGAGCGCGCCTCCGACATCCACATCGAGCCAACCCGGGAAGGGCTGTCGGTCCGGTTCAGGATTGACGGCATCCTCCACCCCGTCGTGTCGCCCAAGAAGGCGCTGCAGCTCGCGGTGGTATCGCGTATCAAAATCATGTCGCGCATGAACATCGCCGAGAAGCGCGTGCCCCAGGACGGCCGTTACGGCGCCATCGTTGACGGCCGCGAAGTTGACTTCCGCGTCTCGACCTTCCCGACCACCTACGGCGAAACGGTCGTCATGCGTATTCTCGACCGGATGCGCCTCTTGTCGCTCGACGAACTCGGGTTCGCGGGCGAAGGTCTCAGGATGATGCGTGAGATGATCGCCAAGCCGCACGGCGTCCTGCTCGTCACCGGTCCGACCGGCTCGGGCAAGTCCACGACCGTGTACGCCATCCTCGGCGAAATCCGCGGCGCGGACAAGAACATCATCACCATTGAGGACCCGGTCGAGTACGACATTGACAAAATCTGCCAGTCCCAGGTCAACGAGGTGGCCGGGTACAACTACCTCATCGGTCTCAAGCACATCCTCCGCCAGGACCCGGACGTGATCATGATCGGTGAAATCCGCGACGGCGAGACCGCGGGCGTCGCCATCCGCGCGGCCCTGACCGGCCAGCTCGTGTTCTCAACCATTCACACCAATGACGCGCCGGGCACCGTCACCCGTCTTATTGACATGGGCATCGAGCCGTTCCTCGTCGCATCCGCAACCGAGGGAACCGTCGCCCAGCGGCTGGTCAGGAAGATCTGCCCCAAGTGCAAAGAAGCCTACGACCCGGCGCCCGCGCTGCTTGAACAGCTCGAGTTCCCGCCCGGCACCAAGCTCTATCGCGGCCGGGGCTGCGACCGGTGCCACAACACCGGTTACCACGGCCGTATCGGCATCTTCGAGGTGCTGAGGATGAACGACCGCATCCGCGAACTGGTCGTCACCCGGCCGCCGACCTCGGCCATCCGCGCCCTCGCGCGCGAGTACGGCATGAGGACCCTGTGGGAGGACGGCATAGAGAAGATCCGGGCCGGCGTCACGACCGTCGAAGAGGTCATGGACGAGGCCGAAAAGGTTGAGTAATCTCGACTAGAGAACGGAGGAACAATGCCGCTGTTCCGCTATAAGGTACGCGACAAGGAAGGCAACGTCGTATCCGGCACGCTCGAGAGCACCGACGTGTCGACGGTGGTCGAGAAACTGGATACCCTGGGCTACGTTCCGATAACAATCAAGGAAGAAAAGGTCGGGCCCCAGGGCGGATTCGACATCAACAAGTACTTCGAGCGGGTCAAACCGGTCGAACTCATCAACTTCACCCGGCAGTTCGTGACCCTGCACCGCGCCGGTCTGCCGATGCTGTCGGCCATCGGTGCGCTCCAGGCCCAGACCCGGTCCAAGCCCCTCGCCCGGGCCCTGGACGCGATTCGCAAGGACCTGATGGGCGGCGCGTCGCTGTCCGCGGCGATGGCCAAGTTCCCGCGGATTTTCTCCGACCTCTACGTCAACTCCATCTGGGCAGGCGAAACGGGCGGCGTGCTCGATGAAATCCTCGACCGTTTGACAATGCTGCTCGAACACGAGCGCAAGCTGCGTTCGGACGTCGGCTCGGCGATGCGCTACCCCATCATCCTGATGGTCGGCTTCGTCGTCGCCGGCCTGGTACTCGCCACGTTCGTCCTGCCCAAGTTCACACAGCTCCTGACTACGGTCGGCGGCAAAATGCCGCTGCCCACGAAAATCCTGATTGCGGTCACCGACTTCATGAGCCACTACTGGTACATCGTCTTCCTTTTCATCGCGGGCATCGGTACGCTCTTCTACCTGTTCACCCGCACCGGCGTGGGCCGGCTCTGGTGGGACCGGACCAAGATGTCCATACCCATCTTCGGGCCAATCGTATACAAGATGGCCCTGTCCCGGTTCGCCCGGATGTTTGAGACACTGGACCGCACCGGCCTGCCTATCCTGCGCTCTCTGAGCCTTGTGTCCAAGACCGTCGGCAACACTTACGTCGCGCTCAACGTGGACAAGATCGCCGAAAGCGTGCGCCGGGGCCGCGGCCTCGCCGCGCCGATGCGCGAGACCGGCGTGTTCCCGCCGATGGTGGTGCAGATGGTCGCGACCGGCGAGGAGTCTGGAGCTCTGGACGACATGCTCAAGCAAGTCTCAGACTACTACGACGGCGAGGTCGAGTACGCGGTCAAGAACCTCACCGGCATGATCGAACCCATCATGATTCTCATCATGGGCGTGGGCGCCATCTTCCTAATCGTCGCCATCCTGATGCCGTACATGTCCATCCTTTCGAGCTTCGGCGCCGGCGGCGGCTACGGCACCAACTGACCGCGCAACAAACTGGAGGACGCCGGCGCACGCCGGCGTCCTCTTTCGACGTCTGACTAGAACTGCCTCAGGCCGGCAACCGCTTTCTCGTCCAGGCTTCGAGCGACGGCGCAGACCAGTTCGACCGCGGCGTCGTAGTCCGCGGCCGCGATGATGCCGGTGTGCGCGTGGATATAGCGGGTGGGCCAGCCGATGGCGAGTGACGGCACGCCGGTCCGGTGCACGTGAATCACACCGGTGTCATACCCGCCGCGCACCGAGGTAAGATGAAACTTCACCCCGGCCTTCTCCGCCAGGGCGATAACCCAGTCCCGCAGCCGGGTATTGGGAATCATCGAGTTGTCATGCACGAGGATCGCCGCCCCATTCTTGAGCCGCTCGTCCACGTTGGCCCGGGTCTTGTCCGGGTGCTCGTAGCACAGCGACACGTCGAGCGCGAACGCCACGTCCGGCCCGACCGCCTCGGCCGCGGTCCGCGCCCCGCGTAACCCGACCTCCTCTTGGGCGCTGCCTACGAAGTATACCGCGTTCGGCAGCTTCTTTCCTTTCAGCCGCCGTGCCGCCTCAATCAGGATTCCGCACCCGCCGCGGTCATCCCACGCCTTGGCCATCAGGAGATTCCCGGGCATCTCGACAAACGGCCCTTCTGGGACAATCGGGTCCCCGGGCCTGACACCCAACTGCTTCTTGACGTCGAACCCGTCGCTGCACCCGACGTCAATGAACATCTTGTCAATGTCCGGCAGTTGTTTTCTCTCCTCCTCGGTCAGTTCGTGCGGCGGCTTCGCGCCAATCACGCCCGGGAAGTCGCCCTTGCGCGTCCGGACCCTCACCCGCTGTCCGAGCAGCACGTTCGGCCACCAGCCGCCGATGGCGAGAAACTTGAGGTACCCGTCCTTAGTCACTGACTTGACCATGAACCCGACTTCGTCCATGTGCGCCGAGAACATCACCTTTGGCCGTTCGCCAGCGCCCTTCATCCGGCAGATGACGCTTCCCAGACCGTCGCGGCCTATCTCTCCAACCTTGGCCAGTTCGCGCGCGACAATTGCCGCCGGCTCGGTCTCAAAACCGGACGGCCCGAACGCTTCGGTCAACTCCTTCAGCAAAGCTCTGTCAGCCATAGGACCTCCTTAGACAGAAAAGGGTTCAAGGGTTCAAGGGGTCGAGGGTTCAAGGGTCCAGACGTTCCCGCCCTGCCTGGTCCGCTGCTCGGTTCCGCACTTTGCATTCTGAACTGCACCGGCTGTCCTTCACTCGATCACTGGACCGCTCGACCACTAGGGCACTCTCCTAAACGTCCAGGTTCTCCACCGCGTGTGCGTTCTCCTCGATGAACAACCTCCTCGCCTCCACCTCGTCGCCCATCAGCGTGCGGAAGACCCGCTCCGCCTCGGTCGCATCCTCCAATGTCACGCGCTTGATAATCCGCTTCTCAGGATTCAAGGTCGTTTCCCAGAGCTGCTCCGGGTTCATCTCGCCGAGACCCTTGTAGCGCTGCAACTCCGTCTTCCCACCATCCTCCTTGTCGGCCTTCTTCGTGAAATCGGCCAGGTCCTCGTCCGAATAGAGATACTTCTCCACCTTGCCCGCCTTCACCTTGTACAGGGGCGGCTGGGCGATGTATACGTAGCCGGCGTCAATCAAGGGCATCATGAAGCGATAGAAAAAGGTCAAGAGCAGGGTCCTGATGTGCGAGCCATCCACGTCCGCGTCGGTCATGATGACGATCTTCCGGTACCGCGCCTTCGCGGCATCGAAGTCCTCCTCACTTATCCCTGCTCCGACCGCAGAGATAATCGTGCGGATTTCGTTGTTTGACAGCACCCGGTTCAGGCCCGACTTCTCCACGTTGAGGATTTTCCCGCGCAGTGGCAGCACCGCCTGGAACCTTCGGTCCCTTCCCTGCTTGGCCGAGCCGCCGGCCGAGTCGCCCTCGACGATGAACAGCTCGCTCTCGGCTGGGTCTTCGGAAGAACAGTCAGCGAGTTTTCCCGGCAGCGTGTCCGATTCCAAGAGTGACCGGCGACGGGCGAGCTCGCGCGCCTTGCGAGCGGCCTGGCGCGCCTTGGCTGCGGCAATCACCTTGGCCACAACCCGGTTCGCAACGCGCGGGTTCTCCTCCATGAAGGCCGCAAGCTTCTCATACACCACCGACTCCACCGCGCTCTTGGCCTCGGAATTGCCGAGTTTGGTCTTGGTCTGGCCCTCGAACTGCGGGTCCCCGATCTTCAGAGACACTACCGCGGTCAACCCCTCACGCACGTCCTCGCCGGAAAGTTCCACGTCCTCTTTCAGCGCCTCGGTCTTCCGCGCGTAGTCGCTTATCACCCTGGTCAGCGCCGACTTGAACCCGATGAGATGGGTCCCGCCCTCGTGGGTGTTGATGGTATTGGCGAACGAGAAGATGCTCTCAACGAACCCGTCGTTATACTCAAACGCGCAGCTGACCACCATGTCATTGCGCGTGTCCTCGATGACCACCGGCTTGTGCAACCGGTTCCGGCCGGTGTCAAGATACTCAACGAAGTCCGACAGCCCGTGGGTGAAGCAGAACTCCTCCTTCTTGTCGGTCCGTTCATCCACGATGATGATGCGCAACCCGGTGTTCAGGTACGCCAGCTCACGCATCCGGGTGGCGAGCAGCTCATACTTGAACTGGAACTTCTTGAAAATCTCCTCATCCGGCCGGAACGTAATCTTGGTCCCGGTGGTCTTCCGCTGGCCCACGGTCTTGAGCGGTGTCTTCGCGTCGCCTTTGGCAAACTCCATCCGGTACAACTTGCCGTCGCGCGCCACCTCGGCCACCAGCTTCTCGGACAAAGCGTTCACCACCGACACGCCCACGCCGTGCAGCCCGCCGGAGATCTGGTACACCTTGTGCCCGAACTTCGCGCCCGCGTGCAGCACGGTCAGCACCACGTCCAGCGCGGACCGCTTCTCGGTCGGATGCTTGTCAACCGGAATGCCACGGCCGTTGTCCTCGACCGACACCTCATTGTCCGAAAGAATCGTCAGGACGATCTTGTCGCACACCCCGGCCAGCGCCTCGTCCACGGAATTGTCAACCACCTCCTGCACCAGGTGGTGCACCCCGCGCACGCCGACGTCGCCGATGTACATCGCCGGCCGGCGCCGGACCGCTTCAAGCCCTTTCAGGACGTGGATTTGTGCTGCATTATAGGCTTCACCCATGGCCGGAATTGTAGCCGCAGGCAGCGCGAAATCAAGCGGCGGCGGGGCGCGTGCCCGCCGCCGCGCAGGTCCTGTCGGTCCTATTCCAGTTTCGCCAGCGCCCGCTCGTAGTCAGCCACCACGCACTTCCGGCCGCGTTTCGTAACCCTGTGCCCCTCGGCCCGCAGAAGGCGCGTAAGCGCCGCGATCCCGCCCGGGTACTTCGGGTTCAGCTCGCCCCCGGCCTTGAGCGTGCGCCAGTAGGGCGTCAGGCTCCTCTCCCCCGCGGCCCTTGCCTCCTCGGCCGCGTGGGCCGCAATCCAGGCGAAGATGCCGGTCGTCATCTGGCACGCGAGGTCGGTTCCGTGCTTCCTCGCAAGACAGGCACGAATCTCGTTGATGGTCGCAAGCTTGCCTTTCGGCACCTTGCGCATCACCTCGTCCACCTCCATCGGCGCAGGCACGACAATTGTCCTCGGCAGGTCCTTCGCGTCTCCCAGCTTCTCTCGCCACGTCTTCTTCTGTTTGCTCATTTAGCCTCCATTCTCAGAGAGTCCGCCTCCTCGCCCTTGCTTCGCGCTTCGTGTTTTCGTGCCTTCGCGGCTCCAACTGCTCGCATCTCTGCTCCGCCTTTGTTTCGTGTTCTTCGCGCTATCTCGGGTCTGGCTCCTCGTCAGCTACTCCAACACGTCGGCGATGCCTCAATCGGCCGGCTCGTCCCTCGTGATGATGAACAGCGGCGCGAGCCTGATGACCGTGACGAGTGTCCCTCTCGCCAGGAAACCGGACTCGGCCGGCTGCTTCACTCGGCGTCTCGACTTGGCTCGTCCTGATATCGGGGTGATTCTACATCCGTGTGGAATCTTACGCAAGGGCTGCTCTCAGTCCTAACTTCTTCATTCTCAATTCACTACTCACCATTTCCTCTCCCGCCCCTCTCCCGTCCCCTGGGGGGTCCTTGCCTCGGCGCTTCGGAGACCGCTTGACCCGGCGTCTTGGGGAGCCTTTCAAAGACCGTCTGAAAGAGCGTGTCACTCAACGTTTGAATGAGCGTTTGACCTGACGTTTGACTTGCCCTCTTGCCGGGCGTTTGGAACGGCGTTAGCCGGAGCGTTTGCCCTGCCGGTTCAGCAAGCGGTTGCACGGGCCCTTGCCGCGGCGCTTGACCTGGCCTGCTACCGAGCCCAGCAGTCTGCCTTCTCGCTGGCCCTGACCAGAGCGGTATGCTCATCCTCAATCGAAATGACTCCCGCGCCGCGCAGCGTCCGCACTTCTGACATCTCACATAACTCATCTGACATCTGACATCGTCCTCCTCCTCCTGCTCCCTGCTCACTGCTCCCTATCTTCCCTTCTGCCTTCGTCCTCTCCTCACTCGCCCACTGGGCCACTGGGCCGCTTTCCCCCGCCCGCTTGACCGCATCCCGTCGCGGGCTAGACTGGCCCTGACATGAGAACCATTCTATTGCCTGCCTTACTTGTCCCCTGCCTCGCCCTTGCCGCAATCCCGCTGCCGAGTTCGCCCTCGTGGAGTTCGACCGACCAGGACTATTCCACCGGCGGCGCGTTCGCGGACGTTGACACCAACGGGTTCCTCGACTTCCTGACCTCGAACGGCAACGACATGGCCCAGAATCGCAACGGCGCGTATCTGAACACCGCCGGCACGCTCGAAACCAACGCCTCCTGGCGCTCGTCCGACCAGGGCTACTTCGGCCACTGCTATTCAGGCGACGTGAACAACGACGGGCTCCCCGACCTCGCGGTCGCGTACTTAGGCTCCGGCGGCTCAGGCGAACTGGTCGTGCGCGCGTACCGAAACTCAGGTTCAGGCCTTGCCGCTTCGCCCTTTTGGAAGGCGAAGGACAAACACTCATCGTTCGACTGCTGTCTGGGCGACGTTGACCTTGACGGCGATTTGGACCTTGCCATCTCGGCCGGCGACGCGTACCAGAACGAGACCGACTCGGTGCGCATCTACCGAAACAATGCGGGCACGTTCGACACCTTGCCCTGCTGGACCGCCCATGACGGCGCGCCATCGGACGCGGTGCGGTTCTGTGATATTGACAACGACGGCGATTTGGACCTGTTCGTCGGCCAGGTGATACCGACCCAGGACCGCGGCATGGTGACGATGTATCGCAACAACGCAGGCGTGCTCGACCCGACTCCGGCCTGGGTCGCTCGGCCCGGGGTCGGCTGGGTGCTGCGCCTGGCGTTCGGCGACTACGACAACGACGGGTACCAGGACCTGGCCTGCGCCTCAAACAACCAGACCGGCGAGCCGAACAGCGTCAAGGTCTATCACAACAACTCAGGCACCCTGGACACCCTCGCCGCGGTCACGATGCTGCGCTCGAAGCGCTACTCCTCGTGCGTGGCCTGGGGCGACGCGAACGGCGACGGCTATGCCGACCTCGCGGCCGGCGGCTGGTGGGAGCCGGTGATGGTGTTCGAGAACGTCGCGGGAGTGATTGACTCGATAGCGGACTGGTCATGGATTCCCGCCAATCCGATGTCCCTTGTCTGCGAGGCCGTGCTCTGGACCGACACGCGCAACGGCTACCTTGAACCGAAAGCCGACGTGTTCAGCGGCAACGGCACGCGCAAGCTGTTCACCCTGCGCAACCGGCCCTTGCAGTTTCTCGATAGCGTGAAGGTCAACGGCACGCGGGTTCCCTGGTCCGGTTTCTGCTACGACGCCTTGGCCGGCTGGGTCAGCTTCGCCTCTGCCCCGCCTTCGGGAACGAACAACGTGGCCTTTCACTACCGGCGCTCGACCCATCCTGACCTTGCGGTCACGAACTGGAATGACAGTCTCGGCAACCACCTGTTCCGCAATACGACGCCGACCGCGCTCTCGGAAATCCAAAATCCAAAACCCAAAATCCAAAATCCCGGGCTCCTGGCCTTCCCCAATCCCTTCTCGCACAGCGTCGCCCTGAGCGTTCCCTCCGCTCGGCCCGGCTCGACGGTCAGCGTCTTCGACCAGTCCGGCCGTCTGGTCCGTGTCCTGGCGGTAAGCGGTGAGCGGTCAGCGGTCAGCGTCCTCTGGAACGGCAGGGACGAATCCGGCCGCGCCTGCCTGCCCGGCATCTACCTCTGTCGGGAATCGCGCACCGGCTCAATGGTCAAACTCGTCCGGCTGGCGGAGTAGCCTTGCCTCTAGAGATTCCCGGCGAACTCATCGCCCGGCTGTCCGGGTTCGGCCGCGTGCACCTGCTCGACACCGTAGACTCGACCAACGAGTACGCGTTCACCCTGGCCATGACCGCGGAGCCGGCAATCGTCGTCGCCCGTTGCCAGACCAAGGGCCGGGGCCGGTTCCGCCGCGACTGGCACTCTGACGACGACAGCCTGACCTTCTCCCTTCTCCTGTTTCCCGAACCCGGCGCCGGCCTTACTTCAAGACTCACCCAGTTCGCAGGCCTTTCAGTCTGCCTGGCGCTTGAGAACCTGACCGGGACCAAGCCGCTCATCCGCTGGCCCAACGACATCATGCTCTCAGACCGCAAGCTCGCGGGCATCCTGTGCGAGCAGCGCAAGGCCGCGGTCGCGGTCGGCGTCGGTCTGAACCTGAACCAGCAGTCGTTCCCGGCAGAACTGCCCGAGGCCGGCTCCCTGCGCCAGCTTACCGGCAAGACGTGGCCGAAGTTCGACGTGCTCGAAGCCGTGGTCGCGGCCTTCTTCGATACTCTGGACAAGAGCCGCGCGGGCAGGGACGCTGAACTGCTCGACGCAATCAGGAACCGCTCCTCGGTCCTGCACCACCGGGTCGAGGTGAAGTCGCTGCTCCGCACCCGCGTCGGCACGGTGATTGACCTCGACGCCGAAGGCCGGATAGTGCTCAGGACCGAATCAGGCCGGCTCAGCGTGCTCGACGTCGGCCAGGTCAGAAGGCTCAGATGATTCTCACGGTCGTCATCGGCAACACCAATACCAGGTTGGCCTGGTTCGAGGCCGGCCGGAAGGTCCGGCGCCGAGTCGCCCGCACAAGCGTGTCCGGGGCCGCGCTTGCGAGCATCTCTCCTCTGCCGCCGCTTGCGGTGGCATCGGTCGTGCCCGCGCTGGTGCCGGCGATTCGCCGGCTTGCGCCCGCGACGTGGACCTTCGTGCTCGACCGCTCGTCCCGAACCGGACTCAAGTACCGGTACTCCCGTCCCCAGGTCGGCGCCGACCGCATCTGCGACGTGGTCGGCGCGCGGACGCTCCTGCGCGGCGACCTCATGGTCATTGACTTCGGCACCGCCATCACGCTGAACGTCCTGACTTCGAAGGACGAGTTTCTCGGCGGGCCGATACTGCCCGGGCCTGACCTGATGCTCGCAAGCCTCAGCCGGGGCACGGCCCGTCTGCCTCGCGTTGAACTCACGAGGCCCAAGGCTGTGCTGCCCAAGGACACCCGCTCGGCGATTCAGTCAGGCGTGTACCACCTGCTTGCCTTCGGGATAAGGGAGATGGTCCGGCACATCGGCAGCGAAACCGGGCTCAGGTTCAAGCTCATCGCCACCGGCGGCGCGGCCGAGCTGCTGGCCCCGGCGATTCCGGGCCTTACCCGCATCGAGCCCGACCTTGCGAGCATCGGGCTCGCCGAGCTCGCTCGGCTCAACCGGCCGGACTGGTTCAAGTGACCATCCTCGGCATCGAGGCCAGCGGACAACGCACCGGGGTCGCGGTTGTGTCGGACCGACTGCTGGCCGAAACCAGCGAACCCGGCCTGAACCACAACGAAGTCATCATCGGCGCGATTGACCGCTGCCTCAACCAGGCCGGGGTCGGACTGGACCGGTTGACCGGCATCGGCGCGACAATCGGGCCCGGCATGTTCACGTCCCTGCGCGTGGGCCTGAGCGTGGCCAAAGGGCTGGCAATCGCCCGCGACATCCCGCTCAAAGGCGTCAATACCCTGCTGGCGCTGGCCCGCTCAGTTCCGTGCGTTCCGCTCGTGCTCTCGGTGATTGACGCCCGCAAGCAGCAGGTCTATGCCTGTCTGTACGAGAACGGCAAACCGGTCACCGCCCAACAGGCCGTCACGCCTGAGGAGCTTGCGGCCGGCCTCGCGCCACGGGTGAAGGGACAGCCGCTGATTCTCGCAGGCAGCGGCTCAGAGCTTTCCGCATCTGCGCTCACCGCTGCCGGGATTGAGTTTGAGCTGAGCGGACTTGCATATCCTCACGCGCGGGTCATCGCCGAACTCGCGGCCGAGCTGCTTGAGGCCGAAGGCCCGGACGACGTGGCAAAGCTTGTGCCCCTGTACCTGCGCAAGACCGACGCGGAACTTGCCAGAGAACGGAACCGGTCGTAGTCAGGAATCCGGACGCGGACCGTGACGATGTCAGATGTCAGATGAGTGATGTGAGATGTCAGAAGTAAGGACAAAGGACAAGGGACTAAGCAATGGGAAACTGCAAAGGACAAAGTCGGATTCCGGCTTTCCCGATTTCCCCTTATGACTTGCTTTGTCCTTAGTCCTTACTACTTTGTCCTTCTTCCGGCTGTGGGCCGTTAGCTGTCGGCTGTAGACTCTCGTTCGCTTGTGCTTGGGGCTTGTGCTTGTGCTTCTTCACGGCTTGGGCGCCTGGCGCGGAGATGGCGGAGGCGTGTAGGAATCGAACCTACCGGTCCACTTGCGCAGACCATACGGATTTGAAGTCCGCCAGGCACACCAGCACCCATCCGCCTCCGAACCCCTAACGATACACTAGCGCACCACCGCCTGTCAAATCCGGCTTGAGCAGAGTCTACCGCCAAGGACGCCATGTTACAGACAACAACGGTCAACCACGAAGGACGCCAAGAACCGAGTCGTCAATCCTCCCTTGGCGTTCTCTCCCGTTCGGCTTGGCGCGCTTGGCGGTACTCCGGCCTGGCAGACCTTGACCCGGTCAGCAACAACAATAAGCTGACCTGTGGCCGACTACTCAGGCTTCCTCTCCGACTACCTCGCCTACCTTGAGAAGGAACGCCGCTGCTCTGCCCAGACCATCCGCGCCACCCGCTCCGACCTTGCCCAGTTCTTCGACTACTGCTCCGACCGACTCGGCGGCAAGCCGCTCAGCAGTCTTACCTACCCTGACGTCCGCGACTTCCTGGGCGCGCTCCTGCGCTACGGGTACGAACGCCGCAGCGCGAGCCGCAAACTCTCGACCGTGCGCTCATTCTTCCGCTACCTTGTCGAGAGCGGACAACTGAGCCACAATCCCGCCCGGTCGGTCAAAGGCCCGCGGGTCGGACGCCGGCTGCCCGCTTTCCTGTCCCAGTTCCAGGTCCAGCAGGCGCTCGACGTTACGGGCGACTCCGAGGCCGCCCTGCGCGACCATGCAATACTCGAAACCCTGTACGGCTCAGGCCTGCGGGCCGCTGAACTGGTCGGCCTGGACCGCGCAAGCATTGACTTTCAAGACGAGAGCATCCGGGTGCTGGGCAAAGGCAGCAAGGAACGCGTGCTGCCGCTCGGCCGCTCCGAGCGGGCTGCCATCGAGGCCTACCTTGCCAAGCGCAGGAACAAGGATGCCGAAGCCCTCTTCCTGAACCACGCGGGCCGGCGCCTGACTACCCGCTCGATACAGCGGCTGGTGCGCAAGGCGCTGTCCAGGTTCGCGGACTCAGGCTCGGCCCACCCTCACGCCCTGCGCCATGCCTTTGCCACCCACCTGCTCGAACGCGGCGCTGACCTCAAATCGGTGCAGGAGCTCCTCGGCCATGCGTCACTCTCAACTACGCAGGTCTATACCCACCTGACGGTCGAACGGCTGCGCAAGGTCTATGACAAGGCGCATCCGAGGGCGGGCAGGTAGGATAGCACAAGCTCAAGCCACGGACTCCGGCAAGCGGACTGAAGCCTTTCTTTTCACAACAGCCTCTGTCAGCGTCCCGGCCTCGCGGCCTTGTTCACGGTTCTGACGCACTGCTCAGTGTTACCGAGTATCTCAGGTCCGGAGAACCGCACGACCCGCCACCCGGCCGCTGCCAGCGCGTTGTCCTTCTTCCTGTCTTCGGCCGCCTTCTTCTTGCCGGAGTGATACCGCTCGCCGTCGCACTCGATAGCCAGCTTCGAATCACGGGTGAACAGGGCCATGTCGAGCATGTAGCCCGCTCCCTCCTCGCGCACAAGGAACTGGCGCTCAGGTTCGTATCCCTGGCCGCGCAACCGGAAGTACAGCCGGTCCTCAATCGGGCTGGTCTTGAACAGGTCGTTGATTTCTTCCGCCACCAGCAGCCGTTCGAGGGTGGTCGGAATGAACACGATTCTGCGCATCCGCCGGCTCGGAATCGGCCTGGGCAGCCGAAGCAGGTCGTCTATCTCAATGCGGTAGTACTCATCATTCGCCTTCGGACTCTGGCCTTCGTCCGGTAGCAGTTCGATGCGCCTGGCCCGGCCGACAGCACGGACGCGTGCGTACCAACCGACCTGCCACTTCTCCTCATCGAACGCCGAGGTCTGATACCACGCAACATACTCGATGTCTTCAATCCCTCCCGGTGCAGTCCGAACCGGGACTCGATACCAGTGCTGCTCGACGAGTATCTGCCAGTCCTTCTTTCGGGTGATGACCGCGACCAGCGCCGGCGTCTCCCTGTCGAATACTCTGACGCGGCTCCACGGCCACTGGGAAGGCACGAGTCATTGTAGAACAATCGCCCGCCACTCGTCAAGCTCAGCCGGCATGTCCGAGAGCCGGCAAGTCCGAAATCCGAAGAGCGAAACTCAAAGTAGGCCCGAAGTACGAATGCTGAATCCCTCATTCGGGCTTATCTCGGACTTCGGCATTCGAGCTTCGAGCTTTGAGTGCCTGTTGCTCTTTCTCGTCTATCCATTATCTTCAGCCCGTGAACGCCAAAGCCCGGCACGAGTTGCGCAAGCACTCATTCGACGCCAGCCCGCGATTGTACTGGCAGGCGCGGCCCCGTTACCCTGAGGAGTTGTTCGACGACCTTGTCCGCCTGTCCGGCATCGCTGAGCACGGCCGCGTCCTTGAAATCGGTCCTGGCCCGGGCGAAGCGACCCTGCCCATCGCCCGCCGAGGTTTCCGCATCCTCGCCCTGGAGCTTGGCGCAAGCATGGCCCGGTTCTGCCGCAAGAACCTGGCCGGCTTCCCGGACGTGGAAGTCCGCGCCACGTCGTTCGAAGACTGGCCACTCGAACGGGAAGCGTTCGACCTCGTACTTGCTGCCAGTTCCTTCCACTGGCTGAAGCCGGGCCAGGGTTTCACCAAGTCCGCGGCCACGCTCAAGCCGGGCGGCCATCTTGCACTGCTGTGGAACTTCCGGGTGACCCCTGACGACGAGCTTCACCAAGACCTGCTCAGCCTCTACCGCTCGCTGCACCTGCGCGACCAGCGCGCGCGCGACCCGAAGGAGCGTACCGAACGCCAGGTCCGGGCCATCGGCCGCTCGGGCCGGTTCGGCCCGGTCATCGTCCGGCACTACCCGGTGACCACGGCCTACACCGCGACCGCTTACACAAACCTGATGCGCACCATGTCCGACCACGCGACCCTCGACCCCGCAGTCCGGCGCCGGCTGTTTGCCGGCATCAGGCAGGTAATCCGCGCGCATGGCGGCATGCTCAACCGGGCGGTGGCCGCAACACTACTTCTGGCCGCCAAGCGCTGACCGCCGTCACCTGCGTTGACTTGCCCCGGCCCACTGCTATCATTGCGCACCGCCATGGAGTCGTTCATCATGACAACCCGTTCTCGCTCCGAACTCGTTGACATTACCTCCAGAGTGAGTGCCGTCGTCGAGAAATCGGGCGTAACATCCGGCCTCTGCGTCATTTGCGTACCGCATACCACCGCGGCGGTTACGGTGAACGAGAGTTACGATTCCGACGTGGCCGAGGACATTACGAAGACTCTGTCAAAGCTCGTTCCGGCCGGCGCCGGCTACGCTCACTCTGAGGGCAACGCCGACGCACACATCAAGGCCGCCCTGGTCGGCTCCTCGGCTCAACTGATTGTCGAAGACAGCAAGCTGCATCTTGGCCGTTGGCAAGGTATCTTCTTCTGCGAGTTCGACGGCCCAAGACAGCGTCAGGTCAATGTAGCAGTTCTAAGCTCTAAAGGAGGATAAGTGCATAAGAAGCTGTTCATCCCCGGCCCGACCGAGGTCCGGGAGGAAGTGCTGAAGGCCCAGGCCCAGTGGATGATCGGCCACCGGTCAAAGGACTTCGGCGAGCTGAACAAGCGGTGCGTCGAGAAGACGAAGCAGATACTCAACACCAAGAACTACGTGTTCTGGTATACTTCGTCCGGCACCGGCTGTATGGAAGGCGCGCTGCGCAACGTCGTGACCGGCAAGGTCCTGCACACGGTCAACGGCGCGTTCTCGGACCGCTGGTTCAAGATCTCCGAGGCGTGCGGCAAGCAAGCAAGCTCGGTTGCGGCCGAGTGGGGCAAGGCAATCAAGCCTGAGATGGTTGACGCCGAGCTCGCCAAAGGCGGATACCAGGCCCTGACCATCACCCAGAACGAGACCTCGACCGGCGTGCGCAACCCCATTGAGGCAATCGCCAGGCTCGTGCGCACCAGGTACCCGGACGTGCTGATTCTCGTTGACGCGGTGTCGAGCCTGATGGGCGACTGGTTCGACATTGACGGCCTGGGACTAGACGTGGTCGTCGCGTCTTCTCAGAAGGCGGTGGCCCTGCCGCCCGGCATCGCGGTGTCAATCGTGTCCCAGCGCGCGCTGGACAAGTGCCGTACCGTGACCGACCGCGGCTACTACTTCGACTACGACGCGATGCTCAAGCGGTATGAGAAGGACTTCCAGACCCCGTGCACGCCCGCGGTGTCGCTGTTCTGGGCGCTTGACCTCGAACTCGGCCACATCCTCAAGGAAGGCATGCAGAACCGGTACAAGCGGCACCAGGAGATGGCGAAGTTCACCCGCGACTGGACCGCGAAGTATTGGAAAGTATTCCCCGAGGCCGGGTACGAGTCGGTGACCCTGACGACCGGCGCCAACACGCGCGGCGCGAGCATCAAGGACCTGAACTCCGAGCTCAGCAAACGTGGCATGCAGATTTCCAACGGGTACGGCGACCTGAAAGAAAAGACGTTCCGCATCGCGCACATGGGCGACCTGACGATGGCCGACATGAAAGAGGTCACCTCCGCGATTGCCGACGTCTTGAAGCTCGGCTAGACCGACAACTGCCCGCCTTATGTGCGGGCGCGACACTGGAGGTGCGGGCTGACTCTGTTGCTGGTGACGTTGCTCTTCGGGAGTCTCGGACTCCAGCGCCAGGGCCCGGCCCGCACCTTCGTCCCTGAACCGTACTCCTCGGCCTCGGTACTCCGCCTCTCCTCGGGCGACTCGGTCCTCCTGCCGCCAGGAGTGGCGCAAGCCCAAGCTCAAGCACAAGCTAGGCGCAGAGCACATCTGACATCCGACATCTCACGTCTAACATCTCACATCTCACATCTGACATCTGACATCTCCTCCTCCCGCTACGTCCTCATCCACCTCCCTGGCCCGGTCACTCAGACTGACCTGGCCCGGCTCCGTTCGTCCGGCCTTGAGCCGGTCGGGTACATGGCTTACCAGAACGTCATCTGCCGCAGGCTGACGCCGGTCGTCCCAAGTGGCAACTGGTCTCTCGCGCCCCTGCTCCCGCGTTACAAGCTGGCGCCAGAGCTGACCGAGTCTTCAGTCGCAACCGAACTCGCACTCGCGCTCTGGCCGGGCGAATCGAAGTCAGCGGTTGCCGAGTCGGTCCGCGCCTGGGGTGGCTCGGTGCTCGACTCCGGTCCGCAATCGCTGCAAGTCCGGCTTGCGCCCGGCGCTGCCGGCCGTCTGGCAGCGCTGGAGCAGGTGTCATGGATTCAGGAACCAGACCCGATACGCAGCTTCAACTGCGAGACTCAGTGGGTGCTCCAGAGCGGCTGGAGCCCCGCGATTCCGTCGCCGGCCGCGGGCCGGCCAGTCTGGCAACACGGCCTGCGCGGCCGGAACACAGTCATCGGCCTTGCCGACGCGGGCATCTTCACCGACCACGACCAGTTCTCCGACCCGCAGTTTCCGCTGTTCGAACCGGGTGTGTTCTCCAACCACCGCAAAGTCGTCTCCTACCGGCTCTATCGCAACGCCACGTTCGGCGACATCAGCTCATACCACGGCACCGGGGTCGCGGGCACGCTGGCCGGCAACGACTCGGTTTCAGGCAACTCCTCGAAGAACGACGGCATGGCGCCGGACGCGCGCATCTCCTTTCTCGACGTTGCGACCGCGAGCGGCGCCTACGTATTCGGCGACGACCTGACCGACCTCTTGGATACCATCAGGCTGGGCTGGACCAGCCCGGTCCGCCAGACTTCCGGCTCCTGGGGCTCGGACTCGCGTCTCGGCTACTATCGCATGATGGAAGCGACCCTTGACGCCGTGGCGTGGAAGGACCGGAACTTCCTTTTGGTCTGGGCCGCGGGCAACAACGGCGGCGGCACGTACAACATCGGCCACCCGGCCTGCGCCAAGAGCTGCCTGACCGTAGGCGCGTCCGGCAATTCGACCCAGAGCGACCACGTCGCGAGCTTCTCAAGCCGCGGCCCGACCCGCGACGAGCGCATCAAGCCGGAACTGGTCGCACCCGGCGAGTTCGTGACCTCGGCCGACGGCCCGGCGGTCACCGGCTACTTGCCGCGCAACGGCACGAGCTTCTCCGCTCCGGCGACGAGCGGCGCGCTGGCGCTCGTGCGCCAATACCTGGCCGAGGGCTGGCACCCCGCGGGCCGGCCAGATTCGTCCCGTCGCTTCGAATCGCCGAGCTCCGCGTTGATGCGCGCGCTCGCGGTTATGAGCACTGACCAGAGCCTTGTCACCGGGCCGGTGCCCAATGCTGACGCGGGCTGGGGCCGGCCTGACCTGTCAACCATCCTGCACTTTCCCGGCGATTCGGTCGAACTGGTCTTCACCGACGACACCGTGGGGCTTGCGACCGGCGAGTACCACGAGTACAAGTTCACGCTCGATTCCCGGCGACAGCTCAAGGTCGTGCTTGCCTGGACCGATACCGCTGCCGCGCCCGAAGCCCTGGTCGCGATTGTCAATGACCTGGACCTTGAGCTCATCGGCCCTGACCTGAACGGCTATCGCGGCAACCAGTTCTCGAACGGCCAGTCGCGCGCGAATCCGGCAGACTGGGACCAGCGGAACGTGCTTGAGGTCTGCCTGCTGCAACTGCCGGTCCCCGGCGAATGGACCCTGCGCGTACGGGCAAGAAACGCGTTCACCGAGCGCCAGCCGTATGCCTTGGTCGTCCGGGCCAACCTGGCCGGAATACCCGGTGTCAGGGAACCGGCGGTTGAGCCGGGTCTCTGCCGGTTCGCGTCGCGCTCGCGGCCGGCCCGGTTCGCGCTCGCCGCCGGTTCCGAACTGCTCGTGGTTTCGTCCGACGGCCGAGGAGTCGCCCGCATCCGCCCGGACAGAGAACGGGTCGTCGAACTGGATAAAGGACTCGCTGCCGGCGTGTACTTCTACCGCATCGCGACGCCTGGTCTTCCGCCGACAGCGGGCCGGATTGTGCTCGCGGACTAGGTCAAGAGCCCGGCAGCCCAGTTTGTGTTCGTGCTGATGCTTGCGTTCCAGACCACGCCCGAGACGTTCACCCCGCCGAGCGAATTGAGGAACTGCACCCGCTCCATCAAGTCCGCCATGCCCCAGACGTCGGCTTCAAGCTGCACGTAACGGTCCTGGTATGGCCGGCCGCCAAGCACCAGCTCGAACCCCTGGCTTGAAACCATTCGGCTCAGCTCCTTGGCCTTGTGCCCGGTCTCGACCATGAAGTGAAAATGGCCGAAGTTCTCCACCTTGCGCCAGTCTATCTCAGGCTGAATCCTGAGGATTCCGGCGCCGTTGGACTCGGAGTGAATCAGCCGGTCCAGCTTTGCCCGCACCCACTTCTCATCCTTGTCAACCGCTTTGGCCGCGGCCCCGGCACCCGAAGACGGATTGGCGACCAGGTGTTTGACCAGTGAGCGCTCTTCGGTCGAGAGCCGCAGCGCGACCGGGAACGAGTATTCGGCGATGCGGTACACCTCCTGGTGTTCGAGCCCGGACGCGGCCCGGATGAAACGCGCCTCGGTCTCGAAGTCACGGGAGTAGAAGGTGAGCGCGAGGTTCGGGCCAATGCGCTGCGGCAGGCAGTGATTGATGACCACGTCCACCACAAACGGCAACTTGCGCGACAGAAGGTTCGCCGCGCCCAGGGGCCGGGTCGCGGTCGCAAGCATCGCGGCCCAGACCCAGTCGCTGCCCAACAGCGGCGGCACCACGAGCACCGTGCTGTATGAGCGGATAACGCCGCCTGAGGCGAGCCGCTCCAGCCGCTCCGCATAGTCCGCAGGCTTGAGCCCGGCTGTTGCCAGCTCGGGCTCGGACGCGAACCGGCCCTTCTTCTCGCACATCCGAACCGCGGCCAGGTCCAGCTTGTGAATAATCATCGGCTTCCGTCCCTTCGGCATTCGTCATTCGCACTTCGCACTTTCCTAGTACGCTCCCTTGCGCGACAGCACCGCGAACGGCGTCTTGAGGATAATCCCTAAGTCCCACCACAG
>Ga0116202_10000246_pt1 | contig 28946 bp, 37 predicted proteins | sample LakKivw325mmetaG_FD_94479 | JGI IMG/M metagenome (GOLD analysis project Ga0116202, IMG submission 94479) | Anoxic lake water microbial communities from Lake Kivu, Rwanda to study Microbial Dark Matter (Phase II) - Lake Kivu water 325m metaG | ecosystem: Environmental > Aquatic > Freshwater >... | reverse complement strand
TAATCAATTTGCAGAAAGGATGGTGAATGCTCGTTCCAATCTCTTTAAACAAATCTCAAGATTTGTTATCAGGGTCGCCTGAAACCCTTTTGCTCAGGCTCATTTTTCAATTAGAATAGACTTTACAGACATCAACGTATCTATGTGCACCACTGGCTGTTCACTGTTATAATCATATTAACCTACCTCGAAGGCAAAGTAATGGAGAATTTACCGCTTTTTGATTTAGCAGGGGGAGACAACTTGCCCCGCAACATGCCTTTGGCAGCGAGGATGCGTCCACAGATTTTTGCTGAGTTTGTGGGGCAGGAGCATTTAGTCGCTGAGGGGCGCGTGTTCCGAAAATGTATCGAGCCAGACCAGTTACCCTCCATAATCCTGTGGGGACCGCCGGGTAGTGGAAAGACAACTCTGGCTCAGATTATTGCCAACGTCACCAAGTCTCACTTCAGCCCTCTCAGTGCAGTAAGCGCTGGTGTAGCTGATTTACGGCATGTTGTCGGTGAGGCGAAGAAACGCTTAAGAGCATCGGGGCAAAGGACAATCCTTTTTGTTGATGAGATTCACCGCTTTAACAAGGCGCAGCAGGATGCCGTGCTGCCTTTCGTGGAAAATGGCACAGTGACTCTAATCGGGGCCACTACCGAGAATCCCTCTTTTGAGGTTATTGCGCCACTCCTTTCTCGATGTCGTGCTTTCCGACTGAATTTGTTGAGTGAGCCGGAAATCAAGCTCATCGCGGAGCGATCTGTCAAGGATGGGGAAAGGGGACTGGGGGAGTTTAAGGTTGATGTAACTGAGGAAGCTCTAAAACACCTGGTAGCTATGTCCAATGGAGACACCAGGGTGGCGTTGAATGCCCTGGAGATGGCGACGTTTGCCACTCTGCCCAACAGCGATGAGCGTCGCTTGATAAGCCTAGCTGCTATTGAGGAGGCACTGCAGCACCGTGCTTTACTATATGACAAAGGTGGCGATCAGCATTATGACCTGATTTCGGCCCTGCATAAGTCCTTACGCGGCTCTGACCCAGACGCTGGCTTGTACTGGTTAGGACGTATGCTCGAAGCTGGCGAGAACCCTCTCTATATTGCCCGTCGGCTGGTGCGCTTTGCCTCTGAGGATGTGGGCATGGCTGACCCTCAAGCACTGACCATAGCGGTAGCTGCCCAACAGGCAGTGCATTTTGTGGGCTTGCCTGAAGGCAATCTAGCTTTAGCTGAAGCTACCGTGTATCTGGCCACTGCTCCCAAAAGCAACTCATTGTACCAGGCTTATGCCCGGGTCCAAGAAGATATACAGCATGGCCGAAACGAGCCAGTGCCGCTAAATTTGCGTAACCCGGTAACCGGTTTGATGCGCCAGATGGGATACGGCAAGGGCTATAAATATGCCCACAACTACCCTGGCCATTTTGTCCAGCAGCAAAACCTACCGTCTTCTCTTCAGGGGAAGCGCTACTATCTCCCCGGCGACCAGGGCTATGAAAAGGAGATTGCCGCCAGGCTCAAGAGGTGGTGGGGGACTCCGGTCGAGAATCTGGACCCCTCTGAAGGTCATTAGCTCAAAATCCAACCTCTGCTACCAGGGGATCAAAAAGGTAGGCTTACAAATGCAACCTGTCTTTTCTGTTTATGCTAAGCAAAGCTTGCTGTTAGCAGTGACGGGGAGGACACCCTTAGACAAACAGGGCACGATAGCAGTGGGATGCAACACTGAGTTTCTCAAACTCCAGCAAGAGGATGCAGCCAGCTATTGGTAGGCAAGAGAGCCGCCAGTACATGTTACCTTGGTTACACATATGAGAGCCTATTCTATGGAGTTCCAGCCCGAATAGCACTAGCAATAAGGGAATTCGTTGCTGAATGACTGCCCCAAGCTCCTAGACAACTATTTCGCTCATTCGTTGGGAAGTATTTTGTCGAAAACAGAAGGGCTTCCTTCACATATGGCGAGGGCTCTTGATCATACTGATATCTAAGTAATCGTCTTTGTCCTGCGCTGCCATGCTTAGCAGCCAGATGTGCGGCCACACCTCTCAAACCAGGCAGTCTGCAAGCATCCTCCGCTATCTGTATTGCTTTAGTTACAGTCTGGCTTGCCACAGAATCCACATCAATTAACACTGCCATCGGCCATATTAGTGACCACTCGTAGGGCAACTCCTCATCTCCAACAATCCGTTCCAATCGCCTAGATATGTCTCTATTACCACGAGCAAACAACCTCAAATAGCTACAATACATTTTAGAGAGATGTGGACGTACAATTACCCCCTCCAACGACCTGTCTACGGCTATATCACTACCTGCTTGTGCCAAGTAAGGTAAACAGAACCTTTCTATCTTTTCAGCATCTACCACATTGTCTGAGACCTGCTGATATAATTCCCTCATAGCTTGGAGTTCCACTTCTTCCTCTGGTAAATCCTCTTCTTCCACACCCCATATACTTTGAAAGCCGTATAGTGTTTCTGACAATGCTTCTGCCAATGCAAGCTCACGAACTTCATTCTTGGCCTGTTCAAAAAGGCGGTCGATTTCTGTTTCTTCTTCTAGAAGCTCATCAGTTTGGACTATCTTAGTTTTGCTTTCATTTAAGTTCAGACCCTCATCCCGAAGGATTCTACACAAATCGACTAACCCTTTCTTTGCTTCTAGTAGCGAAGCGTAAAACAGATATAGGTCGTCAACATATCGAACAGAAGGAATATTTCTAACTTCCAGATGATCGTCAAGGCTGGCCAAATAAAAATTACCCAGAAAATCTGAGGGGAACAAACCTTGCAAAATACCATGAGAATCCCTTTCTGTAAATGCTAATAGAGCCTTTTCTAGCAGATTGGCAACTCTTGAATCACAACCTGATGCATGGAGCAAGTTTATCAAATTATGTTGGTAAATTCGCTCAAAGAAACATGCGATATCAGCTTTCACAACGTATTGAAGGTTGGTGTCTAGGCATCTGGCATTAAGGGCGTTTTGCATGTTTTGCCAACACTCATCTCCTCGCCTGAACATTTTGAATTCAGGGTCGTCAGTGAGTAAAACATGACTAAATACGCGAGACCTGTCCAGTTGTGCTTCTGCTTGTTCACTAATCGCATCTACAAGTATCTGATATACAAGCCTATCTATCGGTCGCAGGATTGCTCCAGGCCGCGTGAGGCCGCTTCTTTTCGGAACGTCAACCTTTATTGGCAATTCTGGAACGTATTGCCCCGAACTTAATAGTGTCTTCACGCGTTCAATCAGTTCATCGGCAGCATATGTGTATATTACTGAATAGTGGGGGGCCAGAAGGAAATCATTTAAAACGTCAGTTTTCACCCTGCCTATCGACAGTGCATAGTCCATCGTTGCGACAAGTGTCGAATCTAGTCCATACATGTTATTAGCCCTCCATAATTTTATCACTTCCTGTCAAGCTGCCTCAATATAAGCTACTAATCGAGTGATGTTGGGCGATAGCTTCACGTATACTCCTTCAAATAGCTATAGAATCCGAGGGACACAATACCAATCGACCTATCACAAATCAGGTATTGCGTCGCTGACTACCAGATTCATTTTTGGTGACGATTTACAATGAACCAACAACGACAACCGCGGTCTCAAGTGCTCGATCTGAGGAGCTTATTACTGTCCTAGCACTGATTTCACCTTTGAGCAGAGCGAAGACTTGGGAACTGCACTGGTACTTTCACCAACTACCTGCCCATCCTTGAAGAACAAAATTTGTGCTATGCTCAAGACCTGGTACTTCGAAGCCATCTGGGGGGTTCTCGTCCACTTTCAGCTTGCAGAATTTGAGCCGGCCCGCATACTCCTTTGCCAGCTTCTCAGTTATGGGAGCAATCACGCAGCCTGGGCCGCACCACGGTGCCCAAAAGCCCCCCATCATAGAAAAACTGCACCTTAAGACCTCAAAGCGAGTTGCAGGGAAGTCTCCGAATTCAAGCTTCAGTGGGGCCGCACTCGCTCACCCGACCTTTAAGTGTCTCCACAGCATGAGGAAGAGCTGGCAATATTGTCCCAAGGCACTCACGCACCGCCTTGGGACTGCCAGGCAGGTTAATAATTAAGCATTCTCCGCGAGTGCCGACCACTGCTCGACTTAACACAGCCATAGGAGTCTTTTTAAGGCTTGCAAGCCTCATAGCCTCAGCAAATCCGGGGACAACCCTATCCACCACTGAAAGGGTTGCCTCAGGGGTAACGTCCCTGGGACTGAGACCAGTGCCACCCGTAGTGATAATGACATCTATGCCATCCCTATCCGCCCATTGAATTAGCTTCTCGGCAATAAGGTTCTTCTCATCGGGAACAATGTCATAATTTACAACTTGAGCGTCTATCTGGGAAAGAATTTCCCCGATAACTTCACCGCTTTTATCCTGGCGTTCACCACTCCAGCCTTTATCGCTGATGGTCAATATCCCCGCGGTAAACATTTTCCTCAGCCTCACCCTAACCCTCTCTCTTGGGGGAGAGGGAAGATTTGTCACCCTCAGGGCTTATTTCTTATGGAAATATCAAGGTTTCTTATCTCACTGATGCCCTTTAGGGTCGAAACCATGGCCAGCAAGGTTTTGGCAATAATATCTTTAACGAAAGGCTTAATAAACACTTGCTTACCATTAATAAAAAGGCAAGTATCACCCTTATCTTGAAAGATGAAATTCTTTTCTATGAAATCGGCTATCGCCTGGGTATCACCTGGAGAAAACTGAGGTAAACTTATATCCAGAGGCTCATCAGTGACAATGGCAGAAAGTTCTTTGTCAGAACATAGTAGACCCTCTCCAAGTTCTTTCCTGTGCACCTCAATTTTGGGGGCTTTCCCCTTTCTAAATCCCTCAACCAAGGCAAGGTCCAACTCACTGCCAATAAGGTGCAAGATTTCTTCTATACTTGGGTCATGATCCATGCTTTTGATAAAAGCAAGCTTATCAGGTGAGCCTATAATTACAGCATCGCTGCCCGCTTCGCCAAATCTCTGGCTATCTTTTCCCGGCCTGTCTATATCCACTCCACCTGGGCTGTGCTTCACAGTGACAATTCGGTACCCCCGTCTTTTAAATTCTGTAATCAACCTCTCAATGAGCGTTGTTTTGCCAGCTCTTGTTTTGCCTACGATGGAGACAATGGGACACATTCTCCTACTCCTCTAGCAACGGATCTTCGCTCCAATCCAGCATCTGCACTTGAACTATATCTCCCGCTTTAACACCTTTTGTATTTTCAGGGATGATAGCTAATCCATTGGCTTTTGCCATCGATGTCAGGATTCCTGAACCTTGAGGCCCTATAAGAGAGGCATGATACTGACCACCTTGCTTGGTAACAATTACCCTGGCGAAGATGTGGCGCCCATCAGTATTCATAACATCATCCTCGATAACCGCCTGAATGGATGGCTTGGTGAAATTCTTTTTCCCCATCATCTTTAAGATAACAGGGCGAGCAAATTGCTCAAAGGTAACCATAGAACTAACTGGATTGCCTGGCAAACCTAGGTGGGGCACTTTTTTCTCTCCACTTCTAATTACCCCGAAAGCAAGTGGCTTCCCTGGCTTCATACATACCGTCCAAAAGGCAATCTCACCACGCTTTGCCAGAACATCCTTCACTATATCATAATCTCCCAGAGATACACCCCCAGAGGTGATGAGCATATCTGAATCCAGTCCCTCACCAATCTTTTCATTGAGTGATTGAACTGAATCACGCCCTATGCCAAGGATTTTGGGTATGCCACCATAGCGCAGCACTTGGGCGGCAATGGTATACGTATTGCTATTATAGATCTTTCCTAAGGATAATGGCTGGTCAACATCTACAAGCTCATCCCCGGTAGCCAGAACCGAAACGATTGGGCGACGAATAACCAAAGCAGTAGAATGTCCAACGGAGGCTAACACGCCTATTTCCGAAGGACGCAGTACGGTCCCCTTCTTCAAAATTAGCGTACCTTTAGCAATATCTTCACCCCTCGGTCGAACATTTAATCCTTTCTCTACCTGACGTAAGATGCCAATTTGCGATGAATTACCATGAGGTAACTTCCAAGTAACCTCATCAGTATCTTCAAATTGCACTACCGCATCAGCCCCTTTAGGTAATGGCGCCCCTGTCATAATACGAATAACTGTCCCCGACTTAACCTCCGCAAGAGGCATAGAGCCAGCGGCAACCTCACCGATAACAGGGAAGACCTTTGGCGATGACTTACTTACGCCATATGTATCCTCAGCTCTTACGGCAAAACCATCCATGGCAGAATTATCCAAAGGAGGAATGTCAATGGTGGAATAGACATCTTCAGCTAGAACCTGACCCAAACAGCTTAAAATAGGCTTCTCTTCCGGCTCCAAGACCCGAACATAGCCCAGAATCTTCTCCAGTGCTTCCTCAACAGAAATCATTTAATAGCTCACTATAGACCCCGATGCTAATATCTTGCATTATGGCTATCTTTGCTTCCCGAGTCAACACTCCAGCTTTGCTAGTATATTGGCTCGAGCTAAGTCGGCCTGGGAATTTACGTTGAAAAAGCTTAGAAGCTGCGGATCAAATCTCTGGCATTCAGCCTGGCCAACATACCTAACATTCACTGTCTTGAGAAAATAAGTAATCCCCAATTGATTGTCCTCCAGTCGCGTTCTTATGCCATCCAGGCAGCTTTTACAATACACAGCATGAAGAGGTTGAATCCTCTCCACCTTGGGGATAACCGCATCAAAACCGGGGGAGAGCTTGATCATGTAACGTAGCAGCTCAATATTCAAAAAGGGCATGTCACAAGCGACCACAAGGTTGTATAAGGATTTAGAAGCCGCTAGCCCAGTATAGATTCCACCAAGCGGACCTTTGTCCGGGTACAAATCCGCCTTGTATTCTACACTATAGTCAGACAGAAAGTGGAACTGCGCCGGGGAACCCACTATCAGGATTTGGTTACTTACCAACGCAAGTCGCTCGATAACACGTTGGATCAAGCTCTTACCACCAACGATCTCTAAAGCCTTACCCCCTTTAAGCCGAGAACTTTTCCCCCCAGCAAGAATAGTTGAGGTCACTATCACCATCCTCCAAAAATCTCATCGCCAAGAGCTCGTCTTACCTTTATCCATTATCTATGACTCTCCACTCGTGAGAATAGATATTAAAACGATGTCCTCGCGTGAACCCAAGCAGTGTTATGCCAAATTTGCAGGCGGCCTCTATGGCTAGACTGGTAGGGGCCGAAATGCTTATTACCACAGGAATTTGGACACGAGTTGCTTTTATCACGGTTGACCTTGTCTGCCGACTTGAGGTTACCAGCGCGCTGTTAGCCAGATTTACCTTGGTACCAAATGCAAGGCCAATAACCTTATCTATAGCACAATGCCTACTTATGTCTTCAGCAAAGATATAACTACGCTGATTGCATATCTGAGCAATGTGGGTGCCACCAGTCTCTTTGAATAGGAGGCTATTTTCATCCAGTCTCTTCATGGCATCCCAAATCTCGGTGACAGATACCTTAGCTTGTGAGCTAACTCGCTTCATCCTTATAGGACTACGCCCATCACTGGTAACGAAAATGACAAACTTGCTTCCATCCCGTTTGACTTCCACGCCTTTTATGTTCGAGGAATGGCATATCCCTTCAGAGACCAGATGCCCCCTAGCCAGCTCCTCAAGGTGAGTTGGCAAGCAATAGAATGAGCGATAAACCTCACCGTTAAGCCTGAGCACAACCTCAGCCTCAGAGATGACTAAATCAAAACAAGTTTCCATATCGCAATTTGAAATTCGGTGTATTTTAACCTTTCCTAATTCTGCCATCGCATCTTCACCAGAGCTCGCTTCTTTACTTTTATCCCAAAAATGAGGCATTTGCATTCGCCATCATTTTACGCTGACATTACTTCCATTTCAATTTTGTCCCTGACGAGAGAAAGCAGGCTATATATGCTGCGTAGAGGATAATATTCTTCAGTGAGAAATATGCATCAGAAGTGGGGCAAACGCTTCCTGAAGTGCTTAAGATGGTGCTCTGTGAGCTAGGCAAGCAATTTCTTGGCACAAAAACCTAACCCCCCCTTGTTTTCCCCTCCACTTTGGTTTAATATTTACCTTTTGAATACATAAGTGGCTTTCCTGCCGGTTGTTGTGCTTGTGCCAAAGCTGGAAAAAGTTAAGTACACACTAAGCTTAGCAAAGTGACCGTGATAGCATTTTTAGTAACTGCGTTTGGGGCCTTTTTACTATACCTACTCTTGACCACCGCATCTGGCCCTTTGTTTCTCTGGAGTAAAGAAGAACTAATTATTGGGGCTATTTTAGCTCTAATAGTAGCAGCAATAGTAAGGAAGATATTCCCAGCGAAAAACCTTCGTTTGCTAAACCCGAAAAGATGGCTCCTCTTCCTTGCCTATATCATATGGGTATTCTTTCCAGCGCTGGCAAAGGCAAATATTGATGTTGCCTACCGGGTAATAACCGGAAGGATAAACCCAGGCATTGTGAAGATTTCCCCTAAACTGAAGACTGACGCCGGTTTAACCATGCTTGCTACCTCCATAACCCTAACTCCAGGAACTTTAAGCGTGGAGGTAGATGAGGAAACAAATGACCTTTATGTCCATTGGATAAATGTGAAAAAAGAGGCCTTAGAAAAAATGCCCAGAGACTATAAGTACGTATGTGGTAATTTCCCTGATTGGGTAAGGAGAGTGGCAGAATAATGTGGCTTCCTGCGGCCATATTCCTTGCTGTTTGTATACTCATAGTCCTTGTTAGGCTGTTCCTAGGCCCAACCCAACCAGATCGGCTGGTAGGATTGGATACCTTAAACACCATAGTTGTAGTGACCATGGTTATCCTGGGAGCGGCATTTGAAGAAGTAATATATGTTGATGTAGGTATTGTTTATGCCTTGCTTTCCTTTGTCACCACGCTTTTCATAGCTAAATACATAGAAAAAGGTAAATTCTAATGATACTAAATACGATCACTTACACATGTATCGGCATCGGGTGCTTCTTTAACCTGATGGCAGCAATCGGTCTGCACCGTTTCCCTGACCCTTATACCAGACTGCACGCCGGAACGAAATGCACGACCTTCGGCTCCATACTTTTAATCGGAGCTGTAGTGATACAATCTATAAGTACTTGGGTAGCAGAGGGCATCTCCTCTTCCCAATCAATACTTACCTTACATGCCCTCATTGCTTTAGTAGCTATTTTACTGACTAATCCTACTAGTTCTCATGCCATTGGTAGGGCAGCACATAGGAGTGGGGTTAAACCAGCGAGAGCGGTGGTGGATGACCTGGAGAAAGAAAAACCATGATCGAGTCAGGAGTCCTACACATAATTATCCCTATATTGATTGTAGCGTGCGCATTGCTAGTCGCTATATTCAAAGACCTCGTCGCTGCCGTAATAAGTTTAGCTGCTATGAGCTTGCTCTTAGCCCTAGAATTTTATTTACTCCAAGCCCCTGACGTGGCTATTGCCGAGGCTGGGGTAGGAGCAGCTATCACTGCGGCGATTTATATCCTGGCCATAAGGGCAACAAGGCGTGAGTAGGAAGAAGATGAGAAAAATTGCTATCGCAGTATCCTTGAGCATCTTTGTCGCCCTCTTGATAGGAGCAGCATTTCTTATTCACCCCTTTGGTTATCCGCCGTCTCCAATGGATGACTACATAATAGAAAATACCCAAAGGGAAACCGGAGCCAATAGTGCCATAACTGCTGTAGTCTTTGATTATAGAGGCTATGATACTCTGGGAGAGGCTACTATTTTGTTTGCCGCAGTAACTGGAGTGGTAATGCTATTCAGGAGAAAGAAGCTTTCCCGAATTAAACCATGATGTCTAAAATTGTGCGTACCATGGCTAGCCTTTTAATCCTTTTTGCCCTTATCTATGGCTTATATATCATCACGCATGGGCACTTGACTCCTGGGGGTGGGTTTCAGGGAGGTGCTGTCTTTGCCTCCGGCGTAGCCTTGCTCATTGTTGCTTTTGGCTCCGAGATCATTCACAAAAGTCTAAAGGAACACCGCCTCTCTATCTTAGAAAGCAGCGGAGCACTAATATTCATCGGCTTAGCCTTCGGCGGACTAGCCATCGTATTCTTCTATAATTTTCTTGTTGGCTCCCCCATTTTCGGCCACATCCCTCCTTCTGGCCCTAACCCTGGGGATATATGGACCGCCGGAGTAATTCCTTTTATGAACATAGCGGTAGGCTTAAAAGTCCTGGCTGGGTTCTCTGCCATCCTTCTGGTCATGGCTTTAGCCACAACCTTGACGGAGGTAGAAGAATGACACAAGGCATTCCTTTTAATGTCCCCTTTTTAGCAGTAGCGGCAATGATAGGCATCGCCTTTTACATTATTATATCCCAGAGGAATTTGATAAAACTGGTAATGGGCCTCAGTATCCTGGCGTCAGGCGCTAACCTATTCTTGATCACTTTGGGGTATAGGGAAGGTGGGGTTGCTCCTATTTACACCTACACTCCAGCCGGGATTATGGTGTTGCCCGTCCCTCAAGCTTTGACTCTCACCAGCATCGTTATTGCCGTAGCATGTTTGGCTTTGATGCTTTCCATGGTAATACACATTTATCGCCACACCGGGAGCACAGATTCAGAAAAATCTAGAATAATGAAAGGATGATACTTAACAGGGGGCTAATGGCTAACTTAATAACCCACTCTCCTATCCTGATAATAGCCATTCCACTATTAGCAGCATTTTTAACTCCTCTAATTGACCGAGTCAGCAAAAAGGCTAGAGATATACTGGTAATAGCCAGCCTAGCATTGGCAGAATTCTTAGTCATAATTTTAGCCCGGGACATTTACCCCAACGGATTACACATCTATACCCTAGGAGCATCTTCCCCCGACCTTACCATCCCCGAAAATTATATTGTCCCCGTACGTATAATCCTGGAAGTGGATAGCATGTCCATATTTATGGCTATAATAACGGCCACTGTTTCCTTGGCTGCAGCTATATATTCCCTCTCCTTCATGAAAGAAGAGACAGGCCAGAATAGATTTTACACTCTCCTGCTGCTTTTGGCAGCGGGCATGTTTGGTATGGAGCTTACTGGCGATCTGTTTAACCTGTTTGTTTTCCTAGAAATAGCCTCTATTGCTGGAGCAGCATTGACCGCTTTCCGAACCAGGTTTGCCGATGCCGCAGAAGGTGGATTCAAATATATAGTTGTATCCTCGGTCGCTGCACTGATGGTTCTATTCGCCATAGGCATACTTTATGCCCAATATAACTTGCTCAATATAGGTGCTCTGGCTCATGTAATGCAATATACCATGTTGGATAAGATAGCACTGGCCTTATTAGTAATAGCATTTATGATGAAGCTGGCAGGTGTGCCCCTGCATATGTGGTGCCCTGATACCTATAGTGTTGCCCCAGCCAGTATAACCATTATGCTCGTGGCAGCAAGCTATGCCTGCTTGTATGCCCTTTTCCGGACATGTTTTACCCTCTATGGGGTTTGCCTAAACCTAGTTACGGTGGGTTGGATAGTGATAATCTTCGGGGTGTTGAGTATGTTCATTGGGGTTACTATGGCTGTCTTCCAAACGGATATCAAGAGGTTGATGGCCTATCATTGTATTTCCCAAACAGGATATATGCTGCTCGGGATAGGAGTTGGTCTGGCTGTTTTGAATCAGCCAGAAGCCTTAAGCACTTATGGAATAGCCGCTATGGACGGAGGGATTTTCCACATAATAAATAACGCCCTATACAAAGGACTCCTATTCCTAACTGCGGGGGCTTTGTTCCAGCGCACGGGCACCAGAGACCTTAATAAAATGGGCGGCTTAGCCCATAAGATGAAGTGGACTACTATATTTTATATCATTGGGGCTTTGTCCATCTCTGGTATTCCTCCTTCCAATGGATTTGCCTCAAAGTTATTAATTTACGAGTCTGTGTACCGTTTCAATCCCATCCTGGCTATAGTAGCCATGATAACATCGATCCTAACTCTGGCTTCCTTTACCAAAGCTTTCTACTCAGCATTTATGGGAGCAGAGCTACCCGAATACCAGGAGGTAAAAGAGGTGCCAAAATCTATGATAGCTGGCATGGCTATCTTAGCTGCCGGCATTATCTTCTTTAGCCTTTTCCCCGGGCTAGTCGTTGACCGGCTAGCTCACCCTGCTACTGCCGCTCTAATAAGCCAAGGAGTCTACATCAATGGAATTATGGGAGGTGGAGGATAGATGTCAATTTTAGGACTTGGTTACTCTCCTTGGAGCTCAATCTTTTGGCTCCTTGCATTTGTAGTTGTGACGATAATGGCCTACTTTTTTAGGAGGCACGGACAGAAAGGATATAAAAAAGATACCGCCCAAACAAAGATCTTCTTATGCGGTGAAGAGGTGCCTGAGGCAAAACAACGACATATAAGAGCCCACAACGTGTACTGGGGATTTTTCGAGACTATGAAGGAATACTATGACGCGAATATAAAAGCGCATACGGGAATAATAAATGATTATATAATCTGGTTCATAGTTCTTATAGCTATAAGCGCCATAATACTCTTTATCGTGGGGATAGTTTAAATAAGAATGTCATTGCGAGGAGCCAAAGCCCTGAACATGGTGAAGGGGAAGCGAAGCAATCTTTATTTGCACGAGGCTAAAGCCTCGCACGGAGGTTATCCTGAGTGAAACGAAGGAGCTTAAGTTCCTTCACTTCGTTCAGGACTCGCTTCTCTCCCTCAGAATGACACGAAGGAGTGTTGCGTATGATCTCAACCAACTCAAAAAACTCAACAAACTGGGGGCAACTGTGTCTCCCTTGGAGCGCATATGAGCCTTAGCGCAATAAAGAGAGCACTTTGGATCTACCATATCAATACTGGCTCGTGCAACGGATGTGATATTGAGATCCTTGCCGCACTTACCCCCAGGTATGACCTTGAACGTTTTGGCATGATGCTTGTTGGCTCACCTCGCCATGCTGATGTATTACTGGTGACTGGACCAGTGGCTAAGCAAATGGCGCCGAGGCTCAAACGGGTATATGAGCAAACGCCCGATCCCAAGGTGGTCATAGTAGTTGGCAGCTGTGGCTTGGAGGGAGGCGTATTCTACGAATCCTATAATCTGGTGGGGCCGGTAGATCAAATTATACCTGTGGACGTATATGTCCCCGGATGTCCCCCCAGGCCTGAAGCTATTATAGAAGCTGTGGCTAAAGCTTGGGTAAAGCTTGAGAAAGCTGAGCAGCAGGTGGTATAGATGGAAATACTGAGTCCTGAAGAAATAGTTGAGAGCTTTAAGGCTGCCCTGGGTAGCAGCTTTATCGATTCAAAGATTTATCAAAGAGAAGTTGCCGTCAAAAAGAACCTTTTCCAAGCAATTTGGATATATGTAAAGAGGGACGCCTTTAGGCAAGCAGTAGACCTTATCTCGAAGCTGCAGGAATATCCTCACTTATCTATAATCTCATCGTCTGATCTTGGGGATAGCGTTGAGCTGATATACCACTTCGCAATATACTACGGGCATCACCTCAAAGGATTATCGTTAGGGCTATGCCTCAGCCTACCCAAAAACGATCTCAAGATACCAACAATCACAGATCTCATTCCCGGCGCAATATTTACCGAGCGTGAAACTCAAGAGATGATGGGAGTAGAGGTAGTCGGAATACCCGATGACAGAAGGCTATTCCTGCCTGAGGATTTCCCCGAAGGTGTTTATCCCTGGAGAAAAGATGAGACGGGACCAGAGGATATGCTCAAAGTCCTACCGGGGCACTCCTGTCATTCCGACTCCTTCGCTTCCTGCCATTCTGAGCCCTTCGCTTCCTGTCATTCTGAGGGAGAGAAGCGACCGAAGAATCTCGCTCAGGATAACCCTGAACTTGTTTCAGGGGAAGAATCTCACACTGCTCAGGACAGGCTCCGCGAGGAATCTCAAGAACCTGGGGAGAAGAAATGAAGAACAAAGAGATGGAAACGACTTACACTATCCCTGTAGGCCCAATTCATCCGGCACTGAAGGAACCTATCCGGCTCGATCTTAAGGTTGATGGTGAGGAGATTATCGATGTAGACGTTGCTATGGGGCAGGTCCACCGCGGCATTGAATGGCTGGGGATGAACAGAAATAACCCTATCCAGAACATATATCTAGCTGAACGGGTATGCGGCATTTGCAATATATGTCATCCATTCGCATATATCATGGCTGTCGAGCAAGCCGCTGGGATCACCCCGCCAGAACGCGCTGAGTATATCAGGGTAGTCATTGCCGAAATGGAGCGAATACATTCACATTTGCTATGGGCAGGCGTTGCCGCACACGAGATCGGCTTTGATTCAGTATTTTATCTTGTCTGGCGTGTTAGAGAAAAAATAATGGATTTAATAGAATATGTGACAGGAAACCGAGTGACCAAAGCTATGTTCCAAATTGGTGGAGTGAGAAGAGATATTACTGAGGAGCAATTTCCTCAGATTAGAAAAACTCTGGATTATTATAAGACCATATTCAAACAGTTAAAAACTGTTTTCTTAGACGATAGGACAATAAGGATGCGCACAAAGAATGTGGGCGTCCTGAAAACAGAAGATGCCTTGAAACTGCTTGCATGTGGACCAACCGGTAGGGCAAGCGGGGTAACCAAGGATGTAAGACAAGACCAGGCTTATGGCGCATATGCCGATTTGGATATCAAAGCCATTACCCCGGATATAATCACCGGAACCATAGTTGGCGATGTGTATGACAGAATCATCGTTCGATTGCTGGAGGTTAAACAATCAATTGAAATCATAGAGCACTGTTTAGATGAAATGCCACCTGGTGCCACACTCATAGAACCAAAGATGGCAAAGCTTTTGAAGACGCTAAAGACAGCGGAAGGCAAAGGTGTCGGGCGAGCTGAGGCGCCTAGAGGCGAAGTCATACATTATGTCCGCTTAGAGGCTGGCAGAGAAACACTGGCTACCTGGAAGATAAGAGCCCCTACATATCTGAACCTTATGTCAATACCGACGATACTTAAAGGTGGGCAGATTGCCGATGTTCCCATAGTCTTCGCCTCTATTGATCCCTGCATGTCGTGCACCAATAGAGCTGTGGTTATCGACAGAAAGACAAATAAGAAATCCATAATGACTTACGAGAAGCTGCACCAGCTCTCCGTTGAAAAAACGAGGAGGTTGAGTAATGGACTGGTCGAGTAATAGTTACTCTTTAACCATTACAGCCATAATTGGCGGTTCAATAGTTCTGGCATTGCTCGGAGCCTTCTTCGGATTATTGTATCGCGGTATAGACCGCAAGTTAGCTGCCCACATGCAAGGCAGGATAGGTCCCCCGATAATTCAGCCCTTCCGCGATATCCGAAAGCTACTTGCCAAGGAGAGTATCATACCTGATGATGGACTCTCCTGGCTGTTCCAGGCTTGCCCCTTTATTGGCTTGGTAGTATCCATTTTATTGCTCACTTATATACCTGTATTTGGGCAGGGAGCACTTTTAGAAGGCTATGGCGACTTGATATTAATACTATACCTGTTGATCATACCTTCCCTGGCACTGGTAATAGGCGGCTTTGCCTCAGGTTCACCATTTGCCACTGTGGGAGCACAGCGCGAGATGGTCATCATGATGAGCTACGAATTCCCTCTGGCAGTGGCCATAATTGCTATTGCCTGGCGTATCAGTTATGTCACTGATATTAATCCGTTCATATTTTCTACCGTGGCCCAATATCCTATATGGAACCAGGTAGGCCCGATGGGAGTGGTAGGCTCACTAGCTTTGCTCTTTACTCTTTTAGTAGTTACACCTGGAGAAGTGGCTAAGGTCCCATTCGACATAGCAGAAGCGGAAACCGAGATTGCTGGGGGATTATTAGTAGAGTATTCAGGTAGAAACCTGGCTTTGTTTTACCTTGCCGATACAATAAGGGCCTTTGCCATGGTATCATTGGTAGTGGCTCTATTTTTCCCTTACAACCTCTCCCCGCTAATTGGAATCGGAGCAACTGCCCCCACAGTCATCGTGGATTCCTTGTTCTTTTTGCTTAAAGTCTTCCTGGTAATGTTCATTAGTGTAATATTAATACGCACCGCAATGGCGCGGTTTAAGATAAGCCAGGCAAGCTACATCTATATCATGGCCATGACGCTCATAGGCCTCGTTGGTTTAATATTGATACATGTAGATATGATAGTGTGAGGCGAAAGATATGGAAATAGTTAAGGTATTGCTAAGGCAGCTCTTTCAAACTCCGGCGACAAATAAATTCCCAGCAAAATATGCTCCCAAATCAACTATCAAATTCTTGGACAGGATTAAAAAGGGTGAGTTGAAGCTAACACCACCAATAGCGGTGCCGCCTAGGTTTCGGGGGAAAATCTCGTATAACAGGGAAAAGTGCACCGGATGCCAGTTGTGCCTCAAGGTTTGTCCCACTAAAGCCATAGAATTTATACCAGAAGAAAAGAAGGTGAAAATATTCGTTGCCAGATGCTGCTTCTGTGCTCAATGCAATGACATCTGCCCAACAGGAGCACTTTCCATGACCGATGAGTTTATGCTCTCCAGCTATGATAAATATGCCGACGAGCTTGTGGTAACGAAATAGCTTGCGCTGCTCATATTTCGAGCATCATTATTTCATTCAGCCGTTTTTCTATTATCAGATTCGCCACACGGTCTCCACATCTTCGAACAGTGCTCGACAATTCCGTGCTAAAATCCATCTTCTCGGGCTGAATCCCCACAAGCACTATATCCTTGCAAAGCTCGCTTACATACAATATTAAGAAAGATAGTGCCATGCTGTGTGTTGAAACATGCATAACTTCTATTTTCTCTGGCGGTATAATTCTATATGAACCTGGAGTTAATCCCATCTCAGCGGCATCTACTAATATAAGTCTATCAGGATTATGCTTTCTAATAATTGAGGTGTAATTCTCTGGGGCTGTACCACAATTTATGGCAACGATTTCCCTTCTCGTCCCTATGGATCTGACCTGTGCCGACCCTTTTCTAGCTTCTTTAAGATATTTATTGATCCTTTCTACAATATAAATGCCAATTCCATCATCGCCTTCTAATGTGTTGCCTATGCCCAAGATCACTTCTTTCATGCTAACTGCTTAGCCCCCCTTCTCTCACCCTGAGCCCTTCGCTTCCTGTCATTCTGAGTCCTTCACCTCTTGTCATTCTGAGCCCTTCGCCTCCTGTCATTCTGAGCGTAGCGAAGAATCTCGCTCAGGATAACCCTGAACTTGTTTCAGGGGAAGAATCTCGCACCGCTCAGGACAGGCTCCGCAAAGGGTCTCTGAGATTCTTCGGTCGTTACATTCCCTCAGAACATCAAGCATTATACTGAGGAAAGCCCTCCACCTACAAGGAAAACCCGGAAACTCTCTTTGACACTCGAAACTTGGCAATGCTACACTTCCCTTATCTGTGAAGAGAGTTGGTATTCTTTATCACCCTCGACTAGCCAAAGCCCAAGATTTAGCTCTCAAAATAAGAGAGCTACTATCAGCCCATGAAGTATCCTCGTGGCAGTGCTCAGCCTGGGATGAGAATAGAGCTAAGCCTCAAGTGGCTGGGTCAGATTTAATCCTCAGCATTGGCGGAGATGGCACTATCCTCCATGCCGCACGGATCACAGCCCCTTTAGCAGTGCCCATTTTGGGGATAAATCTTGGCAGGCTGGGATTTATTACTGAGCTAAATGGCGATGAGGTGTTATCAAATTTGCCCAGTTTGCTTGAAGGTAATGGCTGGGTTGAGGAGCGAGCCATGCTTGAAGCTCGACTTGAAGATAAAAGCTTCCACGCCTTGAATGATGTGGTAGTGCGGAGCACTGCTGTTAGTTTGATTAACATAAGGGTAGAAATTGACGGCGAAATATTAGCTACCTATCGAGCTGATGGAATTATAGTAGCTACAGCTACCGGGAGCACTGGCTACTCCCTAGCAGCTGGTGGACCGATTCTTCAGCCTCAATCTAAGGAAATAATCCTCCAGCCAATATCCTGCCATCTTGGCTTGAGTCATGCTCTGGTCTTGCTGCCAGAAAGCATAGTCGATTTAAAGGTTGCTAGCGGAGATAGAGCTATGCTTGGCCTTGATGGACAGGTTGAACTATCCCTATCCAGCAAGCAAAATGTGACCATAAAGCTCAGCCCCTATGTAACCCGCTTCTTAAGAATCCATCAACCAACTTATTTCTATAGTTCTTTATGGCAGAAACTGAGAGGGAGGGAGTAGCATGAAGGTTGATAGAGCAAAGGTAAGCGATGCTACTGCAATGCACCGACTGATTAATCACTTTGCTGGCAAAAGTGAGATGCTGCCTCGTGCCTTAAGCGAGATATATGAAAATATCAGAGATTACTTCGTAGCCAGGGATGACGGGCAAGTGGTTGGTTGCATAGCTTTGCATGTCAACTGGCTTGATTTAGCCGAAATTAGGTCTTTAGCTGTTGATCAGAAAAGGCAAAATCAAGGGATTGGCTCTTTGCTTGTCCAGGCCTGCCTCGATGAAGCTAAAAAACTAGATATACCCACTGTTTTTTGTCTCACTTATAAGCCAACTTTCTTCGAGAAACACGGCTTCCATTTGATTGATAAAAAGGAATTGCCTCGCAAGATATGGACGGAATGCTATCGCTGCCCAAAATTTCCCAACTGCGATGAAGTAGCTCTCATCCGACATGTCTAATGCTAGCTGTGAGCCCTTCTTTTTCTGCCTGCCTGTGCGTTGTACGCAGACAGGTCATTCTGGATCCTTCACTTCTTGTCATTCTGAGCGCAGCGAAGAATCTCAGAGACCCTTCACTTCGTTCAGGGTGACAAAGGGAGGTTGTCATTCTGAGGGAGAGAAGCGAGTCCTGAACGAAGTGAAGGAACTTAAGCTCCTTCGTTTCACTCAGGATAAACTCCGAATCTCGCTCAGGATAAACTCCGCGAAGGGGCAGCGAAGGATCAGATGATAAACAAGGCGAAGCAATTTCGAAGGGGGAAATTATGTTACCAGAGAAAAAGTTATCCAGCCAGCAGGTTTATCACGGTCGAGCAGTAAATTTACGCCTGGACACTGTCGAGAAGCCCAGCGGCAAAAAAGTCACCCGGGAAGTGGTAGAGCATAGCGACTGTGTAGCCGTAGTAGTCCTCGATGACCAGGATAATGTGCTTTTAGTCCGCCAATTTCGCTACCCAGTAGGTAAGTCCCTTCTGGAAATACCTGCTGGCGGCATTGACCCCAGTGAAGAACCCATTGACTGTGTCCGACGTGAATTACAGGAGGAAATCGGTTACCTGCCCAGGAAAATAGAGAAACTGGGCGGATTTTACTCTATCCCTGGCTATGGCACAGAATACCTACATTGCTACCTGGCTACCGATCTCGTGCCCAGCCGTTTGGTAGCTGAAGATACCCAGAGTATTGAACTGGTGCGAGTCCCTCCAAATCAAATACCTCAACTTATCGCCTCAGGCGAAATCTGCGATGCCAAAAGCATCGCCGCCTTGCTCATGTTTCTCTTTTTATACGGCAAGGCAAATAAGCCCTGTCTGTGATACAGAATTAAGCCCGTCTTAGCCCCCTAAACCAAGAGCAATTCATTTCCCGTTTTTGTTGTTTCCTGCCAATCTGAATGTGTATCCTTTAAGCCTTCCAAGAGGTAAAAGAGGAACTCAGAGTTTTGCTTTTATCAGCCGTGCTCTTTGTTCCCTTTTTATTTCTTAGACTTGAAGCGGGCAATTACATTCTCGATATTTTGATGTCTCCTGGCAATCAGGATTCTATGCCAATCACTGTAATAGTAAATACCCTGGAAAACCGAGCCGCCCAAAACTCCGTAGCATATTGCCGAAGTCAAAAACTGGATGTTTGTTATCAGACTAAGAATTATTATCCCTGAAGAGATAAGCCAATGGTGAAAGTGGACCTTGTATTTTCCAAAAGGAATGATAATTGATTTTATTCTACCAGGTTTCCCACTTGTCTTGCCGGCCATATATTTGGTTAGCAGCAAACCTAGCAACCAGCCCACAAAGAAAAGATGACCAAGAATAATACCAGTAGCAAGTAGTGGAGGAATGCAAACTAGCTTTCTCTTCATCTAAGAGATACTCCCTATTCCCACTTTGCCATGTTCAACTATTTTCCCTCCATAACAGAATCTACCGACCTTCTCCTCGCCCATCATAACAATAGAATGGAGTTGTTGTAAACCCCTATACAGAATAAGACCCTCCATGATACCTATGCCTTCCTACTAATTGCTTCTAAGTTCCTCTAAATAATATTCCCTGGTAAATCTATCGGAGCTATGCTAATTATTTGGCTATTTTTACACCAAACCTTCTCTGTGGCTGGGTCTAGCGCAACATCAACCTTTTGCCCTTCCAGTCTCACAAAGCAATGGGGCAATATCCGCGGGATAAATGGGAATGTGCGTCTTGGCGTTATAGAGATAGGCTCAACAACTAGATTGGCTCTGAGTCCCAACTCGTGAGCTTTCCTTACTACCTTGATGGATTTATGAAAGCAGTTATTCGTCAATAATGAGTAAGGCTCATGGTACGCTTGGTCAATAAACTGCTTCATCCTCGCTTCGTTCACCAGCATCATCTTAATCCTCTCCCTTTATGGGAGGGGAAATTTGGCTCCCGAAGTATATGGTCGCTAGAAAGCTGTCCGGCAGGACTAGGAGTAGCATGGTCAAGGAAAATCACTGTATTTTGCGGCTCAGCTACATCGTGGAAGCCACTTTCTTTGAATTGCCTTACAGTTAGAGGTCCACAAGTATCCTGAACAAAGGCTAAATCTACTTTGGCAATTAATACTATCCCTGGCTTTGGCAGTGGTTTTTGATTTACCAGCCAAAATTTTCTCCGCTGGCGTCTTACCCATTTAATTAACCAATTATGGCCAATACATCATCGGTATTTACTTTATCGCCTGGTTTAAAGTTTATGGCTTTAATCTTGCCATCTTCAGGAGTAGGTAAGACATTTTCCATCTTCATTGCCTCCAGAACGACTATGCCATCACCGGCTTTAACTTCATCTCCTTCGTTAACCAGATAGCGTATGATTGTGCCTGGCATTGGTGCTAGCAAAGGAGTCCCAGCGACAACTTCCTTTTCCTCCTCTACTTTTGCTGGTGCCTCAGCCACCGGAGACGGGACAGCACCAACTTCCACCAATTTACCAACCTTAGCCTTGGCTATGAGCTCATCTTCTCGCTTTATATCTTCCAGAGTTTTTGCTTTCGTTTCCGGGGGTGGTTCCTCCAAGCCATATTTCCACCTGAGGAACCTCATCCCAGTAGTGGGATAAAGAGCGTAAATAAGAACATCACCAATGTCTTTGGCAATATCTTTAGTTGCTTCTTTAGCTTTATCCAATTCAGGCTCTAATACATCGGCAGGCCGGCAAGTAATTGGTTGCTCCCCCCTTTCATAACCCTTGAGAACTATCTCTTGCACTTTGGAATCAATAGGGGCTGGCGGCTTACCATAAAGGCCGTAAACATAGTCCTTAACCTGCTGGGAAATCACTTTATAGCGGCCAAAGAGGACATTGTTAATTGCCTGGGTGCCCACAATTTGGCTGGTAGGTGTAACCAGAGGCGGATAGCCCAATTCCTTCCGGGTTTGCGGAAGCTCAGCATAAACTTCAGGCAATCTGTCAAGAGCATCAGCTTCTTTTAACTGAGCTACCATGTTAGTAAACATCCCTCCGGGAATTTGATGCCATAACACTCCGGTATCAATGACCGACATCTTTGTTCTATCTAGAAAGTCACGATATTTAGGAGCTATAGATTCAAAATATTCATCTAGCTTAAGAAGGAGTTCTAAGTTAATCCCGGTGTCCCGAGGAGTGCCACAGAGAGCGACTACAATTGGCTCTATCGCTGAGTGAGAGGTGCGTAGGGCAAAAGGAGCAACACAGGTATCAATAATGTCCACCCCGGCTTCTATAGCCTTTAGAAGGCTCATGTACGCCATACCACTGGTGAAATGGCTGTGAAGGCAGACAGGTATTTTCAAAGCTTCCTTCAGAGCTTTAATCAAGTTATAAGCATCGTCCGGAGCAATGAGTCCAGCCATATCCTTAATACACAGGCTATCTGCTCCCATATCCTGAATTATAAGAGCTTTGTTAACGTAGTAATCAATATTATAAACAGGCCCGCTTAATTTTCGTTCCGTGAGTGAATAACATAGCGAGCCCTGGATATGCTTATTACGGTCTTTGATTGCCTTGAAGGCAGTTTCAAAGTTGCGTTCATCATTAACAGCATCAAAAACACGGAAAACATCAATACCACAATCAGCAGCATGGTGAACAAAAGCAGTGACCACATCATCAGCATAATTACGATAGCCAACCAGATTCTGCCCCCGAAGTAACATTTGAAGTTTGGTATGAGGCATCAATCTCTTTAAAATACGGACCCTTTCCCAGGGGTCTTCATTCAGAAATCGAGTCATCACATCAAAGGTAGCTCCTCCCCAGACTTCCATGGACCAAAAACCAGCTTTATCCATCTCCGGGGCGATGGCTTCCAAGTCCTCAGTCCGCACTCGAGTAGCCAGTAAGGACTGGTGCCCGTCACGAAAGCTAAGGTCGGTGATTTTTACCAGGTTTTTGTTACTGGCTAAACTCATGTAACCTCCTACAAACAAATTATTTTAGACCACTCTGAGCTTGGCCTTTATTTCCAATGCTTGAGCTTTTTAAAGAGGAATATTCCCATGTTTCTTAGATGGAGTAGAAACTTCCTTGTTCTGTAACATTTGCAATGCCTTAATTAACTTCGGGCGTGTTTCCCGAGGGTCAATGACATCGTCAATGTAGCCTCTAGCTGCCGCCACGTAGGGATTGGCAAATTTGTCTCGGTATTCTTGAATTAGCTTCTGTCTTGTTTCTTCCGCATTTGCTGATTTCTTGATTTCATCACGATAGATAATATTGACTGCCCCCTCAGGACCCATCACAGCAATTTCCGCTGTAGGCCAAGCATAGTTAATGTCTCCTCGCAGACTCTTGCTGCTCATAGCGATATAAGCTCCCCCGTAAGCTTTGCGAATGATTACGCTCACCTTAGGCACGGTAGCCTCAGCATAGGCAAAGAGGACTTTAGCCCCGTGTCTGATAATGCCCCTGAATTCCTGGTCCGTCCCTGGCATATATCCCGGAACATCAACAAGAGTAACCAGGGGAATATTAAAACAATCACAAAAACGAACGAACCTGGCTGCTTTATCGCTAGCATCTATATCTAACACCCCAGCCAGATACATAGGCTGCTGAGCTAAAATGCCCACGCTTTGCCCATCCAGCCGAGCAAAACCAACAATAAAATTGGGGGCAAATTTCTCATGCACTTCCATAAAGTCACCATTGTCTACTATCTTTGCTATAATCCGCTTCATATCATATGGTTGAGTAGGGTTGACAGGAACAATGTGAAGCAGTTCCTCATCCGTGCGGTCAGGCTCATCATCGGTATCTACGGAAGGCGGTTTTCCCTTATAACTTTGGGGGAGGAAGCTTAATAATCTACACACCTGCTGAAAACATTCCACTTCAGTCTCATATACAAAGTGGCAATTGCCACTTTTAGTGGCATTTACCACAGCGCCACCTAGCTCCTCCAAGCTGACCTCCTCCCCTGTGACAGCTTTGACGACCTCAGGGCCGGTAATATAACTTTGCCCCAAACCTTTAACCATGAAGACAAAGTCAGTAATAGCCGGGGAATAAACAGCACCCCCAGCAGTAGGACCGACTATCACCGAAATTTGAGGGATGACCCCAGAATACAGGGTATTCCGGGTAAAAATCCCACCATAGCCCTTAAGGCTATCGGCTCCTTCCTGAATACGCGCCCCCCCAGAATCCAAAACAGCAACAAAAGGAACACCGTCTCTGGCTGCCAAATCCATAACTTTACAAATTTTTTCAGAAGCTACCTCCGATAATGAGCCACCGAAGATAGTGAAGTCTTGTGAAAAGGCGAAGGTAAGTCTATTATTTACCCTGCCATAGCCAACAACCACCGAATCACCAAGGAACTTCTGCTCTGCCATACCAAAATCGGTGCAACGATGAGTCACAAAAGGGGCAATTTCTTCAAAAGTTCCTGCGTCAAATAGAAGATTGATTCGCTCTCTGGCAGTTAATTTCCCCTTAGTATGCTGCGCCTCAACACGCTTAGGCCCACCTCCTGCCTTGGCTTTCTCTCTGAATTTGCTTAACTGGGCTAATTTCTCATCGATGTCCATTTCTCTTATGGGCGCTTATTTAGATTGCTATTTTAATAGTTTGTTCTGCTATAATCAATGACGCGTCCCATCATGGCAATTGTAAACCGAAAGAGCTTGGCCACTATAGCTATGGTATCGCCAAAGGCGCTGACATTGTTCGAGTGCAGGATGAGCAATGCCATAATTAGGGAGCAGCGATTAAATTGGCTATTGCCTATCTTTGTCTTGGCTCAAACTTGGGAGAACGAGAAAAAAATCTGGCTCAGGCTCTAACTTTGCTTTCTCAGAAGGCAAATTTAAGAAAAATTTCGTCCATTTACGAAACTGAGCCAGTAGGCTATAAAGAGCAGCCCCTCTTTCTCAATATGGTGTGTCAGGTCGCAACCAATTTAAACCCTCAGGAACTCCTTAGCCTAGCCAAAGCCATCGAAAGTAAAATGGGCAGAGCGCCTAGTTTCCCTAATGCACCTCGCCCTATTGACATAGACATCCTTTTCTATGACAGCAAAATTATTAAAACCAAGGATTTAACCATTCCACATCCTCGCTTAACAGATAGAGCTTTTGTCCTCGTACCCTTGGCTGAGATCGCTCCAGAGCTAGTTCATCCCGAGCTGGGCAAGAGCATCACCGAGCTAGCTAGCAACGTCGAGGGATACAATGGAGTGCGAAGATGGAGCTGTATGAAATGACTAGATACTTTCGTATAGCAAAGGATATAGGCAAATTCAAAATGTCTTACAATTCTTCCTCCCCTCGCGGGAGGGAGTTAGAGAGAGGAGAATTCCACCCTCATCCTTCGATAAACTCAGGACAGGCTCTTAATCCTCTCCCATCAAGGGCGAGGAATTTTATACCAGATTATGTAGCTAACTACAATAGGGAATAAAGTATTTTTATATTTTGAATTGTAATTTTGATTTTTGATATTGTTTAGGATTTAGATATTCGAAATTCGAATATGGATTTTTAAGGTAGGAGGTTTTAATGTATCAACTATTCGTGGAAGAGCATTTTGATGCTGCACACTATTTGCGAAATTATCGTGGAAAGTGTGAAAAACTACACGGGCATCGCTTTAAGGTGATAGCTCGCCTGCAGGCCACAAAACTTGATGAGAATGGCTTGGCTTATGATTTTGCCCCAATAAAGCGCTACTTAAGGGAAACCCTAGCTCAATTTGACCACGCTTACCTCAACGATGTGCCACCATTCGATAAGATTGAACCCTCCTGTGAGAACATTGCTGCCACTATATACAGTGAACTCCAGCCTCGCTTTTCAGAGTCGCCTGTTAAATTAGCATGTGTCGAGGTTTGGGAATCTCCCACTAGCGGAGTGGCTTATAGTCCTTAAACAAGGTTGCTTAATAACCTCACTTCACCCTCTGTCATTCTGAGCCGCAGGCGAAGAATCTCTGAGATTCTTCATTCCGCTTCGCTTCATTCAGAATGACAATGGAAAAGGCAATTTTACTATTAATAAACGCCCTCTTAAACTAAGTTTGCTGCTCGCTTGGTGGCAGCAAATTAGGAATTGCGTCCACGATGGGATAGGAATACTGGCACTTGGGGCAATACAAAGACCCAGCAATAACTTCCTTCCCTTCTTCTTTATCTATCTTGAGCTGCAATCCCCCTTTGCATACTGGGCAGGCTAAGATTTGCATTAACTCCTTCTTCATCCCGGCTACAGATTATACCACTTATTTGCCTTTGCAATAACAGGCAGAATTACCAGTTAAGATGATATAATGTATCTCAGGAGGATGAAATGACTATGCAAATTAGGAAAACTTATATGGGCATAAACCCTGAGATGCTTCATGATGAAATACGAGACTTGGTGCAAAAACAGGGCATTATAGCCAGCGAAGCTAAGTTGCAGACATATCCTCTTCCCAGCGGCGCAACACAATCCCGCGTCACTTTAGCATTTAAGACACAAGCTGAGCAGAAAGGGTGCGGCGGCGCCCATATTATAGGCTCGCCTGGAGGTGAAACAAAAATGCTCCTCGACCTGGACGAAACCCTCCTCCCTCAAGAAACAATCTCAACCCTTCAAGCAGACTTAGCTTTTATCCTCGGCTCATACGAGGTTAAGTGGTGACCGTGGAAGAAACAAGGCAAGAACGAAGGCAAAAGCAGCGAGCAAAAGAACAGGCCAAGATACCGCAGCATGGCAAGAGCCTGGCAAGGGTATATAAGGATGCTGTATCTAAGAGAGCCAAAAACAAAAGGGCAAGTCAGTAGACTTGCCCTTTAATCTCATTGGTAGCGGGGGTTGGATTTGAACCAACGACCTCCGGGTTATGAGCCCGACGAGCTTCCACTGCTCTACCCCGCGATAAAGACCCACAAAAATCGCAGATTTTTGTGGAAACTGTATAAAAGGTTTTGTGCTCAGCCTGATGTAGGTCAAAGCCTCAGCCATTAGTACGGCTTAGCTAAACGGATTACTCCGCTTACACATGCCGCCTATCAAGCAAGTAGTCTACTTGCGGCCTTACCCGGTTAACCCGGTGGGAGATCTTATCTTGGGGTGGGCTTCGCACTTAGATGCTTTCAGCGCTTATCCCCTCCAGACTTGGCTACCCAGCATTGCTCCTGGCGGAACAACTGGCACACCAGAGGTCTGTCCCTCCTGATCCTCTCGTACTGAGGAGAGCTCCCCTCAAATCTCCAGCGCCCACGACGGATAGAGACCAACCTGTCTCACGACGGTTTGAACCCAGCTCGCGTGCCGCTTTAATGGGCGAACAGCCCAACCCTTGGGACCTTCTCCAGCCCCAGGATGCGACGAGCCGACATCGAGGTGCCAAACCTTGCCGTCGATGTGAACTCTTGGGCAAGATAAGCCTGTTATCCCTGGCGTAGCTTTTATCCGATAAGCTACGGCCTTTCCACACAGCACCGTAGGATCACTTTGCCCGACTTTCGTCCCTGCTCGACTTGTAAGTCTCACAGTTAAGCTCCCTTATGCCAATGCACTCAACACACGGTTTCCATCCGTGCTGAGGGAACCTTTGGACGCCTCCGTTACCTTTTAGGAGGCAACCGCCCCAGTCAAACTACCCACCAGACATTGTCCCCGCTCACAGAGCGGGTTAGAACCAAAACTAAGCAAGAGTGGTATTTCACCGTTGGCTCCACCGAGGCTGACGCCCCAGCTTCCTAGCCTCCCACCTATCCTACACATGCTCAGCCTAAGCTCAGTGCCAAGCTATAGTAAAGCTGCCAGGGTCTTTTTGTCCAGTCGCGGGTAGAGGGCATCTTCACCCCCATTGCAATTTCACCGAGACCCTCGTTGAGACAGCGCCCAGGTCGTTACACCATTCGTGCGGGTCGGAACTTACCCGACAAGGGACTTCGCTACCTTAGGACCGTTATAGTTACGGCCGCCGCTTACCAGGGCTTCGGTTCAAAGCTTTGAGTATTACTACCCTAACCTCTCTCCTTAACCTTCTGGCGCTGGGCAGGTATCGGCCCCTATATTTCAGCTTTTTCGCTTTAGCAGAGACCTGTGTTTTTGTTAAACAGTCGCCTGGGCCAATTTTGTGCCCCCGTCTTCTAAAGACGGGCCCCCTTCTCCCGAAGTTACGGGGTTAGATTGCCGAGTTCCTTAACGAGGGTTCTCTCGAACACCTTGGGACTTTTATCCCCACCTACCAGTGGCGGTTTGCGGTACAGGCGCTTAGCCTTTTAGCAACGAGGCTTTTCTTGACAGTGTAGGCTCAGTTGAATTATCTCGGGTTGCCCCTCAAATTCTCCCTCCCCTTAGCTTAATATCAGGGTGGATTTGCCTGCCCTGATGCACCTTGAGTTGGGAACACACCATGTCCATTAGGCATGCTCAACCTACCTTCCTGTGTCCCCCCTTTGCCTTAAAATAAAGGCTAAGCGGTGTAGGAATATTAACCTACTATCCATCGCCTACCCCATTAGGGTTTGGCTTAGGCCTGACTAACCCTATGTCGATAAACGTTGCATAGGAAACCTTAGGTTTACGGTGGGCATGATTTTCACATGCCTTTACGCTACTCATACCGACATTCTCACTTGTCATAGCTCCACTATGGCTTACGCCATAGCTTCTCAGCTTTGACAACGCTCCCCTACCCATTGCCTTAAAGACAATGCCATAGCTTCGGTAACAGACTTAAGCCCCGTTAAATTATCGGTGCAGTATCACTCGACCAGTGAGCTATTACGCACTCTTTAAAGGATGGCTGCTTCTGAGCCAACCTCCTGGCTGTTTTAGCAACGCTACTTCCTTTCCCACTTAGCCTGTATTTAGGGACCTTAGCTGATGGTCTGGGCTGTTTCCCTCTCGACTATGGAGCTTATCCCCCACAGTCTCACTCCCAGGATTACATTTATGGCATTTGCAGTTTGGTTGAGCACGGTAACCTCACGGTCCCAAGCCCATCCAGCGCTCTACCTCCATAAACTACTTCCTGAGGCTGCACCTAAATGCATTTCGGGGAGAACCAGCTATTTCCGAGTTCGATTGGCATTTCACCTGCACTACCCACAGCTCATCCTAGAGTTTTGCCTCACTCACAAGTTCGAGCCTCCACTCAATTTTACTTGAGCTTCACTCTGGCCATGGGTAGATCACT
>Ga0116202_10000244_pt1 | contig 29136 bp, 29 predicted proteins | sample LakKivw325mmetaG_FD_94479 | JGI IMG/M metagenome (GOLD analysis project Ga0116202, IMG submission 94479) | Anoxic lake water microbial communities from Lake Kivu, Rwanda to study Microbial Dark Matter (Phase II) - Lake Kivu water 325m metaG | ecosystem: Environmental > Aquatic > Freshwater >... | reverse complement strand
ATATTGCGCTTCTACTGAGAAGGTCTCTGTTAATGCATAGGAGAGTAGCAGTTCACCGACTTGGCTACCGCACTATCAGAACAGGACATGGTGCGTGGTGGCTAACACTGTTACTGACGCTCCCAAGAAGAAAGCGCTTAGCTCCACTCAAGCCGCGACTGCCTATGACGATCAAGTCAATGTCCTCTTCTTTTGCCACATTGATTATTGTGTCAGCAACTTGCCCGGTCTCAAGTCTAGTGGAAGCTTGCATCTTGAATGAATCAACTATCTTTTTAGTGTTTTCGAGCACCCTCCTTCCAGATTCCTCAAGTGGCCTGTAATCGATAATCCCGGCCTCAACACCTAATATGATTGGGGGTGGAATCACGGTAAGTAGCAACAATTCTGAGCCAAACTTCTCAGCAATGTTACATGCATACCTAACAGCGTCGTCGGAACTTTTGGAACCATCAACTGGAACAAGTAATCTCTTCATCATGGTTGTATCAATACATAGAGTTGCACTGGTGAGTGAAAAAACCTTCCTTTGTCCTGTAGCATCTTTGGCCTTTAGCACATAAGAATAGATTCGTGAGTTCGAACTATGGTTAACCAAAGGGCATGTCTTTTCGGAACAGAACCTAGACTACCGTAAGTCCTTTATTCGCACCCTCTTATTCGCTACGTGGTGATAGCTTCAATGAAGAGATATGACATAGGTATAATGTTCGCAAATGATGAAGAACTAGACAGACCGATGGACCGTGACGTATGGCTTCGCGAATGCTTTCCAGAATGGGGAACCTACCTAAACAGGCAAATAGAAGCTGAGAAAATCGGAAAGAATAAACTCGTTCTCTGGTGGTTTGGCGCCTGTGCATTCTACATTAAGACGCCTGGCGATGCAAACATCCTAATTGATAACTATAGTGGTCCCTCGCTCTATATTACCTATGAAGGGGGAGGGGGGCCAGTTCGAATGAATGGTGCTGAGCGGCAAGAATGGATGAGATGTAACCCGCATGTAATAGATCCATGGGCTTTCACAAAAGTAGACGCGTTACTGTCTACACACCCCCACAACGATCACTGTGACATATATACAATCAAGCCATTGATTAAGAACACGAAATGTCTGTTCATAGGTGCACCTGCTCCCTGCAAAATGTTTGAGATGTACGGAGTTCCGAAAGACAGAATATTGCAAATGAAGCCTGGCGACAAGCGCAAGATCAAAGATACAACCATAAAGGCTACCAAATCTACAGATTTTTGCGCACTGAGAGGTGGAGAAGTAAGGCCTGGAAAGACAATAGATGAAGTAGGTCTAAACTACCTCGTGGAAACGCCCTCTGGAAATGTATACCATGCTGGTGACTCGTCATACCATGACTACTACTATAGAGTTGGGAGCGAAAACAAGGTCGACATAGCATTGATCAATTGCGGAGACAGCCCACCCAGCTTCACCGACAAGATGTCATTCGCTGACGCTGCAAGAGTGGCCAACCAACTACGAGCTAAAGTCCTCATCCCAATGCACTATGACAATTGGGCAATAGCTGAAGGAGACCCCGCTGAACTAGAGGCCATAGTCAAGATGAAGTATCCAAAATTGAAGACCTTCATTATGAAGTGGGGGGGACGTTTTGAGTGGCCGACAGATATGGACAAGAGGCGATACGTATATCCAAGGCAAGAAGAAAGGGCTAGGCCTGAACTCTCTTGGGAGTACGGAGACAGACCGCGAGTGAAACTTGTTGTGGAGTAAATCCACAACCTTCACTTTTCTTTTCCTAGCGTTGTTCTCCAGATTTGTTGACATATTCTAGTATATTGATATACGGAACCGTTCAATGTGAAAGGTCGACCCCTATAGACAGATAAACAGCTCTGTGTCAATACATGCCAGAAAAGCTCACAAAGAGAGAGGATTAGATGCCAAGGTTAACAAATCTGTGCAAAAATCGGTCTGCACTAGTCATATGAATACGATGAAAAATGTAAAGTTGTGGGTCGCTGAGTATTGAGCCTTGAAGAATATCTCTTGAAGAATAATATTTGGCACCGTTTTGTTAAGAAAACGGAAACTATACACACCGCAGACGCTGCCCAAGCAGCAGGTATACCTCTAAGCAGAGTAACAAAGAACCTCGTTTCTATCACTGATAGCAACGAATATCTTCTCCTAATAGTCCCTGGTGACAAGAAGGTCAATCTAGATGCAGCTGCCAAGGCGGCCAATGTGAAGAAAATAGAGCTTGTTCCTTTCGGCAAAGCTGAGAGGATCAGTGGTTACCCTCCTGGAGGTACACCATCAATAGGTCACAAAACTAGAATGAGAACCATCCTAGAGAGGGGTCTACTTGATTATGATACTGTTTATTGTGGTGGAGGCTCTCGAGACAAGCTACTCGAGCTGAGGATCCAAGATATTGTCAGGTTGAGTGATGCCACAGTTGCGGATATTGTCGAATGAGTAGTTCCAGACATATCTCTAAAAGTAATTTAGCGACCTCATGATACGTATTCTCTTGGCCGGGGTGGCAGAGCGGCAAAAGAGTATTGGGCCAATGCGCCGGACTCGAGAACGCAAGTCGACATATCCGGTTCTCCTTCAGGAGAGCAGGGGTTCAAGTCCCCTCCCCGGCGCCTCCTGCCGTCTGCAAGCTACTTAGTTGACCTTGTTAGTCTCACATTCCTTACAATAACGCTGGGTGTCAAGGTTGGGATCTCAACCTCCCACCACTTGACCCATTTCCTGCTCCTAGACATAGCTGCGATATTCTGCAGGATCCTTGGAAGATTGTCACTAATTCTCAATCCTTTAAGAGACTCTGTTATCTCTCCACCTTTGACTCTGAACAAGCCATCCCTGCAGACACTCGAGAAGTCTCCGCTTCTGTAGTCTTGGAACCTAGTATACCAGTTATTAGTCATGTAAATGCCATCACCTAATTCCTTCAGCATTTCCTCCTCATGAAGATCTCCACCTTCAACGACAATATTCCATGGTTGAGGAACTATCCAGCCAGCGTTTGCAGTGCTTGAAGTCTTGAATTTCTTGGCTGTGGAGGTGTTATGGAGGTAGCTGCGAAGGATACCATTTTCCACTACTGTTGTTCTCGTAGTTGGTACGCCTTCATCATCGAAAGCTCTTGAGTTTAGGCCATCGTCTAGTGTCCCATCATCAATTAGCGTTAAGTTGCTTGAGGCTACTCTTTTTCCAAGCTTGCTTGTCATGAACGAAAGCCCAGAATCAATATTGAAAGCGGACGCCGCAAACATCACATCGTTAAGAAGATTCGCGAAGACATTCGGACCGAGAACTACATCATATACTCCGGATTTTCCATCAACGGGGTTGAGAGCTTCTCTAGCTACGGTTGCGGCTGCTTGGCCAGCCTGTTCCGGATGGAAATCTTTCTCTAACCTTGCACATGAGCTAGCTTGACCTGAGGCCTCATCACTCGCAAATGCTCTGACCGAGATCTCCAATGATGAGAGAGAATCGTGGCCAGATGTGGATGACGATGTTGCTAGTTCTGTCTCTATATTCTTGAATGCGAGTGCGCCAGCAACTCTCTCTGCACCACTTGAGATTGCGCTTTCAATAGCATCTCTGACATACCAGACTAGACTGGAACCTTGGATGGAATCGGGGTTCAGTTTCTGAGCTGTGTACTTAAAGGGCCCGCGAGGCAGGCTTATGTAATCTCTGTTGGGTTTTGTGGACTTTGCAATCTTCACAAGATAGTTCACCGAGTCTTTGATGGAACTCCGTGAAAGATCCTCTATACTTCCTATCGCTACCCTCTTTTTTACGGCTACCATGACGCTGACTACAGAGGAACGCCAAGCCTGAGTTACTATGATATGGTTGTTTGTGAATCTTATCAGCTTTGCATCTTCTGTTACACATGTGGCAGCCACATCATCGACTCCACCTTTTCTGCCTTCTTTGATGGCCAATGAAACAAATTTTGAAGTTTGGATCCTAGGACCCTCCCAGCCTGACCTTTCTCAACCTGATGCTTGGCCCACCGGTCCATACAGGCGCGCCCTGTTGTGGGTCTCCTTTCCCACAGGTTGCAGCGCTGAAGGAGATGTCCTTCGCGACGGCATCTACGCTTGTGAAGAGGCCGGATGTCGTGATCTCAATTACGGGGTTACGGATAATATGTGTCAGTTCGCCTTTCCTTATGAAATAGGCCTCCAGCCCGACATAGCGCTGGTTGAACCTTCGGTCGTCTATGTTCCATTCCATAAAACTATTAATGTAGATTCCTTTTGAGATTGGTTCGATGAGTTCTTGGAAGCTGTAGTCACCACTATCCATGTAAGTGTTAGACATCCTGACTATTGGTTCTCGGGCATAAGATGTTGAGCGGCTTGCTCCATTGCTCTCAATGCCGAGGTCTGCAGCGGTCGCTCTATCATGAAGGAAAGTATTCACGATACCATTCTTTATCAGTTGGCGAGGCGCCGCCTGAACACCTTCATCATCATAAAGGTAGTAACCATACGAGTTGGGGAGAGTTGGATCGTCGATAACGGTAACATGAGTGCTGCCCAGTCTCTTCCCAAGCATATCAACAGTAACAAAGGACTCACCAGCAGCAGCTGCTTCTCTTCCAAGTATCCGGTCAGCTTCAAAGGGGTGTCCACATGACTCGTGGCATACTATACCTACCACTTCGCTACCTAGGACTATATCGAGTTCTTCTCTTGGGGGCTTCCTACCTCTCTTTATGATACTGGAAAGGATCTCGGCTTCCTCTGAGATAGATTCGGTTAAGTTCCAAGTCAAAATCGTTTCCCAACCGCCGGTCTCACCTCGCTTGTTGAAGCGTTGAGCAGTACCCTTAGTGGGACTGTATGCTGTTATCATATAGGATAGCGCTACTCTTGGCACCCGGGAAGTTATGCATGTTCCTTCACTGTTAAGGAAGATCTTATCTGTGATCATCTCGCTTAGAGAAAGGAGTCTTGCAGGAAACTTCACACCGCGTCTTGTTCTGAAAGATTTGTCAAGTTCGAAGAGGAGCTCCAGTTTGTCTTCCACACTGACAGACTGAAGCCTCTTCTTCTGTTTGACCGACCAACTGTCCGTTCTTGTTTGCGAGGAGGACAGCGAGATAGGTTTCTTGAGCGTAGTTGCAGCTACACGTGCCATTGAAGCTGCTGATAGTACGGTTTCTGCAATACTGTCTCGGCCGAGGTCGTTTGTTGATGCGAAACCTAGTGCGCCATTTATGACCAGTCTGATGCCTATACCTAACTCTCTGATAAAGCCGGAGAACTGAGATACTCCATTCTTAATGATAGTCGTGTTGTTTGTGTCCTTCTGGATTCGAGCTTCGGAGTATGTTGCGCCTAGACTACTGGCATAGTTGATAGCGAACCTTCCAATATCTTCCATTTTGGACTTCTAAACTAACATACAGCCGAAATTTAAGCGGATGTTGACTCTCGGGTCGCGTTGGACTAGGGATATTCACAACAATATGTCAAACATCATATATTGATCGTCAATAAAAAACAGCCATCCTTTAAATGAACATGTAACGAACTAGGTGTCTATGAGGTGTACCACAGAACCTAGATAAGTGCCCGAGTTCAACTAGCCCAGTGAACAACTGTACCAACTGTTTAACAACCGGAAGAAGAGGGCGACTGTGTCAGCAAAGCTGAGAGAAGCAGTAGAAAACATGACGCATGCTGGCTACCAGCTTGAGGCAGAGGCTTTCGAGCTTCTCAGAATCTTGCAGAATGAACAACACTTCAACTCCCTCATTATGGAATCGCTTAAGCAAGCGGAAGAACAGAAACCGAAACCTATGGTTATTACGCGTGAAATAATTGAGAGAGCTCTCGCCAAGGTTGCTGGCGAGAGAGAACTCTCTAAGACAGCAATCCTGAAGAGAACACCAGTTCCCCTTGCTAAAGACATCAGTAGCGATCTGGTGATCATTCGAGATGAGGATGAGAAGCTCTCGAGCGGCACGATAGATGACTTCAACAAATACTTTAGGGACAGATTCGAGAAACTCTCAAGTATCCTTCATGAAAGGCTAGATTTCAGAGAAGCACGCACGATTGCAAGCGCTCTTGAAGCAAAGTATGGCGAAAAAGTGAAGATAACCGCAATTGTCATGGGAAAACGTGAGCGTCCTGACCAACTGTTCTTGGAGATTGAAGATCTAGAAAGTTCCGCGACAGTTATGGTGATCCCTCAGAAAAGCCATAATGTCTACGAAACGGCAAGGAAGATCCTTCTGGATCAAGTAATCGGAATAGAGGCCGTCCGAGGCAAAAGCGACCTCTTCGTGGCAGAGCAAATAGTTTTGCCAGATGTGCCGGAAAAGCGGCCTCCTAGTGCTGAGTGTGCTATGAATGTTGTATTGCTATCGGACATTCATGTAGGCAGCAAAACGTTTTGTGCTGATGCCTTCGAGAGGCTCATCATGTGGTTGAACGGTAAGGTTGGAAATCCAAGGCAGACAGAGGCGGCCTCTAGAACTAAGTATGTGTTAATAGCGGGAGATCTTGTCGATGGTATTGGAATCTATCCGCACCAAGAAGAGGAATTAGCCATCACTGATGTGTATAAGCAGTACAAAATTGTGGCTCAGTATATTGAACAAATACCAGACTACATAGAGGTTGTAGTCATCCCTGGAAACCACGATGCTGTAAGACAAGCATTGCCGCAACCTCCAATACCCAGAGAATTTGCAGAACCAGTCTATGAAGCCAGAAGGGTGACAAGTCTAGGAAACCCGTCAGAGATCGAACTCCACGGAGTCCACTTCTTACTATACCATGGAAGAAGCTTGGATGATGTCATAGCAAGGGTTCCTAACCTTAGCATGGGAACACCAGAGAAAGCTATGGAATACCTTCTAAAGTGCAGACACTTAGCCCCAGAGTATGGGGCTAGAACATCGCTGGCACCTGAGAGCAGGGATCGGCTCATCATCACAAAACCGCCAGATGTTTTCCAAGCTGGACACGTTCACGTCGCAAAGTATTCCATGTACAGAGGCACAGTAGTAGTAAACTGTGGTGCTTGGCAAGATCAGACTGAATACCAGAGAAGAATGGGTATAGAACCTACACCGGGAATAATGCCAATTCTGAACCTCAAAACAATGGATCTGAGTATGATTGATTTTGTGTCTAATGCAGTCACTATCGCTGTAGACCAGAGAACTTCTTAAGCGATTGAGGTATGTAATGGAACAAGGGTTTCGTCAAGCCGTCTTCAGATAAGGTCTCAATAACCACCCGCTCTGAGATACCCAATCGAACCTTCTTAGTTCTTCCATATCTTCCAAAATTTACAACCCTAGCGTTGATTACTCCCATCATGTCAAGTTCGCTTATGAGACCGCTGACTCTTCTTTGAGTTAGGAAGTCGAGCTTACTTTCCTTGCATAGCTCCTGATATATTGCATAGATGTCGCCCGTCACAGCATCAGTTGACGAATGGTTACTGAACAGGAATACGCTCAGTAATACTAGCCTTGAATGAAGCGGTAGCGACATCAGAACTTCGGATACTCGGTCGTGTTCCACTTTCCTCTGAGCCACCCTGACCTCCTCTTCGCCTACCTTGTCCGCACCACTCCTCTCAGCTAGCTCACCTGCGATGCGAAGAAGATCTAGCGCTCTTCGAGCATCACCATGCTCGCCAGCGGCTAGTGCAGCGCACAGCCTGACGGCAGATTCTTTGAGGCACCCTTCACGGAAAGCCATCTTAGCCCTAGCTTGTAGAATATTGTACAGCTCATCAGCTAAGTACGGTTTGAAAACCACTTCTTCCTCCCCTAAGCAACTAAGGATCCGCGGGTCAAGGAGTTCTCTGAAGTGCAGGTCGTTGGAGACTCCGACGAGGGCGACCCAGCTGCCGCTTAGACTTTCGTTTATTCTGGTCAACTCATACAGCAAGCTATTCTCTTCACACCGCTTCACCAGCGTGTCGACCTCGTCAAGGACAATAAGAATACAGACACTTGCCTTACTGATTCCATCTCTGAACCTGTCAAAGAGTTCTCCAACGGCCAGTCCTGTAAACGGAACTTGGATTCCGATGGAACGACATATTTCTGCTAAGACTCGATAGTTAGTTCCTGCAAGCCTGCAGTTAACGTATGAGAATCTCACTCGTGCACTTAACTCATCTGCCTTCTTTCCCAAAGCATCAAGAACATGCCGGAGAACGGCCGTTTTGCCAGTTCCCGTCTTTCCATAGACGAAGATGTTGGAGGTCTTACACAAAGTTATAGCTGGTGCCAGCATCCTACCTAAGCGATCAATCTCGTACTGACGGTGAGGAAGATCTTTCGGAACATAGTCATGCCTGAGGACCCCCCTATCTGAGAAGATCTTGCTTCCAGACAAGAACTTCTCAAAGATTCCTTCAAGAGCCTCAGAACTAGGCAAGACACGCCCACCGATAGCCTCCCGCAACTTAGCCGCATAAATATTAAGAATTTCTGTACATCAATCCCGATAGAAAGCAGTGGAAAACTAGATTTCATGCCAAGTTGAACTTATCATACACGAATAGCTCAAGAGAACTGATTAAATATTACCCGTTTATTTAGGCTAGGCCCGATTGGTGAGGCCAACAACAACCGAGGATTGCCAGATGAGAATTTACGATTTTGAGATGGGAGATGGCAAGAACAAGAAGCTATTGGGTGGAAAAGGTGCTGGACTGTGCGAGATGACCAAGATAGGGCTACCTGTTCCACCCGGTTTCGTCATCACAACTGAGGTTTGTCTTGAGTATTATGAGCAAGGCAAGGGATTGCCGAGGGGTCTACTTGAAGAAGTTAAGCGACACGTATTCACAATAGAGGGAAAGACGAGGAAGAAGTTTGGCGACCCTCGGAATCCATTATTAGTATCGGTGCGCTCCGGGGCAGCCCTCTCAATGCCTGGTATGATGGACACCATTCTGAATCTAGGACTTAACGATGACGCTGTAGTCGGGCTCGTTAAGCAGACGAACGACGAGAGGTTCGCCTACGATTGCTACAGACGATTCATACAGTTGTTCTCCAAAATAGCAATGCAAGCCGATGGAGAGAAGTTCGATAAGAAATTTGAAGAATACAAACACAATTACAATGCGAAATTTGATACTGACCTCCCACCAACTGCGCTGCAAGAGATTGTCAAGGACTTCAAGCAGTTATGCAAGGAGGAAACCGGTACACCGTTTCCCGAAGATCCTTACAGACAACTTGAGATGGCAATCGAGGCAGTCTTCAGGTCTTGGATGGGAAGAAGAGCGGTTGATTACCGCAAATTCAACAAGATAACATCAGACATGGCTAATGGAACTGCTGTCAATATTCAGACTATGGTCTTTGGTAACAGGGGTTCAGATTCAGCAACAGGTGTAGCTTTTACTCGAGATCCTGGTACAGGTGATAACGTCTTCTATGGCGAGTACCTCACGAATGCTCAAGGTGAAGATGTTGTTGCAGGAATCAGAACACCCAGACCTATAGTTGAGATGAAAAAGGAACTCCCACGAAGCTATGATGAGTTATGCAAAGTTCGTGAGATACTTGAACGGCACTATAAGGAAGTTCAAGATTTCGAATTTACAATTGAGAAAGGGAAACTATACGTTCTCCAGACAAGAAACGGGAAGATGAATGCCCTAGCAACCATTAAGACATCTGTCGACATGCATAGTGAAGACATAATCTCTAAAGATGAAGCACTTCTGAGAATCAGACCTGAACAGATAGAACAGCTTCTTCACAAGATGATAGACCCAAGCTCCGCCGCGAAGCCTGTCGCAACCGGTTTGGCCGCTTCGCCAGGTGCAGCCTCAGGCAAGGTGGTCTTTGATGCAGACGCCGCCGCAGAGCTGGGCTCCAAAGGAGAGCGAGTCATTCTTGTCAGGGAGGAGACGAAACCAGAGGACATACATGGATTCTTTACCTCTCAGGGAGTTTTGACCTCAAGAGGCGGAAAGACCTCACATGCTGCAGTAGTTGCCAGAGGGATGGGCAAGCCGTGCGTTTCGGGTTGCGAGCAGATAAAGATCGATAGCCACCTCCGGCTCTTCTCAGTAGGAGGTACTACTGTCAAGGAGGGAGATACTATCACAATCGATGGAAGCACCGGCGCAGTCTACCTTGGCAACGTACCTACAGTTGAGCCAAAGCTTCCGAAGGAGCTTGAGCAGATACTCAGTTGGGCTGACAGGAAGAGAAGGCTTGGAGTGAGGGCTAACGCCGATACTCCAGAGGACGCAAAGAAGGCAAGAGAGTTTGGGGCTGAAGGGATTGGCCTCTGCAGAACAGAGAGGATGTTTAATGCTGTAGATAGACTGCCAATAGTCCAGAGGATGATCCTTGCTGAAAGCCCAGAGGAGAGGAAAACTTGCTTGGTGGAGTTGCTTCCGATCCAGCGAAACGACTTCGCAGAGATCTTCAAGGCAATGAGTGGGTTACCAGTTACAGTGCGTCTTCTTGATCCACCATTGCATGAATTCTTGCCTTCAATAGAGGGACTTCTTCGCGAGATTGCAGATATGAAGGCTCAAGACCGCGACACGACTGAGAAAGAGGGGGTCTTTAGGAAAGCCAAGGCCTTGGTCGAGGTCAACCCTATGATGGGTCATAGAGGAGTGCGACTCGGCATAACTAACCCAGAAATCTATGAGATGCAAACCCAAGCTGTAGTTGAGGCGGCAGCCGACTTAGTTAAACAAGGTTATGATATTAGGCCAGAGATTATGGTTCCCCAAGTCTCAATGGCCTCGGAGCTGGGGGTAGTCAAGCAGAAGTTAGAGAATGTTGCTCAAGAGGTTATGAGGAAGAAGGGGGTCCAGGTGAAGTATAGCTTCGGAACGATGATGGAGGTTGTCCGTAGCTGCCTGACCGCCGGCAAGGTAGCTGAGTTTGCAGAGTTTTTCTCCTTCGGCACTAACGACTTAACACAAGGAACATTCTCCTTCTCAAGAGAGGATGCGGAGAACAAGTTCCTACCACGATACCTAGAGGATGGTATCCTAAGGTTCAACCCGTTTGAGACTATAGACAAAGATGGGGTAGGCAGGTTAATGAAAATAGCCATTGAAGATGGGAGGAAGACTAGGCCAAAACTGAAAGTTGGCATCTGTGGTGAACATGGAGGCGACCCTGAGTCAGTTAGATTCTGCAGTATGATTGGCCTCGACTATATTTCATGCTCGGTCTTCAGAGTTCCGATAGCAAGATTGGCGGCCGCACAAGAAGTTGCTAAGGCATTAGACATATAGAGAGTAATAGAGAGCGTGCGACGCTCACCCCTTCCTTTCCTGTGGAACGGAAAAAACTCTTTTGGTGTTGTATTTTGTTGTTGTAAAATACTCTTCGTATGGTAAAGTGTTGCTAGAGTATAATTGACTTGTAATCAAAAAAAGAGTATGTTAAGCTACATTTTTTCCTAGGCCAGCCTTGAGATGATATACACTACCCTTAACAGATAATCTCCAGTGGAAATGGAGGGGAACGGAGCTGTGAACACAAGTGAATTTATGAGAACTACATGGTATAGTCAAAGATCTTTGGTCGTAGAAAAGCTGTTTTTACTCACTTTTGGTGAAAGTGTCCATAACCCCACAATTTCTACTGCAAGCGTTTCATTTTCGCCTGCAAACTTATTCTAGATGTTCACATAGTGAAGGAGGAACGGCAAGACAAATAAGAGCGTTCACAGATATCTAATTCACCTGTGAACTGTGGACCTTCGGTGCCTCGTTTGCCAGCACATCGCGTCAAGATCGAGTTCTACGACAAAGAGGGCATAAAACACACTATGGCTATTGAGGGTCATGTAACAAGAGAAAAAGTCGGAAAAGTACTCGACTATATTGAGCTGATGGGTGGAGTAGAAGGAACTCTTCCTATTAGTTTGATTCCGAGACCAACCCAGAACCGATTTGAGAGAACTTTGACTCTGGTACTCTCTCACTTTCCCGGAAGACCTTTTACCTCGAAAGAGGTGCAGCAGACATACAAATCTGTCCATGATGAGGATGTTCCGCTAAGCACGATCTCGACATACCTTTCGAGGCTAGTGGAAAGAGGAGTCCTTACTCGAGCGGGCTCCTCCTTCGAATGGAAATATGCAGTTAGGTCTGTTGGCCCTCAGTAGAGCTCGCCAACAAGATCCTAGGGTCTACTCGGAATCTTCTTTGCCTTTTGGGTTCTGCTTCCTCTTTCCAACAAACATCATCAGAACCTCAGACAGCTCAGTTAATAGTGAATCCTGTAGCTCTTGGGTTTCCTTGGGGGGGCGCTCCCGTCTTTCGTCACTGTAAGACTTTAGACGATTGCCAGTCTCCAAAAATGGTTCTAGCTGTGAAGTTTCGAGAAGTCCAGCGTAACCTAGCAGTAGTACAGTGTATATTGATTCCGTCACGTTCTTTCTGGCCTGGGTTAAGGTCCTGTCAAAGGAGCCGCGGCTCACTGTGTCCCGATCAGTACGCAGTTTGGGTCTTTCTATTGATGTGTTTCTTCCGAGCAGTAAATCGTCAGATAATAAGTCTATAAGGAATGTTTCAAATTGTTTCCGCGTCAAATTGCTATTTTTGAGCAGAATCACCAGTATTGGGTCTTCGAAGGTCTCATTTACCACCCTCTTAGTCGATGTAAGTTCTGGTAACTTGCTGCCTAGGTTTTCCTCAACCATGCATACAATATTGTATGCACGTACATTAAACGGTAACGTAAACTCTAGACCGATACGTTGGAATACACGCATATGACTTCGCGGGCAGACAATTGACTAGAACCTGTATATTCTGCAACCCTAGATTGATGGTGATAACAAAGAGCGACTCAAGGAAGGGAAGAAAAGATCAGAGCTGGCGGCTCCGTTCTCTCAGAATATCAATGACTTCCGTCCTGAGATCTCTAACAGTTGGAATGAACGGCCTGATCTTCTCCAAATCACTCAAGTTAAGGCTCAAGGAGACGACATCTTCATTGTAGTAACGTGCTTTTGCCAGAACTTCCCCATTTGGGTTCACAACATGACTTCCTCCCCAGAAATGTAATCCATCCTCAATTCCTACTCGGTTGACGAAGACTACGATAACGCCGTTCTCAAGGGCCCTAGCTTTAGTCAAGATCTCGAAATAGTCCTTTCGTGTCGACGGCGAGGCAGCAATGCAGAACATAACCTCAACACCCTCGAGTGCGAGGATCCTATAGATCTCTGGAAAGTAAAGATCGTAACAGACTGTCAAGCCGAGCCTACACTTGCTGTTCTCGAAACCCTTGACCTCATGACCAGGTCGGAAGTACCTCTTCTCCTCAAAAACCGCATGAGTTGGTAGATAGATTTTGTTGTAGTTTGCAACATCTCCGTCTTCACTGATCATTATCGCTGAGTTGTAGATTACGCCTTTCACTGTTCCTTCAAGAGGCATTCCAAAAATTATTGTCAAGCCATTTTCTTCTGCGACTTGTCGAAGCGTCTTCACCGACGGTCCGTCTATTGGTTCTGCCAATTGGTAGAAGAAGTCCCGGCAAACATAACCGGTAAGAGATAGTTCAGGGAAGACCAAGAGGTCAGCATTCTTTCTTCTTGCATCCACCGCTATGTCTTTCATAATGCGGATGTTATATGACTTGTCACAATTCTTAGGCGAGGTTTGTGCAAGCGTCAGGTTTAGTTCTCTCATTCATCTCGAACCTCTCTGTACCCGACTCGAGTCCAAGGCGTCATGAAGGGCATATGAGCAATATGTCCCTATTTCATGTTTATGACCAAAATCACGAAGACTTATGACTATTATTAACATACTTCAATCAGTTATTTTCGCAATAGCTAAGGCGAGTAAGGTAGGCGGAAATCGTGGCCCACCGTCCTCAGAAACAGTTTTGGAACAAGTGGCGTCCGCCTCTTATGTTCAGCAGACTTCCATCTATCACAGATCTTTTGGGCGAACTCCTCGGAGGTTCTAAGGGCTTTAGTGATCTCGCTAATCTTCCACCAGTGCTCTATTCCCCAAAGTATCAAGTCGAGTAAGTCGTAATCAGCACCTAGCTCTCCCTTCGCCTTTTGATCAGGCCATAGATCCGGTGACGGAGTTTTCAATATGATTTTGTGCGGAACCTGCAGGGTAGCAGCAAGTTGTCGGACAGTCGTTTTGTAGAAGTCTGCGAGTGGTTCTATGTCGCATGCCCCATCGCCGTATTTCGTATAGTCTCCGGGGATAAGTCTCAGCGGACTTATCCTATCCGAGCATCATTTCGCTCTTATCTGTCGTGCCGACGACGAGGCGATTCAAAACATTTGAATAATAGTAGAGAGTGACCGCTCGGACTCTCGCCTTCAGATTACCGTTCGCAACCCTATTCTTGGGGTCGAAGACAGCTAGATTTGCAGAGAAAGCTTTTGTCATCTGAGTTATGTCTACCGTCCTGAACTCCACATCAAAGATCTTGGCTACATGTTCCGCATCCTCGATGTTTTGCTGATTGTATGTTTCCTTTTCAGGCATACATAAGCCCAGGACCTTATCACGGTCATTAAAGGCTCTTGCACAAAGGGCAGCTACGACACTCGAGTCAAGCCCACCAGACATTCCAAAGACTACACCTTCAGCCGCGACCTTCTGAACATAGTCCTTGAGAAAGTTCTCTACATTCTCGATCGCACCAACTGGGTTCTCCAATCTCAAAAGATCTTGGTTCAACTGCACCAGCTTCCATCTCCAAACATTACATCTGATTACGAAGCCACTTAAGGGTTAACCGAGCCCCCTCTCACCAACCAAGATATCTTAATAGTACAGGTCTAAGGGTATAACCCTGCAGAACGCCTAGGGATCAGGATTGCTTGACATCTACCAGAAGATTACCGAACTCCTACAGGATGGCGAGACTTTTGCTGTCGCAACAATAATCAAAGCAGACGGTTCCACACCACGTGGTGTCGGAACAAAGATGATAATTGCGAGCGACCAAACAACCTACGGAACGATCGGCGGCGGCTGCGCCGAATCAGCAGTAATCTCAGAGGCTCTAGAAGCACTCAAGGAAGGAAGGCCCCGCGTTGTTAACTATACCTTGGAGGAGGAAGAGAAAGGCGGGGTCGGAATGAGGTGTGGGGGCAAAGTTGAGCTCTCGATCGAGATACTTCAGCCTAAGCCAACACTCTTGATCATCGGTAGCGGTCACATAGCGTCTACCCTTGCAACACTAGGCAAGCTTGTGGATTTCAAAGTAGTAGTGCTTGATCCCTTTGCCAAAAAGGAGGAATTTTCAGGTGCTGATGTTGTCATAGCTAAGACTGTTGACTCGGGAATCGCAGAGATGAAGATCACACCCCAAACCTACATCATCATAGTGACGAGACACCAGTATGACGAGCCGGCTTTGAGAGAAGTCATCGATTCCGAAGCTACATACATAGGTATGGTTGGAAGCAAGAATAGAGTCGAGATGGCTTTCGGAACGCTGATGAAGGAGGGTATCACTGAGAGTAGTCTCAAGAGAGTCTACGCACCGATCGGACTTGACATAGGTGCCGAGACACCTGCAGAGATAGCAACAAGCATAATAGCTGAAGTGATCAAACATCGTCGAGGAGGAACAGGCAGAAACCTAGCTCTGTACAGGAGCTAGAGTTCGGTCTGGAACTTGGTGGAATGACACAGATGGGCAGAAGGAGACGAAGGGTAGTAAAGATAGTCAAGAAGAAGCTGCCAACAATATTCACATGTCCGGTGTGTGGCGAAGAATCCGTGAAGGTTATCCTCAAAACTGGCTCGGGCAAGGCTGTAATACAGTGCGGCTCATGTAAACTAAAGGAAGAACTTGCTGTACCGCGTTCGGCTAGTATGGTAGATGCCTACTGCACATTCACTGACAAGTTCTATTCCGGTGCAGAAGCAAAACCGGCTGAAACCCAAACGACGACCTGACATAAATCAGCAAGTATTCGCCAGAGCACATCTCATCCAAGCGCAGGTAATTAACTTATTCATGATCAAACAATTTCAAAACACTTCAGCATCCAGAGTGACCAAAATAGACACAATCCTGGCGAACTACAGATGCTGATTGGCCTGCAGGAATTGCTTCTGATAGTCATAGTAATGATAATACTAATATTACCAGAGTTCTCTCGGCATCACAAGAAAGACCTAGCCTATCGAGTGAAACTATATGCTGTAATAGCTTCACTGCTACTAGTAGTCGCTATAATGTCTAGGTTCATCTTCAGGTTGGTTTCCATGATAGCTCTACTGCTTCTGCTATTGGTGGCGACAGTACTTGTGAGTCTGAAAAGCCTAGCTCAGAGATGAGCCAAGACATGAGTAGGGCTAATTCCCTGATCTTGCTTTGTGTGCTCACCAGTCTACTTGTCTGGGGAATAGAACTTCCGTTGGCAACAATCCTCTCATTCAGCACAACAAACTTCTTAGCAGGTAGAGTATGGACTGCCTTAACAACTCTCTTCGTACACGCTGACTTACTCCACCTGCTTGGAAACATGCTCTTTCTCTACGTATTTGGAAATACCTTAGAGCGCTTGGCCAGCGGGACCAAGATGCTAGCAGTATTCTTCACAGGTGGCGTTGTAACAAACATCCTGAGTATCCCCTTCTATCCTCCCAACACTTTCTTGGTGGGAGCATCTGCTGCCATATTCACAGTCACAGCGACGGTTATGCTGATCAAACCACTGAAGTTCTCCTGGCTATTTCTCCTTCCCGTCGGGCTTGTAGCCATACTTTACTTCTTGTTTAATGTTCTCGCGGTCTATCGCGGTTCGTCAGGCAATGTGGCCTACATTTCCCACATTATTGGGTTCTTAGTGGGCATTCCATTTGGTGTGGCTTGGAGTCCAAATTGGATGCGGAACCTCATGATCACTCTGGGGCTACTAGCTATATTCCTAGTTTTCATAGTCTTTGGAGTACCCATAGTCATCAATGCAGTCAAGAAGATGCTAACTTCCTGAAGCATCATAACTGTAAGATCTGAATTACCGCAGGCTGAAGCCTGCGGGGTCTTGCCTTCAATTCATGTAGTGGGTTAGTGTCTTCTGTTTCAGTTCTTTGTATGTCTGGTGATCCAGCGCTTTCCAGTGTTTGCGCTGGGCGTGTTCAATGTACCAGGTTATGGCTTCGTTTGTGGTTGAGCCTACGCTGCGGTAAAAGTATCCGCTGCTCCAGAATGCGTCTCCCCAGAGCTTGGCTTCTATCGCATGCCATAGTTCTCGTCTTATCCTTCTGGAGCTTGCTCCCTTCAACCGCTGCGCCAGCTGGGCTACGCTATGGTTCTTGCATGCGCCCACAAACAGGTGGCAGTGTTCAGGCCCAAACTCCGCCGCATGCAATACCACACCCATCTCCTCAGCTGTCCGCCTGAAGCTTTGCATGCAGGCCTCTTTTACCCTCTCGTCCCGGAAGACGTCACGCCTATACTTCGGCGTAAACTGCAGATGCATATTCGCCTCTCCAACACTATGCGGTCCCCTAACCAGTTCAAATCCCAAAATTTATCAACCTCCAGCAGTACCTACGGTACTGTTATCGTTTCACTCAGCGAGGCGGTAAAGCGCTCGCTGAGCCATTTTTATTTCAACCCCTCAGATCAGAAAAGGGCATGCATCCTCGGACTAAACTCCGAGGGGTTCACTCAAACACTAAACAAAATCCCCGATCAACGCCAAGACTCCACTTAACAGGATCAGTGTCCCACCTATCCCTCCAGCCACAACTCCAGCAATTATCAAAACCACTGCCCACGCAGGGGTGTGTATTCTCCGAGAACTGAACAAAGCAACCAAGCCGCAAACGATGTTGATCGCTATATCTCCACTTATACCAGCTATCAGAGGAAAAATGTACCTAGACGGTATGAGCAAATAGAATGGTATGATGAAATCGGATATTCCAAGCAACAGTAACAGGTTGATAATTATCAAAGTGAGTGCGCCCACCACGCTGAGCGCGAATGCAAGCTCGAATAGGCCTACACGGGCCATAGTTAGGATCAGTCCTCTCAAAGTGGTAGGTCGAAGAGGTTACATGCGTTACTTGTAGTGATCTCTGCTAAACGATCCTTAGCAAGACCTTTGATCTCTGCGACAGCATTTAGGACTCTGGTCACATCACTAGGTTCGCTAGTGACTCCACGATACCTTACAGGGGTGTCAGTCTCCAGCATGATGGACTCCACTGGTGCTCTCTGAATAGCCTCTCTATGCTTTAAGCTATACTCAACGGCAGGGGTCGCGGAAACGAGGTAACCACTATCAAGAATCTTGTCCAAAGTCTCTAAGGGTCCACTATACCAATGGAAAACTCCCTTACGGACGCCTTGGTCCAGCACGCAAGAGAATACTTCATCCCAAGCCGAACGCGAGTGCAATGAAACTGGCTTATCATATCTTCTAGCGATCTTCACCATCTTCTCAAAGATCTCCCTCTGCAGATTCTTGTCGACCTTGTACGAGTAGTCCAACCCAATTTCCCCGATAGCTACACAGCTGTATGCATTCTCATCAACAAATTTGACAGCCTCTTCTGATGCCGTTCCAGCCTCTATCGGATGTATGCCAATCGCTGGATAAATGGAGCCAGCATGCTCCTTTTCTATCTTGAGAATCCTTATGTTAGCCCTTGAACTCGAACCAACCGCGACCACAGCTACAACTTCTTTGTCTCTGGCTCTCTCCAAGGCGTCACCTACATCCGCAAGTTCATCGATGTGAGCGTGAGTATCGATCAACATCATGGAACTTACCTCGAAAAGATCTGAAGGGCAGTCGAGGAATCTTGAGCGAACTCATCTTCCGATCCGACGCCTATCATGCATGACGGTGCAGCTACATCTCTGTAGACGTATTCAAGTGCTGGCTTCGGAGGTATTCGTCCGCCTGCAAACGGCTTTATGGCTATCACCGGCTTGTCTACTTTCCTTATGGCGGCTTCGCATACTTTCTGTGTCGGGAACATCATTACTCCCAGCTTGTTAATCGGGGTAACGTATCCATGGAAATTGATCTTGGATGTTTCTAGGATTGGTATAGTTATGCCTGCATGGTGACTTCCCAAGAGGCATCTATATTGATACTTGTCAGATAGCCAGTTGACTAGATCCTCTAAGAGATCTAGGCGGTTACCGATTGCTAGGAGGTCTGTCTCAGAGCCCAGCTCAACAAAGAGGACATTCATAGACCTCAGTCTTATCAGTGCGCTCTCGATTTTGCTGTAGTCAACCTCAATCTTGGCAAGTTCTTCTGAATACGGACGCGGATCCCTCAGCCGCTCAAGAAGCTTAGACTTCCATTCCTCTCTTGCTTGAAGTACAGGATCGCTGAGATATCTTCTCAGAATCTCTTCTTCACCATACGTTCTCTCAAGTTGGTAATATGTAAGCCATCGCCTGTAGTCATCAATTTGGTTGCCTTCCACAAGAAGTGGGATCCTCAGGCAAACAATTAGAGCAAACCTTAACCCAATGTCTTGGGAAGTCTCTTCTATTGCCTCAAGAAACCGCCGTGCTGGTTCACCTTCAGTTGGGGTTGGTGCACTCACAACAGTTACTCCTTGCCCTAACGCTTTGGTCAGGATGGCTACTATGCTCTTAACATCGGAGAATCTCCTAGAATACTCAATGTTCTTCACCTTTCCTTGGTATGATTCTCCAACGAAAGGTAGATGACCAAGGATTACTCTTGGAACTCTAACGTCGCCTATCTTGACAGTAGGCATCAACTGTGCAGTGGCAGGGTCTTTCGTCAGATTCCTCATCTCGTAGAGATGGGGTGCTCACAACAGGAGGTCTTAGTTAAGCTTAGTATCAGGAATGGACACTACTCAATCTAGGAGTAAAGGGTTTCTTTGAACGCCGTTCCAGTCTGGTATCAAGGTTACATGGCTAAACTGAATAAACAGTTTGAGGAAGTTCTCGCACTAGCTCAGAAAGCCCGCTCCTTGGGTCTGGATCCGGAACGAGTACCAGAATCCGTTGTAGCAGCGGACTTGGCTGAGCGTGTGGAGAAGTCTGTTGGTCCACACGATATAGCCACCAGAATCAGAGAGCTAATGACGAAGATGCCACGGGAGGAGGTGGCCTTCAAAGTAGCTGAGGAGATAGCTCAGACTTTCAGCAAGGTAGGCGAGGAATCGGCCGCGGATCAAGCTATCAGGACAGCTCTAGCGATATTGGGCGAGGGGGTGACGATAGCTCCCATACAGGGCATCTCCAGCGTCAAGGTGAAAACAAATCCTGATCATTCTAGGTACCTCGCGGTCTATTTTGCTGGGCCGATCCGTTCAGCTGGTGGCACTGAGATGGCGCTCATCCTCGTAGTTACGGATTATATTCAGCGCCTTATGGGCCTCGAGAGATACAAAGCAACAGAGATAGAGGCCAGAAGGTTTGTGGAGGAGCTGCGACTTTACGAGAGAGAGGTATCGCGATTTCAGTACAAAGTCTCTGATCAGGAGTTGTTCAGAGTTGTAATGAATCTTCCTGTGGAAGTCAACGGAGTCCAGACAGATCAGGTTGAGGTTGCGTCTTTCAGAAATCTGCCTAGGGTCGAGACAAACGGCGTTCGAGGAGGAGCGCTTCGCGTTGTTAACGATGGTTTGGTAGGACGGACTCAGAAGGTTGTGAAGATAGTCGAGAAACTAGGCATCAGTGGCTGGAGTTGGCTGGAAGATCTTGCCCCTCGCACAACAGAAGTTGAGGAGGCTCGCGACTTCATGTATCTTGAAGATGTTGTAGGCGGCAGACCGATCTTCTCTATGCCAGCAACAGTGGGGGGCTTCAGACTCCGGTACGGCAGATCGAGAAACACAGGGCTTACAGCACTCGGTATCCACCCATCAACTATGCATATTCTTCGTGACTTCATAGCTGCAGGAACGCAACTGCGCATAGAGAAACCTGGAAAAGCTGGTGTAGTAGCTCCAGTGGAATCTATTGAACCTCCAATAGTTCGGTTGGCTGACGGTTCGGTATGCAGGGTGGGCGACCCTGAGCTTGCAAAGAAGATGGTGAATTCCGTCACAGCAATACTCTTTCTGGGAGATGTTCTTGTCTCGTTTGGTGAGTTTGTTGAAAACAACAAGCCGCTAGCTCCCTCGGGTTTCGTGGAAGAATGGTGGAGTGCGCTTCTGCATCAAACAATCGAAAACAAGTATGGCGCACTTGAGACTGCATCCGATGGACTTGGTATCAGTTCCGAAAGACTGAACTCCTTTGTCAAGAGTCCATTCGTGATCATCCCGACTCCAGATGAAGCATTAAGATTATCAAAGGTTCTTGGAGTCCCCATCCATCCAAGGTACACCTACTGCTGGAACAGCCTCAGTCCTAGCGAGATCAACCAACTAAGATCAGGAATACTCAACTCTTTAGCCAAAACAGGCACGCCGGAAAGAATGATACTGAAGAATCTTGACAACAAGACAAAGATGCTACTTGAGAAACTATGGGTGCCGCATGAGGTTGAAGGCGCGGATGTCATTGTTTCCGACGCGAGGATACTGCACGAGTGTCTAGGTCTCGATGGTGGATGGAAACCGCTGAGAACAGAACTGTCAAGCCTCGACTACATCCACGAGGCGTCTGGAGTAATTCTTCGAGAGAAGGCCTCTACTTTCATAGGAGCAAGAATGGGAAGACCTGAGAAAGCGAAGAGGAGGGAGATGAAACCGGTAGTTAACTGCCTCTTCCCAGTCGGGTTGGCGGGCGGAGCGAGGAGGAATATAGTCGAAGCGGCCAAAATTAACACGATCGTGTCTATCGACATAGAGAAGCGACAATGCCCGAACTGCCACGAATTTACACATACAAACCTGTGCCAGAAGTGTGGCTCACCAACCCTTCTACGGCGTTCATGTCCAAGATGCGGAATGACTACCGAGGAGAGGAAGTGTCCCCTGTGCACTGTTCTAACGGTCACACATGAGAAGCGCCCAGTAAATATTAGATCGTTCCTTGAGCTGGCCGCTAAGAGACTCGGAATGGTAGCGCCACCTGAGGTCGTCAAGTGTGTCCGAGGGATGACCAGTGATGCCAAGAAGCCTGAGCCGCTTGAAAAAGGGCTTCTGCGTGCAAAATATGGCCTCTCAGTGTTTAAGGATGGAACAATAAGATTTGACGCTACAAACGCCCCGCTAACGCATTTCAAGCCGTCGGAGGTTAGCCTTTCTCTGGACAAGGCAGTTGAGCTAGGTTACGACAGTGACTCTCACGGTAAGCCCTTATCCGGACCGGACCAACTGTGCGCATTAAACATACAGGATATCGTGATCCCGGAAAGTTGCGCTGACTACTTCATTAATGTCGCTCTATTCCTAGATGAACTGTTGAAAAAGCTCTATGGGCTTCCACCCTACTACAGTGTCAAGAAGAGAGAGGATCTAATTGGTCATCTAGTGGCTGGGCTGTCACCGCATACTTCCGTTGGTGTCCTAGGTAGAATAATAGGGTTCACAAAGGCCAGCGTCTGCCTTGCGCATCCTTTCTGGCACGCTGCAAAGAGACGCGACTGCGATGGTGACGAGGACGCGATCATCCTCTTGATGGATGTCCTCTTGAACTTCTCTAGATCCTTTTTGCCCAGCAAGATTGGCGGGTTAATGGACGCACCACTTCTACTGTCGGTCTTTGTTAACCCCAACGAGGTAGCAAGACAAGCCTTCAACATAGAAGTTGTTGACAGACTTCCACTACAATTCTTCCATGAAGCAGAGAAACGCTCTGAATCCAAGAGCGTAACCGCCATAGTTCCCACTATTGCGAGTCGACTCGATAAAGAGGACATATACCAACCTGTGGGCTTCACTCACGACATAGAGGACATCAATGAAGGCAACTTAGAGAGCTCATACAAACGCCTCCCTTCAATGCTGGTCAAAATTCGTGAGCAACTAAAGTTAGCTGATGTTGTGAAAGCAGTAGCATCACAGGAAGTTGCAAAGAAAGTCCTCTCAACCCACTTAATGCGCGATCTAGTAGGTAATCTGAAGGCCTTCTCCTCTCAGAGATTCCGGTGTTCACGTTGCAATACCAAGTTCCGCAGAATACCACTTCGCGGAGTCTGTCAGCGATGTGGCAGCAAAATAACCCTGACCGTGCATCGTGGTGCCATTGAGAAATACCTTGGCGTTGCACAAGACCTCGTTAAGGATTACAGCATAGGCCTCTACTATGAACAATGGCTGAGGATGATCTCAGACGAAATCGATTCTCTATTTCGAGAAAAAAGAGAAGAGAAACAACCTGAACTCATTGATTTCATGTAGTGTAACCACAAATGCCGTTCCGTCAGTTCCACCCAAAAGCCTACCTGACAACCAAGAGAAACGTAAGCAAAGGCCTTCGTGCAAGGACAAAGATATTGGAAACAATCGAGAAACAATCAAGCCGGGTGAATACGGTAGCTACGGAAACAGGCTTATCCCACGGCTCAATCAGATATCATCTTAGAACACTGAGAAAGGAGGGAATTGTTGAGCCTACAGGGAGGGGAAGACCTCGAACTTGGAAGTTAACCAACTTGGGACAGCAACGCCTAGTCCAGAATTGAACTGCTAATGTTAATGAAGCAGCATAGCCTTATTCTTAGCGACATAGAATTTACACATTCGAATAAATATAGGATTTTCGATTGACGAAATAATGTAAATTTCTAGTGAGCTAACTAGATTGAGTTGGACTGAAATAAGTGGGTGAGCGCTCCGGCAGCTATGGCTTGGTTGGAGCAAGTTTGTATTGCTCTTTGCATGGGTTTCCTTCGGTCAAATAAAGCCTTCCTGCACTGAGATCCATAACAACAGAAGTTATAGTTTCGAACTGGTCGTCTGGATGGAGCCGCGGGTCCGGATGTCTGCATATTGAACTTGGATAGTCAAAATGATCGCTAGTCACCTGTCTGATCGCATTGATGGTTAGTCTCCTCTGACGCATCAACAGTCGCTTCATTCTATTCCATCTTATTGGGGAGTCTGGAAAGACCATCTTTCCTACATCTTTCAAGTCCAAGTTCAGAAGGAAGTTGTTTGAGTGTGTAATGATTCCGTCATCAGGGTGCAGGATCCCAATATCGTCTGGCGTAACCTCAAGATCTATGGCTTCGCCTCCAGCATGAGCGATCATGTAGTTTATTGAGGCTGACCTCTTCGCTTTTGCAACAGCATGAATAGCATCCCTTATGGTCTTCGAGTTCAAGACTCCGCGCGCTACAACTGAGACAAGTGGAACGCCAGGAGTAATACGATCCTTGTCGGACAGTAATGCATTGATGCAGAGTCCTAGGCCAGAGGAATTGAACCCTTTATGTGCTACAGTGCCAGCTTCAAGGTGTGTTACAATATCAGGTTTTCCACCAGACTGTTTCATGTGCAGAATTACACAGGTTTCTTTGAACTTGCTTCTAAAATCCCAGTTCTCACCTAGGATCACCCCCTTGGATGAGGCTGTGTCTGGCGTAGCTGCAAAAGATGTGCATTCTCTGCCGAATCTGCCTGCTAGAGGTGATATTGCGAACTCATATCTGGCGTTCAAAGCTACTATTTCTTCAACAGCTCTTTCCGCTCCAGAAGCTATCCCCTCAATCTCATCCATAATTTCACTGTCATATTCCCCTATTATGGGAATCCACTTTGTGGTCTCTGCTACGATGCTATCCCAATTAAGCTTCGTAAACCGTTTGAACTGGATCTTGTAGGTTTCGATGTTTCTGTGAATCAAAGTCTTAGCGAGGGAGCCATATTGAAACCCTCTATCCTTTGGTTCCCCCTCAACTGATATTATCTTTGTCGACAGAAGTGTCATGGATTGCACCACTCTGCTCGCTTATTGCTGAGCTATCCTCTAGTAACGCTACGTTAAGCTATCGGTTTTGCTTCTAGAGAATCTAAGTTTAAAAGGGTCGAGCTGAAACCCCTAGACATTGGTGATTACGGCTTGAGTGATCGTGAAAAGAGAAGGCGCCGTGAAGCTCCAATGCCTGCTGCGAGCGCAGGTCTATTGCGTTTCTTCGAGGAAGAGACAGCAGGCGTGAAGTTGAGGCCGGAGCTTGTGATAATATTTGCGATAGGACTGATAGCCATAAGTCTCGTCGCCTATGTGTCATTCAAGTGATGGAACCTAGTGGAAGCTACACAAGGTCTTCTGTGCAAGAGCTGGTAACGGTCTGCTCGCTATTCTTAACTTTCTTTTAATGTAATCAGTAAAGACATCTGTGTATCCTGTGAAACTATACACGGTCTTTGCTTTGCAGCCCTTTACGAATCGCAGGAGCTGTTTAAAGTCAGCGTGACTGCTTAAAGGGAAGGCTGCAATGCTCCTTGTATTCATCTTCAAAGCCCAGCCTGTTGTTACCGCTCTGGCACACTCCTCCGTGCTGAACGTGTTTGAGTTTGCTGTTAGGTAGACGCAGAAACATCTGTCGGGTGTTGTACTGAGTTCTCTGTACTTCATTTGGAAACCATTAGCTGAGTAGACCTCATTGACCTTCGATATTCTTTGGTCTGTGACAACATCTAGATTTGTGTACATGTTGAATAACTTGGTAAGCTCTTGCGCTTTTCCCGCTGCATACACTCGAAATACAGGTAGCCGTCCGTTAGCGATCTGGCTTAGTGCCCACTTAACAATGTCTGCATAGGTTGATTCCCTGTCAGGAAAAACATATGATGGTTCTCCATAAGTTGCCTCTATCACAAGAATATCGCACTCTACACCCTCAGCTTTCTTCGTTGTGAGAGTATCCAAGCAATTGATATCGCCAGTGTATAGAATAGTCGTATCTGGCAGGGTAACTAGAAACTGTGTCGATCCCAGCATGTGTCCTGCATTTATTGGTGTGATTTCAGCGTCACCTAGATGTACAGGTTTATTTAGACTAATGTCGTGGAAGTTGACGACTGACTTGTTATAGATATTCTCGAATATTCTCCTTGTCTCCACGGTTGAGTATTTTGACGATGTCCCTTTCAATCCTGTAAAGTGATCCGCGTGAGCATGAGAAATGAAGACTGAGCAATTCTGTCCTTGGGGACGTGTCGAATCAGAATCGAAAATTAGCTGGTTACCTCGAGTTCTTATAACGAGACCTCCAGCCCAGCCAAGCTCAACCATAGGCCGCGCCCCAGCAACATTTTCACCCTAGAAAGAGTCTGTAAATAACTATCTTTCACTTTTCTTAGCTATTCTGCACTGAGACAAATATTGCAGGAAGCTTAATCTTGTCAGGCTCTTTCATACTAAAAGGTGTGAGGGCGACCGCTGGAGCCATAGCCATGTTCATGCACCAAGGCAATATGGTTCGCGTAGGAAAGAAACCAGTCCTAAGCTACGTCGTCGCCTGCGTTACATTATTCAACTCAGGTAAGAGCGAGATCATGGTGAGGGCGAGAGGAAGATCCATCCCGAAGGCAATAGAAACCGTAGGCATGTTAAGGAGATCCTTTCTGAAGGAACTCGTGGTCAAGTCTGTCAACATCGGATCCGAAGACATCAAACGTTACGATGGTCAGGGAGCAAGTGTCTCAACCATTGAGATAACTCTCGCCAAGAAAGAGGACGCTGTACAAAAAGTAACGCAACTTTGACCCAATTCATTATATGCTCCCTTGCTTCGTAAGGAAAGTATGAGCCATTCAAAGATACGTGTCTCTCCTCCTGGACCGAAGGCTCGTGAGTTCCTAAAGAAAGACGAGAAGTTATCGTCTCCATCTCTTCGCAGACTCTATCCACTTGTGATAGAGTCTGGAAGAGACTGCACAGTTCGTGATGTAGATGGTAACGAGTACCTAGACTTCAACGCCGGCCTCTCATGCCTCAATGTTGGCCACTGTCACCCTGACATTGCAAAGTCTGTGAAGGAACAGCTTGATAATTTTACCCACTACTCAGGATCAAGCTTCTACTACGAGTCTAATGTTAGACTTGGTGAGCAACTCTGCGACATCACTCCCGGCAAGTTTGAGAAGAGGATTTTCTTCAGCAATTCCGGAACAGAGGCTGTTGAGGCCGCCATCAAAATACTGCGTTACCATTACAGGAAGTCAAGTCTTCTCGCCTACACTAACGCTTCTCACGGTGAGACTTTTGGAGCTCTGAGCCTATCAGCCCAGAAATTGGTTCAGAGAAGATACATCGGGCCGATGATGCCTAGTGTAGTTCACATTCCTTATCCCTACTGTTACAGGTGTCCTTTCGATCTTGTCTGTCCTGAGTGTGGCTATGAATGCATCAGCTTCGTACAGGAATACGTCCTAAGAAGGGTTGCAGCTCCAGAGGATGTTGCGGCAATATTCTTTGAGCCCATTCAAGCCGAAGGATGCATCGTACCAGCTCCCGAGTACTTCACCAAACTTAGAAGGCTCGCAGACAGCCTTGGGATCGCACTTGTTGATGATGAAGCGGAAACTGGCATTGGACGGACAGGAAGATGGTTTGGCATAGAACATTGGCAAGTAATCCCAGAAGTGATCTGTGCTGCAGGAGGCATCGCATCTGGCCTACCACTTGGAGCAACTATCTGCAAAGGCGATATCATGGATTGGGAACCTGAAGTCCACTCAAGCATCTTCGGTGGCAACCCACTAAGTTGCGCAGCGGCATTAACAACGCTTGAGGTGATTCTCAAGGAGAACCTCCTTGAGAATGCGACAAAGCAGGGTAGTTACATTCTGCAGAGGCTTAAGGAGATGAGTTCACGACATGAACTAATTGGTGACGTGCGTGGACGAGGGCTTATGATAGGTGTTGAGTTGGTTAAGGATCGAAAGAACAAAACCCCAGCTGTAGCCGAGGCCAAGGATATTATCCTTAACGCTTTCAAGCGTGGTGTTGCCCTGAGAAGTTCTGGCTCGACTGTCATGATCACGCCTCCCTTGACCATAAGTCGTGAGCTTGTCGATAACGGTTTGGACGTTCTTGATGGGGTATTCAAGGAGCTTGAAAGTGGGCGCTAATACCCAAATTAGTTTTTAAGCTTCCTTAACGAAGCTACTTCTGGTCTGATTAGATGAAGGACTACTTAGCAAAGGACATCATGATCAAAGATGTCTACACAATAAAGGTTGGCAGCAAGGTTGCTCTGGCAAGATTGAAGATGATGAGACACGGTGTCGGCGGCCTACCAGTTGTTGATGACAAACGAACTGTGCTAGGGATGATAACTCAAAGAGACATAGACCTTGCAGGCTCCGATGTCTCACATCTCCCCGTCGAAGATCTCATGACGACCAAATTGTTCAAGGGAAACGAGGAGACATCACTGAAGGAGATCGTGGACCTCATGGTTAAGACTGGAATACAAAGGATCCCCATAGTCGACCACAAAGGCAGACTGTTAGGGCTTGTTACTCAGACATCAGTGATCAAGCACACCTTGGCGTACAGTCTGCTATAGCGCTTGCCGATCCGCCCAAGCTTTTATGAAGTAAGCCGGATCAGTCAAGGTAAGTAGGAGGCGAAGTATGCCTTGGAGGAGTCGAAAAAAAGTGGAGCTTCTGAGAAGAAAGAGACCGCACCCCAAGCGAAAAGACTGATGATTTTCTTTCCACCATCAATGAAGCCCCGCCGTGAGGAAAAGATAAACGTCAAAGCCCTGACAGACGACAACTTAGTGGACACAACAAGAGACGACCAAGTTGAACTCTCAATTAATCCTGAGTGCAGGGTCTACTTCAAGAACGGTGAGAAGACACTCAAGATTCAGTTGGTAAAAGGAGAGGCTGACGTAGAGATCTTAACAGGAGACAGAATGGAGGTCGCCACGTTCAAGGCAACTTGGATATCGGGTAAGTCTCCACTTCAATTGTTTTTGACAAACATGTTCATAGGAGGATTTGCAATCTAAAATATTGAGGTCACAGTAGGGGATAGCTTCAGCCTCCTTTTAGTGAAGAGCCCGAAAAAGCAAGATTATGCTTAGCGGAAAGTGCTCTTAGAGTGCACCGCCGCATCTTGAGAAGCTGGCGCTGTTAAGCCAAAGTTGAATCCGAGGTATCCCATGCCAACTTTGCTTTGTTAGCCTTTGTAGTACTACTACTAGGTTCCTATTCCCCAGCACGCGTTCGTCAATAGATTAGATTACTTAATACACCAACGTTAGCGAACATGATATCATTTTAAACGAATT
>Ga0116202_10000243_pt1 | contig 29151 bp, 21 predicted proteins | sample LakKivw325mmetaG_FD_94479 | JGI IMG/M metagenome (GOLD analysis project Ga0116202, IMG submission 94479) | Anoxic lake water microbial communities from Lake Kivu, Rwanda to study Microbial Dark Matter (Phase II) - Lake Kivu water 325m metaG | ecosystem: Environmental > Aquatic > Freshwater >... | reverse complement strand
CTGTTCGATACTACGGATTATAAGGTTAAAATCGCCGCCGAGGTCAAAGGCTTCAATCCGGTCGACTATATGGACCCGGCCACGGCGAGGCATACAGACAGGTTTGCCCAGTTTGCCCTGGCATCCTGCCTTCAGGCAATCGAATCTGCCAGCCTCAAGATAGATGAAAGCAACAGATATGACATCGGCATACTGGTTGGCAGCGGCGTCGGCGGCCTTGATTCGGTAACGCACCAGATTCAGACTCTGTCTACCAGGGGGCCGGGCAGAGTCAGCCCGTACCTGGTGCCGATGATGATAGCCGATGCCGCTTCGGCACAGGTATCGATAAAAACCGGTATCCGGGGACCCAATTTCAGCCTGATATCGGCCTGCGCCACCGGCACGGACGTTATCGGCATCGCCTACAAGATGGTCAGGTGGGGAGAGGTGAAGGCCATGGTCGTCGGCGGTTCGGATGCAGCTGTGACTCCTATCGGTCTGGCCGGTTTTGCCCAGGCGGGTGCGCTGTCAAAGTGCACCGACCCGGCCAAGGCGTCGAGACCGTTCGATAAGGAACGTGACGGCTTTGTGGTGGGTGAAGGAGGGGCGGCGCTGATACTGGAAAGTCTGGACTATGCCTCAGCCAGGGGGGCGCACATTCTGGCGGAGGTTGTCGGTTACGGGGCCACTTCCGATGCGTATCACGTAACGGCGCCGCTGGAGAGCGGCGAAGCAGCGGCCAGGGCCATTGAGGTCGCTATAGCCGGCATCGACCGGAATGAGGTCGGCTACATCAATGCTCACGGCACATCGACGCCGCTGAACGACGTCAGCGAGACCAAAGCCATCAAAAAAGCTTTTGGTGACAAGGCCTATAAGATACCGGTCAGTTCCATAAAATCGATGCTGGGGCACATGATGGGCGCTGCCGGAACTATAGAGGCTATTACCTGCTGCCAGGTGATAAATAAGGGCATGATTCCACCGACTATAAACCTGGAACATCCCGACCCGGAATGCGACCTGGACTACGTGCCCAATACGGCCAGAGCTGCCGATGTTCGCTTAGCCCTGTCCAACTCGTTCGGCTTCGGCGGCCATAATTCGGTGATAGCTATCGGCAGATATAACGGGCAGTGATATGGTGACAGGCGTTCAGTGTTTAAAAACTGCCATCGGCGTCGACATTATCGAGATAGACCGGATCAAGCGGGCTGTTTTCCGTTGGCAGGACTCCTTTCTCAACCGCATTTATACGCAGGCCGAATTGGAAGAGACTGGCAACATGTCCAGTCTGGCAGCCAGATTTGCCGCTAAGGAGGCGGTGATGAAGGCGCTGGGCACCGGTTTCAGGGATATAGGCTGGAAGGACATAGAAATAGTTAATACAGAGAATGGTGCGCCTTCGGTTCGATTATACGGGCGGGCGGCGCATAAAAGCCAGGAGCTCGGGCTGGCAAGGTTCGAGGTCAGTTTGTCACACAGCCGGAAGTACGCGATTGCCATGGTGATGGCTCATGCTGAATAAATTCGCCATCTGCGACCTGCTGGGTATCGAATACCCCATAATTCAAGGCGGTATGGCCTGGCTGGGCACGGCCGAACTGGTGTCGGCGGTATCAAACGCCGGCGGACTGGGGACGATTGGGAGCGGCGACGCACCGACCGAGTGGCTGCGGCAGCAAATCAGGCAGACCCGAGAGCGCACTGACAGGCCGTTTGCGGTCAATATAATGATGATGTCTCCGTTTCTGGCGGATAATATGAAGCTGCTGGCTGAAGAAAAAGTTGACATAATCGCCTTCGGCGGCGGCAACCCGGGACAATACCTGGCCGGACTCAAGGAAGCCGGTATAAAGACGATGCCGGTAGTATCGAGTGTGGCCCTGGCGAGGCGCCTGGAGAGGCTGGGGGCCGATGCTATTATCGCCGAGGGCCAGGAATCGGGTGGGCATGTAGGAGAGACCACTACCATGGCTCTGGTGCCCCAGGTGGCGGGCACACTCAAGGTGCCGGTCATCGCTGCCGGCGGAATTGCTGATGGTAGAGGGCTGGTGGCTGCGCTGGCACTCGGTGCCAAGGGAGTGCAGATGGGCACGCGATTTATCTGCTCGGAGGAATGCGTCGCCCATCCTATGTTCAAAGCGCAGATTCTGGAGGCTGGCGACAGGGCTACTGTAGTGACAGGTGTATCGACCGGACACCCGGTGCGGTGCCTGCAGAATAAGTTGACTTACCGGTTTATGGAAATGGAAAAGGCTGGAGCGCCCGCGGCCGAACTGGAAGAGTTTGGCCGGGGCAGGTTATCGCTGGGTGTGATGCAGGGGCATGTAGAAGAGGGTTCTTTAATGGCCGGGCAGATTGCCGGGCTGATAAAAGACATAAAGCCCGTGAAGGCAATTATCCATGATATTATGGTGGAGGCGGAAGGGATCATCGCATCTATAACCGAACATAGAAAAGGATGAAGATATGATTAAGAACGGAAAGGTAGCTTATATATTTCCGGGACAGGGGTCTCAGGCCGTAGGGATGGGAAAAAACCTGTACGATAAATACCGGTCGGCCAGAGGCGTTTTTCATGAAGCCGATAAGACGCTAGGTTTTTCATTATCGGAGCTGTGTTTCGAGGGGCCGGAAGAAGAGCTAACACAGACCATAAATGTTCAACCGGCAATACTGACGGTCAGCATGGCTAGTTTCAGGGCGGCTGAAGAAATTATGGGTGGGCCCATTCCAGTTCCAGATGTTGTTGCAGGACACAGCCTCGGTGAATACACAGCGCTGGTGGTCATCGGGGCGCTGGACTTCTGTGACGCCATAAGGCTGGTAAGGGAAAGAGGCCGCCTGATGCAAGAGGCGGGCAAAGCCACTCCCGGCGGTATGCTGGCCGTCCTCGGCCTGGACCCTGACACTGTGGAAGATATCTGTTTAGCTGCCGATACCGAAGTTTCGAATGCGAACTGCCCCGGGCAGATTGTAGTCAGCGGCTCAGAAGAGAAGCTGGCTGAATTTAAAACAGTTGCTGAAACGAAGGGAGCCCGAAGGACTATCCGGTTAAAGGTGAGCGGCGCCTTTCATTCCCGCCTGATGCAGCCGGCAGCCAATAGCCTGGCACGTGCTATCTCGGTAACCAGCTTTAATGAACCTGCCGTCCCCATAATGGCCAATGTCACAGCCGAAATGCTGAATGACGCCGGTGATATACGGCGGGAGTTGGCCGACCAGATTACGCACTGCGTCAAATGGCAGGAATCGGTGGAAAATATGATAAACGGGGGAGTGAGCAGGTTCGTGGAAATAGGGCACGGGCGAGTGCTGGCCGACTTGATAAAACGCATAAATCCGGAAGTGCCGGTGTTTAACATAGACGACATCGACACCACAAACCAGGCAGGTATATGGTGGACGGAACACCGGAGACAGCATATACGCGGGCTGGTGGAAAGAGCCATGCAGGCGGCTAAATCGACTCACGCGGGATAATGTTATGGCAGTAGACTACGTAAAAGAAGATAAGATAGCTGTCTTTACCTTGAACCGGCCGGAGGCGCTGAACGCCATTGACGTCGAGACCGCGGCCGATTTGGAGCGGGCGTTTAAGGATTTCAAGGATGATGATGGTTTACTGGTGGGCATTATTACCGGCGCCAGCATCAAAGCATTCTCGATTGGCGCCGATGTGGGGTTGATGCTGCCCAAGATTAAAGAGTCCAAAGGGCAGGGTATGGGACTATTTAGTCTGCTCGATGCTTTGAATTCGGTAAAGCCGATGATTGCCGCGGTGAACGGGGCCGCGCTGGGAGGTGGACTCGAGATAGCGCTGGCCTGCGACCTCAGGATAGCTTCGGAACACGCCATTTTCGGTATGCCGGAAGTAACGCTGGGGTTGATACCGGGATGGGGTGGTACGCAGCGCTTGCCCCGGCTCATACCGCGCGCTAAAGCGGCGGAGCTGCTGTTTACGGGGAGGCCGATACTTGCCCAGGAGGCCTACCGAATAGGGTTGATAAACAAGGTGGTGCCGTCTTCGGAACTCATGCCGGCGGCAAAGGCGATGGCCGAAATGATATGCAAGCGGGCGCCTCTGGCGGTCAGGGCTGCCAAACAGGCGATGGTACAGGGAGTCGATTTAACGCTGGAAGCTGGCCTGAAGCTGGAAAGAAAGTTGAATGCAGTTCTGGTCGCTACCGAGGATTTCGATGAGGGTTGTCGGGCTTATTTAGAGAGGCGGCCGCCGGTGTTTAAAGGGAAATGAAGGCTAACGGGCACGTAAGAATTGCTGTGGATGCTGCTGGCGGAGACTATGCGCCGCATGAGGTGGTCAAGGGCGCTGCCGCTGCCGCCGAGGAGTACGGGGCGCACGTGGCACTGGTAGGAAAGAAAGCACTGCTGGAAAAGCTGGTCCGGCGCTATGAGGCTGAGCCGACGGTGACCATAGTCGATGCCAGCGAGGTTATCGGCTGCAACGAGCCGCCGGTGCAGGCGGTGCGCGGTAAACCCAACTCGTCCATCGTGGTCGGCACCAGGCTGGTGAAAGAGGGGGCGGCCTCGGCTTTCGTTTCGGCAGGCGCCACGGGTGCCGTAGTGGGAGCCGCGTATCTGAACCTGGCCAGGATAGAAGGAGTCCAGCGTCCGGCGCTGTGCGGCATATTTCCAATAGACGCGGTCAAGACCGCGCTGCTCATTGATGTCGGGGCCAACCTTGACTGCCGGCCTGAATTTCTGGTCCAGTTTGCGCAATTGGGTAACTTCTTTGCCCGCAGCGTTCTCGGCATTGAGTCGCCGCGCACAGGCTTACTTAACGGAGGTCAGGAACGGATAGAAGCTAGTGAACTGGCAAGAGAAAGTTACAGGCTTTTGGAAAAAACAGGCCTGAATTTCATCGGTGACGTTGGAGGCCATGAGATTCTAACGGGAAAGGCCGATGTAATCGTCACCGATGGTTTTACCGGAAACGTGGTACTTAAGACGGTGGAGGGGCTGGGAGGCGTAGTTCAGAACCTGATGACTGCCGAGCAGGCATATAGAATAAGCAGCGACCTCAGAGGCGAGGCGCTGGTCGAGTATACGAAGCTGGTCGGCATGATGGAGCGGCTGGACTATAAGGAATCCGGCGGAGCTTTTCTGTTGGGAATAGACGGAAATATTATTGTAGCTCACGGACGCAGCCAGGCTAAAGCCATAAAGAACGCTATTTATCTGGCTTATCGGGCAGCTCAAACGGGCCTGGTCGGCGTCATAAAAGAAGGAATGCAGTGAAACGCAGGGTAGTCGTAACCGGGGTAGGGATGCTCACACCGCTCGGTATCGGAGTAGAGAAGAGCTGGAGCGCGCTGTGCGCCGGGAAGTCGGGCATCAGCCCCATCACCAGGTTTAATGCCAGTCAGCTGAAGTGCCGGGTAGCCGGAGAGATAAATGACTTTCATGCCGAAGACTTCATGGACGGCAAGTTTATACGGCGCTTCGACCCGTTTATTCAGTACGCATTGGCGGCTGCGGTTATGGCTGTAGACGACTCGAAGCTGCAGATAAACGAAGGCAGTGGAGATAAGACTGGTGTGATTATGGGAACGGCTGTTGGCGGTTGGACAAGCTTCGAAGCAGCTAATAACTTCGTAGCCAGAGGAGAACTGGTTAAGGTGCCGCCTTTTTTGATATTGAATGCCACCCCGAATTCGGCGGCTTCAGTCATAGCCATCCGGTTCGGAGCCAGAGGCCCCCATCACCTGGTCACTGAAGCCTGCGCTTCCGGCACCAACGCCCTGGGACTGGCCTTCAGGTGCATCCAAAAGGGGGAAGCCGAAGTTATGATTGCCGGGGGGTCAGAAGCCTCGATTACGGCCTCCATGATGGCGTCTCTCGACCTTTTAGGGGCTCTAACCTCAAAGAGGAACGGAGAACCGTCAAAAGCGAGCCGACCTTTCGATGGCGACCGTGACGGGCTGGTGACCAGCGAAGGCAGCGGCGTTCTGGTACTGGAGGAGCTGGAGGTGGCTTTAAAGAGGGGAGAAAGGATTTACGGAGAAATCATAGGGTTCGGCAACAACTGTGATGCCTATCACTATACATCGCCCACACCCGACGGCCGGGGACCGGCGCAGTGTATGAAGCTGGCGCTAACGGATGCCGGTATAGAAGCTGAGCAGGTCGATTATATCAATGCACATGGCACTTCTACGATAGTTAGCGACCTCTCCGAGACCAGGGCTATTAAGAAGGTTTTCGGCAAACACACCAAGAACCTGGCGGTCAGTTCTAATAAATCGGCGCTGGGACATATGTGGGGTGCCGCCGGGGCGGTGGAAGCTATTTTTTCTCTGCTAACCCTGACCAGCGGCATTATACCGCCGACCATAAATCAGGAATATCCCGATTCGGAATGCGACCTGGACTATGTGCCTAATGAAGCCAGAAAGGCCAAAGTAGAGGTGGTGATGTCAAACTCTTTTGGCTTCGGCGGTGTTAATGGCAGTCTGGTGTTTAAGAAATTCTCAGGTTAGACAAGCCGGCGTCTGAACTTCTAATAGCTCTGCCAGCCCTTACCCTGGCGCAGACCTCGAACGTAGGCTGCCTGCCCAGCGTGCATCAAGCAATCGGCCATGACGCTTATCAGACGCACACCGACCGTAGGCAGCGGTTTGAACCATGGCTCATCGAGCTCACGGTCGAGCTCTTTCTGGGTCAACCCGGCGAAATATTTTCTGGAGCGGTCCAGTACGGCACGCTGATAACCGAGTAGGGTTTTCACATCGGGCGATTTGAAGGCTGCCACCTGCTCCGGTGTGTCGCCGAAACCGCTATCGCCCGGGTCGGCAGGACGGCCAAATTTAGAATGCCATTTTTCAGATATCCACAGTTGCTCCTCACCCATTAAATCGGATATCTGTGCGTCCTGTTGGCGAGTAAGATGCCAGGCTAACCAACCGATGCTGTTGCAGTCCGGTTTCGGCTGCCAGTTCAAATCTGCCTGTGTAAGACCTTTTAAGGCGTGGCTCAGCTGCTCCAGTATGCGCCCGTATCCGTCGGATAATAACTCCTTCCAATCCATAACCCGTCTCCTTTTATCTTATTCCTATATATACAAAATACCACAAGCGACGGCTAGCCGACTACTGAGGCCTATCGATGACTTTACAAGATTAAAACAGGCGCTATAATGGAATTAGGGGGTGCTATTTGCCTGAGACTTGCAGATAGCCGGAAATAGACCGAATAAGTATCCCAAGGGGGCTTATCTTGAGCCTAAAACAAGAAAGACACGTATTGTTGCAGGATTTCGCGCCGGGAGGTGACCGCTTCCTGACAGAGGTCATTAGCGGCCTGAACAAGCCTCAGAAAGAGCTGCCTTCAAAATATTTTTACGACGACAGGGGTTCCAGACTGTTCGAGCAAATCTGCAAGCTTGAAGAATATTACATTCCTCTTACTAAAGATTCGATCATGAGAACGGGCATCCGGGAAATGGTCAAACTAATGGGACCGCGGGTGCAGCTCATAGAGTATGGCAGCGGAGACTGCGCCAAGGTGCGCCTCTTGCTGGACCACCTGGAAGATGCGGTGGCTTACGTTCCCATAGATATTTCGCAAAACCAGTTGGTACGGGCAGCCAGAAATCTGGCAGCTGGCTATCCTCATTTAGAGATACTGCCGGTTTGCGCCGACTATACCAGCCATTTCGAGTTACCGGTACCCGAACGACAATGTGAACGTAAGGTGGTCTATTTCCCCGGTTCTACTATAGGGAACTTCGATCCTGTCCCGGCCAGGCATTTTCTGGAGCACGTTGCCGGCGTGTGCGGGATTGGTGGAGGGCTGCTCATCGGAGTTGACCTGAAGAAAGATACCGGCGTACTGCACAAGGCGTACAACGACCGCGAAGGAATTACTGCTGCCTTCAACCTGAATCTGCTCCAGCGAATCAATATTGAGCTTAACGCGGATTTTCAGCCGGGTGGATTTGAGCACTATGCCTTCTACAATCCTCGCGAGGGCAGAGTGGAAATGCACCTGGTGAGTCGTCGGGAGCAGACGGTCCATATTGCCAACCACTCCGTATATTTTGCCAGTGGGGAAAGTATCTGGACAGAAAGCTCGTATAAATTTACACTGGGCGAGTTTGAACAACTGGCGGGTATGGCCGGCTTCAGAGTACAGAGAGTGTGGACAGATGCCCGTCGGTGGTTCAGCCTCCAGTACTTGGTCGCCACGGGCTGAGGACCTCAATCCGCCCAGCCGACTTGTTTTTATTTGCAGGGCATAAGCCGCACCGTGTTCTTTTCTTCAAGCACTGCAGCCAGCGCCGCTACGGTACGGTCTATTTCTTGCGAGATGGTATAGCGAGACAGGCTGAACCGCACCGAACAATGGGCTTCCTGTTCGGTCCTGCCGATAGCCAGGAGCACGTGCGTGGGTTCCGGGGAGCCTGACTTGCAAGCCGAGCCGGAAGACACGGCTATGCCATGATGGTCAAGCGCTATGACAATGGATTCACCTCGAAGTCCAGGCAGCGTTAGGTTGAGCGTGTTCGGCAGCCTGTTTTCCGGATGGCCGTTTAGCCTGGTGCCGGGTATCAGGTTTCTGATTTTTGTCTCAAGTTTATCTCGCAAGACCTTAATCCGTTCATATTCTGTCAGGTGGTAGAGAGCCAGTTCCGCGGCTTTGCCCAGGCCGGCAATAGCCGGTACGTTCTCGGTCCCGGCCCTGAGTCCTGCTTCCTGCTTGCCACCGTGGACAAGCGATTCCAGGTCCACCCCTTTCCTTACATAGAGTGCACCTATCCCTTTAGGAGCGTGAAATTTGTGGCCGGAGAGGCTGAGCAAATCTACCCCAAGTTCCTCAACATCGACGCTGATCTTACCGATAGCCTGAACGGCGTCGGTATGAAACAGCACGCCTTTCTCGTGGGCAGCGGCGCAAAGCTGTTTAACCGGCAGAATGGTGCCTATTTCATTATTGGCCATCATGATGGAAACCAGGATGGTTTTATCGGTGATGGCGTTTTTAAGTTTTTCAGGAGAAGGGAAGCCGAATTCATCAGCTTCCAGGTACGTTATATCGAAACCGAGACGCTCCAGGAACCTGCAGGTGTTGAGCACTGCCGGATGTTCGATGCTGCTGGTGATGATGTGGTTGCCCTTATCTCGGATGGCGAATGCCACGCCTTTGATTGCCAGGTTGTCCGCTTCGGAACCGCCGCCGGTAAAAATGATCCTCCTGGGCTGGGCATTGATGAGCCTGGCTATGAGGCGTCTGGCTATCTCCATAGCATCGTGGGCGTCCCTGCCAGCGGTGTGAATGCTCGAAGGGTTACCGTACGCGGCATCCAGATAAGGGAGCATAGCTTGGCGTACTTCGTCGGCTATGCGGGTGGTAGCGTTATTGTCCAGCCAGATGCGGCTTTTATTAATATCCGATGGCTTAGTGATGCTGACCGGGGTCTCTGTCTCCACGTGTCTGGTATCGGCTTCGCGTGTTTCGGCATTATCGGACTCGATTTTGACTACCTCGCAGAGCAGGCTTTTGTAGACCGGAAAGCCGGAAATAGCGTCGTAGTTATTGATATCGGTTAACTCGTTAACGTTCCACTGCTGCCAGGCCTTGGTGCCGATGGGTGTGCCGCCCCCCATATTGCATTCGATGGCGCCCTTAACGATATATTCGATAACGCGCGCTCTGAAGGGCACGCGGCCTCTAAGAGTACGGACTTCGACAAGGTCGCCGTTTTGAATGCCCCTTTCCCGTGCATCTTCGATATTTATTTCAACGGATGGCTCCGGCGTACTTTTAACCAGTGCTTTAATTCCGTGATGCTGCGAGCGGAAGTCGTTATGCGGCCTGGCGCCGGAGTTGAATATCAGCGGAAACTTTCTGGCGATATCGGGACTGGCCAGCGGCCCTTCAGTTGGTTCGATATATTTAGGCAGCGGCTCGTAACCGAAGTCTTCCAGGATCGTCGATTTGATTTCGAATTTTCCGGTGGGAGTTTCGAAGCCTGGTTTGCCGTCTTGTCTTAGGCCTCCTTTCTGCCATTTCTTGTATTCCATAATGGGAGTCGGTATCTTCACCCAGCCTCCGGCGGCCTGCACGTCTTCCAGGCTGTAACCCGAACCTTGGAGAGCGAAGCGGACCACGTCTTCTTCTGTTTGCGGGAATAAATCGCCGTAGCCGAGTTTTTCGGTCAGGCCGGCCATGATCAGATAGTCGTTTCGTGCCTCACCGAGGGGCTCGATAATTCGTTCCCTCACGCGAAAAATTGGACCGTACGTCATGTAAGAGTAGTTCTCGAACGTGGTTGTTGCGGGGAGGACGATATCGGCATAGGCGGCGTCGGCCGTCATCTGACGGTCGATGCAGGCTATAAAATCGAGTTTTGAGAGGGTTTCCCGCCAGATGGCAGTCTGCGGCCAAGAGGTCAAAATGGAAGCGCCGTGAATAATGAGCCCTCGAATGCGATAAGGTTCGCCCTTTAAGACCGAATTTACCAGAGCCAGACCATGAGACTCGCCTCTATAATGGCTGTAAACGGGGAAATGCTGCTGACCGGCAGCTAGTTTCAAATTGGGATTTTCCAGGTTGCAGGAACGGTTTATAGGAAAGCTGGTGTTTAGCATAGCCAGGCCAATGCCCCCAGGCACGTCAAGCTGATTGGCAAGCGCCATGAGGGTTAGCACTGCTCTGGCGGATTGAACGCCGCTGTTGGCATATTCCAGGCCGGTATACATCAGGAGCGAAGTGCCGCCGGAATTACTAATGCGCCGCGCCAAGTCTCGTATGGTATTAGCCGGCACTCCCGTGATAGTCTCAACTACTTCCGGCGAGAAATGCTGTGCATACTGCCGTAGCTCCTGAAAGCCGTGGCACCAGTTTTCGGCGAAGTCTTCATCGTAGAGGTCTTCTTCAAGCAGCACCTTAATCATGCTTAAGGCCAGCGCGCCATCGGTACCTGGCCGTATGGGCACCCATTGCGCTCCGGTACGGATGGCAGCCTCGGTTCGGCGAGGGTCGATGACTACTATATCAGCGCCTCTTTGGGCCGAGGCTTCAAGTCGATGCATGTCCGTGGGAGGTGAATCTGTGGCCGGGTTGGTCCCCCAGACGAGAACCATTTGCGCGTTCTCTATATCGGTGAACATATCGGTTTGCATCCGTCCCATGGTCACCAGTGGGGCAATCATGTGCAGGGATACGTAGCAGAGTGCACCGACGCCCATGGTATTGGGTGAGCCGAAAGGAAACAGGACGTTTGAGGCGGAAGAAACGGGCACTCCTTTGGGTTGAAACATGTCGCATAGTGATAGCTCCTGGGCGCCACGGCCCGTATATATGGATACGGCTTCCGGCCCTGATTCAGACTTAATATTCTGGAGATTGCCAACGATAGTATCGTAAGCTTCGTCCCAGGTAATGCGTTCGAATTCGTATGAACCTTTTGGCCCAACGCGCTTTATAGGATATTTAAGTCGATGCTCGGAATAAATGATATCCGCCGCGTGATTGCCGCGATGGCATATCATACCGAGGGTGTGGTCTTTATCAGGTCTTATATCGACCAGTTTCCCGTCCCTAATGTCGACTTCCACCCAGCAGCCGGTGGGGCAGACCCCGCATAGCCCCTTTCTATGTTCCACGGGTGGTTCTGGTTTGTGGGTCTTTAAATAGTTGGTTTGTGCCATGGTCACACTCGTCCTGGCTATCTGTTATTATATATTTATGTGGCTAAATAATGATTGGCGGATTTTAGTCCCCTAATTTCCATTTTACAAATATAGTTTTACTAGAGCAAGGTACCAGGTATTATTAACTGTTAAGAATTGAGGAATATGGTGGTGCCGAAAGACTTATCTGAATTCTGGAGTATACAAGCTGCAGACTTAATGACAAGTCTGGGGTCACGGCCCGAAGGCTTGACCAGCGAGGATGCACGTAAGAGTCTGTCACAATACGGCCTGAATCTGCTCAGACCCAAGCAGCGAACGGACTCCGTGACACTGTTTTTCTCCCAGTTCAAAAGCCCGATCATAATTATCCTGCTATTTGCAGCGGTACTGTCTTATTTTCTGGGCGACGTTACCGATGCCGTTATTATCTTCGTCATTGTCTTAATCAGCGGCCTGCTTGGATTCTGGCAGGAGAGAGGGGCCACTAACGCAGTACAAAAACTATTGGCGCTAGTACAGATAAAGGCTGCGGTGCTTCGTGATGGAAATGAGATTGAAATTCCGGTGGAACAAATTGTACCCGGTGATGTGGTTATTCTCAATGCCGGCGATGTGATTCCCGGTGATTGTATTATTTTGGAATCGAAGGACCTTTTTGTGGGTGAAGCCACCTTAACCGGAGAAACGTATCCCGTGGAAAAAGAGGCCGGGAGTCTACCTCCCGATACTCCGCTGGGCCAGCGGACAAACAGCCTTTTTATGGGCACCCACGTGATAAGCGGTACCGCCAGGGCGCTGGTTATTTATACGGGTAAACAGACCGAATTCGGCAGTGTTTCCGAACGGCTGAAACTCAGGCCTCCGGAAACTGAGTTTGAACATGGTGTCAAACATTTCGGCTATCTGCTGCTGGAAGTCACCATAATACTTGTAGTTTCCGTTTTCGTCATAAACGTCTTTTTTGCCCGTCCGATATTAGAAGCTTTTCTTTTTTCTTTGGCGCTGGCAGTCGGGCTGACGCCTCAACTTCTGCCCGCAATTATCAGTATCAATCTGGCTCAAGGAGCCAAACTGATGGCCAATGAGAAAGTGATAGTAAAACGGCTGATGGCCATTGAGAATTTCGGCAGCATGAACATACTGTGTTCGGATAAGACCGGCACCCTGACAGAGGGAGTGGTCACGGTTAATTCCGCCGTCGACGTCGACGGCAAAGACAGCGAAAAGGTTATTTTGTTCGCCTACATAAATGCCTTTTACGAGACGGGCTTTGTTAATCCAATAGATCAAGCCGTCTGTTCTTATCGCAAGTTTGACATAACCGGATATCGGAAACTCGACGAGGTGCCGTACGATTTCGTGCGAAAACGGTTAAGCATTTTGGTATCTAAGGACGGTAATAACCTGATGGTAACCAAGGGTGCTCTACAGAATGTTGTGGCGGTTTGTTCATCTGTGGAAAAGGCCGATGGGGCGATGGTTGAAATAGCCCAGCTGTCAAAACAGATACAAAATCGATTTGAACAGCTGAGCCGTGATGGGTTTCGTACGCTTGGTGTAGCCTATCGCAACGTAGGCACCGATACCGCAATTAACAAAGAATATGAGAAGAGTATGACCTTTTTGGGATTTTTAGTACTTTTTGATCCTCCTAAGCAGGGCGTTGGCAATACTCTTAAAGAATTAAAAAGACTTGGAGTCTCGCTAAAAGTAATTACGGGAGACAACAGGCTGGTCGCGGCTTACGTAAGTCGACAAGTTGGATTGGCCGAATCAAAGGTTGTTACTGCTTCAGACCTGCACCAAATAAGCGATGAAGCGTTGCTCAAGCAGGTGAAAGAAGTGGACGTTTTCGCTGAGGTAGAACCGAATCAAAAAGAACGCATCATAATGGCTTTAAAGAAAACAGGCAATGTGGTGGGCTATATGGGTGATGGAATTAATGACGCGTCAGCGATACACAGTGCTGACGTGGGAATATCGATAGATAACGCGGTTGACGTGGCCAAGGGAGCCGCCGATATCGTCTTGTTGGAAAAAGACCTTCGTGTACTGAAAGCCGGCGTACAACAGGGCAGGAAGACATTTGCCAACACGTTGAAGTACGTGTTCATGGCCTCGAGCGCCAATTTCGGGAATATGTTCAGCATGGCGGGAGCATCTCTGTTTCTGCCGTTTCTGCCGCTGCTTCCCAAGCAGATACTCCTGACCAACCTGCTCACCGATTTCCCGGAGATGACTATTTCCACAGATAATGTGGACACGGAAGCGGTGGATAAACCCAGACGCTGGGATGTTAAATTTATACGTAACTTCATGTTGGTTTTCGGTCCTGTCAGTTCGGTATTTGACTATATTACCTTTGCGGTTCTTCTATTTTTACTGCATGCCACCAGAGCGCAGTTCAGGACCGGGTGGTTTATGGAGTCGGTGATATCAGCGGCGACGATAGTCCTGGTAGTTCGCAGCCGGAAACCGTTCTATAAGAGTAGACCCGGTAAATATTTATTACTGACTACGCTGGTTATAATAGCGGCTACTTTTGTAATACCGTACACGCCGCTGGGTGGAGTGTTTGGTTTTGAACCTTTACCGGTTTGGTTTATGTTTATAATCGTTGGCATAGTACTTTTGTATATTGCCGGAGCCGAGATAGCCAAGAGGATCTTCTACAAAAAAGTCAAATTTTGAGCCTGGTACTAGGTGTTTGCCACCATCCAGTTCGTTCAATCTAAACTTTCCCATATGACCTGGGTCATGGGGGGTCATATTACTTTTTTACTAGCTGCTAAATTACCTTTAGGCTATTTACATAAGTCCTATCGGCTAGTATATTGATGATACGGCGAAAGTACCCTGTACGTCGCTTAAATAGCGTAAACAACGAGGAATCGGGTCAAGCTGAAAAGAGGAGAATAATATGGCAAAAGTATCGATACATTGTGACGGAACCGATATATACATTGTGCCTGACGAAAAGAAAACAAAGACCGAAGAGCCCTTACAACGGGACAGGGTGGCCCATAAAGAAAAAGAGGAAGAGCTCCATTCCAGTAGCGCTAGCGGACACAAAACTACGGATAGCGCAGAATATGATCCCTTATTGCCTTATGAGTTCAATAACGACAAGAAAGGCACTTCCGGTTTCAGCAACAGCAATGGCAACGGCAATGGAACCGGCAAGAACAATGGTAAGGGTATTTTACTTCTTGAAAAAGTCGTCAAAACCGAACAGGAGCAGCTTACAGGGGCAGCGGCTGAGGCCGAACGCAGACATCGCACTATAATGGACGAGATACCAGAGGCATATTTTGCGGTGGACCTGAAGGGCAATTTCATTTTCGCGAACGATTCTATGTGCCATCTGCTGGGATATTCCAGAGAAGAATTGATGGCAACGGCTTGTCGGGACCATATTATCGAGGAGAGCTATGATTCTCTGCATAAGGTCTTCGACGATGCACTTCGCGCCAAAGCGGCTGTCAAAGACTTTCACTGTCAGGTCATCCGGAAGGATGGTGCCATCGGTATCGCCGAGGTGTCGGCTTATCCTCTAAAGGATGAAGCCGGTGAAGTTGTTGGACTTCGATGTATCGGTCGTGACGTTACGGAGCGCGTAAAGTCAGAGCAAGCCCTTAAGCAGTCAGTGGAGCGATATCGAGTGGCGCTGGAGGAAATCGACGAGATTTACTTCGAAGTCGACCTGTGCGGCAATTTCACGTATGTAAATGACGCGGCATGCCGTCAATTGAGGCTCGAGAAAAAAGATATCATCGGGACCAACTATCGGACCTTTATACCCGAGGACCAGATTGAGGACGTATATCAAACCTGGAACCAGGTATACAGGACCGCTGAACCGATTACTTCGTATCACTCAGTAAATATCAGGAGAAACGGCCTGACAATATATTTGGAAGACTCCATTAATCCTGTGTGGAACGGTGACGGCAAGATAATCGGCTTCAGATCTGTGAGCCGGGATGTCACTGAGCGCAAATGCCAAACCGAAAAGATGGCTGCATTACCGTGGCCGGATGTTATAGCGTGACACCGTAAAATACTGGTCTCAACTACTGGCGCTCGCTAAGGGTTTCCACAGTTTTAACTGTTGCTGGATTTGTTATTATTAAATACCGGGTAGATATTGAGGCGTGGGAAATGCCGGTTTGGAAATACTGCCCGCGGAATCACTTAGCTTTTCAGGAACCTGGAAAACCGTCTTATTCCTCTGGTTAAAATTCAGCTTGTCTTTAATGCAATCCAGGAATTTGGTCACTATCCAGTCATAATAATCCGAAGGCAGCGCCTCTTTGTTGATTTCCGGAACCTCGTTAAAGGCATCTATCACCCATGGCTGACCGTTCTCGTCAACGCACCATTCGATAGCGTTAACATCCAAGTCCAAACAGATATTAAGTTTAATGGTCTGCTCGGTTAGTCTGTCAATCATGTGCTGGATGGGTTTCAAATCGGAATGTAAATACTGGCCCATGCTGAAAGGCTTTGGTATCCATTTAACGAATAAGACATCTTTCTTGTTGATACAAAAGACCCTGTAATAATTTTCATATTTGATTAGTTTTTGTACCATCAGAATCTGGTTGGGACTCATCGTAGCATGAAGCCTTTTCAGTTCGTCTGAAGAGTTGACAATATACACGTCTGTCCAGGCGTAACCATCGAAAGGCTTTAGAATACACGGCAGACCAACCTCGTCAATAATCTCCTCCCATACGGGACTTCCGATCCATTCTTCCGTTTCGTCAGAAAGATTGGCTCCTGGCAAAATCACCGTTTTAGGAAAGGAAATATCCAAAGTCTTGGCTATCCCGATATCCAGCAACTTGTTGGTAGCCGTAGCCGCGAACGGGTTATTGATGATATACGCCCCGGCCAGAGACATATTCTTCATTATCTCTTTTAAATAGGTGTGACAAAAGCTTGCCCTGTCGATGATGACATTACAGTCACTGGTGATAGGTGCCTTCAGGTGACGAAAGGAAATAAATTCGATGTCTACGCCGGTTAAACGTGAAACGATGTCATTAATAAATGCGTCCGACCGTGATTCCAGAATACCAAGCTTCATTTGTTGCCTCACCCTAGGGTGAAGGATACCCGCCTATACAAAGTATAACCAAAGCAGAAATCGATAACAAACCATACTTAAACGGTTTTGGCTTTGCCTGAACGTAAAATCAAAATTTCATAACTTTGTAACTATTTCTTTATTTATTTTATGACTTTTCCAGAGCCAGATTATTAGAATAGTACATACTCATTGGTAAGGAGTTTTTTACCTCTAACTGAGGTGGGGAGGCGAATATGTCTAGTGAAATCAATTTTATGATTGGTGGAGAGGCGGGGCAGGGCATCCAGACGATAGGATATACCCTGGCCAAGACTCTGGCACGTGCCGGTCTCGAGATTTTTGCCGACCAGGACCTAGAGTCGCGGGTTCGCGGGGGACATAACTTTTTCAGGGTTAGGGCCAGCGACATTGAAGTATCGGCACTGTCAGAAAAAGTCGACGTGTTGATAGCTATCGACCAGAATACGGTCGAAAGGCATTATACCGAAGTCAAAACGGACGGCGTGATAATTTTCGATACCGATAAAATCAAAATAGATGGCAAGAAAATAAACTCGTTAGGTATGCCTCTGGAGAAGTTGGCTCAAGAAGTAGCTTCCAATAAATTGATGGCAAATTCGGTGGCTATTGGTGCGGCAGTTGCCGTTGGCGGCTATAAATTTGAATTACTAAGGCCGGTATTGAAGGAGCAGTTTGCTCATCTGGGGACGGAAGTAGCAGATTCAAATATCAAGGCAGCGAAAGCCGGCTACAGCCACGCTTTGGCGAACAAGCCGGAGTGGATACGTAAACCGATAAAACCGATGAATTCCAGCCGCAAGATGTTATTGAGCGGAAACGAAGCCATATCGTTGGGAGCCATGGCAGCAGGATGCAAGTTCGTGGCTGTTTATCCTATGACACCTACTTCGTCGATTCTGGAATTTATTGCTCAAAAGGCAGAGAAATACAAGATTGTAGCCATTCAACCCGAGGATGAGATTGCGGCTATCAATATGGCGATTGGCGCAGGTTTCGCTGGAGTTCGTGCTATGACTGCCACTTCGGGCGACGGGTTTGCCTTGATGACCGAGGGTTTCGGCCTGGCAGGGTGCACCGAGACTCCAGTGGTCATCGTACTCGGGCAGAGGGTGGGGCCAGCTGTAGGGATGCCGACACGCACAGAGCAGGGTGATTTGAACTTTGTTGTTTATGGCGGTTCCGGTGATTTCCCCAGGGCGGTATTGGCACCACGGTCAGTCGAGGACGCCTTCTACATTACGGTAAAGGCATTCAATCTGGCTGAAAAATATCAAATACCTGTTATCATTTTGACAGACCACCATCTAGCCACTGCGTACCAGACAGTAAATAAACTGGACCTGCAGAAGGTGAAAATCGACCGTGGTGAGTTGATCAGTGAAAAAGAAGCCAAAAGTATGACCGAATATAAGAGACATAAGTTTACCGAATCCGGCATTTCACCTCGTGTAGTGCCCTTTATTGGAGGGCCGCTGGTGGTGACTGATTCGGACGAGCATGATGAGTCGGGCCATATGATAGAAGATGCGGAAACCCGCACGCAGATGATGCTTAAGCGCATGAAAAAAATGGACGGGCTTGAAAAGGAAATTAGCAGCCCCAGGTTTCATAGCCGACCAAATGCCAAGGTGGCCTTGATAGGTTGGGGCAGCACCTACGGGCCGATTATCGAGGCTTCAGCTATACTGGAAAAGGAAGGCTTAAGTGCTAACGTTATTCAGTTGACCGAGCTTTGGCCCTTTCCAGCCGCCGCCATATCAGCGGCGTTAAATGCTGCCAAGACGAGCGTGGTGATAGAGAACAATGCAACGGGGCAACTGGCACATCTTATCGCGGCAGAAACCGGAATAAAACCGACGATGAGTCTGCTTAAATTCGACGGCCGTCCTTTTTCTCCGGCCTATATTGTCGAACAAATAAAAAGGGAGGTGACGTTAGATGGTGAGTACAACAGACTACGCACCGGCGATGGCCATCCAGTGGTGTCCGGGATGCGGTAATTTCGGCATTTTAACAGCTATGCGCCGAGCCTTGGTAGATATAGGACTGGAGCCCAACCAGGTGTTGATGGTCTCGGGCATCGGGCAGGCCGGCAAATTCCCTCATTACGTACACAGCCATGTATTTAACGAGCTCCATGGCAGACCTATTCCGGCAGCGCAGGCGGTAAAAATAGCCAATAACGAGTTAACGGTGATTGCTTTCAGCGGCGATGGAGACGCCTACGGTGAGGGAGGCAATCATTTCATTTCCGCGATGACGAGAAATGTGGATATTACTTACATTGTCCATAACAATCAGGTATACGGTCTGACTACCGGCCAGGCTTCGCCAACCAGCGACCTGGGTTTTGTGACCAGGACCACGCCACAGGGTGCGTGGGAGCCAATGAGGCCGCTGGCTATCGCTGTAGCCTGCGATTGCAGCTTCGTAGCCCGCGGATTTTCTGCTGATATTGAACACCTGGCGGGTTTATTCAAAGCCGGTATACAGAACAAAGGTTTCTCCTGTATCGAAGTCCTGCAGCCATGTGTTGCCTGGAATCATAAGAACACTTATGACTGGTACCGGCAGAAGGTTTATAAGCTGGGCGAAGATTACGACCCGACCAACAGGGCCAGCGCTTTCGTTAAAGCACTGGAATGGGGTGACCGCATTCCAACGGGAATAATATACCGGAAGAGCCGCCCGATATTCGAAGAACATATTCCGGCCATTAAAGAATCACCGTTGGTGAAGCAGCCACTGGACCCGATGCAATTCGAGCAGTTGATCAATGAGTTTATGTGAATGCTATAGATGTGAGGCAGACAATGATACAAAATGCAGAAAAAATGAAGACGGTTCAATTACTGGAACAGGGTGAGCAACCCACAAATCTAGAGTCTCTAAAACCTCTGTTATCTCCAAAAACGGTGGCCGTAATCGGGGCTTCGCGGCATACAGACACAATCGGTTATCGCTTGCTGGAATGTATGGTTATGGGTGGCTTTACCGGTACGGTGTACCCGGTGAATCCGAATGCAGAGTCGATTATGGCCATTAAGGCCTATCCATCTGTTTTAGACATTCCCGGTAACGTGGAAATGGCAATTATTGCGGTGCCGGCTAAACTAGTATCGAGGGTCGCCGATGAGTGCGGTAAAAAAGGAGTACGGGCTCTCATTGTTATATCTGACGGATTCAGGGAGGTGGGCCCGGAAGGCGCTCAACGCGAAGAAGAATTGAAAAATATAATCCAGAATTATGGTATGCGCGTGGTGGGTCCGAACTGTATGGGAATTATCAATACCGATGATGAAATAAAGATGAACGCCACCTTTTCAACTGTTTTCCCACCGGCGGGGAACGTGGCATTCATGTCTCAGAGCGGCGCCATGGGGCTGACTATTCTGGAGCAGGCTAACAACCTAAATCTCGGAGTATCAACGTTTATCAGTGCCGGCAACAGGATAGACGTGGAATCTAACGAACTGCTGGAATACTGGGAGAACGACCCGGCGACCAAGGTAATATTGCTTTATCTGGAGTCTTTCGGTAGCCCGCGCAGATTTGCCCGCATTGCCAGAAGAATCTCGAAAAAGAAGCCGATCGTGGTCGTGAAGAGCGGCACCACACCTGCCGGGTCCAGAGCTGCCACATCCCACACCGGTGCCATAGCGACTTCAGATGTCACAACGGATGCTCTGTTTCACCACGCGGGCATAATCAGGGTAAATACAATGGAAGAGCTGTTTGATGTGGCTACACTGCTATCTAACCAGCCGCTACCTAAAGGGAGAAGGTTAGCCATAATAACAAACGGCGGAGGCCCTGGGACAATAGCGGCTGATGCTTCATCCCACAGTGGCCTGGAATTGCCGCAATTTTCCCCCGAAACGGAGAGCAAGCTAAAATCCGTGGCGCTGCGCGATATTAAAATCAACAATCCTCTGGACACTACGGCCGGCGCCACACCTGAAGAATTCTGCCATATGCTGGAAATATTAGCGAATGATGACGATAATGACGCCGTGCTGGCCATGTTCGTGCCTCCGGTGGCTATACAGTTGTCGGAGATGGAGGGAGCCATTAGAAACGTGGCACCTATTTACTGGCGAAGACGAAAGCCGCTGCTGGCTTGCTTTCTGGGTGAGCGGGGGTTTAGGGCGAAGTTGGGTTCTCAGGGTAGGTTTGTACCATCCTATCCATTTCCGGAAGAGGCAATTTCAGCGCTCGTCAGGGCGATAGAATACGTAGAAACGCAGGCTAAACCAAAGGGGAAGATTCCACGATTCCAGAAGCTAAAGAAGGATAAGGCGCACAAAATTGTCGAGCAGGCATTGGCTAGGCATGATGGAAAACCTGCATGGCTAACCGCTGCAGAGGCCTATGAATTGCTGAACTGCTATGGTATTGAATATGCCGGTATGGGTGTGGCAAGCACGGCCGACGAAGCGGCGCGAATAGCGACCCGGCTTCACTTTCCGGTAGCTGTCAAGCTCGACTCGGCAAGCCTGATTCACAAGACAGATATAGGCGGCGTTGCCCTCGGACTGAATTCTACGACTGAAGTCAGAGAAGCGTTCAACAAGATCAGGAATAAACTAACTGCACTGGGCCGTCAAGGTGAGATGGCCGGTGTTATCGTCCAGGAGATGGTCAAGGGTGGAATAGAGACCATAGCCGGCGTAACACAAGACCCTTCCTTTGGTCCTTTGATCATGTTTGGGTCGGGAGGTATATATACCGAACTGCTTAAGGATGTGTCGCTGAGATTAAGTCCCCTTACCGACTTGGATGCCGAAGAAATGATTAACTCGATTAAGATGTCCAAGTTGTTCCAAGGTTACCGGGGGGCACCACCAAGCGACGTTAAAGCCCTGGAAGAGTTGCTGCTCAGGCTTTCGACTATGGTTGAAGATATACCACAGATCGACGAACTGGACTTCAATCCCGTCGTAGTAATGGCTCAAGGACAGGGTTATCGGGTCATCGATGCCAAGATTCTGGTGAAGTCAGAGCAGATTACGGAACGCCAGTAACATTCATACAGCTAGCTTTTTTGACAGCTTTTTTTGCAGTTCCGTAGCTGCTACGAGTACCGGGTCATAAACCGGAGCAAATGGTGGGGAATAACCCAGATCAAGATTCTCAACTTGACTTACTGTCATCCCGGCGGTAATAGCCGCGGCGAAAACATCGATGCGTTTGGCAACTCCTTCACGTCCGGCCATCTGGGCTCCCAGCACCAAGCCCGTTTTCCGGTCGGCGACCAATTTCACTGTGATATCGCTGCGTCCCGGGTAATAAAACGCCCTTGAGTAGTGCTTGACAACGTTAGCCGCACAATCGATCCCTTCAGTCCTGGCTTCTTTTTCGGTGAGACCTGTCCGGCCGACCTCGAGGTCAAAGGTCTTGAATATGGCCGTGCCGACTATGCCGGCGAATGTGGCATTGCCACCAGCGGCATTTTCACCGGCTACCCTGCCCTGTTTGTTGGCCGTAGTCCCAAGCGGGATATAGGCGTTCCTGTGCAGGACCAGATGATAGGCCTCGGCGCAGTCACCGGCGGCATATATATCGGAGACACTCGTTTCTGTACGCTCGTTCACTTTAATGGCCCCCGTCCGGCCCAGCTCCATGCCGCCGCTCTTGGCGATCTCGGAATTCGGTCTGATACCTGCCCCGATGAGTGCTATCTGGGCATTGATAGCAGTTCCCGTGTCGGTCACTACTCGGGCCAGAGATGAGCGATCCCCTATGAATTCAGTGACCCCGGCGGATTTAATTAAGGTAACGTTATTCCTTTTTAGCTCTTCCTCTACGACCCGGGTTATCTCCTCATCCATTGTTCCCAGAATATTGGGCATCTTCTCAATCATGGTCACTTGTAAACCGGCGGTCGAGAAGGATTCGGCCATCTCCATGCCTATATAACCGGCGCCAACGATAAGCCCATCTTTAAGAGAGTTCTTTCTGATATAGTCCTTAATAGCAATGCCTTTTTGAAACTCGCGTAGCGTAAAGACCCCGGTGAGGTCGATACCTTTTATGGGCGGAACAAATGCACGCGCTCCCGTAGCTATGAGCAGCTTATCGTACGCGTATTCTTTTTCGTCTCCCGTTTTCACATCTCTAACCACGACCACTTTTTTCTCCGGAAATATCTGTCTGGCGTCGTTGTATAAAATTACATCGATATCCCTCTGTTCTTTGAAGAATTTAGCATCGTAAACAACCAGCTCACTGGACGACTTTACCTTATCTGCTATTAGATAGGGCATGCCGCAAGCTGCCCAGGAGACATCACCTGTCTTTTCGAAAACGATAATCTCCATGTCTGGTTTTAGCCGTCGGGCTTTGCTGGCCGCGCTCATCCCGGCAGCTACGGCACCAATTATTACGAAACGCTCTTTAGCCATAGTTACCCCCTTACCTAAATTGGACAGGTGGACAATTTAATACTGTTAGTGAAGACTGTGGAAATGCGCCCCCCTATATAGTTAAATCTACCTAATAAAACATGAATAGTCAATAGATTTCTTAAAAACGGGCATCCGTTCGCACTCCAATTATTGTAGAATGTAAGTAATGAGAGTTCTCCTGGTGGCAATGCCCGATACAGTAAGCGCCCTGGATCCGGTCATGCGGGTGCCTAACCTGGGGCTGTGTTCCATTGCCGGTAATATGGATGGTTGTGATGTAAAGGTAGTCGATCTCGTTTTTCACAACCGCCATATAACCAGGTTTCTCACACAGTTGATGGAGGAGTTTAGGCCGGAAATAGTCGGGCTGAGCGCTATGAGTTTCCAGTATGCCAGTGCCTGTCGCGTGTCCCGTATTTGCCGGGTCGTTGATCCCGGCGTCAAAGTTGCGTTGGGAGGCTACCATGCTTCATTGCTATACCAGAATATAGCATCAGGAACCGAAGCAGAACTGTTCGACTTCCTGATACGGGGAGAAGGGGAGGTCACTTTTGCAGGCTTGGTCCACAAGATTATTTCTGGCAAGGGTGACTTTAGTAAAGTTCCGGGACTATCCTTTCGCATTAATAATAAGTTTTATCACAATGGTCCGGCCTCGCTGGTGGATCTAGACACGCTGAAACCTCCGAACCGTGGCTGCCGGATTTTGGATCGTGCCCGTTTCCTGGGTCACAGTTTCGATTGTGTCGAGACCTCACGCGGCTGTACCATGGGATGCCGTTTCTGCAGCATCACCAGAATGTACGGGCGTTCCATTAGGAAGTTTTCACTGGAGCGGGTGATCGGAGAATTGCGGCAACTGAAGCACAAAGGAACCGAGGGAGTATTTTTTGTTGACGATAACATAACGCTTGACGTTCCACGTCTGAAGAGGCTTTCCAGTCGTATCATAGCCGAGCAACTCAACACCTTGTCTTACGCCATTCAGGCTAGCGTCCCCGGTATTGCTTCCGACCCGGAACTGGCGGAACTGCTAGGGAGAGCCGGTTTCCGCTGGGTGTTTCTGGGCATCGAAAGCGGCATATCAAAGAACCTTAAATCTATGGGTAAGGTTGGAGTATTCAACAATACCAGACGAGCCGTGTCGTTACTTCAGGAACAGGGTATTTGTGTGTTCGGCGGCTTTATATTGGGGCATCCAGGCGATGACGAAGTTGACATAATATCCACTTTTAAGTTTGCGCTCGATTTGGGTGTCGACCATCCCATCATGCAATGCCTGACGCCTTACCCTAAAACTGAAACCCGCGAGCAGTTACTGAAACGTGACCTGATAACAAACCTGGACGACTTCAGCCGGTATAACGGTTTTATCTGCAACGTGCGTACGGAGCATTTAAGCAACCAGGAGCTCAATCGGGCAATCTTCCGGGGAGGGATGAAACTTTATTTTCATCCCACGTACCTAAGTCGAAGCCGATTCTGGAAATATAAGCCATCGCTTTGGCCTGAACTGATAATGAATAATATAAGATACCAGATGGGTGCTTTAAGAGGCAATATCTTTGCTTCACGGCACAGATGGTAGTCGAACAAACGACATTTTCGAGGCCGGGTATTTTAATCAATTTCAAACAAAAATGTATTGTTCACCAAATATGCGCATGTTATACTGGAATTATGGGGGTTTGACTTATGAAGAAATTGGTTCGATGTAAGTCTTGCGGCTACATAATGCTGGAATCGAAATTAAAGGATAAATGTCCGGCTTGCGGTGTGCCCAGCCAGATGTTTGAGCCGTATACCGACCCTATGTCGGAGCGGCGCCGCAGAGTTCTGGATCTGGATCTTCATCCCATTGCGGTGCATTTTCCTATATCCTTTTCGGTTGCGGTTCTGATATTTTCTATTGCGTCAATCTTTTTCGGTGGGCCGATACAGGGATTCTTGATTAGTACAACCAAGATATTGGCCTTCTTTCTTCCTCTGGTAGTCGTTATATCATATGTGGTCGGAGTGGTGGATGGGAGAATCCGCTTCCGCCGAGTACGTCAATCTCGGATATTAAAGAAAAAGATATTGTACGCCAGTCTTTTTTTAGTCGTCTCCATAGGTCTAGCCTTATCTCTGTGGCTTGGAGGACTCGGGACGGTCCTGCTTAATTCTATTGCCATAGTGCTAGCTGCTGCTAGCGTCGGTTTCACAATAGTTTTGGCGCTGCTCGGAATACAAATACTAAACGCTGCTTTTCCAGGTTAGTCAACGATGGAATACGCTGCCATAGACGTAGCTCGCGCTCAGTTTGCGGTCACTACCATCTTCCATATGTTATGGCCTTTGCTCAGCATCGGGTTGAGCTTGTTGATGGTCGTAATGGAGATACTGTGGCTGAGAACAAGGAAGGAGATTTATTACCGGCAGGTGCGTTTTTGGTCGATATTTTTTATTCTTGCGTTCGGCATCGGAGTCGCCAGCGGTGTACCCCTTGAGTTCCAATTCGGCACCAACTGGTCGCGATTTGCTGCAGCCACGGGTAATATCGTAGGCAACTTGCTTGCCTTCGAGGCCTCGATTTCCTTTGCACTGGAAGCTGCATTTCTGGCCATATTTATCTTCGGTTGGAATCGTGTCTCGAGGGGAATGCATCTATTCTCCAATATTATGGTCGCCCTGGGCGCTTCCCTTTCGGCATTCTGGATAATGACTGCCAATTCATGGATGCAAACCCCGGCTGGAGCTGTAGTTGAAAGCGGTAAAATCACCATCACCAATTATCTCCAGGCGACTTTAAATCCTGACTTGCCTGTAGCCTTCACGCATATTTGGGTTGCGAGTATAGAAACGACGCTATTCTTCGTCGGCGGTGTTTGCGCCTGGTATATTATTCGAAACCGCAACGTTGATTTCTTCCTCAAAGCTTTTAAGGTCATGGTAATCATTGGGATAGTAGTGGCACCGCTTCAGATTTTTCTAGGAGACGCCTCCGGATTAACGATAATAAAGCATCAGCCGGCCAAAGCTGCAGCGATGGAAGCTCATTGGGTCACTAATCCTCCCGATACCGGAGCTCCGTGGGTTCTCATAGCGCAACCAGACCAGGTGGCACAGAAGAATGATTGGCAGGTCACGATTCCTTACGTGCTAAGTATACTCAGCACTCATTCGCTGAAAGGCCAGGTGACCGGGCTGAAAGATTTTCCAATCAGTGACCAGCCGCCGATTATACCGCCTTTTTATGCATTTAGAGCTATGGTTCTACTAGGTTTCTTCATGCTGTTTCTAATACTGTGGGCTCTATGGCAGTGGTTCCGGAAAAAGCTGTCGGTCGAGACAACGTCCCGCCACAGATTATTCTGGAACTTCTGGATTTATGCTATACCTGCGGGTTTCCTGGCCACGGAGTGCGGATGGATTGTACGCGAGGTCGGCAGGCAGCCATGGCTCGCCTATGGCATCCTGCGGACCACCGAAGGCGTATCACCGGTGAGTGAGGCTACGGTCGCGACCAGCCTGTCCCTGTTTATTGTAATTTATGTAATACTACTCGGCTTGTTTATCTATTTCACACGCAGGATTCTTATGAGAGGACCGGACCTGACCAGCGCACTGCCAACGCATAACAAACGAGATTCTAGCGAGGCTTACTAAGCCTAAAGGTTGTCGAGATGGGGGATTTTTTACCGATACTGTGGTATTTCCTGCTAGTGATATCCCTGACGCCGTTCATTATATTAGATGGTGCCGACCTGGGTATCGGGTTACTATCCATAAATGTTAACGAGTCCAGGCGATCGGCTATGCTGGCTGCTATCGGCCCGGTGTGGTATGCCAATGAGACATGGCTGGTGGTAGCTGGCGCTACATTATTCGGTGCATTTCCTGTGGCCTATAGTGTAATTTTAAGCTCTCTGTATATTCCGGTAATGATGCTTCTTTTCGGACTTATCCTGAGAGCGGTATCTATCGAGTTTCGCGGGCATTCCGAAAGGAAGCGTTTTTGGATAAACGCCTTTGGCACAGGCTGTCTGCTGGCGATACTGGGGCAGGGCTTCATTTTTGGAGCTCTATTTAGCAACCTGAAAATTCAAGCAGGTTCGTTCACTGGCGGACCATGGGACTGGCTAAATCCGGTTTCGGTATTAATAGCCGTGGGGGTACTGGCTGCCTATTCCATGATAGGCGCTGCCCAATTAGTTCGTAAAACGGAAGGAGCAGCGCAACTTCAAAATCGACGCTTAGTCACCGGCAGCGCTTCGGTATCACTAGCATTGTTCGTTGCGGTAACCGCTATAGTTCTAACCGGGCACGCTTCTGTTTCACTTATATGGACTATTCCACAGGTTTATCTAGTACCCTTATTTTTATCTATAGCCGTTTTAGGCTTTGTTATGCTGCTGGTTGGCTCAGGAGGACGAAAGGCAAATGGCGGACTGTATATCTGGACAATCGCGATATTTATCGCTATAGCCGCAACTACCATTAGCGGTGTTTTCCCTTACTTAATCCCATTCTCATTGTCAATAGCTGAGGCAGCTTCACCGCGGTCTAGTTTAATCTTTATGCTTTTTGGCGCAGGGATCATACTGCCCATAGTCATTGTGTATAATGTATATGTGCATCGAGTTTTTGCGGGCAAGGTGTACGGTTCTGATTTAGAAGACGGCTATCTATAACTTCGTCAATCGCATCATTTTCCAACGTATAATGCACTCCTAATTTTTTATGTGAAGGGGACAAATATGAATGTAAAGAACAACACCATACTTTTAACCGGAGGGGCTAGCGGCATCGGTTTTGCAATGGCCCAGGCGTTTTCTAGCCAGGACAACGTTGTTATCATTTGTGGCCGCAGACAGAACAAGCTAGAGGAAGCCAAACATATACTGCCCGGGTTGCACATCCGCGCCTGCGATGTTTCTAAGGAAGCGGAACGTAAACTGCTATTTAATTGGGTCAAAGATAATTTCAAAGATTTAAATGTTCTGGTAAACAACGCCGGAATTCAGCGGATGATTGACTTAAAGAAAGGGGTTCGTGATTTAGCCGGCGGAGAAGCTGAAATCCAGACCAATCTCGTGGCACCCATATGGCTGTCAGCATACTTTATCCCGCTGCTCTTAAAACAAAAAGAGGCGGCTATCATTAATGTCTCTTCAGGCCTTGGTTTTGTCCCTATAGCTGCAATGCCGGTTTACTGTGCTACAAAGGCCGCAGTACATTCATTCACCATATCGCTAAGACATCAGTTGAAAGATACATCTGTCAAGGTCTTCGAGGTAATACCGCCCATGGTGGATACAGAGCTCGGTAAAGGGTCAGTGGAGGAAGGAGACGAGTGGAATCGTGGTATCCCGCCGGCTGAGGTGGCCAGAGCCGTGTTAGAATCGCTAAAAAAGGATAGGTTTGAGATTGCAGTCGGTGAAGCGGCAGGACTGGTAGCCGGTTCCCGGTCCAATCCGGAACGGACGTTTAAAAACCTGAACTCTTGGTAGCTGCTAGTTAGTGCCGCTGTGCCTGGCCAGAAAGTCCAGTACAATTTCGTTTACCGCATCAGCGGCCTCTATATTGAAGCCATGCCCCATTTTTTCAAAGATAACCAGTTCAGCATTGGGTATCCTTGATGCGATTATCCGGGAATTTTCCATTGGTACCAGTTTATCGGCGTCTCCTGCCATTACCAGAGTTGGCATCCGAATCTGGGGCAGGCGGTCGTAGGTATCGTGGCCTATTACGGCCTCAGTTTGCCTTTTATACCCGTGCAGCGAAGTGACGTGTCCTTCCATCCTCGCTAGCAATTCCTTAATCAGTTTCCGATGGCAGTCAATGAACTCGCGACTGAAAACGAATGGCAGTGTTTCTGCGGCACGTGCTTCGGGAGTCAGCTTCTGCATACGGTCCATATCAAATAGGACTTTTATCGCTTCCAGATCCGGCATTATGCGGTGAGTACCTCCGCAGGTCGTGGCCCCTAACATTAGAGTTATAG
>Ga0116202_10000241_pt1 | contig 29270 bp, 32 predicted proteins | sample LakKivw325mmetaG_FD_94479 | JGI IMG/M metagenome (GOLD analysis project Ga0116202, IMG submission 94479) | Anoxic lake water microbial communities from Lake Kivu, Rwanda to study Microbial Dark Matter (Phase II) - Lake Kivu water 325m metaG | ecosystem: Environmental > Aquatic > Freshwater >... | reverse complement strand
TCAAGAAGCCCAAGAAGAAAAAAGAGAAGAAGCCTCCGCCTCAGAAGAGCGCCTAGAGTTCCTCGTGATGAGTGCCAGCAGTTCAGTTGGCTCCTGATGAGTCTCACCGGGTCGTGAGACAAAATCCCTCATCTTTTGGGGGATCGAGCCTATCAAGGCTCTGGGGGAGGCGGTCGGCACCTCACTCCTTCTATCATATATCAGAAAGCAATACCAGTCTATTGTTCCGTCTTCGGTCAAACCTGAGATCATTGGAATTAGCCTTCTTCTTATCACTTCGATGTGATTTCCGGATCGGATGCTCATCTCTCGGTCTGTGTCCGAATCGGGTATCCTCACGTAAGTTTCCCATATCCGCCTGAGATCTGGCTTCTTCATTTGCCTCGCCTCTGTCCGCTCCTCAGCCATGGTTCAGAACCAGGAGAAATCTTCTCAGTTCCGGTCTTTATGGCTCACCGTTCATGCCTGTGAATACGTGGGACGCCAAGCAACTACGAATGGATCTCCTACGTCAGCCAAATGAAAGACAGAGTAGCCGACAGGCAGTTTTGGAATGATCCCTGACGCCTCGCTTCCGAGCGTTCTTGCGATTGCCTTCAGGTCACCGTCGTATTTCGTTCTGAAAACGATGCTGATGTTCATGGCTGACCTCATGGCTGGATCAAAGTCGCTGATCTTTTGTGAAACCAGCATGACGCCAACACCTTTCTTCCTGAGCAGCCTGGCAGCGCTGTCCAAGAATCGCACGGCATCCTTCGGCAGGTCCTTTGAAGTCCAGAGGTGCGCTTCCTCAACGACGATCATTAGTCTGAGGTCCTCAGAGTCTTCTTGGAATTGAAAGTATTCGAGAATCTGATCGAGCATGCGTGCTACCTTGTTGACTCTTTCCGCACTATCGTAGATCTCTGAGAGATCCACTATCGTAGCGCCGGCAGAACCCAGCAGACTGTCCAGTTGAGGCGCAGAATTCAGTACCCGTCCCTTCAACCCTTTCGGGCTTCGTCGCATACCAAACTCGGCATAGCGATCAAGCATCTCCTCGTTCGTGTTCTTCTCCAATAGTCGTTGCCACTGTTGAGTGTAATCAAAGACTAGAACAGGTATTCCATCGTCGAGTAACTCCTCCACGATGACCTTGGCTGCGATTGTCTTTCCAGCCCCGCTTGCACCTGAGACGAGAATTCCCTTTTGAGCATATTTTCTCAGTGGCAAGTAGAGAAATTCGCCCAGCTTCCAATCATCGAGAGCTACTCGGCCAAGCATGTTGCCTTCTTTCGGTAGCTTGACATGGCATTTCGGCAGCTCAACATGACTCTCATAATCGCCTTCTTCTGAGGAAGTATGACGATTATGCGTATGCAGGTAGGTATGCGCGTCCCTGAGGCTGTAGATGAAGGTCTTCCCCTCCTTCCTTGCCGCGATGATTCCGGTTTGGATAAGCGGGTTCACGAACTTTGACAGGTTCCTCACATCAATCTCGAGAAGCGAAGCTAGCTGACCTGAGGTCAAGTGGCCAAGCACTTTCAGATACTTGAGGGCCTGCTCCCTCTTGGTTCCCGAGGAAGGCAAGGAGTCCTGTACTGTTTTGTCCTCCTCGATTTCTTCCGGCGAGTGCCTACTGATGATGGCATAATTGAGACCGAATAGTACCGACAAGAAGCCAAGCAACAACGTGTCTGATAGCGCTGAGCCGGTGATCGAAACGCTATTCCAAAGGAGGTAAGCAAGATAACCGAAGGCAAGGCATGTGACCTCTAGACCGAAAGCTAGTACAGTTCGCTTGAGGTTTCGGGCTATTCCCACTGACTCACCTTGGGCGTCGAGATCATTTTCTTTCCCAGTAGCCTGCCAAATATCCAGAAAGTCAGTATGACGAAGATGATCAGTATCGCGGTTGAGAATGAGATGTTGAATAGGGCTGACAGCGCATCAATCTCTCCGCGCTGAGTCGATGCCCCTCTCTGCACCAAGGTAGCAAAGATTGCGAGCCACGTGAGAAAGACTGCGAAGCCTCTAAACCTCTTCCAGAATGGAGCCACCAGTATTGCAGCTATCGCTGCCATCCAAAGCAACACTGTGAGATTGTAGAAGGGCGCGAAGTAAGGTACAACCTGACCTGATGGGGTCTCGCCGAGTATGTTCTTGATGAGTTCCAGAGGGAGTGTCAGTAGATCAGACATAATACTATTTGGAATTCTTTCAGCATAAAGCTGACGGATTCACGCAGTATGCATAATGGAACTCATGTGGGTTTTCCTAGGACTATGAGGTATTCATGGTTGTGGTGGTAGACGTTGTGGGCTATGCTGAACCACTTCGCGAAGGCCTCCTTATGCACGATCGACGTGTCACGCCCGGAAACGGACGATGAGTAGCCCACGTAATCAGCCAGGAAGGCCAAAACTATCTCGTCGATGAACTCGAAACCGACCTTCAGCGCAGATTCATATGTTGTGTGATGAAGTGGTAGATGCTTCGCTGCGTACGGTCCGATCTGTATGCAGCAGAATCGGCCAGGCTTGAGAACTCTAAGCATCTCCTTCAGGCTGTCTTCGATAAAGGAGCCGTACTCTTTGATGTCAGTGTATGTTCCCTTCTCGCCGTAGTCCATCATGTCGAGATATGGTGGATGGGCGACGATCAAGTCAATCGAAGAATCTCGAATGAAAGACAGGTTTCTGGAATCGCCTTGTATGAACCGTTGTTTCTTGATCGAATCTGCGAGTGACGCGTCTTTCTCGAGTACGAGTTTGAACCTCTTCTCCTTCGCCTTCTCGGCTTCGGGATTGATGTCTACACCAATCCCGACCCGCCTTAACGTGGCACAAGCTACAAGTGTGCTGCCGCTTCCAACGAACGGATCCAGGACAATCTCGTTCTCTTTTGTGTACCTCAGAATGCAGTTGATTGGTACTATGAGAGGGAAGCAGCCGCTGTAGATTGTACCGTTGACTCCGAAGAGCGGGTCATGCCTCCTCGTAGCCGGCCAGACTGAGTAGAATTGCAGATAGAATTGGTGGCTGTATTCCTTCCATTTTGCGGGTTCCAGGTCGTTGATTTCTGCGTTCGGCTGCCTTTGAAGTTCTTGCGATGTTTCTCTGTTCTTAGGCGATTCTGTGATCTTCAACCTTCGGACGAGCATCTGAGTCTCGCGTGTGGTGAGCTCCTGGGCGGCAACGGTGTTAGCAACTTCGATCTGCTCGTCCTGGCTGAGAGTCAGCATATGTCGCGTATGCCCCTCGGTCAGGCCGTTGCCACGTGTCAACATAGATTGAATGGATTGCGGAAGGTCCAACAGCTTCAGGTGACGGTTCACCCACGCCACGTCTCTTCCGATCTTCTTCGCCAGTTGTCTCTGGCTGTAACCTAGCTTCTCAACCGCGTTTCTTAGAAGAGAGGCGATCTCTACCGGATTGAAATCCTCTCGCTGCAAGTTTTCGGCCATCAAGAACTCAAAGGCCTCGAGATCGCTCAGCTTCCGCACCAAAGCTGGGATTTCTTTCATGCCAACTCTTCTGGCTGCGAGAAATCTTCTCGTTCCAGCGACCACTTCGTAAGCTCCGCCTCGAGGTCTCAAGATGACGGGCTCAATCAGTCCATGTTGCTCTATGGACAAAGACAGTTCACTGAGACTCTTGCCGTCAATGGTTCTTCTCGCATCGAAAGTGGAAGGCCTGATGCTTTCGATTGGAACCTGCCTAAGTTCACCTTTGAGCTGCACCGATCGGCTGCGACCAACCACATCTACACCCTTTCTTGGTGATCTTCGTCCCAGTCATAGTTGCAGGAAGCCGGAGCTATGGCTTGCAGAGAGCGGATCATATGAATTGTACTTGGATTTCAAGAAGCATAAAGACGATAGGTCAAGCATTGCCAGCAATGTCGTTGCGTCGCTCGCCCCCTAGCATTGCTCAAGTATTTACCTTCAAACAGCGAATAATCAACAGTGAAGACCACACCAGAGATACTGCAGCGGCAGTCTTCGTTCGAACAATTCTGTAGCCAATTCGACTGGTATGACTTCAAGATACTCGGTTCCTTCTTGACGATGCGGGACTACCCGTTTGACACTACTACCCAGTCATTGCACTCGATATGGCAGCTCTTTAGGAGAAGAGGGATTCAAATCTCGAAGATGACCGTCTGCAGGCGACTGAAGCACTTGACACTTCTCGGTCTCCTGCGGAGACTGCCCAAAACAAACCCTGCCTTCTATGAAATCGCGAAGGGACAGGAGCCGCTGATCAAGCGGATGGTCTACTTCAAACACACGGAAGAACTCATGGAATGGTAGAAATCGCTAACAGGAACGATATCCATACTAGGAGTACTCATCTGGGAGAGGATACTACTACCTATACTTGTCAAACAAGTTACTGTTACTACTATCATGTTACTACGCAAGAACAATCTCTCTCGCCGCATCTATCTTTCGGGTCGTTAGGACTGCTGGTCCCTGTCTCATTCACATCTCTGCTATGCGTTTCGGCTATTTTCGAAGATCCGTTACGCGTTTCGGTTGTTTTCGTCTATTTGTGCTTGCAGGACTAAATACTAGATATGAAGACCGGACCGAAGCCCATCAACAAGTTACTCATTCCGAGGATCATGGAGGTCCTGCAGGAGGCTGGTTGTGACCTGAGAGGCTGGACGATCACCGTGCGAGTAAGACAGCTGCTCAATAGGCCCCAGCTGAGGTGGGAGACCGTTCACAAGTACCTAGAGCAAATGGTTCAGGAGCAGATGATATTCCGATACGAGGATCCAACCGGAATAGTCACGTACTCGAAGAATCCGATCGTAAGACAGAAAGTGTTATTCTAAGGCATCCCTCTTTGCTTGGTGCTGTGAGAGACAATCTCATATGCACCTTATTGTGCACGCACGATGGATTACCTTGAATTGACAACGTTAGATAGCGAAGCAATGACTGATCCAGCTTTCTTGTAGGCTTCAACCAACTCGTCGAAAGTTAGATTTACAGTTCCACCATGTGCAGTCGAATGTCGGTTCGATATGATGGTGTCGTATCTGAGCGCACCTTCGGTGTTCTTGATCATGGCATCGAAATCCTTTGCATGCTTGGCACTGAGTCTTGCAAGTAGTTTTCCTTTGATGTCCGATATTAGCAGACTCCGGTAATTCCGCATCGTATTCTCTACGAACGACACAAGAACGGGGTCGTTAGACCTCTTCGCACGATCAACCACGATTTGCCTGACAAGCTTTTCATAGGCACCACATATCAACACAAGAAGATAGCGTGTCAGGTATGCTTCAATTTCTGTGCCTCTGACATCCTTCTTATCCAGGTGATTCCTACAGACTAAAATCGCATCCTCTACGTCGAGCATAGGACTAGTGGAAGAGGGCACGCTCGGCCATCTCCATGCGTTTCCGGACAGTCTCGGTGTTGGTCGTTGCAGAGGTAGTCAACGCACGGAATTCATCGTGTTGAAGGAGGCGGTGATACCTCTCAGCAATGTCACCGGGGTGGTCGGTGCCGTGCTTTGCGAAGGCTACAAACACACAGTCAAACACTGCCGCGTTCAGAGGTCCACGTGGATTGAACGGTCGCCGTCCCAGCGTGGCAAGTACGACTTCGCACGTGTTCTCGAAACGTTTTCTCTCTTCACTTAGGAATTCTTCCTTGGGGTTGCGATGTCGTTTCATGAACTTCGATAGAAAGTCCTTCATCGGGCTCTCGTATTCGCCGAGCCAGTGATAAAGTGCAAGAAACCTCAGGATGAGTTCAACGTCTTTCAGGTGAATGTCAGGAAGAGGCTTGCCGACGATGTTTCTCCATTGTGGATGCAAATTCAGCTGTGAGAGAACATCGTTCAGGGCACCCCAATAGACACAATTTCTTACCTCTTGCACCTGCAACAACGTGCCGCCCGTGTTAAGTCTCTCGAAGACATGGTAGACGCTAGTATCGTCCTTGGGGTCTAGTTGCTTCACTAGGACGGCTCGCAGTAGCGCGTTCTTCAGCCGCCGCTTGTCGGACGCCTCGAATTCCTCGAACGATTTGCTGAACCACTTGCTCTTCTCATTTATCTCATTCAGCTTGAAGATCTTGCGTTGCGCTCTAGGATCTGGTTCTCCCCAATATCCCTCAAAAAAGTAGAACACACTTTTCAGTCGCTGGTGCCCGTCAACTATCAAAAGCCTCTCATTCTCATCTACGTACAAGAAGATCTGCGGAACCGGCAGCCCCATCATGAACGATTCTATTAGACGTGATGATTGAGCCTTCTTCCACACGAACTTCCTCTGAAAGGGAGGTATGGCGAAGTCCTTGTTGAGCCACTTCTGGTACAAAACCTCCAATGTGAAGTCTGCTGGATACGTGGCGATCTCGAATCGAATCGGAGTACTCTCTTCGTCAGCGAGCTCACTATCGATCCGTTCCATGTCAACAGAGTCATCACTAATGGTTTGGCTCATTTCGTACCAAAGAGAAAAAGCACAGAACTCACTACTTAAGAGTGTGTACTTTCTGTCGCGCAAAACTCGTAGGGGTATGTTAGGGGATACCTCCCGTGACGATTGGAGGAGTCAGGAGTAGGATAGGAATATTTTCGTCGTCGGGTCTCATAGTGCGGGCGTCACAATTTGAACCCTTTTAGAAAGTGTCCCTCGCAAGTCTTCGTACAACCCTCGACTCACTCTTCGAACAAGGCCCAGCCGTTCTAGTCTCCTGAGGTGTTCGCAGGCTGTGTTGTTCTCTATTCCTAGCAGCCTTCCTAGCTGTTTTGGCGTCGTTCTCCTTCTGTTCTTGAACACATCGAGGACTTGCTCGAGCCTCAGACTTGCCACCTGTTTCTTTACTTGTTCCTCGGCTTGCTCGGTCGGACTCGGCATCCTCGGCTCATTACTCGGCTCGATACTCGGCTTCGTCGGTTGTAACTCGGTTAGGTATCGTAGAGTCTCGTCGAGTTTGGAGATTATCAGACTGCTCTTATCTCTGCTCTCTGTGGATTGCTCGAAGTACTCCTTGCTCAGCATTGCACCCTCAATCCTTTCGAGCTGCGTTTTCAAATGCATCACTCCGACCTTGATGTCGCCGAGGCTGTCGCCGATCGAGAACGAAGGGCGATGAATCGGCTCGATCTCTCCACGTATCTCTGTCGGTTTCAGCTCTGCTTGGATGCCTAACCTCTGCTTGAGTTTCGATATCAGACTCATGAACTCGCCCTTGGATCCGAGTCCGGCGTTGTCGTTGACTTCACCAAACTGACCCAGCTCTTTCCTAGTCTAATCAGGGCTTTTCCGAAGTCTGCTCGAAGAAAGTAGTAGTTGTAGTTGGGAGACACGAATATCATGCTAGATTCCCGCATCTTGCTGAGGATTCTGTAGAAAGACGGCCTCGAACACCACCCTTGCCTTGAGCAGAAGTAGATCTGTTTCTTCGTTAGCACGCCCTTGTTCTTCGCGAACTCCTCCAAGAGAATGGCAAGAGCCTTGATTTGACTCGGGTTCTTCAGTATGTGCCTCGCAATCTCTGCAGGTTTCATGCTCCGCTTGATGGTTGAGGCGTGGATCTCAATCGTCACATTCAGTATTTGGTTTTGAGACTACTTATAGACAGGTGGCTTTCTCATGACTTGAGACGGGGACCCAGATTTCCGAGCAAAACTGCATAAATGCCCAGTCTGTGTACCTCTTCCGTTTCACTTCATGATACACACCTAGCAAAATCGAAGGAAAATGCCATTTGGGCTAGGCTCTTGATGCAAGACTGAATGACTGTCAGTCCGTTCATTCATTATGAGACGACGTTCAAGATTCCGAGGAACGCCCGCAGGAGTCCGATGACCCGTTGAGTGTGGACTTGAATATGCGCCAGCTGGGGCATTCGCTCTGGATCTCATCATGGTGCTCTATCTTCTCAGCAAGGCGAGGCTTTCCTCTTCTCTGCAAATCGGACGTGGGCATCTTATGGCCCGTTTCGGGTCGCTGAGGCTGTGATTCTCTGGATTCTGTCTGATAGCCCTAGAGAGTCTAAGCCAGCTCAGCCAGAGACGGATCTCTCACTTTTCAGAAATCGTGGATGCAGGAACTAGGCATGAATTCGGAATAGGTTGTGCTCTTATGCCAGGCGATCATTCGCAGACTTGAGTTTCTAGCTCGACAGCGCTCTACGCGAGCTGAGATCTTGCCATATGCCCTCGAGAGGGTCCAGTTCCACATCATATATTGTGTCCAAGACTTTGCTTGCATTGTCAGTGAGTTGTACGAATCCGCACTTGCCACCCTTTGCGCATAGGCAGATCGCAAACGGAGGTTCGCCGAATGGACAACGATCAATTCTTCGATTCTTCAGGATGAATCCGTGTAGCAAAGTCGATGCGGCAAAGGCGGTCAGAACCAAGTGCTTCTGCTCCTCAGAAAGATCGTCTCTTAGCTGAAGTTCTGTCCTTCGCTGAGATACGAAAAAGCAAGCAGCACTATTGCTCAGCGTGTAGTCAGGATTCATAATTCTCTCATCGAAAGGCACCTTCACTCTTTGAAGGCGCTTCTGCAGATATACTGCCCAAGTAGTCCAGTAGGGAAGGATATCCAGGTCAAAAAACTCATGACGGACACCAGCCACTGCCGCAACACGCGCAACGAGTCTCTGAATCGGAGCAAGCAGCTCGTCTCGCTGCTCTGCAGTCGTGATCTTGCCAATCTTGGAAACGGATTCCTTGATGTAAGGCAGTTCTGAGAGGATCTGACCTTCAATCAACACTTCCAGGGAGTCATTCAAGGACAGAAGGCGCTGGCTTGGCGAGTAGGAATCTGGAATACCTCCGAGCAACTGCTCGCTATCAGCCTCGCCCGAATAGTTGAATGCGACGTCGAGAAAGTAGTTCACAAAAAAGCTACTGCCTGTCTTTTCGGCTATTGACCTCAGCGTCTTGTAGCACGCGGACGTTTCAACGGGCGAAATATCGAAGGCCGCCCTTAGCTTGCTGGTGATCAGCTTATGCGCTTCGTGTTCGCGCAGTACGTCTTCAGGGAGCTTTTGGGGGAGCGCTGGGTTTTCGATGTCAAACAATGTCTGGGCTTCGATTATAGGGACGACATCGAGCAGCATACGTTTTGCCGCTATTGCGTTCGTTAGTAGCGTGCGCTTGCAGTCAATCGGCGTCATCTGCTTCATGAGTAAATCCGACGCTAAAATGAAAGCACAGTTTTGCAGGTTCCAGCTTACAATCTGCCGCAAAGGTTTTGAAAGAAGATAGTGTCTGTCCCGACCCTCATGATTCAAGACATAACCTTTGAGTGCTTCGCAGGAGACCCCGATTTTCGCGGCAACGGAAGCAATCTCATCTAGATATAGTGCAGTGAAGTCTGTTCTTGGTTCCCAGTGGCCTAGGTTTGTTCCTCTGTACAATTGCAAGGCATCTTCAAAAAGGGAAGGCACTGCGCCGCTCACCTCACATTCTAGCCCTCCTAGTCTCTCATCTTCCTTCCCCGAGTCCTGCTGAGTATGCGCTTTGCCTCTCGGAGAGTTTCTACTTCCTTTGTACTTAGTAGACGAAGGGCAGTAGCGTCAGTGAAAAGTGCGTCTATTCCTTTGCTTGGGTCCGTAACCTCATCAAATCGACTCTGTGGTTGGGCCAGCAAGTCCAGCGTCCTTGGCGAGACGGCTGGGAGCCGCCGACGGCTCTCTTTCATGAAAGGCAGAGAAACGTCCAGTTCCTCACCCTTCCTGAACCACTCTCTGTAGTTGTCTCTCAGCCTATATCTCCTGATTCTGTCTTCAGGGGCTATTGTTACGTCGAGATAGCCTTTCTTTGTGAGGTCTTCGATTACTTGATAGACCGTCTGCTTTGAAAGGCCGAGCTGTTCCACTAGTTCTCTTGCGCTAATCTCTCGTCTGCGCTCGTAGAGATATGCTAGAACCTGTGATCTTCTTTCTTCTGGTCTTGGCATAGTCCGTCATTATGCGACTAAGTACGACGTCAAAAGACTTAAATTAGTCGGTCGGGTTACAAAGGACTGAGTCGGCTTTGAACGGACAGGCTGCCAAGTCCACTTGAGGCGTGAAGACCTTGGCAACCCACGGGGTGCCCGAGAAAAGATGCCAGGCAGGGTTTGGGGGCAGGTGGATCAAGAGTTGACTGAATCCCCGAAATCAGATATCACCATCACTACGGTAAGAATCCTCAGCCTTATCCATGCGTGGGAGTCTCAGCGAAGGAGAGCTCCGATTTTCTCGGACATACACAAGCACCAAGAAGGTAACCTCAACCCACTGCAGCTCAAGAAACACCTTGATTCTCTGATCTCGATGGGCTGTCTGTCCAGCCAGCGCGCTGAGAGTAGGCGGGTGTATTACCGTGTGACTGAACTCGGCAATAACCTCGTGGGATCGATGCCAGAACAGTTGTCGCATTTGCAGGCCTACAAGACAAGGGTCTCGGACTTTTGAGGATACGTATCCTTGCGTGAGTATGTCTCTCTCAAAAGCGGTTTTCTAGGAATCTGAGAAGAGTAGAGCACCAGAGGACTGAGACTTGATTGAGGGACTTCTCTTTCTCGGTCTTGTGGCGGCCATATTGCGGTGGATGGTGAAGGAGTCAGGCAAGGACTACGATCGAGAAAATACTAGGTATAGAACCCGAGACAGCACGGCGTTTCCAAGTTACACTTCAAACCTGTCAACGAACTACGATATCGATGAAATTCTGCGATCAGTAAGAAATCAGCGAGTGGAAATTCCGAGAGTAGAAATACCGAGATTCGACTCCGCATTCAACTCAATGTCGTCATCACACAGACGACGAAGCCCAACTCTCATACGTTTTGATAAGATGTCAGGAGAATGGGATGAGTTTGATTGACAAGAACGCTATTCTCTCGCTAGTCTCCACGTTGGACGTTGTTTCTGCGGCTTACGCGAAATGCACGATCATGGTGATGAACCATTGGAATGGCACATCGTCGCCGGAAGGTTGTGGACGCTGAGGTTTGACCGATGCAGCGGATCGATGAGGGAATTTGCAGAGGACTGGTAGGCGACCGATCAGATGAGCTTGGAATGGAATAGCGGTAATCGAAGAGGAAGGCTTTCCATTCACAGCGACGACATAGTAAGCAGATGGGACAAACTCACCTCATCAATGGACGCCAGAACCAGAAACACGATGATCGTTCATGAAGATTACCAAACGGGGTTGAGGCGAGAGACAGTTGCAGAAGAATGCGTTGTCTGGGAAGATGAACGCTACGTGTACATGCAGCTACGAGGGAGAATTTTAAGCAGAACCGAAGCCATCAATGGAACTGTGACTCCGAGACGACGTCTAAACTCGAACCCGATTTCTGTATTCGACGAGTAGCTGAGGATGGACGATGGCAGATATTGTTTCTGCAAGAGTTGTGAAGGGAGAAGGCCCATGCACGAAATCCAATTCGATCTGCGTTTCTAAGCCTGTCGCAGACGCCATCGGTATCATGGTCGGAGATCCACTACAGGTAACGGGCGGGCGAAGTACAGTAGCCTTTGTAGAGTCCATTGAGAAGATTCCTGATGTAGTCATATTCCTAGGTCGAATTGTGAGGCATAACGCTGAAGCCCACTGGGACGAGACAGTTCAACTAAGAAAACTGGAGAAACGAGAGCTCGCCGAGAGAATCGTCATCGGTCCAGCGGAACCAGACCAAGTCCTCCAAGTAGATGCTGACGCTCTCAAAGGTATGATAATCGGTCACTATGTCACGGCCGGTGACCTCATCGAGATTGGAAGACGAACCTTCAGACAAGTCTTCACTGAACCGCAAGAAAACCAGGGTGCACGAATTCTCATCGTGGAAACCAAACCGGGTGGCATCGTTCAGATCGCGGAAGAAAGCGAACTTGTGGTGAACAGAGAACATGGGACCGACATCCGAAGAATTACCTCAGTAACCTATGATGACTTGGGTGGAATGGAAGAAGTAATCGAGAAAGTCCGTGAACTGGTGGAGATACCATTACGAAACCCAAGCCTCTTCCAAAAGCTAGGGATAGATCCTCCAAAGGGCATTCTCCTCAAGGGCCCGCCTGGCGTTGGCAAGACGCTCTTGGGAAAAGCTGTGGCGAACGAGAGTAAGGCCTACTTTGTCGGAACAGGCGCTTCCCAGCTTGCCGGAGGACAGGGCGAAACCGAAAGAAGACTTCGAGAACTCTTCGCAGAGGCGGATCAGCACCAGCCCAGCGTCATCTTCATCGACGAATTGGACACGATAGTTCCTAAACGCGAGGAATCGCTCTCACCAGACGATAGGAGAATCGTCGGCGTCCTCTTGGAGATAACGGACGGAATCAAGGCCCGCGGCCAAGTTATCGTAATAGGTGCCACCAACAGACCAGACGCGATTGACCAAGCCCTTAGACGGCCCGGAAGGTTCGATCGAGAGATCGAGATACCGATTCCAGACAACGATGCAAGACTCGACATACTGCGAATCCGCACACGCCTCATGCCACTCGAATCAGACGTCGATCTTGGAATTCTTGCTGAGAATACTCATGGCTATACGGGAGCCGACCTCAAGCAACTCTGTAGCGAGGCGGCCCTCAGCGCAGTTCGAAGACACAAAGCAAGCTTCAGACCGGATGGAACGCTGCCCACCGAAGCACTCAACACGATCAAAATAACGATGGCAGACTTCGTCGAAGCAACGAAAAGAATCACTCCGTCATGCGGTAGAGAAATCATAGTCGAGGTTCCTAGAGTCAGATGGGAAGAGGTAGGCGGATACGAAGAGCTCAAGCAGAAACTTCAGGAACTCGTCCTGATTCCATGGAAGAATAGAAAGGAAGCCAGGAAATATGGAGTGAAAGTTCCTAGAGGAATTCTACTCTACGGGGGACCTGGAACAGGAAAGACGTACATTGCCAGAGCCATAGCTACCGCGGCAAAGGTTAAGGTCATAAGGGCCAGTGGGGCGAGCCTCAAATCAAAATGGTTCGGCGAATACGAACGGAACATCGCCCGCATCTTTGAGGTGGCACGCAAAGCCGCTCCCGTCATCGTCATCCTTGATGAGACAGATGCGGTAGCCTCGATACGTGGCGGGGGGCTTGGCGAAGGAAGCAAGGCCCTGGACAGCGGACTCAACGAACTATTACAGCAACTAGACGGCCTTGAGGAGATACATGACGTATTCGTGATCTGTACGACAAATAGGTCGGACATGCTTGACCCAGCATTCCTACGATCCGGCAGAATAGAGTACCAGTTCTTGGTTCCGAAACCAGACTACGAGGCGAGGAAGGAGATCTTCAGAATTCACCTCTCAGGCTCGAAGATGCCTGTAGCCGAAGGTCTATCAGTTGAGCGGATAGCGAAATTGGCGGACGGCATGGTGGGCGCCGACATGGGACGTATCGTACGAGGAGCCGTCCTCAAGGCATTCTGCGAACATGTGCAGAACGGAAACGGCGAACCGCTCCTAGAGATGAGACATCTCCTCGCCGCAATAGACGAGGTGAGAGGTGGCTTGAGTTTCAACCGGGGGGAGAGCATTGCGGCTATGCCTGTTCAGGCAGAATCTTGACATAGAGACAGCCGAGATAGCCAAAGTCGGCGACAACATATCGCGGACCTTCAGCATAGACTTCACTGCTTTTGACCAACCCATCTCAAGACCTGTAGAGCACGTCTTCGTTGACGATCTTCTTAGAGTATCAGACAATTTCCTCGACCGCGGCGAACCCGTTGTCGGCCTCGTATTCACACGCTCAGGATTGGATGATGAAACAATACTGGGTCAGGGGTCAGAACGCCACCGCGGCGCTTGGGTCAGATGGGTTGACAACATTCGAGAGACAAGCCTAATCGCGATTCACGAACTAGGTCACGTGTGTGAGGCAGACCACTGCACATCTGAGAACTGCCTCATGTTTCCCGTCTTTCGCAGCTTTGATGGTCGGGAATTCAGCCTCAAAGGACTATTCTGCGATAGGACTCTGGTTGCAATACGCAGCAGCTGGGTTCACACGCGTCTCACAAACGCCGCTGAAGATCGAGCGAAGAACCACAGGGTGCTCCCGAGGATAGTTGATGACATCCACCCCACACATCGGCCGCCACAAATATCAACCCAGACAGCGATGGCCCCTTCTCCAACTCCGCAGATACCTATCATCTCATCCCCGCGGAGTTCACCTGTCCGACCGCTTTTTCCAGATTGGAGTATGACAGATTCCGACCCTGATGAATTCATTCGCCAAGTGAAGGATCATTTCGGCCTAAGGAGATGAAGCCATGTCGAAAGGCATCTACGAAGTGACCTTTGATACCGCAGGGGTACTCAGGCAGATCCAGCTAATCAGGCAACAGCTGCAACGGAACATTGAGCAGACGGGTAGGCCCGTCGAACCTGGTCAAGTGCAAAGGCTCGGAGAACTCAACTGGAAACCAATCGCCAATGATCACAAGATCGAAATCCCTGCAAGAATGTTTGAGGTAAGAATACCACCAGAATTCACAGAAGATGTGGGCGTGAAAGATGAGGTGGCGCTCATATCCCTAGAGGACCAAGGAATTAGGGTGATGCTCACCGATGCGAGTCTGCCAGTCGAAAGATGCGACAAAGTAGCGTCAAGAATTGCGAAGAAAATCTACGAAGATGCCACCGGCAGGAAACTGAGACCAGAACAAGTAGTCGTAAAGGGAACGGCAGCCTTTACGAGCGCAATATGCGAGCGTTGCAAAGAGACACTCGATACGTTTCCCTACGCATGCACTGTTTGTGGCAGATGTTTCTGCTACGACCACAAGCAACCAGAGATTCACGGATGCCAACATGCTAGTCAAACGCGAATCGACGAAGACACGACACGGCCTCGAGAGAAACCGACTGCTAAACGAAGAGGAAGATACACTCCCACGAAACATGCTGACAGAACCAGGCCAGCAGTTACCGTAACCAAGGTGCCGTGTGGTTAGAATGAGTTCCATTTTGGAGACGGAAGGACATGTCGACTGAGAATGAAAAGCCCACTTTGATTGAAGAGCGTCTGGAGAGAGCTCCTAGAGACCTCTACGGTGGGAGAATGCTTGAGAAAAAAGGCAAAGGGTTTACCCGGAGGATCTTCGTCCTCACGTGTGATTCATGCGGATTACGAATAGGCAACGAGGACCGACTAAGAGCCTGCACAACAGACGAATGCAAGGCCAAGATTTGCGAGAGCTGTTCCATCAGCTATGAGGCGCAGACATACTGCCGTCACTGTTTGAAATCGAAACTCGGAATCGACGAATCTGACTTCGATGTCCTGAACGTCATAATCGCAGCGAAAAGAATTGGTATCCCAGCAATAGCAAACCAACTCGAGGTATCATTACAATCGGTCAGGAAGTCTTTGCCGAGGCTCCTGAAAGCGAATCTGATCCGGCCGCGAGCTGTTTCTGTATTCACGCAATTCGAGCCTACGCCCATAGCCATCTACAATCAACTAGCGATTGCAAAATTGTTCGACATCACAACACAAACCGAACGTGATGAGGATTGACAACAGGCAGCTCGATATCATTAGCCATCACCGCTGCCATTGCGATTGGATTTCTCGCATTTGCTTTCGGCGTAGGGCTCTGGGCCTGGCAACAGCTTGACCAGTTCGGAGCAGGGTCTATTCTCCGCCTTGTAGTTGCAGGATTCCTCGTTCTGATGTTTGCAATACTCGCCTCAAGGCTCTTTTCGAGAGTTGAGTGAGAAGAATTGACGCTCGCCGACCTCTCAAGGATAGATCTCCGGGACAGAGCGAAGAAAGTTGCAAAACAAACAGATCGCGAACTAATTCAGGCCTCGTTGTTGTCATCAGCTCTGAATGCTGGAGACTCGCTGGAGGACGATGTCAGCTGCTATATGGTTGCAGAGAATCTTGAGAAGCTAGGCGGAGACGAACCCCTTTTCACCAATCCATCAACAGAATCGGCCGCAGGTGAGTACCCGATTGGAACGATCCCTGGAACCAGGCCTCTGGTGACTTTCGGGCTGAGAGAGGAAGAGCGGATCAGACACGCAATCATTCCTGGAAGCAGCGGATCCGGCAAAACAAACACGGTTTTCGTGATTCTAAGACAGGACCTGCAGAAAGGAAAACCGTTCATGATCTTTGATTGGAAGAGAAACTACAGAGATTGCGTAAACCTTCCCGAAGCAGCTGGAAAGGAGGTTCTCGTATTCACAGTCGGCCGCGACCTCTGCCCCTTCCATTTCAACCCAATGATCCCTCCACCCGGTACGTCACCCTCAGTCTGGCTAGGGAAGCTGATAGAGATCATGGCCCACGCATTCTTTCTCGGCGAAGGCGTGATCTACATACTTTCAAAAGCCTTGGATCAAGTCTATTCGCAGCTTGGCATCTATCAAGGCAGCGATTGCTGGCCAACTTTCAGAGACGTCCTTCGCTTTCTGGAAAACTACGACAGCAAGGGTAGGGAGACGCAATGGTTAGCCTCTGCCCTCCGCTCTGTATCTATGCTTTGCTTCGGCGAACTGGACAGAATCTTGAATCTCGCGCACTATCCAATCGACAAACTACTGGAAGGAAACGTGATCCTCGAGTTGGATGCGCTCACGGACACAGCCAAGGTCTTCCTCACGGAATCTCTGCTACTCTGGATTCATCACTACCGTATTGCCCAGGGAAAGAGAGAGGAGTTCAAGCATTGTTGCGTGATCGAGGAAGCTCACCATATTCTCTCTCGAAAATTGCAGATGATCTCAGGAACCGAGACCATAACGGACATGATACTTAGAGAGATCAGAGAGTTTGGCGAATCTCTAATCATAGTTGACCAAGATCCGTCTCTCCTCTCCGTACCGGCCATAGGCAACACGTATGCGACCATCTGCATGAATCTGAAAGAGCGGAACGACGTCAACCTAATGGCTTCATGCCTGAGCCTCGATTACAGTGAAAAAGATATCCTCACTCGACTCGAAGTCGGGCAGGCTGTTGTTAAACTTCAGGGAAGACATACCGCCCCATTTCTCGTTAGCATTCCCAAAGTTGAGATCAAGAAGGGCGTAGTTACAGACGCACAAGTCACAGAGAGAATGGCTTGGTTTTACAGGGAATTGCAGGAAAACACGCTCAAAACAGCCCCAGTGAGAGAATTTGCAGGAACCTCAACTAGGAGTAGGAAGCGAGTCGAAGGGGAAGAAGAAATTCAAAATGAGACAAATGCGAGAAGGAAAGCGGGAGACGGAGAAAAGCAGGAAAGTGAACAAGAAGATACGAAGATAACCGGAGATACGGCAGTAGATACCGAGGGGCTAAGCAAGGAAGCAACAGAGTTGCTTGCAGATATCTGCAAGAACCCATTGAGCAGAGTGGGAGAACGCTACAGGCGACTGGGGATGGATGAAGCGAGAGGAAACAGGGCCAGACAACTGCTTGAAAGCAGAGGATTGATTGAAGCAATTAGTCTGCCGAAGCTGGAAGGCCGCGGCTACTGGGGCAAGGCTCTGAAGCTGACGAATAATGGTCGGGCAGCATTGATATCAATGGGATTTAGGCTGCCCGACGAAATATCAAAACGAAAAGGAAGCCTCCTCCATCAGCACTACCTCAGACTGATCACAGAGAGACTCATACAGGCCGGCCACCAGGTCAGCTTGGAGCATCCGCTTGGCTACGGTGAGGCCGCCGATCTGCTTGTTGATGGGCAAGTCGCCATCGAGCTTGAGCGTTCAGAGCGAAACACGCTGCAGAATGTGCGGAAGAGCTTGAAAAGGGGCTTCAAGGTTCTACTGGTGGCAGAAACATCAGCCCTCGAGAGACGAATCGCAGGCCTACTTGAGAAGGAGAACCTCCGGGGATCAGTGAAGGTGGTGCAGCTCAAGGATTTCAGAGAAGACTGCGGCCTCGACCTTATTCGCTCCCTACTGCCCTCTCTCTCGCAAGCTTTGTCGCAGTCTGTCCCAGCCCAGCTTCGCTTTCATGAAAGAATAGGAGAATGAATCGATTTGACGGAACCAGTCCTTGCGGGCACATGTCAGATCTGTGGAGATGAAGTGTACCAGTACACGACGATCAGTTGTGAGGTTGCGTTCTCCTGCGGTAGATGCGGAAAGTGGACTTGCACAGGTTGCGGTGGACTAAGCCCAGGCTACGGATACGGAAGTGAAGATGAATCCCGATATGGGAAAGTCTGCAAGGAATGCTACTACGAGCTTCAGTCAGAATATGCAGCGAGATGGGAGAACGAGTTCGGTCCATCTGATCCTGAGCTTGGTAAGGACAACCCCTACGATCTCCGTCAGGAAGCCGAGGAGTGGTGGAAGAACATCCGTCAGCAAAGGGAGGAGCCGTGAGTCGGAGAGGAAGACAGAACGTGAGTGAAGCAGAGAATACTCGTGTGTGCGTTAGAAAATCCAGAACAATAGCAATAGGCGAACGTGGTAATTTTGAGAAGACCGAATATGGGATTGAGCAGGACCTACCGAACCAGTTGGGTCCAGATGCTGGTCTTCGCAGTCTAGAGGCGATCATAGATAGACTGCTCAGTGAGAAAGTTACAAACTCGAGCCAAGACGAATACGGAAGACTCCCTTGGAAAAAGAGCTTGAAGAAGCCGCAACTTGGCACGATTCCAGTGACTCCAGACATGTCCCGACTTGCCAAGGATCTGTACGAGAAACTGAGGAGTTCAGAAAAGCATGCTCTGAGAATTGGTGACACGACCTACAAGCTGAGCCTGTACGAAGAGACAGGAACTGAGTTTCTGCAACGATGGTGCAAAGAGTAGCGGAGTTGGTCAAGCAGATGTTAAGGCAGTGGAGTTAGTTGGGCGATCACTACAGTACGAGAATCGATTTCGATCTTATGGGCGAACTCGCAAGACGACTAGATGAGATAATCCAGCGTGGAATAGTCGGGTCGAAGCCTGAAGCGATAAGACAAGCACTCACCGAATACTTCAACAAGCTAGACGAACAGCAGCTCAGACGCGCGAGACTCAGGCTCCTCGAAAAGGAGACGACCTAGGGATGACCTCGGTGAGACGAATCCAGCGAAGACGAAGCAGGGGCTGGCATATGCCGCCCAACACCGTCTACGTGGGACGGCCGTCGAAATGGGGTAACCCTTTCAAAATCGGAGTCCATGGAACCCGTGAAGAGATTCTCCGAAGTTACAGAGTCTGGATAGATCAGAAGCTAAGTGAAGATCCTGACTTCTTGAGGCCATTGCGGGACAGAAACCTAGCTTGTTTTTGCAGGTTGACTGAGCCGTGCCATGCAGACATATTACTGAAGCTCGCCAATCATCAGAGCAGGCTCAGCCATCGCTCTGCCTCTAGGAGATCGTAGACTTGGGCGACAAGACCAGCATCGAATGGACCAACGCGACTTGGAACTGGGCCACTGGCTGTACGAAGATCTCGCCAGGATGCGATAACTGCTACATGTACCGCCTCTACCCACGCTTGAAGGCGATGGGAAATGCTCGATACAAGGCGCTTCCGAGTTTAGTTACGGTACATGAGGATCTATATGATGTACCTCTGAGATGGAGGGAGCCTCGGATGATTTTCACTTGTTCCATGAGTGACTTCTTCCATGAGAAGATCTCAGACGAACAGAGAGACCTAGCCATATCCACAATCAGGAGAGCTCCGCAGCACACGTATCAGATTCTGACCAAACGATCATACATCATGAAACAGTACGGTGATCGTATCGGTGGATTTCCACGTAACATCTGGCTAGGGGTTAGCGTCGAAGATGCAAGATTCAATTTTAGAACAGAGCACCTGCGGCAAGCGGACGCCGCAACCAAGTTCCTGAGCATTGAACCACTTATCGGAGCCATTGGCAGGCTCGATCTTGAAGGAATTGACTGGGTGATCGTTGGCGGAGAGTCTGGACCTAACTACAGACCCCTCAACCTCGACTGGGCCCGAGAAATCCGTGATCAATGCCTGAGCCAAGGAGTTGCCTTCTTCTTCAAACAAGTAGGCGGAGCGAGGCCCAAGTCAGGAGGAAGACTCTTGGACGGACAAGAGTGGAACCAATACCCAGACGTCGAGAACAAGGGCGCAATTGCGATCTGTGAGCTTGAGCATGAGAGGATGAGAAGGTCTTTGCGCAATTGAAGTCGTTCGCAGTGCTGGTGAACCCCGTCTGCCTCCATCGGGCACGTGATGGAATTGAAGTTCGAGCATCACTCTAAGATCAAACTGCACATGCTCTCATATTGGCTAACGATTTGCAGCAAAGTACATCTCAAGGCGCCGGAAAGATTCACCTACTTCGAAACTCATGCAGGTGATGGAGTCGCTGAGTTTCCTGACGGTTCGAAGCATTTTGGTTCTGCATTGATAGCTGCTAGTAGCCCGGCGCGGTTCAAGTGCGTACTCGCCGAGAAAGAACATGTTGGGGAGCTTCAGAGTAATGTCAGATCAAACATCAAGCCATACGAACACGTGAAAGTCATTCCGGGTGATTCTAACGTCAAGACCTCAGATATCCTGCAGGAGATACCGCCTCATTTTCACAGCCTCGGGTTTATTGACCCAACTCACCCCGGACAACTGCACTGGGAGACAATCCGGGCAATCGGCGAACACAAATACCGATACTATACCAGTGGCGAAGTAAGAGTACCTGAGCTTCTGGTCAACTTCCCAATCGGAAGAATCAAAAGAAATGCTGGTTGGCTCGAGAACCCGACTGCGCCTAGGGGACAGACTGCACTCGCGCAAAATGACCGTTTCTTCGGAACCCAAGAATGGAGAAAGCTTTGGCCTAATGACGACCTCGCCAAGTTCTACATGAAACGAATCACCGCATTTGGTTATCGAGACGTTCTCTACACCATAGTAGAGGAAATCGAACACAAAGTGCCCGTCTACTACCTGATGCTCTTTGTTTGGCAGACCAAAGCCCAAGAAGTCCTGCCAGGCATCGCGAAAAACCTAGACAGATGGAGAAAAGAAGAGTACATTCGCGACTACTACAAGGTCCACGACCTAGCCAAGTGGATCTAGGCTTGAGTTACACCTTGTTCGCAGAAGCTTTCGCATTCGGCTAGTGTACTCCTACTCCCATTACCCCATTCGATCAGAATTGCGTCTTCCTGTTAAGCACTACGACTGCAAGCGCATGGAGGATAATGCTCCATGCCAAGAGGATGCCCAAGTCCAAGAGGAACATGATGCTTGGAGCCATCATTGCTTCTCTTAGCGCATCGGTCACGTAGGTGAGCGGGGTAAGGTAAGAGATGAATCGCAGTTGAAAGGGGAGAGCTTGAATTGGGATGAAGACTCCACCAATGAATATCATCGGCAGCCGAAGAGCAGTCAACGACATATTCGCAGTGGGCACATCCTTCACAGCTGCCGCCAACAAAATTCCAATTGCTGAGAAGGCGAAGGCTCCTGCGACAACTGCAACTACAAAAGCGAATGGATTTCCTATCCGTCCACCACTCACCAAAGCAGCCCCCCCTGCCGTACAAATGAGAGCAGTGTACCGAAGGCAGAGCCAGCCAATGATTTCCCTAGAATCAGGGTTGTGGTCGAGACAGGGGCGATCTGAAGGATCTCGTAGGTCTGCGTCTGCTTCTCAATCGCAATAGATATCGCCTCGACAGAAGATGCCCCGAAGAGGGAGACCATGCCGACTAGTCCAGGGATCAGTAGATCTGCTGGGATTTCACGTCCAAGTGAGAAAGAGAGGTACACGAAGGCGGGTATCAGAATGCCAAAACCAAGAATCTGTGGCTTGAAGTAGTAGATCTTCGCGTCCTTCTTCGCAATGCAAAAGGCCTTGCCCAATGCATTATGGACGGAGTTGCCTGACCGGTTTGAGTATGCGTCAGCCAAGTTGCCCACCGTTTTTGACGACTCGGAGGGATTCCATCCTCTCGACCTGAACCGCATCTAGCCCCGTATGCTTCACGAAAACGTCTTCCAGACTGGGCTCCTTAGTGTTCAAGCGGACTATCTTGAGATCATTGGATCTTGCAAATTGAGCTACCTCCTCGATAGTAACACTGGGATCTGATGTGCGAATTTCGTACTTGTCACCCCGTTTAGTAACTTCCTTCACACATGGTCTGGATTCGAGAAAGATCTGCAGTCCCGAGGCATCTTTGTCCACGGCGACCTCAACGGCATGCTCGGCCTGAAGTGAGGATTTCAGCTTCTCAGGAGAGCCTTCGACGACGATCTTGCCTTGTCTTATTATGGCGACTCGATCGCAGAGCTGGTCGGCCTCATCGATGTAGTGAGTCGTGAGAAAGATTGTCACGGCTTCCCTGTTCAGTTGTCTAATAATCGACCGGATGAGCCTGGAGCTTTGGACATCCAACCCGCTAGTAGGTTCGTCGAGAAAGAGAACTTCCGGACGGTGAAGCAGCGCGGCAGCTATGCGTACTCTACGTTTCATGCCTTTTGAGTATCCGAGCAAGTGGTCGTTTCTCCTGTCGTAGAGTTGGAAGGTTTCAAGAAGTTCCTTGGCTCGGTCGGTTCTGGTTGGCTTGTTGACGCCGTAGAGTTCAGCGATGAACATCAGGTTGTCCCATGCGGACATCTCATTGTAGAGGTTGCTGACTTCAGATACGACGCCGATTCTCTGCTTTACCGCGAGAGCTTCCCTGGTACAATAATGCCCTGCGACCCTTGCTGTTCCGGATGATGGTTTCGTCAAACCTGTGAGCATGCGGATTGTGGTGGTCTTGCCGGCACCGTTCGGCCCAAGTAGTCCGAAGAACTCGCCCTTCGCCACCGTGAAGGTGAGGCCGTCGACAGCTTTGACACTACCATAGTGCTTGGCTAGGTTGGCGACCTCGATCGCGTCCATTCTCTTCCATCTTCACTCGATTCGTTTCAGTTCCTTGATCTGTTCCTCAACAGCTGCAAGTTCCTTTTTCAGCTCGTCCTCGTATTCTTCCAAGTCCTTGGCCCGTTCTTCCTTCGTGAAGAACCGTCTACCTCGATACCCGTGATGGTCATGTCGTACTCCACAGCCGCAGCCGCAACCACAGCCACACATGCTCCCGTTCCACCTCCAGCGCTCACTATCAGAAACGAAGCACTTAAACTACAGAGTTAGTAGTAACGTAGAAACTATGTCCGAGCGAACTAACAAGCCCAACTGTCTCTGCCTCTGTCCACTCGAAGGCGTGATAGACACCATAGGAAAGAAATGGACCCTGCTCGTTGTCAACGCGATTGGAAACCATGGAACCCTCAGATTCAGCCGGATGATGGAGGAGCTGCACGGAATCAGCCCTACGACCTTGACCGATACACTCCAAGAACTCCAACGCGAACGACTGATCATGAGAGAATCATTCGCTGAGATACCCCCTAGAGTCGAGTATTCTCTAACCAAAGATGGCGCCCAGCTTAGGAAGGCAATCCTCCCCCTGCTGCAATGGGCTTCCACGAGAAGCGGCCCCACCAAGAAGTGCGCACCCCCTTGCAGGCAAATCGCCGCTCATCGGATCAGAAATTGAAACGTGCACAGATTCTTCACTCGTGAGATGAGACCAGAATGCCAAAAGCGGTAAAGAAAATCCACGCACGCGAAATCTTGGACTCTCGCGGCAATCCTACAGTCGAAGTCGAGGTCGAGTTAGAAAGCGGTGCGTCCGGTCGATCAGCTGTTCCTTCAGGTGCATCAACCGGTATCCACGAGGCGCTGGAACTACGTGATCGTGACAAAGGTCGGTATGAGGGAAAAGGCGTGCTCAGCGCCGTCGAACACGTAAACCTGGAGATTGCCAAAGCCATCGTGGGCATGGATGCACTGGATCAATCTAGAGTGGACCAAGCGATGCTTCGCCTGGACGGCACACCCAACAAGAGCAGGTTAGGCGCGAATGCCATTCTGGGAGTCAGCCTAGCAGTTGCAAGAGCAGCGGCTAACTCACGCGGCCTGCCTCTATACCGCCACTTGGCTGGCGAATCAGCTAGGATCCTGCCGGTTCCGATGTTCAATATCATGAATGGCGGGGTACATGCCAACTGGCAGGGCACTGACTTTCAAGAGTTCATGATCGCTCCGGTTGGTGCGCCAAGCTTCCGGGAAGCATTGAGGTGGGGCAGCGAGACATATCACGGCTTGAAGACCGTGCTTAAAAAGAAAGGATACGCCACAGGCGTCGGTGACGAAGGCGGATTTGCCCCCGCACTCAAGAGCAATGCCGAAGCCGTCGAGTTGATCTTAACGGCTATCGGAAAGGCCGGCTACGCACCTGGGGAACAGATAGCCATCGCCCTTGACCCAGCTTCCACCGGATTCTATGAGAACGGACTGTACAACCTACGGACGGAAAGCCGTAAGGTCACATCATCACAGATGGTGCAAATCTACGCCGATTGGGTTGAGAAGTATCCCATCATTGTCCTCGAAGACGGCCTAGCGGAAGATGACTGGGACGGCTGGAAGATGCTCAACAAGAGCCTCGGAGACAAGATAGAACTTGTGGGCGATGACCTGTTTGTCACTAATGTGCAACGCATCGCACGCGGCATCGCCGAGAACGTTGCCAATGCTGTGCTCATCAAGCCAAACCAGATCGGCACACTGACTGAGACAATTGCCGCGATTGAGATGGCACGCAAGGCAGGCTGGGGCGCAATGATCTCACACCGAAGCGGCGAAACGGTAGACAGCTTCATCGCCGACTTCACTGTGGCCATGGGCACCGGTCATCTGAAGACTGGTGCACCATGCCGGGGCGAACGCGTCGAAAAATACAACCAGCTAATCCGCATCGAGGAGGAATTAGGCAATTCGGCCCTCTACGCGGGTCGCAAAGCCTTTGTCCGCTAGGACGACGCAATCAGAGGAGTGCATCCGAGTAGGCAAAGTTTAAGAATTCACGTCCTGCGTCGTTTGAGCGAGCCGGCCAAAGTGGCCAAGGTGATGAGGCTCACCTTAACCGCCTGACAGCATGTCAGGCTGATAGCTTCTACCCATCGCTGCATGAGGTGAGACTCAATGGAAGCCTACGCTTCCACCGCAACTCCGATAGGTTTAGGAAAACGAATCAGAATCCAGGAAGCTCTTCAATACATTCAGATGCGCCTGAATGAAGACGGCGGGTATTCCTTTGCGCGAGGTGCAGAATCCTCAGCCGCCGACACATACTACGGCATTCAAGTTCTCAAGATGCTTGGAGCCGAACCAGTACACGCAGCCAAGACGATCAACTTCATGCAGGGCCTGCAACGGGAAGACGGCAGCTTCGACTCAGTCAACGTGGCATACTACGTTGTCAAGACCCTAGATGAGCTGGGAGCGAGACCTCGAAGACCGTTCAAGGGCTTCGTTCTCTCTCTTCAGACTACACGTGGAGGGTTTGGGGTTCTTGAGGCGGACTTGGAATCACCCTCTGAACTTGAAGCGACGTACCTATCCCTTGAGCTTCTAAGAACGGTCGAACACTCTCTGTCTTTCGCAAAGACGAAGGAAATCATTCTGACTCGCCAAAATCTCGATGGCAGTTTCGGTAGATCTGGCTACTCGAGGTTGGGTGCAACGTATCATGCACTGGGAAGTCTCAGCTTGCTTGGGTTTGACGTGAGGACGCTACGGGGCACAGAGGAATGGGTGAGATCATGTGAGATTCCCAGTGGAGGATTCAAAGCGGATCCGGAGAGCTTCGACCCATACTTCATCATCGACGACATCTACTTCGGAGTCAAGTGTCTTGACGTCTTGGGGAAGGACTATCGATTCCCATCTCAGACGCTGGATCTTATAGCTGAGTTTCAGAACGAGAATGGCGGTTTTCGCAGATCCATCTTTCTCGGGATTTCTACGTTCGAGTCGACCTATCATGCGATCTCGGCGTGCTCAACTATCTTAGCGAGGTCAGAGTAATGGAACCGGGCATTCTTACTATCGACATCGAAGACGCCTTCAGAACCGGGAAGGAGTGTCCCTTATGTCACCTGATTGAAAGAGATGAGAATCGCTTCCTGCAAGCATTCTTCTCCGAATGGATAATGGATCCATGGTGCAGAGACAAAATCATTATCTCCCGGGGTTTCTGTAGATACCACTCACACCAGATACTCAGATTTGCAGAAGCTCACTCCGAAAAGCTCGGCCTAGGTTTGGTCCTTGAAAACCTAGTGAATGAACGGCTGCAAACAATCGAAAACCTGCACAAGAATAGCAGTTCCTTGATCGATCTCTTGAGATGTAACGATCTCAAGGCAATCCTTGAAAGGAGGCTCTTGAGGAAGAATCCTGGATCGCTGCGACGGTTCGCACGAGAAGTTGGCGCGAGGGTTGGCTACGTAGAGGCACAGTGCCCAGCTTGTCTGTATCTGTCGGAATCCAACGGATCCCACATCGAGACTTTCATTCACATGATCGCCCAAAGTGAGACCTTCAACAAGGTTCTCAAAGAGTCAAGGGGCCTATGCCTGCCGCACCTAGTGGAAGCAACACAGGTTGCCTCTCGACGATTAGACGAGCGGAACTTCGCCTCTGTGCTCAAGACTCTCCTGCCTATCGAGGCGAGCTCCTTCACGCGCATCAAGTTTGAGCTGTCAGAATTCATCGTGAAACATGACTATCGCTTTGCGAAGCAGAGCTTTGGTTCAGAATTCGACGTAGTCGAAAGAGGCATCCTCAAGCTGATCGGCACATCCAATCTTGGACCAATCGAGAGTGAGAGTTCATAGGGCCCGAGCATTTTCCGGTCGGATCATTATGGATGAGAACCACAAGAGGGTTTTGACAAGTGACCTGCTCATCGTAGAGGAGCATCTCCATCAGATAACGCGGGAGCTGCAGCAGAGAGGCGAGGAATCTGATGTCGTTCTGCAGTCCAAGGTCAATGATATTGATCCGGAAACAAGGATGAAGCTGCTCGATATCGCCAGATCAATGCTTGACGAAATCAGGCAGATCAAGGAACTCTTCGGCCTGGCGGTTGCCCACAAGTCGCTCAGATGGCACATCATCGCTCTGTTAAGCGAGATCTGGAATACTCTCGACGCTCTCAAGCCTGAACAAGTAGGTCGAGCATTTGGTCAGATGCCTGACGACGTTCAAGACGTTTGGAGGCCTCACATTTCGAGGTTATCGAATATGCTGGATGAACTGTATCGAGGGCTCGGCTAGACTTCGTTGGACTATGGTGTACGAAGATGCGACCAATCCTAGGAGCCCACAAGAAGTCTAGCTGGTTATCTGGGAACGTCTTCTTTCTCGGCTTGGTGAGCCTTCTGAGCGACGCAAGTCATGAAATGGCGACGGCAATTCTACCGTTCTTCCTTACGCTTGACCTGAAGTATTCAGCTGCAGCTCTAGGCTTGATTGAGGGCCTGTCTGACGGTGCATCAAGTTTCGTCAAGCCAATCTCCGGCTATATGAGCGATCGAATGGAAAGAAGAAAGCCTCCAATCAATTTCGGCTACGCCTTGACGAGCTTGCTCATACCAGCGATCGGCTTTGCCACGAACTGGCTCCAGATAGCGGCCTTGAGAGCAGGCGCATGGATTGGACGGGGTACGAGGGAAGCACCAAGAGACGCTCTTCTGGCCGACTCTGTCCGATCCGAATTTCACGGCAGAGCCTTCGGATTCCATAGAGCAATGGACACTACAGGAGCAGTGGTTGGTCCTACGCTCGCGCTAATTCTTGTTACGACTCTTGGGTATCGAGAGATATTCTTCTTATCGGCGTTGCCGGGCGTAGCAGCGCTCGTCATAGTCCTCATATTCGTCAAGGAACTGAAGCGAGAGCGAGTCGGAAAGCGCCCTGCTAGCTTGGGGTTTGTCAAAACCGTGCTTGCTCTGCCCAAACCGTTCGTATCGCTATTGGTGGCTATCGGAGTCTTTGGGTTCGCGAACTTTGCCAACACACTTTTCACACTCAGAGCTGAAGAGGTCCTTGCCCCAAGGTTCGGGACGGCAAGCGCGACACTCTTGGCGGTCGGTCTATACACCTTGCTTAACTTAGCCTACGCGATCGCGTGCTTTCCGATAGGAGCTTTGGGAGACCGATTTGGGAAGAGAGGAATTCTCGTATTCGGTTACTTCTTGTCAGCCGTGATCTGCCTGTGCACGGCTTACCTCACAGCGGAGCTGGCATACCTGATCGTGATATTCGTAGGGGCCGGAATCTTCACCGCAACAACCGAAACGATTGAGGGAGCATTAGCAGCTGACCTGCTGCCCTCACAGATTAGAGGCACAGGTTTCGGCGTGCTCCGGACAGTCAACGGAGCCGGCGACCTAGCCTCAAGCACAATAGTCGGGCTTCTCTGGGTCGCGCACTCACCGACGCTTGCCTTTCAATACTCTGCCCTCTTATCCGCAGTGGGAGCACTTGCTCTATTGCGGGTGAAGGGAATCAGTTGATACCAGGCTACCCCATCCGATGAAGACGTACCATTACCTGCCGGTTCCATCACAATCTTGTCCGAGTCCCTTCCGCTCTCCCCTTGAGGCGGATTGGTTCTAGCGGGGATTTACCTTGCGCAATCGAGACGTTCCTGAAACACAGTAACGTTAGAGATCTGCCTTGTGGGGTCTAATGGTGAATGTCGCGAGCTGTCTAGGATCGCAGCGCGCAGCTTATTCGACCAGTCTCATCTTCCTCAATCGGATCTGCAAGAGTTCTCCTTGGACGATTAATGAGAGAATCGCTACTCCAAACGTCATTGCGACAACTGTCTCCTTGAACGGGCTTTCGAGGAGTGAGAGCGCCAGAGCGACAGAGACGGCTCCACGCAGTCCAGCCATAGCGAGCACCTTAGTCCACGAACTTGGAATTTTTTCTCCCGTGAGATTCGTTAGGCTCACGATTGGATATACGCTGACGATTCGGGAGACGAGTATTGCTAGGAAAGCAGCGATAATGAGTGGGGCGTAAGTGAAGAGAAGCCACAAATCCGCTTTCAAGCCGAGAAGAAGGAAAGCGACCGAAGTGGCCATGAACGTCGCTATCTCCCAGAACGTTGTCAATGTTTCGCGAGTCTTATCCGACATGGCAACTCGCATGGTTCGATTTCCCATGTAAAGGCCAGCGATCGCTACCGCCACCAACCCGGACACCTCCAGTGTTTCAGCTAGAGCATACGAACCAAACATCACCACCATCGTAAAAGTAGTCTCGGCCAGCGGCTCCGTAACTAGCCGGTATAGAAGTTCGGCGATAGCTGACACAAGTAGACCAACGAGAACTCCTCCTCCGAAAGTGTACGCGAATAGTCCTATGTTTTGAACGGGACTTGCTGAGAATGATAATACGACAGAGTACAGGATCACCGCCGTCGCGTCGTTGAAATAGGCCTCGCTCTCAAG
>Ga0116202_10000238_pt1 | contig 29313 bp, 44 predicted proteins | sample LakKivw325mmetaG_FD_94479 | JGI IMG/M metagenome (GOLD analysis project Ga0116202, IMG submission 94479) | Anoxic lake water microbial communities from Lake Kivu, Rwanda to study Microbial Dark Matter (Phase II) - Lake Kivu water 325m metaG | ecosystem: Environmental > Aquatic > Freshwater >... | reverse complement strand
GAGGCAGAATTGATAATGCCAGTGGCGATGGAGAAAGGGTTGAGGTTTGCGATAAGGGAAGGTGGAAGAACAGTTGGTTCTGGAGCAATTACTGAGATTATATCTTGAGGATATAAACTATGGAAAGGAAGAGAATGAGAATTAAACTGAGAAGTTTTGATCACAGGGTTCTTGATGAATCTGTAAAACAAATCACAGATATAGTCAAGAGCACGGGTGTAAGAATAGTTGGACCGATTCCTTTACCGACTAAAAAGCAGGTTTATACAGTTTTAAGATCTCCGCATGTGAACAAGAAAAGTCGTGAGCAGTTTCAGCTTTGTACCCACAAAAGGATTATTGATATACTTGAACCCACCACAAGAACTGTGGATGCTTTAAGTCGTTTGAATCTACCTTCTGGTGTTGAAGTTGAAATGAAACTGGAGTAATTTATGCGAATGGGATTGATTGGAAGAAAACTGGGAATGACACAGGTTTTTGAGGAAAACGGTAAAGTTATTCCTGTGACAGTACTTGAGGTTGGTCCCTGTTTTGTAACGCAGAAAAAAACCAGGGATTCTGATGGTTATTCAAGCATTCAGATTGGTTACCAATCCATTAATGAAAAAAAAGTCACAAAACCGATTGCAGGACACTGTAAGAAAGCAGGACTACCACCTTTGAAATATATGAGAGAAATTAGAATGGAAGAATCAGACGCAGCGCAATTTAATATCGGACAGGAAATGAATGTTTCTATTTTTAAAGAGGGCGATTATATAGATGTTATCGGAACATCGAAAGGCAAGGGTTTTCAGGGTGTTGTCAGGAGACATGGTTTTAAGGGAGGACCTGCAACCAGAGGTTCCATGCAGCATAGAAAACCAGGTTCAATTGGAGGAGGCAATCCTCAGAGAGTTATTAAGGGAAGGAAAATGGCGGGGCATATGGGCAATGAAAGAGTTACATTGCAAAATTTAGTTGTCTACAGGGTTATGCCTGAAAAAAATCTTATGCTGGTTGTGGGTGCTGTTCCCGGCAGTGGCAACAGCCTTGTTTTTGTGAGACACGCGGTGAAGAAACAGAGGGCAAAATGAACAGGGAAATTCCGATTTTTAATTTGAATGGTGAAAAACTGAGAAGCGAAGTTATTGAACTGGACGATGTCAGTCCGAACACTGATGTCATACACAGATATGTTGTTAGTACTCTCGCAAATAAAAGACAGGGTACATCTTCTGCAAAGACAAGAGCTGAAGTATCAGGTTCAGGCAGAAAACTCTGGAGGCAGAAAGGAACAGGTAGAGCAAGGATAGGTTCAATTCGGTCGCCCATATGGCGCCACGGAGGAGTTGTTTTTGAACCAAAACCCAGGGATTACAGCTATCATCTTCCTGAAAAGATGAAACGACTTGCTTTACGAGATACACTGCGAGCGCTTATAGCCGATGATGGACTTATCCTCATTGAGGTTAAAGATGGAATTGTAAATTCCAGGACAAAATTGTTTTCAGATTTTTTGAAAAAGACAGGATTAGAAAAAAATAAATTGCTTGTGGTTCTTGATAAAAACTTCAATGACAGGGAGAAATTTATCAGGTGCATAAGAAATATTAAAAATCTTTCATATTGTTATGCAGAACAGATGAACCCTTATCTGATACTCACTCATGATAAGATTGTCGCTCAGATGGAAACCTTGCCATTGTTGAAGAAATTTTCTTCAGGAGAAGAGAATGTTTAATCCTTACAGTATAATAAAATATCCACTTGTGACAGAAAAGGCGACCACGCTGGGAAGCCAGAACAAATATATTTTTGTTGTGGACAAAAAAGCGAAGAAAACCCAGATTAAAATGGCTGTTGAACAACTTTACAGAGTCAGTGTGGTATGTGTGGCGGTTATCAAAATGCCGGCAAAAAAAAGAAGATACAGATTATCCAGGGAAGGATATAAATCCTCTTATAAAAAGGCGATTATAACATTGAAAGAAGGAGAAAAAATTGCCATTACGTAAGATTAAGCCAGTCACAAACAGTCAAAGGTATGCGATACTTCCTGATTTTAAGGAAATAACGAAGCATGAGCCTGATAAGAGGCTTGTTTTTGGAAAGAGAAAAAAAGGTGGAAGAAATAATACTGGAAGGATAACCGTGCGTCACAGGGGTGGCGGACATAAAAAACTTTACAGGATAATCAGTTTTAAAGGCAGACCCGTTGATGCAAGGGTTCTGAGTATTGAGTATGATCCCAACAGAACAGCACATATTGCTTTGATTCAGTATGTTGATGGAAGAAGGGCTTATATAATTGCACCCGCTGATTTGAAGGTGGGTGCGCGGATTCTTTGTGGTGAATCAGCCTTTATTTCACCGGGTAATATTCTTCCTCTGGCAAAAATTCCAGAAGGTTCTGAGATTTATAATATTGAGATTCAACCCGGCAAGGGTGGACAGCTTGTTAGGGCAGCAGGTTGCTCTGCCATTTTAGTTACTAAAGGAGAGAAGTTTGCTTCTGTGAAGCTTTCTTCAGGAGAAGTGAGACTTATTCCTCTTGATTGCACAGCCACAGTTGGCAGAGTCAGTAATCCTGAACATAAGTATGTTTCACTTGGTAAGGCAGGAAGGACTCGTTGGCTCGGAATAAGACCGACAGTGAGAGGAATTGCTATGAATCCTGTTGATCATCCTCATGGTGGTGGTGAAGGCAGGGGTAAGGGAAATATTTCTCAGACTCCGTGGGGTAAGCCGACAAAGGGATATAAGACCCGTAATCCTGATAGGTATTCAAACAAGTTCATTGCGCAGAGAAGAAAGAAATAGGAGTATCTCTATGAGATCACTAAAAAAAGGGCCGTTTGTTGATTTAAAATTGACCAGGAAAATGGAAAAGATTAAAGCAGCAGGAAAGAAGGAACCCATTAAAACGTGGTCGAGACGTTCAACAATTATTCCGGAGTTTGTTGGTTATACATTTGCAGTTCATAATGGAAAAACATTTGTTAATGTTTATATTACAGAAAACATGGTTGGGCACAAACTTGGAGAATTCGCACCAACAAGAATTTTCCGTGGGCATGGTGCCCATACAGAAAGAACAACGGAGAAGACCTGATGTTAGTTATTGCAAAAACCAGATTTGCCAGAATAGGACCGAGAAAGGTAAGGTATCTGAGACCGATTGTGGTGGGTAAAGAGGCACAATCCGCAATCAAATTACTTGATTACACACCTCATGGGGGTTCATTAATTGTGAAAAAACTTATTAAATCCGCCCTTAGCAACGCGGAACAGAAAAACCCTGATCAGAAAAACTGGTATGTCAAGAATCTCCTTGTGGATGAAGGACCGAAGATGAAAAGATTGCGTTCTGCGCCTATGGGGAGAGCCGTTATGATTATGAAGAAACTATCTCATATTACAGTTGTGCTGGAGGACATTCAAGAAACCAAAATAGTTAAAGGGAACAAATATGGGACAAAAGGTAAATCCAATAGGTCTTAGGCTTGGTATAACTGAAAAATGGAGATCTTTCTGGTTTGCAAATGACAGAAACTTTAAAGATTTTCTCAGAGAAGATGTTGAAATAAGAAAATATCTTTTTGGCAGGTTTCCACGGGGTTCAATTACAAGAGTGGACATTGAAAAAATTGCTGAAAAGGTGAAAATCAACCTTTACAGTCCAAGACCTGGTGTGGTTCTTGGACGCAAGGGCGCAGAGATAAACGCAGTAAGAGACGAGGTTTACAACAGAATAAAAAAACAGGTAACCATAGATGTTAATGGAATAAAAAATCCGGGCCAGGATGCTCAATTTATGGCCGACAGCATCGCAATGCAACTTGAACGCAGGGTGCCACACAGAATAGCTGTAAAAAAGGCTATGGCGCTGAGTTTGCGGTCTGGTGCACTCGGGATCAAAGTCAGGGTTGGTGGAAGACTCGGTGGAGCAGAAATTTCAAGGTCTGAACTTTATATGAAGGGCAAGGTTCCGCTTCATACTCTTCGAGCAAAAATAAGCTATGCAACATCAACAGCCATAACCAAGTTTGGTTGCATCGGAGTGAAGGTCTGGATTTTTCTTGGTGAAGTTTTCGATAAAGAGAAACAGGTATTGAAAAAGCAGACAGCTGAACAGGCTAATATAGAAGTATCTCATCCTGCTGAAGAAACGTTGAATACAAGGAGTCGCAGAAATGCCATTAATGCCAAAAAGGGTAAAGTACAGAAAAGTTCAGAAGGGTCGAACTAAGGGCAAAGCAGTTCGTGGATCAACTATCTATTTTGGAGATTTTGGACTGCAGATTCTTCAGCCCGGTCGACTGAAGAATAACCAGATAGAAGCAGCAAGAATTGCAATTACGCATCATTTAAAATCAAAAGGTAAGCTCTGGATAAGGATTTTTCCTGATAGACCTTTTACCAAAAAGCCAGCAGAAACCAGAATGGGGAAAGGCAAGGGTGATGTTGCTGGCTGGGAAGCAATTGTACTTCCAGGTCAAATAGTTTTTGAGATAGCTGGTGTTGAACCGGATGTTGCTGTGGAGGCATTAAGATTGGCTTCATATAAACTTCCGGTCGCAACAAAAATCATAAAACGGGAAATGCTATGAAAAAGAACGAATTTGATGAATTGAAAGATTTAACAGTTCAGGAGCTTGAACAGAAAAGAGCTGATATAGCCAGGCGTCTTTTTGACCAGAGAATTCAGATACGGCTTGGACAGATAAAAAATGTTCGTGTTTTGCGAAACCTTAGAAAGGATATTTCTCAGATAAATACATTGATACAACAAAAAAGAAGCAGTAAAAATAATCAAAGAGGTACTACAAATGATTCATCAGAAAAAAAAGGTTGAAAAGAAAGGCTTAGTAGTTGGTGACAGGATGGAAAAAACACGTGTGATTCTTGTGGAGACGCTCTCCAGGCATCCGGCATATATGAAAGTTATCAGGAAAAGGAAAAAATTCTATGCGCATGATGAATCTAACATAAGTAAAAGTGGAGACATTGTAATCATCAGACAATGCCGACCATTGAGTAAGCTGAAACGATGGAAAGTAATTGAGATATTGAAGAAAGATGTATCAAAAAGTGAAGGAGTAACAAATGGTGCAGTTGAGAACAATTCTTGAAGTGGCGGATAATACAGGCGCAAGAAAGATAAGCATCATAGGAGTCCTTGGGCATTCCAGGCGAAGATATGCAAGGGTGGGCGATATAATACGAGCAAATGTTAAGGATGCCCTGCCAGATGGGATAGTAAAGAAAAAACAGGTTGTTAAAGCCGTTGTGGTGAGGACAAAATCTTCAATCAGAAGACCTGATGGTTCATATCTAAGATTTGATCATAATTGTGCGGTAATAATAGATGATGATCTTAACCCAAGGGGGACAAGGGTTTTTGGTCCGGTTCCAAGGGAATTACGTGATGCTAAATTTATGAAAATTGTTTCACTGGCTCCGGAGGTACTGTGATATGGGTTGCCTGATAAAAAAAGATGATTTTGTTGTTGTAATCAAAGGTAAGGACGCCGGAAAAAAAGGACGTGTTATCAGGGTTTTTCCTGATGCCAGAAGGCTCCTTGTTGAAGGAGTTAATTTTGTGAAGAAGGCAACGAGGCCAAAAAAACTTGACAGGCAGGGTGGTATTGTAACCATGGAAAAACCTATTTCTATCAGTAATGTTCAATACTTCTGTTTAAAATGCAGCAAGAAAACCCGACTGGGTGTAAAGCTGATGGATGATGGTTCAAAAATGCGTTTCTGCAAGAAATGTGGCGAGTTGGTGGAGGCAAAATGATGGAAGCGAGATTGAAAAAACTCTATAAAGAAAAGGTTATTCCGACAATGATGGAAAAGTTTGGATTTAATAATATATTACAGGTTCCCAGAATCAAGAAAATTGTCATAAATGTTGGTGTTGGAAGGGATAACAAGGATGCAAAAGCTATCGAGTCTGTTCAAAAGGAAATTGCTTTGATATCCGGACAGAAACCGGTTATAACCAGAGGTAAAAAATCTATTTCTGCATTCAATCTCAGGCGTGGAGATATCTGTGGAGTTATGGTAACATTGAGGGGCGACAGGATGTATGAGTTTCTTGATAGAATGATAACCGCTGCTCTTCCAAGAGTAAAAGACTTTGATGGCTTGAGTCCTGATTCATTTGATGGACAGTCATCCTATACAATCGGAATTAAAGAACAGGTGATTTTTCCTGAAATTGATTATAACACCATATATAAGGTTCGCGGGATGAACATTACCATATGTACGAATGCTAAGAAGGTTGAACATGCACGGGAACTTTTGAAATTGATTGGATTGCCGATAAGGGAGGATTAACATTGGCGCGCAAATGTTTTTTTGAGAAGATGAAGAAAGAACCAAAGTTTAAAGTGAGAATGAGAAACCGCTGCTGGCGATGCGGCAGACCACGAGGTTACATCAGAAAGTTTGGTATTTGCCGTGTTTGTTTCAGGCAGCTCGCATCTCAGGGTGAGATTCCTGGTGTTACCAAAGCAAGCTGGTAGGAGGACTGATTATGACCGATTCTGTTGCTGATATGATTGTAAGATTGAAAAATGCCAATCTTGTTTTTAAACCTTACACAGATGTACCGTGGTCGGGTTTGAAGGAAAGTATCTTAAATGTGCTCAAAGAAGAGCATTACATCAAGGATTGGGAGATTATTGAAAGTGAAGGCAGAAAAATTCTCCGTGTTCATCTTTTATACCTGAAGAAAAGACCTGTGATTCTGAAGATACGGAGAATAAGTAAACCAGGACAGAGAGTTTATGTATCAGCAGAAGAAATTTCAAGAAAAAAACAGGATTCTGGAATTTCTGTATTGAGCACTTCAAAAGGTGTAATGAGCAGTCGTAAGGCAATTGAGTCAAATACTGGTGGCGAACTTTTGTTCTATATCTGGTAGGTGAATAAAATGGGCAGATTAGGAAAAAAACATATAGATGTACCTGATGGAGTTAAAGTTTTTGTTGCGGATAAAGTTGTTTCAATAGAGGGACCCGCTGGTAAGATCACTCAGGATGTTTTTGAAAACCTTGAAGTCGTTTTTCAGGATGGAAAGATTTTTATTAAAAACAAAGTTCCACAGACACCCAGATTTAGAAGATTATTCAGAAAGACAGATGCACTTCAGGGACTTCTCAGGACACTGATTAAAAACAAGATAAATGGAGTTATAAAGAATTTTGAAAAAACCCTTGAAATTCATGGTACCGGATACAAGGCTGAGTTGAAGGGGAAAAAACTTGTTTTGAATCTTGGATTCACTCATCCTGTTGAGGTTGATATTCCTGATGCAATCAAGGTTCAGATTGGAAAAAACACTGTTGTGACATTTCGTTCGCACGATAAGGAACTTCTTGGAAATTTTGTTGCAAACATCCGGGACATTTATCCTCCGGAACCATACAAAGGAAAAGGTATAAGATACGCTGGCGAATATGTCAGGCACAAAGTTGGAAAGGCTGCTGTGGGAGCTCAGAAATAAAGGAGTTAATATATGAGGATCACCAGAGAAGACAGAAGAAAAATGCGGCATCTGCGAGTGAGGAAAAAAATTCAGGGAACCACTGAAAGGCCGCGGCTTGTGGTTTTCAGAAGTTTGAAACATATCTATGGTTCTTTGGTAGTTGATGAAATAAAATCAAACAGAGTAATTGTGACTGTTTCTTCTCTTTCAGAGACATTCAAAAGCAATGCAAAACCGGATGAAAAGGGTGGCAATATTAAAGGAGCTTTTCTTGCTGGCAAACTTCTGGCAGAAAAAGCCAGAGCCAAAAATATAGAAAAAGTTGTTTTTGATAGAGGTGGATATTCTTATAAAGGTCGAGTTAAATCGTTTGCAGATGGTGCAAGACAAGGAGGTTTAAAATTTTAGAAAGAGGAACTTTTGTGTCACAGGTTGAACAGCAGGAAGGCGGGGAAGAGAAAGAAATTGTCATTGAAATTCGAAGAGTTATGAAGGTTACCAAGGGTGGAAAACGTCTGAAATTTCGTGCTGTTGTGGTCTGTGGTAATCAAAAAGGTGAGGGTGGTTTTGGAATCGGGAAAGCTTCAGAAGTTCCTGAGGCGATTCGTAAAGCTCGAGAAAAGGCAAATAAGAACAGAATTTCAATTTCGCTGAAAGGAACAACAATAAGCGGAATCGTTGAAGGTAAATATGATGCTTCACATGTTATTCTGAAACCGGCTCCAAAAGGACACGGGCTTGTTGCCGGAAAAACGATGCGCGCGTTTCTTGAGGTTCTGGGTGTCAGGGACGCTGTATGTAAGGTTATCGGTTCAACAAGTACAATTAATGTTCTTAATGCAACCTACAATGTTCTGAAGTTTCTTGAATTAAAGGAGAAAAAAAGTGTTGAAAATCCATAATCTCAAGCCTGCACCTGGCAGTAAGCATAAAAAGAAAATTGTTGGAAGAGGACACGGTTCCGGACATGGTCAACAATCCACAAGGGGTCATAAGGGTCATAAATCACGATCAGGATATCATCTTGCGGGAAATTTTGAAGGAGGTCAGATGCCTCTTATCAGAAGAATTCCAAAACGAGGGTTTAATCATCCCGCAAAGGTTGTTGTTTATGTGATTAATCTTAAGCAAATTGACAGTAAATTTGAGCAGGGAGAATCCGTCACGCCTGAAAACCTGGTAAAAAAAGGCCTTGTGAAAAATCAAAATTGTATCATAAAGATTCTGGGTGAGGGCAGGATTGAGAAGAAACTTGAAATCAGTGCGCATGCTTTTTCAAAGAAGGCAAAAGAGCTGATTGAAAAAGCCGGTGGAAAAGCCATTATAATAAAAAAATGATTACCGCATTTAAAGATACATTAAAAGTACCGGACCTGAAGCGAAAAATACTGGTTGTTATTGCGCTGTTAACTGTATACAGGTTTGGTTGTTACATACCGGTTCCAGGCATAAACGGAAAGGCCTTGGCATCTTTTTTTGACAGGATGTCAGGAACTCTTTTTGGAATTGCTGATCTTTTTGCTGGAGGTGCCCTGAGCAATGCAACTATTCTCGCTCTGGGCATAATGCCTTATATCAGCGTTTCAATTATCCTTGAATTGCTAGCATCCATATTTCCATTTTTTGAACATATGTTAAGAAGTGGAATAGAAGGCAGAAGAAAACTGACTCAGTGGACTCGTTATGGTACGGTTATTCTCTGTTTGTTTCAGGGATTTGCTGTCAGCGTCTGGCTTGAAAATCCAACCCATTTTGATGGGGTGGTTATGGTTAATTCTCCAGGCTGGCTTTTCAGACTGACGACAGTTTTAACTCTTACAACAGGTACAGTTTTTCTCATGTGGCTTGGCGAACAGATTACTGAAAAAGGTATTGGGAATGGAATTTCTCTTATCATTACCGCCAGTATTCTTTCAAGAATGCCTGTTGCTGTACATCAGACCGCGCAATTAACCAGTGCAGGCGAAATTAATCCGGGACTTATTGTGCTGATGGTTGGATTAATTTTTGTTGTGGTTGGTGCCGCTATAATGTTGAATGAGGGAGAAAGGAGAATACCGGTTCAATACGCGAGAAGAGTTGTTGGCAGAAGGGTATATGGTGGTCAGACAACTTATTTGCCAATTAAACTGAATTCCGGTGGGGTATTGCCTTTAATTTTTGCGGTTTCTTTTCTCACGTTCCCATCCACCGTGCTCAGGTTTGCAAACAACATTTTTTTGCAAAAGCTGGCGAATGTTCTTAACCCTGTTTCCGGCGCGGGAATGGTTTTGTACGCTTTACTTATCGTGGGTTTCTGCTATTTTTATGCCAGTGTCATTTTTAATCCTGAACGTGTGTCTGATGATTTGAAAAAATATGGTGGTTTTGTTGCCGGTATCAGACCGGGTAAGGCAACAGGTGGGTATCTTGAAAGGATATTGGGCAGACTCACTCTCCCCGGGTCTCTTATGCTTACTGTAATTGCAATATTTCCATATATCATAATGCATATATTCAGAATTCCATACTTGATAGCGAGTATGTTTGGTGGAATTGGCTTACTTATTGTGGTGTCTGTTATTCTTGAAACGCTCAGGCAGATTGAAGCGCATCTTATCATGCGTCATTATGAAGGATTTCTGAAGAAGGCGCGGTCAAGATGAAGGTTTTGATTTTATTTGGACCACCTGGGATTGGTAAAGGTACCATAGGAAATATTTTAAGCAAGAAATGGAATATACCATTGATTTCAATGGGTGATCTTCTCAGAGAAAATGTAAAAAACGCTACAACAACCGGAAAAAAAGCCGAGTTATTTATGAAAAAAGGAGAACTTGTGCCTGATAATATTGTTTTTGAAGCACTTCAGAACAGGCTGAAACAGGAGGATGCTTCCAGAGGTGTACTTATGGATGGCTTTCCAAGAAATATGAATCAGGCGCACATGATGGATGAGATTCTTGGAGAAAAGGACGAAGTGGTTCTATTAAATCTTATGGCTTCTGATGATGTGGTTATAGAAAGATTATCTTTAAGAAGGATATGCAACAACTGTGGGGCTATTTATCATCTCAAAAATATTCCGCCAAAAAAGGAAGGTATATGTGACAGATGTGGAAGTGAACTGATACAGAGGGATGATGATAAACCTGAAGTTATTGTCAGAAGACTTGATGTTTTTCGTAAAGAAACAAAGCCATTGCTTGATTATTACGCTGAAAAACACAGTGTTATAGCAATCAATGCTGAAGGTGATTTAGCGGATACCTTGAAAAAAATTGAGGAAATTAATCTGTGGGGATAAGAAAGCCGGATGAGATAGAAAAAATAAGAAGAGCATGCAGTATTTGCAAAAAGATACTTCTTGAAACATCTGCAATTTTAAAAGAAGGAATAACAACATTAGAAATAGCAAAATTCGCAGAAGCTTTGATGGAGAAAGAACGTGTAAAGTCTGCATTTTATGGATACCGGGGATATCCCGGGATAATGTGTATATCTATAAATGAAGAGGTTGTGCACGGTATCCCGTCAAAGAAACGTATAAAAATGGGTGATATTATTTCTCTGGATGTTGGAGTGATTAAGGAAGGATACATAGGCGATTGTGCAATGACATCTTTTGTGGGACAGATTGATCAGGAAAGAAAAAGATTGATTGATGTCACAAGAAATTCGCTGCAGGTTGGTTTGTCAAAGGTTAAAGCAGGATGCAGAACAGGCGATCTTGGTTGGGCAATACAGAGCTATGTTGAAAAGCATGGTTTCAGTGTGGTAAAAGATTTTGCGGGTCATGGCGTTGGAAAGTATTTGCATGAATCACCGGACATACCCAACTTTGGTGTTCCTGGACACGGAGATGAATTGAAAGAAAATATGGTGATAGCAGTTGAACCGATGGTCAATATGGGCAAACCTGATTTGAGAATTCTGTCGGATGGCTGGACAGTTGTTACAGCTGACGGTTTACCTTCTGCCCATTTTGAAGATACGGTTCTTGTAAAAAAAGAAGGTTATGAGATTCTTACAAGTGCTGATTGATGGAGAAGAAAACAGATAAAATTACTCTGGTAGGGACGATAAATAAAGCACTTCCTGGGATGAGTTTTATAGTAGACCTTGATAATGGCATGAAAATTACTGCTCATCTGTGCGGAAAGATGAGATTGAATTACATAAAAATTATTCCTGGCGATAAGGTTATGGTTGAAATTTCGCCATATGATATTACAAGAGGAAGAATTATAAAACGGTTATAGGAGGAATTTATGAAGGTTCGGGGTTCAGTGAAGAAGATATGTCCGCAGTGTAAAATTATAAAAAGAAGGGGTTCTGTCATGGTGATATGCAAAAATCCTCAGGACGGACCCAAGCATAAACAGAAACAGGGATGAGGAGGTCTAATAATGGCTCGTATTCTTGGGGTTGAAATTCCGAATGAAAAAAAGGTTCTGATAGGTCTGACTTACATTTATGGCATCGGTAGATCGGTTGCAGAAAGGATTATAAAAGCCACAGGTATCAATCCTGACAAAAGGATTAAAAATTTGACCGAAGAAGAAATCGGTAAAATTTCCAGTTTTGTGCAACAGAACTTCAAGATTGAGGGCGATCTCAGAAGAGAATTCAGCGGTAATATAAGCAGGCTTATTGAAATTAATTGTTATCGCGGTTTGAGACATAAAAGATCCTTACCTGTCAGGGGCCAGAGAACAAGAACAAATGCAAGAACAAGAAAAGGACCACGAAAGACGGTTGGAGTTGTAAGAGATAAAGCTGCGAGAAAGGCAATAAAATCCAAGATTTAGGAAGAATGAAATAATTTAAGGAGAAAAAATGGCAGAAAAAGCGAAGAAGTATACCAAAAAAAAGAAGAAACACATAACAGTTTCAAGTGGAATAGCACATATAAAAGCAACATTTAATAACACCACGATTACGATAACCGATCCTGATGGGAAGGTAATTGCGTGGGCAAGTGCCGGTGTTGTTGGATTCAAAGGTACAAGAAAAGGTACACCTTTCGCAGCTCAGCTTATAGCTGAGAATGTTGCAAAGAAAGCACAGAATCTGGTAAACATGAAAGATGTGGAAGTAAGAGTTAAAGGACCCGGACCTGGACGCGAAACGGCCATAAGGGCGCTTCAAACCGCCGGGCTCAATATAACTGCAATCAGAGATGTTACCCCGATTCCTCATAATGGTTGCAGACCACCCAAAAGGAGAAAGGTATAAAAAGGAGTTTTTATGGCGAGAATTACTAAACCGGTTTGCAGAATTTGCAGGCGTAATGCAGAGAAATTATATCTTAAAGGAAGAAGATGTGAAAGCGATAAATGTCCGCTTGATCCTCGCAAACAGCGAAAAAGTCCTGTGCCTGCGAAAACATCTGAATATGGAATGCAATTGAGAGAAAAGAACAAAGTGAAAGTTTATTATGGCGTGCTTGAAAGACAGTTTCGCAAGTATTTTATGATGGCGAAGAAAACAAAAGGAGTTACCGGAGAGGTTTTGCTGCGTTTGCTGGAATGTCGTCTGGATAATGTTATATGTAAACTGAACTGGGCATCCTCTCGAAGAATGGCCAGGCAGACCATAGGGCACGGTCACATTTTTGTAAATGGTAAGAGAGTTAGTAGGCCTTCTTACCAGGTCAGAATAGGAGACGAAATAAGTGTTGGAGAAAACTCAAAATATGTTGAAATCGCCAAAAAGATAAAGGAAGCAGGAAGTTCAATACCGGTACCTGTATGGCTTGAGGTATCAGAAATTGAGTTAAAAGCAAAGGTTGTCAGATATCCATCAAGGGATGAAGTAAGTATTCCAGTGGACGAGCACTTCATTATAAACTTTTATTCAAAGTGAGGTGGGATTTATGGAAGAAAAAGCACTTGAGTTTGTCTTTCCATATAAAATAATGTGGGAAAAGGAAACCTACAGGGATAATTATGGGCAGCTTATCGTTGAACCTCTTGAGAGAGGTTTTGGCGTTACGATTGGAAACACAATGAGAAGGGTTTTGCTTTCCTGGATTCCCGGTGTTGCAATTACTGGTCTTAAGATTTCAGGGATACAGCACGAGTTCACCGTAATTCCCGGGGTTAAAGAAGACACGACACAGATTGTTCTCAATCTCAAACAGGTGATATGTAAACCGATAATTTCTGAATTTCCACACATATCTTCTGTTTCAATTTCCGGTGTTTCTGAAATCTGTGCTGGTGACCTTATAAAAGACGGCAGTGTTGAAATTCTTAATCCGGATCTGCATATTGCGACCATTGAACCTTCCACAAAACTGACAATTGATATTGAAATTACAGCAGGAAGGGGATATCTTCCTGTGGAAAAAATGAAACTTATCAGAAAAGATATTCCTGTGGACATGATTTTAATAGATGGGATATATACGCCGGTAAAAAAGGTTGCTTTTCATGTTGAAAACACACGGGTCGGTCCACTTGTTGATTATGAAAAATTAATTTTGGATGTCTGGACAAATGGTTCGGTTAGCCCTGATGATGCTTTGAAGATTGCAACAGACATTCTGAATAATCATTTTATGAAGATAGGATCGATGCATTCAAAGGATGAGAAATCTGAATCAGCCGAAAAAACATCTAAAATAGAAGAATCTGATATACCCATAACGAATCTCGGTTTTAAACCAAGAGTTATAAACGCTCTTCAGGAACAGAATATCAGAACACTTAAAGATATTCTCGGCATACCGCGGAAGAAGCTTGGGGAAATTAAAAATTTGGGAAAGAAGTCAATTGAAAAAATAGAGGAAGTACTTGAAAAAAAAGGTTATAAATTAGAAGAAGATCTGTCTGACACGGAGTAGCCATGAGGCATAAGAAGAATGTTCGTAGAATGGGAAGGAATAAATCCCAGCGTAAAGGCATGTTGAGGAATCTTGTTATAAGTTTTTTCCAGAGTAAAAAAGTTATCACAACCGAAGCAAGAGCAAAACAGATAAGAAGTGTTGTGGAAAGATTGATTACTACAGGGAAAAATCGTGATCTTGCAAGTATAAGAAATATAAATTCGTATTTAAATCATCCGGCTACGACCAGAATAGTAATTGAGCTCGGACAGAAACTGAAAGATAGAAATGGCGGTTATACAAGAATTATAAAAGTTAATCGTCGCCGTGGTGATGCAAGTAAAATGTCGATAATTCAAATGGTGGAATAATATGAAAGAACCACTTAAAATCCTTGACAGGTATGACAGAAGTGAAAATATATATCAGCTGATCCTCAAATATGCTGAAAGAGGACACAAGATCCTTGCCGGAGGTACAGCATCAGTATCTGATGATTCTATGAATGTTCTTGATGTTGTTTTAAATGAAACCGAGCAGGACAGGGAGATAGATGAACATAGAGAAGCTTCTGAAAAGGATGGCTGATCTTGATGCTTCTGACCTTCATCTCAAAGCCGGCAGAAAACCTTTTTTCCGGATAAAAACCGCACTCAAAGAAATGTCTGATGAGGAAGTACTAACATCCCAGGATATTGAAAGATATGCATTCAGCATAATGAATGAAAAACAGAGAAATTTCTTTTCCGAACATATGGAAATGGATCTTGCCACTGAAACGCCTGACGCTGGAAGGTTCCGTGTAAATATTTTCAGACAGAGGGGTAACGTCGGGATTGTTATGCGCAGGATTAAATCAGTTATTCCGTCTTTTGAGGAACTCGGACTTCCACAGGTGCTTGCCAGCATCTCTGATTTTTCAACCGGTCTGGTTCTTTTGGCAGGACCGACCGGTTGCGGAAAATCAACAACTCTCGCAGCAATGATAGAGTATATAAATCAGAACAGGGATGCCATGCATATAGTTACAATTGAAGATCCCATAGAATTTGTTTACACTGATAAAAATTGTCTCATTGATCAGCGTGAAGTTGGAATTGATACACTTTCATTTCACGATGCATTAAAAAGGGTACTTCGTGAAGACCCCGATATTATTCTGATCGGAGAACTCAGAGATGTTGAAACTTTTGAATCAGCAATAAGGGCATGTGAAACAGGGCATCTGGTTTTCAGTACGCTTCACACAGTTGGTACACTGACAACAATAAACAGGATACTTGACTTTTTTCCGCAACAACAGCATGATATGGTTAGGAAAATACTTGCTTATAATCTGCGCGCAACCTGCTGTCAGAAATTGCTCCCAAGGAAAGACGGAACCGGTATGATTCCGGCATGTGAAATTATGGTTGTCACGCCCGTTATCTCAAGGCTGATTATGGAAAACAAGATTGGTAAAATTCCGAGTGCAATTTCAGCTGATAAAGAGACAGGTATGCAGACATTTAACCAGCATCTTGTAAAATTAATACAGAGTGATAAGATTACTAAAGAAACAGGATTTGAAGCTTCTCCATCCCCGAATGCCCTTGAAATGAATCTGAGAGGTATTTATCTTGATGAAGAAACCAGAATCATAGGTGAATAAAGGTTTCCAATGAAAATTCTCGTAATAGGAAATGGTGGTCGTGAGCACGCGATATGCTGGAAAATTGCTTCTGAAATGAAATCAGGTACTCTTTATGCCATACCTGGTAATGGCGGGATAGGGGAAATTGCTAATCTGGTTGATATCTCTGCTGATAACCTTCAGGAGATATTATCCTTTGCAAGAAAAGAAAAAATAGATTTTACAATTGTTGGACCTGAAGCACCTCTTTCTGCTGGAATTGTGGATCTTTTTACCAGGAAAAGAATGAAAATTTTCGGACCAAACCAGAAAGCCGCATCTCTTGAATCCTCAAAGGTATGGGCAAAGGAATTCATGTCGGAAAATAATATACCCACCGGTCAGTTTTCTGTTGCAGACAATTTTATTCAGGCAAAAAAGATAGTTGAACGATCCGAATTTCCTGTTGTTATAAAATTTGATGGACTGGCAGCAGGTAAAGGTGTCAGCATAGCCACAGATGTCAATCAGGCTATATCATTTCTTGAGAATATTTTTGAAAAGCAGATATTTTCATCCAGCAATAATAGAGTTGTTATAGAAGAATATCTTACGGGCGAAGAATTGTCTTATCTTGTTATAACTGATGGTGAAAACTTTGTTCCTCTTGCTCCTGCAAGGGACTATAAAAAAATTTTTGATGGAAATAAAGGTCCCAATACAGGCGGTATGGGCTGTTACAGTCCTGTTCCAGAATTCACATTGAATCTCGAAAAGACTATCGAAAAAACAATAGTAATTCCCACGATAAAATCCCTTCAGAAAAGAAGTATTGATTATAGCGGGGTTATATATTTTGGTCTCATGATAACACAAAATGGTCCGATGGTTCTTGAGTATAATGTAAGATTTGGAGATCCTGAAACAGAGGTCATTCTGCCGAGAATGGCGAGTAATCTACTTGATGTTCTGCAGGCTGCTGAGGAAAGAAAACTGAAACATAACATGATCAGATGGAAAAAAGAGGCTGCGGTTGATGTTGTGATATCATCGGGTGGATATCCTGGTAAATATGAGGTTGGATTGCTTATAAATGGGCTTGATCCTGTTCCGGAAAATGTTACGATTTTTCATGCGGGCACAAAAAGAAAGGGTGAGAACTTTGTAACTTCCGGTGGGAGAGTTTTGAATGTGGTGGGAATTGGCAGGACCATCAGGGAAGCAAGAGTGAGAGCTTATGAAAAGGTTTATACAATTTTCTTCAAGGATATGTATTTCAGAAAAGACATAGCCTGCTTTGATCAGCAGACCTAAGTGCATTGACAAAATCTGATAAATAATGTACACTAACTGAGCAGATGAATAATATGTTAAATGTGATTTGGGGAGAAAAAATGTTAGAAAAATCTGTAAAAGAAAAGCTCAGACAGGACTTCGGAAGACATTCAACTGATACAGGATCTCCTGAAGTTCAGATAGCCATTCTGACAAAAAGAATTGAAGCACTTGGTGAACATTTTAAAAAATATCCAAAGGACTTCAATTCCAGACGCGGATTGCTGAAGCTGATAGGCCGCAGACGACGTTTGTTGAAATATCTTCAAGCCAGGGATTTTACGGCTTACCAGGCTCTAATTGAAAAGTTGAAGTTGAGAAAATAATATGATAAGAAAACTGGAAATAGAGCTTGGTAACAGGCTGATAACAGTTGAAACGGGATCACTTTCAAGACAGGCAGCAGGTTCTGTTATCGTCAAATGTGGTGAAACGGTTGTACTTGTCGCGCTAACAACAAAAAAGTCTGACCAGATTCGTGATTTCTTTCCTTTAACCTGTGATTATCGTGAGCAGACTTCTGCTGCGGGTAAAATTCCGGGAGGGTTTTTTAAAAGAGAGGGACGACCTTCTGAAAGGGAAATTCTTGTCAGCAGGCTTATGGACAGGTCAATAAGGCCTTTGTTCCCGGAAGACTTTATTGATGAGGTTCAGATTGTTTCTTTTGTTCTCTCTGTTAATCAGGAAAACGATCCGGATATTCTTTCTGTTATCGGTGCTTCATGTTCTTTATTGCTATCTGGGTTGAATTTTGATGGCGTACTAGGTTGCATCAGAGTTGGAATAATTGACGATAAATTTGTTATAAATCCGACAATATCTGAGCTTGAAAAAAGTAGCCTTAATCTGGTTCTTTCAGCTACAGATCGCTCAATTGTTATGATGGAAGGCTGGGCAAAGGAATTACCCGATGATCTTTTTCTTCAGGCAACAAGATTTGCCTTTGACGCGATACAGCCCCTTATAAAAACCATTTCTGCCTGGAAACAGGAAGATACTTATGTTCCAATGTTTACACCGGCTCCTGAAGAAGAAAAGTCTGTAGAGGCATTTATCAGAGAAAAATTGGACTTGATATGGAATTATCCTGAGAAAAAACAGAGAAACCAGTACTATGAAAAAATCCTGGAAGATCTCAAGTCAGGATACGATAGTGAGAAACATCCTGAGATAGAACTTATATTTAAGAGGTCTCTTGAAAAGATTATAAGAAACTTAATTTTAACAACCGGAAAACGTTTTGATGGTAGAAAAACTGAAGAAGTCAGACCCATTGATTGCAGTGTAGGATTACTTCCCAGGACACATAGTTCAGCGCTTTTTACCAGAGGACAAACACAGTGTCTTGCTTCTGTAACGCTGGGTACCAAACATGACCAGCAGGTTATTGATGGACTTTTTGAGGAAACATCCAAAAGATTTATGCTTCATTATAATTTTCCACCATTTTCAGTTGGTGAAACCGGAGCTCTTCGCGGTCCGTCCCGAAGGGAAATCGGACATGGTGCCCTTGCTGAAAAAGCACTTCAGTTTCTCATACCTTCAGAGGATGTTTTCCCATACACGATAAGAATAGTTGCGAATATCCTTGAATCAAATGGGTCCTCCTCAATGGCAACGGTATGTGCATCGAGCCTTGCACTGATGGATGGAGGCGTTATGCTTCCGAGGCATGTTGCAGGGGTGGCGGTTGGAATGATCAGGGAGAATGAGAAATACATTTTGCTGACTGATATAGCAGGTGAGGAGGATCATGTTGGAGATCTTGATCTGAAAATAGCCGGTACAAAGATAGGTATAACAGCTTTTCAGATGGATGTTAAGACAATAGATTTTTCCTGGGATATTCTGAAAGAAGCGGTTTTACAGAGTAAACGTGCAAGAGATCATATTATTGACATAATGAACAATACTCTTGATAGATCAAGGCCTGAAATTTCAAAATACGCGCCGAAGATTGTAACATTCAAAATTTCGCCCGACAAAATCGGACTTGTTATCGGTGGCGGTGGCAAAACTATAAGAAAGATAATTGAAGAGACCGAAACAGAGATTGATATTGATGATGATGGCAAGATTTCAATTTACAGCACCGAAATGGATAAATGTATGAATGCACTTGAACGAATAAAATCAATAGTTGAAGAGCCAGAGGTTGGAAAGATATATGAAGGAGTTGTCACAAGAATTTTTCCATTTGGTGCCATGGTTAAATTTTTAAACGATCAGGAAGGTCTTGTCCATATATCTGAACTTGCGCCCTATCGTGTTAATAGAGTGGAAGATGTTGCAGGCATCGGGGAAGGTATCAAGGTTAAATTTATCGGATTTGATGAGCAGGGCAGAGCCAACCTGAGTCGAAAACAGGCTCTTACTCAGGAAGAACTTGAAAAAGAAAAGCAGAAAACATCTTTTCACCAACGTCCACACAGAAAAGAATTTCGAAAATAATAAATCAGTAACTACTTAAACTGTTTAATTTCGCAATTTTTTTCTGTATAAATCAATGATGATGGATACTTCCTGTTCAACAGTCATGTTCGTCGAATCAATAACAACAGCTTCAGGATGTTTCAAAAGAGGCGCTATTTCTCTTTTTCTGTCTCTTTCATCTCTCAGTATAATTTCTTCTTTCAGTTTATCAATGTCAATCCCCATATTCTGTTGTTTGAGCTGAAGGTATCTCCTTTTTGCTCTTTCTTCAACAGAAGCATCAAGATAGATTTTGACCTGAGCATCAGGAAAAACGACTGTTCCTATGTCTCTTCCTTCCATTACAATATTATGACTTTCTCGATATGCACGTTGCATATTCCATAATATTTCTCTGATTTCAGGAATTGAAGCAATGAAATGGCTGTTTTTACTGACTTCCTCTGTTCTTATTTCATCTGTTACATCTTCGCCATCGACCATTACCTTATAATGACCGTTATCATTCAAAAGTTCTATTCTGGTTTTTCTGGCCATTGAAATTAAATCATTTCTGTTATTAAAATCACACTTTTTTTGTAATGCCTTCAGTGTAAGAGCCCGATACATTGCACCCGTATCCACATACAGAAAACCGAGTCTTTCTGCTACAATTTTTGCAACGGTACTTTTTCCGGCACCCGCAGGTCCATCAATGGCGATAACGAAGTGTTTTTTTTTATGATTCAAGTATTTCCTTTTCTTTGATTGCTGTTTTCTTTTCTATATCTTCTATGAATTTATCCGTTAGTTTCTGCAACTCTTCCGTGGTTTTAAATGAATCATCTTCAGAGATTGCCTTTTCCTTTTCAAGTCTTTTTAATTCCTCTTTTACCTTTCTTCTTATTTCTCTTACTTCAATCTTTGCCTGTTCCTCCAGCTTTCTCAAAACCTTTACCAGTTCTTTTCTTCTCTCCTCGCTCAGTGGAGGAACAGATATTTTTATGGCTGCTGAGTCAGAGATTGGATTAAGCCCCAGATTGCTTATCTGTATTGCCTTTACAATTTTATCTGTGGTTGCTTTATCCCAGGGCTGAATCACAAGAGTCTGTGGATTTGGAATGGAAACAGTTGCAATCTGATTGATTGGGAGTTTTGAACCATAGTATTCCACAAGAATTCCCTCAAGCAGAGAAATCGAAGCACGACCCAAACGAAGGTTATTCATTTCTCTTATAAAATTTTCCTCTACTTTTTTCATGTTTGTTTCTGCTTCCTGACAGATTTTTTTTATCATATATTCCTCCTTTAAGACAGATTATAAAGTCTGGAATTCTTGCTTGAAATTACTGTCTTTATTCCATCTCCACACACGATTTTTTTTAAATTTCCTTTTCTGAAAAGATTGAAAACAATAACAGGAAGATTATTATTCATACACAGTGTGATGGCTGTGTTATCCATCACCTTGAGATCTTTTGTTAATACCTCCTTATGGGTCAGCACTTTATATCTTTTCGCATTTTTATTTTTCATTGGGTCATCTGTATAGACCCCATCAACCTTGGTTGCTTTCAGGATAACTTCCGCGCCAATTTCTATTGCTTTCAATGCCGCTGCTGTATCAGTGGTAAAATATGGATTACCGGTTCCACCGACAAATATTACTATTCTCCCTTTTTCAAGGTGTCTGATAGCTCTTCTTCTGATATAGGGTTCACAAAATTGCCTCATTTCAAACGCACTCTGTACCCTTGTATCAGCATTCATTTTTTCAAGGCAGCTCTGAAGAGCCAGACCATTAATTACTGTAGCAAGCATTCCCATGTAGTCGCCGGTAATTTCTTCAATCACCTGTTCATCTCTTGTGATGCCGCGAAAAATGTTTCCTCCGCCAATGACGATTGCCAGCTGACAGCCTGATCCTGCCACCTCTTTTATCTCTCTGGAAATAGATATCAGCGCAGCCGAGTTAATTCCAAATTTTTCATTGCCAAGAAGGGCTTCTCCAGAAAGTTTTAACATGACTCTCTTGAAAATGTTTTTCATGTTTTTATCCTCATGAAAAGTATTTCTCTTTTTCCACATTTTGTTCCAGACGGTAACCTTAGAATATCCTTGCTCAATTTTACATTTTCATCGGAAAACGGAATATTCAACATTTTCCATATTCTTCTGGACGTTCTCGGTATGAATGGATACATCAGCAACGAGACAAGAGATATACCACATATGCACTGAGATATGGTTTTTCTGGCTGATTCTGGACCAGAATTCCAGGGTTTTTCTCTATCAAGAAGTTTATTGAGTTCTCCTATTATCTTCCATATTTTCTCAAGAACATCTGAAAAGACGATATTGTTAATGGATTGATCGCAACCTTTTATAACATTATCAAATAAGTCATCCAGATCTTTGCTGACATATGCATCTGGAATTATTGAGTTAAAAAGTTTTTCAACAAGATTAAGGGTTCTATTAACAAGATTTCCCAAATCATTTACAAGGTCGCTATTAAATCTTTTTATAAACTTCTCTTCAGAATATTCTCCATCAAGTCCAAAAGGTACCTCTCTGAGCAGAAAATATCTGAATCCATCAACCCCAAATCGATCCGTTAAACTGACAGGATCAATAATATTACCCTTTGATTTTGATATTTTTTCACTACCCACGGTCCACCAGCCGTGCGCAAACATTTTTTTTGGAAGATCCAGTCCAAGCGCCATTAACATTGCAGGCCAGATTATTGCATGAAATCGCAATATATCCTTACCTATCAACTGGACGTCAGGTGGCCAGAATTCATTGACACTATCATTTTTATAATTGACGCCTGTTAGATAATTTATCAGTGCATCAAACCACACATAGATTGAATATTTCTCAGGCGTTGGAGATTCAATCCCCCAGATTGCTCCCTGTCTTGTTATGGAAAGGTCGTTCAGTCCCTGAGCAATGAAATTTCTAACTTCATCCAGACGAAATGATGGTTGAATCATACCAGGATTATTATTTAAATATTCAAGGAGTGGTTTTTCATACCTGGACAATCTGAAAAAGTATGAGTTTTCTTTAATTATTTTAACCGATCTTCCACAGTCAGGACATACAGGATTAGTTTCATCCATTTTTGTTTTTGTTATGAAACACTCGCAGGGGATACAGTAATAACCGGTGTATTCACCTTTATAAATATCTCCCTTATCCAACAACTTTTTGAACACGCTTTTTACAGTATCTTTGTGTTCCTTTTCGGTTGTCTGTATAAATCTTGTGTAGGAGATATCCAGTTTCTCCCACATTTTCTTGAATGTATCAGCCATTTCACCGGTAAACTGCTCAACAGAAATTCCCTTTTTTTCTGCTGCCTGCGCTATCTTATCTCCATGCTCATCTGTTCCTGTGAGGAAAAAAACATTTTTCCCTGTCATCCTGTGATATCTTGAAAGACAATCAGCGGCGATCGTCGTGTAACAGTGTCCTATGTGTGGTTGAGCGTTAATATAATAGATAGGGGTGGTAATATAGAACTTCATTCTTCTTCTCCATCCTCATACATTTTACTTTCAAATATAAGACAGCACATGAGCCTGCCACAAAGCCCTGAAATTTTGCTCATGTCAAGAGGTAAACTCTGGGTTTTGACAAGTTTCATCGTCACAGGTTCAAAATCCTTCAAAAACCTGTGACAGCATATTTCCTGACCGCAGATTCCGTATCCACCTTTTATCTTGGCTTCATCTCTCAATCCAATCTGTCGCATTTCAATTCTGCAATTGAATATACTGGCAAGTTCTTTTACAAGTCTTCTGAAATCTATTCGTCCTGTTGCCCAGTAATAAAAGGTTATGACGGTTCTGTCAAAAGAATAAGTTACATCAATAAGTTTCATCTCCAGACCAATTTCTTTAATTTTCTCATTGCATATTCTGAAAGCATCACTTTTAAGATGTTCATTCTCCTGGATTATCAGCATATCCTGTTCATTGACTTTCCTTAAAATTTTTCCTGAGATTATCTGTTTTGAATCCTGCTGTTCCGGACTGACCTGTGAACATATTCTCGCGTGATCCTGGGTTCCTTTTGTGAATTCAACAATGACCATATCTCCCGGCGCAAAAGAAGCCGTACTATCGCCAGAAACATAACATGGTTTTTCTGCTCTTCTCACCTGTATTTCAAAAACTTTTTCCACTTTTATATTCCTCAATCAGTTTTATTTCATCCTTGCTGCTGGGAGGTAATTTTTCTCCCTTTTCAAGATAAATTTTTGCCAGATCCGTTTTCCCGGTTTTGCTGTAAAATAGCCCGAGTTCAAAATTGTACAGCGCCTTTGTTGGGTATTTCTCTAATGTTTTGATAAATTCTTTCTCAGCCTCCTCGTATCTTTTTATTTCCGTCAGTAGCATGGCAAGTGTTCTATGATATTTGGGTGAAAAAGCGTTAATCTCTGCAGCTTTTCTGTATGCAGCAATTGCCTTTTCAAGAAAATCAGTATCTTTTGTTTCATAATAGAAATACTTGAATATTTCACCCTGTATGAAAAATATTTCTGGTTCAGGAAAAATCAGGGTTGCCTTTTCCAGAACCAGAATCGGATTTCCCTGAATTTTTCCTGTTTTAACACTCTCTATAATCCTGCCCACCCGCCATGCTTTCAGTTCTATAACAGTCGCAAAAACGATCAGAATAATGATACTTCCTGCAATCAGTTTTGTCAATCCGCCAAACCTGTTCTTTTCAGGCAATGATGTACATTCAATAAGTCCTGCAAATGACATAATAATTGTTGTTATTGCAGCGTCAGCATAATCAAAATCAACGAGACTGTGAAGGAAAAACCCGATTATGCCAAACACAAATCCTGCTATAAGATAATTCCCCGATGAAAGAAATTTTTTCAGGTTTTGTTTCACAAAGAAAAAGATAGCAGAAAAAAACAAAAAGCAACCAGCAATTCCTGTGGATGTCAATACTTCAAAAAAAAGATTGTGGGCAAATCTTGCTTCCATTGCGCCCGGAACTTTGAATTGCAGGTAAAACTGTGAAAAATTTCCAGGCCCAACGCCTATAACAGGATGATTCTTAAATATATCAAAGGCAGCCTTCCAGTAATTGATTCTATCTGTTAGAGAGCCTATTTTTGGAATCAGGCCGGTTTTTACTCCGAAATAAATCAGAAATGCTGACATCAAAAGTAGTATGATACAGGCATAGATGTAATGTCTGCCGGGAACCAGAAGAAAAAGGAGCATCAACATTGAAACAGCCAGAAAACAGAACCATCCGCCCATTGATTCAGTGGCAGCGAAAACCGGCATTATCATGGCAAGTATCAATCCATTTATAATTCTCAATATGCGTTTTACCTTAACTGAAAATGTGGCAAAAAACACAACAGGATAAAGGATTAAAAGATAACCTGCGAATGTATTGGGATACACAAATGTTGAAAAAATTCTGTTGCTTGCTATTCTATCAAGGTATGTTTCTGATATATTCTTCATCATCTCCGGATTTTGCATCAGCATCTGTCTGGTGCTTTCAAGACCCCAGAAATACTGGTGTATCCCATAAACAATTATTATCAAAAGGCCAAAAATCATCGTTTGCACCACAGTATGGAGGTTTTCTTCATTAAAAACTGTCTTGAAAAGAATCCAAACCGATAGCAAACTCAATAAATAAGAAAATTCATTCAATGTTTTGTACCGTAATGGCCATAGCGGTATAAAAAAAAGGCACAGCAAAACGAAAAGCCAGAATGAGATTTGAGCATACGAAAAATCCAATTTTTTATAAAACTTTAAAATAACCAGTACGAGCAAACCAGAAAAAATTAAATCAGATGCAAGATTGAAAGTTGGAGATGAAAATCCGTCAAAGAAAGGTCTGAAAAAAATTACCACCAGAAGTGTGATTTTCATCATGGATATAAGATATGAGACTTTTCTTTTTTCAGCTGTGTTTTTCATTCTTCATACCGATAATTGAACGAAAATCCTTACCTGTATTGTTTAAAAATTTAATGATTTCATTGCATATTTTTTCAGGTAGATCGGGTGAAATAACAAAAGCTGTACCTATACCGACAGCTGATGCACCTGCAAAAACCATTTCAAGAGCCTTTTTACCGGAATCTATTCCACCGAGGCCTATTACGGGTACTGAAACTTTTCTGTAAAGTTCAAAAACGGCTCTCAATGCCATGGGAAATATGGCAGAATCGGATACTCCACCTTTATACATTTTTTCATTTTCCCAATCATAGAATGCACCTTTGAAAGTATTTACAGCACAGATAATATCCGCACCTGCTTTTTCAGCAGCAACGCCTGTTTCGCAGATATCCGTAACATTGGGGCTTAATTTGGCGATAAGAACTCTGTCAGTTAAATTCCTGATTTTTTCTATTGTTTTGAATATCAATTGAGGATCTTCTGAAATGATTTTTGATAGCTGTATGTTAGGACATGAAAGATTCAGTTCAAAAGCAGATATTTCTTTTCTATTAGATAGAAATTCAATGCACCTTAAAATATCATCATCTGTTTTTCCGCCAACACTGACAATTATGGGTTTATTCAATTTAATCAGATTATCAAGTTTTTCTTGACAGAATCTTTTCACTCCGATATTCTGAAGTCCTATGCTGTTGATCAGACCATTTTCAAGTTCCCAGATTCTCGGAGGCGGATTTCCCATGGTTTCATTCCAGGTGAGTGTTTTTGTGATTATAGCGCCCATGTATTTATAGTCAATGACATCAACAAGTTCATCTCCATAACCAAATGTTCCACTTGCCGGCAGCACAGGCGTATCAAGACAGAGTCCACCAATTTTAATTTTCAAGCCTTCTATTTCCATCTTATTTCCTCATGATTAAAAACCGGTCCGTCTTTACAAACCCTTTTGTATCCGTCAGATGTTTCAATAACGCATCCCTGACAGACACCAAGTCCGCAGAACATTACATTTTCAAGCGATACATATGCTTTGATTTTATTTTCTCTGCAAAATGCACTCAATTTTTTCAGCATATTAAGTGGTCCTGCTGAAAATATCACATCGGGTTTTTCTTCAATAGATTCTTTCTCAACTATGTGAAGAACACTGCCTTTTTCTCCAAAACTTCCATCATCTGTTGTCAGTAACCTTTTGTAATTTCCTTCAGGAAGAACCGAAACAAGAAGGTCTTTTTTTGTTCTTGCCCCATAAAAGAATTTAAGATTTTTGTTTTTTTCCATAATCTTTGTTGCAGCAAAAAGCAATGGAGCAACACCAATACCTCCTGCCACAAGATAAATTTTTTCAAATCCATCCACTGGTGGAAAACTATTTCCAAGAGGACCTATAATATCCAGCAGCATTCCTTCTGACACCTCTGAAAGTTTTCTGGTTCCAGCCCCTTTTATCTGAAAAAGAATCTTAATATGGTTTTCTGAAGCTCCGGCTATTGATAAAGGCCTTCGTATATAAGTGGCTGTTGTTAGAATATGTATAAACTGACCTGGTTCTGGAAGCATTTCAAATCTGTTTTCAAGAACAAGTTCAGTATAAATTTCATTGAATATTTTTTTGGATAATACCTTCAGTTTTTTGTGTTTCATGGTCATTTATAAAAAAAAGTTAATAATCCCACAACGATTGTATAAAGGCCAAACCATTTCATTTTGTTCTGTCTGACGGTTTTTGCAAGAATGATTAATGAGATGTAGCCTGATATAAATGCCGCAAGACCACTTACAAAACAGAAAAAATTAAAACCCTGCGGTTTTTTTAACAATTCCAGAATAAAGCCACCAACGATAGCAATAATGCCCAGAAGGAAAGAAAATTCAAATGCATCAAAAGATTTCATTCCTGTGTTTCTTGCTGCTGTGATTGTTGATCCAGAACGGGAAATACCCGGTAATATTGACAGTGCCTGAAAAACGCCTATGAAAAAAGCAATAGCAGCATTCAAATGTTTTTCTGTGTTTTTCTTCTGGCTCAGTATTTCACCGATAATCAATATCATCCCATTAATAATCCAGCATGTTCCGACGAGATAAACAGTTGTAATTCTATCAATGAATGGTTCCAATAGAAAACCGGCAATACCTGCTGGGATTGATGCTATTAAAAGATATTTTATAAGTTTTCTTTCATCCGCATAATCCGCAATTCTTGTTTTAACAATGGAAATAAACAGTCTCCTGATTCGATGCCTGAAATAAACAAAAACAGCCATTGCTGTTGCAATATGAATGGATAGCATCAACGGCAGATCATAGACCGGATAGTTATATAACCTGCCTGCGTAGAAAACATGTCCTGAACTGCTTACAGGAAGGAATTCAGTTATTCCCTGTAATATACCGAGAGCAATAGCTTCGATCATCATTATATTTTAACACAGTTTGAAAACACCTGATTATTTTATGATATGATATTATTATGAAAGTTTCGATTCTGATACCTGTTTACAATGAACAGTATACTGTTGCAAAAGTTATTGAAAAGGTTTTATCACTGAATCTGGAAAAAGAAATCATCGTAATTGATGACGGTTCTACTGACGGTACTGCTGAAATCCTCAAAAATTTATATTCAGAAAACCAGCACATAAAACACATTTTTCAGAAATCTAACTGTGGAAAAGGTTCTGCAATCAGAGCGGGCTTGGTCAAGGTAACAGGTGATTATGTGATAATTCAGGACGCGGATCTGGAATTGGAACCGTCTGATATTCTGAAATTGACACAAGTTATTGATAATAACAGCAGGGTTATTTTTGGGTCTCGTTTTCTCTCCGGGCCGAAACTTCCTTTTCTGAGCTTTCTTGCGAATAAGTTTTTAACCTTCCTCACCAATTTGCTTTATATGGGAAACCTCACTGATATGGAAACCTGCTACAAACTCTGTGAAAGGAAAATCTTGCTTGAACTCGGTTTGAAATCAAAAGGTTTTGAAATTGAGCCAGAGATAACCTGTAAAATCCTTAAAAGGGGATACAGAATAAAAGAGGTTCCGGTTTCCTATAATCCAAGAAAAATTGGTAAAAAAATTGGATGGAGCGATGGGTTCAAAGCAATATTTGCAATTTTAAAATACAGAATTACATGATAAGAAAAATACTTTATCTTGTAATGATTGCATCCTGCGGTTTCTTTCTTCATACGAAAGGCATAAACTGGGGTATTCCTGACCGCGAAAGAATTTTTCTTGTTTTTGGCGACATGGAGACTCTTGCTGATATGACTGAACCAATGCTGTCAACCCATCAGGAAATACAGGATATGCAGGTTTATTATGGGGCTGCGTATAAACCTGATTATGATACTTCCAGACATTTACCAATTGTTATTAAAGGCAAAAAAAAGCATTTGTCTGTTGAAATGATAAACTCTATGAGGAGTTATTTGCTGAGATCATATGGTGCTGATGAACAGGCGGTTCTGGCGAGTTTGGGTAGGATGGATCCCTCAAGAAAGGATTTCAATCCTCATTTTTTTGAATATGGCGGAACCTATCTTTACCCGCTTGGAGCATTTTTGAAATTATGTTGTTTGCGCGGTTTGATTGAAGTAAAAAACGACATGCGTTTTTATTTTAACAATCCAGAAAGAATGGGTAAATTATACACTTATTCCAGACTGTTTGGAGCGATTTTAT
>Ga0116202_10000237_pt1 | contig 29444 bp, 25 predicted proteins | sample LakKivw325mmetaG_FD_94479 | JGI IMG/M metagenome (GOLD analysis project Ga0116202, IMG submission 94479) | Anoxic lake water microbial communities from Lake Kivu, Rwanda to study Microbial Dark Matter (Phase II) - Lake Kivu water 325m metaG | ecosystem: Environmental > Aquatic > Freshwater >... | reverse complement strand
GATCTCAGCCTCTTTGGCCTGAAACTGCGACAACAACAACTGGTACTGGGCATCGATAAATTTTTTCTGTGTCTCACGCAAGTCGATATCGTTGATCGTGCCCAGACGGTATTTTTCAAAGGCTACGTCCACATTCTCTCTGGCTACATCCTGGTTCACCAGTTGTAACCGGATAACCTGAACACTTGAGGTGTAACCGGTGAATAATTTGAACAGATTGGTGTGGATATCCGATTCGGTATCCTGAAACTGATACCCACTATTGGAGAGGTCGATTTTTGCATTGTGTATGTCACGGCTGACGTTCATTCCGTTGAATATGGGATATGATACTGTGAGGCTGTAAGAGGGTCCTATGCTCCTGTTGAATTCCAGGAACCCTGTTTGTGAGTTGAGCCTGTTATAGCTGTACCCGGCCTGGAAAGCCAGTGAGGGATACCTCTGTGACCGGGCACTTTTCAGGGCAAGAAGCGACAGCTCTTTATTATGTTCCGCGATGGAGATCTCTGCATTTTGTGACCGCGCCTTCTCAAGGAGTGAGCCATAGGAAAGGGTGTTATCCAGAACGATGGTATCAACGATGGTATAGGCTGTCTCGGGATCACGTCCTAACAGGCGGTTCAGATCAGCTTTATAACCCTGGAGTGAGGCCATTTCATTGAGCAGGTTGGTGCTGTCGGAGTTCAGATCGACGGTCGATTGCAGGAGCATAAGCTGTGATCCCGATCCCAAAGCCAGTTTAGCCTCCGCAATTTGCTTACGCTGCAACGATAAGCCCACCGCATCACGCAACACCTGCACCATCTTTTGTTGCTGAATGATGCCGTAATAGTTCCTGATAATGGCCGAAACGGTATTCTCCACGGTCAGGCGGGCTTCCGTCTCACCCATTTGTTCCAGAACATCCAGCGTGCTCTTATTGGTGAACATACTGAAGCCGTCAAACAGGGTCCAGGTGAGTTGTATCCCCGCATTGAAGCTGCGACCGTGTGCGGCGGTGACATCTTTCGACGTCCCGTTGAACATATCCTGATGCGTGGTCGTGATGGTATAGTTCTGCGTGGCGTTGAGGGTTACCTCGGGTAAAAATCCCGCATTGCCTGCCGTATTATTGTTGGTCGCTATTTGTGCATCGTTTTTCTGTATGATGATGGAATAATTGTTAACCAGACCTATCTGAACAGCCTGGAAGAGAGTGAGTGTATCCTGTGGGCTGGCCTTCAGAAACCAGGACAGGCCCATCATCAGAAAAAAAATCTTTATCCTCATGATATTCACTGTTTATCGCCGGTAATAACGGCTTTTGATTTATGCGTATCCCGTGAAAGATAGGTGTACAGTGATGGTATCACGTACAATGTCAGCATCAATGAAAAGATCAGACCGCCTATGATGGCTATTCCCATGGGCACGCGGCTTTGTGAGGCTGCCGCCAGTGACAGGGCTATGGGCAAGGCCCCCAGGGCTGTGGCCAGGCTGGTCATGAGGATAGGCCGCAGGCGGCGCGTGGCGGCATCAATCACGGCCTCGTTCAACGCCAGTCCGGCCGCTTTGCGCTGATTGGCAAATTCCACGATCAGGATGCCGTTCTTTGTGACGATGCCGATCAGCACTATGACACCGATCTCGCTGAAGATATTGATGGTCTGCCCGAACAGCCACAAGGAAAGCACCGCGCCGGCCAGGGCCAGGGGAACGGTAAACATGATGATCAACGGATCGATGAAGCTCTCGAACTGAGCCGACAGAACCAGATAGATGAGAACCAATGCCAGCAGGAAAGCGAAGAGCAGACTGTTGGAGCTGTCCTCATATTCCTTGGAGGTGCCTGCCAGTGCCGTGGAAAAGGTCTCGTCGAGGGTCTCTTTCGCAATGGCACGCATCTCCTCGATGCCCTGGCCAAGGGTGACACCCCTGGCAGGCTGCGCCAACACCGTGGCAGCAACATAACGATTGTAACGGTAAAGCTGCGGGGGGTTGCTTTGTTCCGTCAGGTTCACGACATTATCGAGCTGTATCAGGTGGTGATTGGCGTTGCGGACATACAGTGAGCTCAGATCCAGAGGCCTGTCCCTGTTTTCACGGCTGGCCTGGCCGATCACCTGGTATTGCCTGTTGCTAAGGATAAAATAACCGTAACGCTCACCGCTGAAATAAAGCTGCAGCACCTCGGCGATGTCCCTGACATTAACACCCAGGGCCCGGGCCCTGTCACGGTCGATCTCCACGGCTATCTCGGGTTTATTGAACTTCAGGTTCAGATCGACCACCTGGAACTTGGAATCGGCATTGGCCTTTTCCATGAAAAGAGGGATGAATTTCCTCAGTTTCTCAAAATCAGGAGCCTGGATGACAAACTGTACCGGCAGGCTTGAGCCACGGCCTCCGCCTATCGTCTGTTCTTGGGCGACGTAAGTGCGTGCAAAATTATATTTCCGTAAAATGCCGTTTATCTCATCGGCGAAATCCTGCTGTGTACGCTCACGTTTGGACGGATCCACAAAGGAGACACGTATAAAACCGGTATTTGTCGAGCCTGAAGAGCCAAACCCCGGCGCCGTCAGTTCGATGATCGATTCCCTCTCGGGAATGGTATCGACGATTCTCAGGAGCTGATCCATATAACTGTCCATCTTTTCGAACGAGATACCTTCGGGTGCCGTGGCCAGGATCTGTATACGGTTCTTATCTTCCATTGGCGCCAGCTCCGACGGTATGATACGGCCTATACCGAAAATGATCGCTGCGGCCGCTGCCATGATGACTATGGCCAGCCATCGGTGCCGGATAAAGAGCCGTAAAGTTCTGTTATAACCATTTATCAGGCCGTTGAGCCATTGCTCGGTGACCGTGAAGAGACGGCCGTGGACCCTGCCCCGTTTCAGCATGCGCGAACTCATCATGGGCGTCAGCGTTAGCGAGACCAGAGCGGAGACAAGCACCGTCCCCGCCACCACCACACCAAATTCACGAAATAGACGTCCCGTCAGACCCCTGAGAAAAATGATGGGCAGAAAAACAGCCGCCAGGGTAATGGTTGTAGATAATATGGCAAAATAGATCTCCTTGGAACCACGGTGTCCCGCCTCGATGGCATTCAAACCCCCTTCCACCTTATGATAAATATTTTCAAGGACGACGATCGCATCGTCCACCACGAGGCCCGTTGCCAGCACGATACCCAGAAGGGTTAGAATATTGATGGAAAATCCTGCGATGTACATGATGAAAAAACCGCTGACGAGCGAGATGGGTATAGCTATCACCGGGATGAGGGTGGTCCTCCAGTTTCTGAGAAAAATAAAGATGACCAGCACCACCAGCGTAAAAGCGATCATAATGGTATCTTTGACCTCCCTGATGGCCTTGCGGATACTCGTTGTCGTGTCGAAGCTGAACCCCACCTTGACATCCTGCGGCAGGTCGCGTTTGATTTGTGCCACCCGTTTATAACATTCATCTGCTATGGAGATCTGGTTGGCGCCGGGTTGGGGCGTCACAGCCACACCCACCATGGGTATGCCGCCGTTGCCCTTGAGCAGGGTCCTTTCGTTTTCAGGCGCCAGCACGGCTTGCCCCACATCACTGAAACGGATGAGGTTGCCGTCGGTCTCCTTGATGATCATGTTGTTGAATTCCTCCGGTGTGGTCAGCCGCCCTCTGGTCCTGATGGTCAGCTCCGTTGAATAACCTTCAATCCTGCCGGAGGGAAGTTCGACATTTTCCCTGTTGAGGGCATCCCGTATGTCGCCGGGTGTCAGCTGGTAACTGGCCAGTTTCGCCGGATCCATCAGAAGCTTGATGGCGTACTTCTTCTCACCCCATATCCGTATCTCGCTGACCCCGGGGATGGTCTGCAAACGCTCCTTGAAGACATTGTTGGCTATATCCGATAAGTCCATCAGGTTGCGGGCATCACTCTGAACGGTGAGGGCCAGGATAGGGCTGGCATCGGCATCCGACTTGGTGACGATGGGAGGGTCGGTGTCGGGCGGGATGTTGCGTATGGCCCGCGACACCCTGTCCCTGACATCGTTGGCGGCAGCCTCCATATCCACCCCCAGTTCAAACTCCACAGTGATCGTGCTCCTGCCGTCCATGCTCACTGAATTTAAAGAACGGATGCCCGTAATGCCGTTGATCGACTCCTCCAGGGGCTCGGTTATCTGCGATTCGATGATATCGGCGTTGGCACCCACATAATTGGTGTTTACCGTCACCACCGGCGGATCCACACTGGGAAACTCACGCACACCCAAAAAGGTATACCCGATAATGCCGAAAAGCACCAGCAAAATGGAAATAACGGTGGCTAATACAGGGCGGTTAATGCTTAACGACGAAATGTTCATGGGGAAAAAGGTTCAATTGAATCATCGGGAAATCATTGCAAGACAGGCTTCACTTTCATGCCGTCGCGCAATTGCAACAGCCCTGTGGTCAGGATGGTGTCATCGGGTGCCAGACCTTCCGTTATCTGCACCGTTGTTTCCATTCGTATGCCGGTGACCACATAAACGGCCTTCGCCCGGCCCATCGAATAGATAAAAACCTTCTCACCCCTAATATCGGGTATCAGGGCTTCGGAGGGGATGACCAACGCATCGGGAATAGTCTCCAGTATGATGCCGACCTTTGCAAAGGCTCCCGGGATAAGGAAATTGGCGTCGTTGGGGCACAGAGCCCTGACGGTCACCGTTCTTGTCAAAGGATCAATTTTAGGTTCAAGGGCATAGACCTTTCCCGCAAAAGTGCTGTCATGGCCTTCAACAGTGAACTGGATGACCGTCCCTGGTTCAATCTTGCTTCTGTATTTCTCCGGGACGGTGAATTCTATCTTCACCGGATTGGTCTCCTGAAGACGGGCAATAAGCATATCGGATGTTACATACCCCCCGGGGCTGATGTAACGTAATCCGATCAGCCCGCTGAAAGGAGCATGTATCTCCGTTTTGTCCAGTTGCGAACGGAGAAGGTCTATCTGGGCCTGTATGACACCGAGCTGGTTCTGCGAGATGTCATATTCCTCCCGGCTCACAGCATTGATCTCAAGAAGCTTTTCTTTGCGGAAAAGATCATCCCTGGCCAGTTTCTCATCCAGCAACAGTTTTTTCAGCTGAGCCTGCAATTCGGCATCGTTGATCTTGACGAGCAGATCGCCTTTGCTGACGCGACTACCCTCCATGAAGTTGATCTGCACTACACGCCCCTCCACCTCACTGCGAAGCTCCACCTCCTCGTTGGCGAGAACCGTACCCGTGGTTATTATCTTATTTTCCAGCTCCTGTGGTCTGAGCACAATGGCATGGGCTTCTATAGACGGCGATACCACATGCTGTCGCTGATCATCATGCTGCTCATGCCGGCACCCTGCGAAAACTACAATAAAAAATACGGGTAAAAAAAGAATGAAAATAAAACGAAGGAAATGCATCGTGTATATTATTTGGAAAACCTGATATAATGCTTGATTCCTTTTATGACTGCGCAAATGTAATTATTAAAATAATACACGATAATAACGGAATTATTGATCAATGACCGCTACTTAAAAATCAATATAATGAATGGATGTTAACGTTAAAGAGGAATTGAAAAACGAACGTGTTTTCTCTGGTTTTATATATAGACCGCACACCGGCCTCAAAGGGGATAAAAAAACTCAGAAAGTGAATATCCATTGTCAGGTCAAGGCCTGCCGAAGAATAATCGGTAAAGGGTGAGCTGTCAGGACCATAGGCATAATCATAAAAAACATCGCCTTTAAACCTTTTAATGTAAAGCACCGGACCCAGTCGCCAATCGGGATAAAATAACGGGAAAACATAAGTAGCGGAAAAACTCCATGCCCTGTCAAAATAAATGCCGGAATATCCCCTTGGATAGCTGATAACATCAGAAAAACCATAATCCTGCTTGACCTGGCTCTGGTAGCCGGCATACAATCGAAGACTATGATGCCTTGCCACACCCGGCAGGTATAAATAAACCTGCCCGCCCAGGATTGAATTGTATTTTTTTCCGAAAGGGGTATGACTGAAGTTAAGGGTGACCACCTGAGCCCAGCGTGGATACAGATCCTGCCGTGATGTCTTCATCTGGTTATAGGCACTGAAAGAATAATTCATTGCAGTCAGATGATCTTCAATGAACGTCAGGGGGACTGACTTATCCATCTTCATGAGCTTGCAGGTGATCCCTGCTGCCGGTTGAACGCCCCGGAACCAGATGTTGTGCGACCACTTCAACGGCACCCGCAAAGTCGCCGTCAGATTGAATTCATTCCATTTTAAAGGGATCTCATGTTGATGGTTTTCGGCATAGGTTCCCCTCCGTAAGCCATAGTCGGCGGTCAGGTCTAAAGCGGGATACAGCCCTTCATAAGTGTAAGTCAGATAATATTTACCTGTCTCTTCATTAAGACTAAAGGCATACCCCAATGTCGTGTAACTGCTGCTCAGCAGGTTCTGCGAAAGCAACATGGCACCGGGCGATACGGACAAATTACTGATATCCAGGCTGAAGGGAGCCCAGCTGTGAAAATCAAAAAGATGCCATCCCTTTCGATAGGGCCTGACAGGATATTCCGTCTGAGGAATAGAATCATGATCAAAGAGAAAATGTTCCTGTTGTGCCAGGCGATCGGCCAGGACAAAAGGCTGTTCGGCAGTGAGGTCATAAAACTCCCAGTTGGAGGAGTCAAGGTTCACCGAAACCAGCTGATAACCGTCGGCGGTATAATCAGAATAAACCATCTCCGGCCGCTCCGTACTCACTGCCGCATCATAAGCCCCGAAACGGGAAGATGTGATACGGTAAACCTTTCCCGTATGGCGTTGAAAAGCAAAAATATTGTCAATGCCGGTGTATGAAGCCTGGTAAATAATGTAATCACCATAAAACGAAGGTCTTTTGATTTCACTGAAGCTAAAGGGTAAAACAATATCCACCTCCTCCTTTTCCGGGTCAACCACGGCCAGGCTGTTACCCTCATGGCCCAGCACGACAGTAACAATCGACTTCCCGTCATCAGACCATCGCGGATGAATGAAAAAAAAATTCTTCTGTGTGGAAATCTTTTTTATAGCATGGCCGTCAGAAGCATTGAGGATAACCAGCGAATAGCGGTTACCGGGAGTGACTTCCACGGTGACGATACGTTGTCCGTCACGGGAGACGGCAGGAGCAAAATAACGTGTCCGGTGCGTGAGCTGCGAGATATGGCCTGTCTCATAATGATAGGCCTTGATGACCCTGTAGTCACGTGATGGCCATCGAGGGTCATCAGTCATTTCCGACCAGCACAGGATGCTGTCGCTGCCGGATAATGATTCCATGACATCCCCGATGCCGGCGATGAAAAGCTGTTTTTCATGACCCTCCCTGTCAAGGATCACAACGCGTGTCAGATCATCGAGGGCCGATTTCTCGGCGATGATCAGGCTGTCCCTGAAGATAACCGGCAGGTTGTAACTGGTATAGACCCGGCCCGAGGCCTTGCTGATCTGATCATAGGAGCTGGGGACTAATGCCTCATCCGCGGTCAGCCATTTGTCGCGCAATTGTGAAGTCAACGACTTATATAAGCCATATTTCCCTAATCCTGTTTGTTGTTTTAACGATGAAGAAAAAGGCGCCAGCATAAAGGGATAAGAACTCACTTTCTTCAGGACCCTGCTCCACAGCGTATCGCCAAAGATTATCCTGGACATTCCGACCAACTGGTAGCCCAGTTCATAGCGGTCGGGTATTAAATCCTTATAAGAACCGGCGACAGCTTTCTCGTATGAGTAAATACCTTTTTCCAGAAATTGTGCTCTGAGGCGCATCTCAAATGATGGCACACGACCACGTCCTGAATGGGACAGGGCCGTTTCAATGACCGTGGCATCCCCTTCGATAAACCAGAAAGGAACAAACAATCCCAGGACGGCCGGTAACGCCTGCTCCCCCAGGAAATAATACAATACCCGGGTGAAACCATGGTTGATGGCGGCGTACTGCGAAGCATGCCTGAACTCATGTGTCATAAGCTGGTCAAGCCACTCCTGGGTATAGGTGTCCTGCGGAGAAACGGTCAGCAACTCTATCCTCCGGGGTGCATAAGGCGTAAAAGCATTGGGGACGGTCGACAGCGTATGGATGAGGACAGGCGTCACGGGCGGATGTGAATGAAGCGTCCGGCGTACGGGATCATAGACGTACTCAAAGCCATTGGCTATATATTGCGAATATTGCTCAAAATCAGCGGGAAAAACAACCCTGAAATGATCCGTTTTGATTTGTTTCCACCGCACGGATGCGGGATCAACGCCCATGGAAAAATACTGACCCCTGACAAAGGGCATAACCCACAGGAAGAACAAAAATGATAATGCTAAGCGCTGAAAGTGACCACACCGGCGTGATTTCATCGTCATGTCTTGAGGTATCAAATGTATTAAAAACACCGAAGAACACTTCCATTTTTATTACCTTTACACATTAAGCCATGAAAAAATGAGCGGTAAAAAACATACACGATCGTCAAAGACCGGTAAAAAGGATAAACGTCTGAGAAGCACCTTCGCCAACGACGTCTTATCCGTCTTCAGGAACAATCCTTTCAAGGGTTATAATTTCAGGCAGTTATCGAAAGTCCTCGGAGCACAGGATAAGACCAGCAAGGAACTGATAAAAAAGATCCTGTTTGATCTTGAGGATGATGAACAGATCATCCAGGTGAGCCGGGGAAAATACCAGCGCCATCCGAACCTTGCCGGCGGTGATGTCAGCAGCACCGTCATCACCGGGATCGTCGACATGAAGCAAACCGGCAAAGCCTATGTGATCACCGACGAACTTGGCGAAGATGTTTACATTGCACCGAATAACACGGGCCATGCGCTGCACGGCGACAAGGTGAAAGTCCACCTCTTCCCTAAACGACGTGACCGTAAAATAGAAGGACAGATCATAGAGATCATATCAAGGGCTAAAAAACAATTCGTCGGCACCCTTCAGGTGACGCCGAAATTTGCCTTCCTGATACCCGATAATGTCTCTATTCCTGTCGACCTCTATATCCCCCCTGACCGTCTGCATGGAGCCATGAACGGTGAGAAGGCCATTGCCCGCATCACCGAATGGCCCGAGCAATCGAACAACCCCTTTGGTGAGATCGTCGAAGTGCTGGGACAACCGGGCGACAACAATGTCGAAATGAACGCCATCCTGGCCGAATATGACTTCCCGCTGCGGTTCCCGAAAGCGGCACTTAAGGAAGCCGGGCACATACCCGGTATCATTACGGCCGAAGAGATAAAAAAACGCAAGGACTTCCGCGAAGTCATCACCATCACCATCGACCCGGAAGATGCCAAGGATTTCGATGATGCCCTGTCACTGCGCAGCCTTAGCAACGGGCTATGGGAAGTGGGCGTTCATATCGCCGATGTCTCGTACTATGTGAAACCGGGCATGGCCATTGACCAGGAAGCTTACCGCCGCGGCACGTCGGTTTATCTGGTGGACCGCACTATACCCATGCTGCCCGAAAAATTATCCAATGACGTCTGCTCCCTGCAGCCTGGAAAGGATAAATTGTGCTTTTCAGCCGTCTTCACCCTCGACGAGGAAGGAACCGTCCATAACCAATGGATGGGCAAAACCATCATTAACTCCAACCGCCGTTTCAATTATGACGAAGTGCAACGCATGATAGAGGGAGAAAATGGCGATTTTAAGTCTGAGATCATGGTCTTGCACCGTCTGGCCTCAAAGCTGCGCGAGGAGCGCTTCAGAAAAGGCTCCATCAACTTCCAGACAACAGAGGTCAAATTCAAACTGGATGAAGAGGGTAAACCCATCGACACTTACATTAAAGAACAAAAGGAATCCAATTTCCTGATCGAGGATTTCATGCTGCTCGCCAACCGAAAAGTGGCGGAACGGATAGGCAAGACCAAAGACCGGACAGTCCCGAAGACGTTTGTATACCGTATCCACGATAAACCCAGTCCGGAGAAACTGAACAGTTTCGTGCAGCTGGTCCGCAAACTGGGATATACCATGAATACAGGTTCCAGAAAAAGCCTGGCCAACTCATATAATAACCTCTTTCATCAAATCAATGGCAAAGGCGAGAAGAACATGATCGAGACGATAGCCATCCGCACCATGGCTAAAGCTCTTTATTCAACTCATAATATCGGGCATTACGGTCTGGGATTTGACTTTTATACCCATTTTACCTCCCCCATCCGCCGTTACCCTGACCTGATGACACACCGTCTTCTGGATGCTTATATGCACGGCCAGCCCGGTGTTGATGCGACTACATACGAAGAGAAATGTGATTACGCCTCCGATATGGAACGCAAAGCCCTGGATGCCGAAAGGGCTTCAGTGAAATACAAACAGGCCGAATACCTTTCCGACAAGATAGGACAGGAATTCGACGGGCTGATATCAGGTGTCAGCAAGTGGGGGATCTTTGTCGAACTCATCGGTAGCAAATGTGAAGGTCGCGTGGCACTCAAAGATATGCTCGATGACTTCTATTACATCGATGAGGAAAATTACCGGGTCGTAGGCAGAAGATACGGCAAAGAATACAGGCTGGGCGATCGCGTCACCGTCGTCGTGAAAGACATCGAGCTGTCAAAGAAACAGATGGACTTCGAACTTGTGGAAAGTAACTCATAACGAAATATATATTTTCAATAGCATCTTCATGAAGAAAATCATAGCGTCAATCGGGAGGATATTTATTTTCCTTCAGAAGGATATCTGGAAGATCCCGTTGAAGGCATTGCCTCGCCACAAGTCATTTCTCTTCAAACAGATACGCATGTTGCTCATCGTTGTCAAAGGTCTGCGCACGGAACGTTTGTCGGCAAGGGCTTCGGCGCTGACCTATTTTTCACTTCTGGCCTTCGTGCCTGTGCTGGCCATTCTGTTCGGTATCTTTAAAAGTTTTGGGATCGAAACTTTCCTTGAAAGATACCTTTACGATAACTTCACCTTCCAGAAGGATGTCATAGACCAAATGGTGACGATGGCCAATAAAGTCCTTGCCAGCACCCGCGGCGACATCATTGCCGGCATCGGTCTGGTCATCCTCTTATGGGCTGTGATAAGGGTGTTGAGCGTGATTGAACAGACCTTCAACGACATCTGGCAGGTGAAAAAATCCAGAGGTATGGTGCGCAAATTCAGTGATTACATAGCCATTCTTCTACTGGCCCCGTTGATGATGATCCTGGCCAGCAGTGCCACCGTCTTTCTCTCCACACGTATCAGCGATCTGACAGGTCACTCCCACGTAGCGGAATACATCGGTTCTTTCATTCTCTTTTTATTGCATCTGTCTCCCTATCTTCTCATATGGATTCTCTTAACGATCATTTACATGGTCATCCCCAACACGAGGGTACGCTTCCGATCGGCGCTGCTGGCCGGCGTCATTGCCGGAACACTCTATCAGGCCCTTCAATGGGTGTACATCCGTTTCCAGATAAGCGTAACAAACTATAACGCCATTTATGGCAGCTTCGCCGCACTCCCCCTGTTCCTGGTCTGGCTTCAGACAAGCTGGTATATCGTCCTCCTGGGGGCCGAGATATCCTTCGCCAACCAGAATGTCGAAAAACTGGACTTCGAGATGGGCAACCTCTCAACCAGCCCTTCCTTCGACCGCCTCCTGTCGCTGCTGATAGCACACCGTGTCATAAAGAACTTTGCCGAAGGTAAAAAACCGATGACCATTACCGAGATCGCCCATAAGCTGGATATCCCGGTACGCATAGCCAGCACGTTAACCTACGCGATGACCGAATGCGGTGTCTTCTCTGAGACCTATACGACGGAATATAAGGAAAGAGCCTATCAGCCCGCCAGAGACATCGGTACCCTGTCGGTGAATACCCTGATCAACATCCTTGACCGGAAAGGGGATGACCATATTCCCATCCCGGAGACGAAAGAATATAACAAATTAAGAGAGATTACCGACACATTCCGGCATACCCTCGACGATCATCCAGGAAACATCTTGCTGAAGGACATCTGAAAATACCAGGAGAGGCTAAGCAAGCCCATGTCTTAAATTTTCAATTCTTACCAGATATCTTCCCAACAACCATGCGCCTGCGGCACAGAAGACATGCCACAACCAATGTGTTCCAATCGGCAGGGGCATGTCATGCCAGCCGTCAGCATACCTGCAAAATAAAGCCACCGCGAAGCATATGAGAGCCCAGATCAATAGGCCGACGGAAAAAAATCTTGTCTTGATAACTAATAATAGGGCAGGTAAAAAGATCAGGACGCCGGTCATGAAATAGCTCGCATTGATAGCTCCCTGGCCGTGAAAAAAAGCGAATAGTGCAAAACGAACAGCCACCGATGACACCATGATGAGGACCACCCACCACCATTTCATCAGCTTAAGGAAAAAATAAATGCTGATAGAAAGGGTGAGAATAGCAATGGGGACAAAGTCCATGAATAAAAAGAAACGATGCAACCGGAAGGCATGAAAGATGGCGCTGCCCAAACCTCCTATGAATAACAAGGGCGAGCACCAGACAATAAGGAAGAGATGCTCTTTATAGTGCCCTCTGAGCCTGATAAGAAAGTAAATGACAGGAACCCAGAATAATAACGAGGATATGGCATTCCATGGTTCCACTATGACATGCCCGGGATGCGTTTCATGGTATATCGGTCCGCCATCAAGCATAGTTTCTTCTCAATGAATTTACCGCTTTAGCCAAACTATCGGGTGCTTCCACCTGAATGATCTCCGGGGCAATACCTGTACGGTCAACAACCTCGTTAAAATCGTAAGCCATTGCCATACTTTTTACATTACAAATGTCCGAAAAAAGAAAATGTTTAACTGAAAGGTATTTTTTCATTTCCAAAATAATCAAGCAAGTCCTGCCAATCCATTCTTTTTCTTTTGCAAAAAACCACCATTCGTAATTATTCAATGAGGCTGATACCGCATTATTTGCAATAAATCATATGCCCTCATCCGCCTTTTGTGGAATTATGCAATAGATAAGGCCCTCGTCGCATTAATCAATTATGTAAGAGCATGTTGTGAAATTAAATTTGCTTCGATAGTTTTCTTATTACTAACCAAAATTTCAAAGCCATGAAAACACTTACACAAAAGGTCAATGAGAAAAAAGGTATCCGTATGATTCCTTTTCTTTTATCCGTATGGATATTGTTACACCTCACCACAGTCGGATCTGCCCAAATATTCGGCCCGCCTTCCTTTGAAGGAGCAGGCATCATTCCTTCGGGAAACGTGGAATTCACTGCTGATTATTCCTCTTATTCGTTTTTTTTTAATAATATCGGTATCACGGCAGGTATCCCGGTCAATAAGAATTTCGACATTAAGATCGGTTGGAACAAGTTTTATAACAAATATGAATTTTTTGATTACAATCTTTTTACCATTTCACCCAAAATTACAACGACGAAAGGTATCGGATTTAAAATGCCTTTCAGTATCGTTTTAAACAAATTCAAATCAGATTATGAGGAAGAACTGATATCCATGTACATTTTAAATCCCAGCCTTCTTATTTCCGTTCCTGTTGCAAAATGGGCAGAAGTGACCGTATCACCCATGGGATCGTTATATTTTTATAAGGGAGAAAAGCCCCTAGGACTTCTTGGACTTAACCTGGATTTGGGGTTCATTTCCAACCTTGAGAGATGGGCTGTAAGGCCTGAAGCAGGCTTTGTATTTCATCCTTTGGAAGATGGATTCTGTTGGAATCTGGGAATCGGATTAACTTACCGGCTGGATGTCAGAAAAGCTGGCAAAACGCAACAATAACTCTGTGGGACAGAACCGGAATTGAATCATGTTTTTCATTTAGTAATCCATCTTATAAAAAATTGAATATCCTGCACCTTTCAGGGAATTGTCAGGAAATACCAATCAGACAGCAAAAAAGGTGCATGCGATATTCAATTTTTTTTATCCGTAATTTTGGCTGTCTATTTATAAAGAATGATCTCTGAATATCCCTATAACTTCCACACCCACAGTACTTTTTGTGACGGCATCGAACCTCCCGAAAGTTATGTCACCGAGGCCATCCGACAGGGTTTCAAGGCCCTTGGCTTTTCGGGCCATGCTCCTGTACCCTTTGATAATCAATACACAACGCCTCCGGGAAGACTCGACGAATATTGTGAGACCATCCGGAACCTGCAGGAACGTTACAGTGATAAAATAATCATTTACCTGGCTCTTGAGGCCGATTACATCCCCGGCATCACATGGGATTTCGGTTATTTCACCGACCGTTGCCACCTTGATTATATCATCGGCTCCGTCCACCTGGTCACCGGCACCGAGCCGGACAAATACTGGATGATCGACGGTATCCTGCGCGAATCCTATGATGAAGGGCTGAAAGAATGCTTCGGTAACGATATACGGAAAGCAGTCACAGCTTACTATGACCAGATTGCCGAGATGGTCACCACCCAGCGGCCTGCAATCGTTGGTCACTTCGATAAAATAAAAATGTGGAATCAGAACAGGTTTTTTTCGGGAAATGAGCCCTGGCACAGACAGTCGGTCACAAAGACATTGAAAACCATTAAAGACGGGGGTTGCATCGTTGAAGTCAATACCAGGGGATTATACAGGCACAGCACCGATGAGCCTTTCCCTGGAACAGACATCCTGAAAGAAATCCATCGGATGGGTATCCCCATAACATTGAATTCAGATGCCCACAGTCCACAGGAGCTGTCCGGTAGTTTCAATGAAGCGTTGGATCTTTTGAGGAATATAGGCTTCGATCACCTGCTTGTTTTATATGAGGGCAAATGGAAGAAGCATTCCCTGTGACAGATCAGAGGTTATCCTGGCTGCCGTTTCGGGTGTAAGCCCACTTTATATACATCGAACCCCAGGTGAAACCCCCGCCGAAAGTCGCCAGGATAAGATTATCGCCCTTTTTCAACCGGGTCTCCCATTCCGAAAGACATAAGGGAAGTGTTGCGGAGGTGGTATTGCCATACCGGTCAATGTTGATCATGACCCGTTCAGGTTTGATGCCCATGCGGCTGGCAGTGGCCGTGATGATACGCATATTGGCCTGGTGCGGAACGAACCATGTAACATCATCAGAGGATAAATGGTTTTTTTCCATGATCTCGACGGAGACATCGGCCATGTTGATGACGGCAAACTTGAAAACGGTCCTGCCCTCCTGATAAACAAAATGTTCCTTTGCATCCACCGTCGCATGTGTAGGTGGTTTGACCGACCCCCCTGCCTTCTGGTGCAGGTAAAGCCATCCGGAGCCATCGGTATGGAGGATGCTGTCCATTATCCCGACGTCCCCTTCCGCCGGCTCCAGCAGAACAGCCCCGGCACCATCACCAAACAACGGACAAGTGTTGCGATCCGTATAATCGGTAATGGCTGACATCTTATCGGTACCCACGACGATGACCTTCCTGTACTGACCCGATTCAATGAACCTGACCGCCGTCTCAAGACTAAACAGAAAACTGGAGCAGGCCGCATTAAGGTCATAACTGAATGCATTTTTGATCCCTGTCTGGTCGCAGATCAGGTTTGCCGTAGCAGGGAAAAGCATATCGGGCGTGACGGTGGCACAAATCAATAAATCGATCTCATCCGGCGAGGTGTGCGTCTTGCCTAAAAGCTCCCGAACGGCCATGGCCCCCATGTACGACGAGCCCTTCCCTGCTTCTTTTAGAATATGACGTTCCCTGATGCCAATGCGTTCCATGATCCACTCGTCCGACGTATCGACCATGCGACTCAGCTCATTATTGGTCAGGATATCATCCGGAACATAGGCTCCCACTCCGGTTATCGCCGCCCTGATATGATTCATCATCTTTATTCAGTTAAGAAGTTCTGATTAGAATTTGAAATGACTGATTTCGGAATAGTTATACAACGCATCCTTTATTTTACCTGCCAGTTTCACTTCGTACATCTCCCGTGCCAGCAAGATCATATTCTTGATGGCTGTGGCACTGGAAATGCCATGGGCTACCACCACCGATGAATTGATACCCAGGATGGGCGTGCCGCCATAGTTCTCGTAATTGAACCTGCTGAAATAGTCATCGGATAACCCCCGTCTCAGAAAGATCTCGTACACCGACTCAATGAGCTTGATAATCACATTACCTGTGAAACCGTCGCAAACCATCACATCCGCTTTATTATTAAAAAGATCCCTTCCCTCTATATTGCCGATAAAATTAAAGTCTTTGGTGTTTTTCATCAGCTGGAAAACCGATTGGACGAGAATATTTCCTTTAAGGTCTTCTTCACCGATATTGAGAAGACCTACTTTGGGTTCGATTATTTTATGTACCGATTCGGCATATATGGATCCCAATATAGCAAACTGGTACAGTACATCGGATTTGGAATCGGGGTTGGTACCGATATCGAGCAGTATGCCGACGCCGCCGTTTTCTTTGGGTACCAGGGCTGCCGTGCACGGCCTGATGATGCCATGGATGGTATTGACACTGTAAATCGATCCAACCATCATGGCTCCGCTGCTGCCGGCTCCCGTGAAAGCATCGAGCTCATGGTTGCCGAGAAGACGGAAACCGACGGAGACGCTCGACCGAGGTTTTTTGAAAAAAGCACGCGTCGGCGGTTCATCCATCCCTATGGTGTCGGGAGCATGAACAATTTCAAATCCACCAGCATCCGCCTGCAGCTTCCCCAGCCATTGCCTAATAATCCTTTCATCGCCAATCAGGGTAATCCTGTCGGATGAGGGTATCTCCTTTAGCGCAAGCAAAGCTCCACTGATTGTTGCTTCAGGAGCAAAATCTCCACCCATGACATCCAGGCCAATATTCATCAGAACACCGAATTATAAGGTCATTGTTAACATGAGGAATGACACAGTCATCACACGGTCGTCTCTTTTTCAACCATAGGTTTTCCCCTGTAATAACCGCATTCCGGACACACCCGATGGTACTCCACTGGTGCACCGCAATTTGAGCAAAGAGCATAGGTGGCTGTTTTGGCTTTATAATGTGTCCTTCTTTTATCCCTCCTGGTTTTGGAAATTTTATGCTTCGGATGTGCCATGTTGTTATGATTTATTATTAATAACAGGTCACTTTAATTTTTATCCAGATCATTTCTCAGATTGTTCAGCACCTCCCACCGGGGATCGGCCACGTCATGTCTTTGATATTCCTGCAACTTCCTGATGACATCCCTGTTGCAGGTGCTCTCACCGTGATCGTCATCAGGATGAACACGGCGGTAAGGTATAAGCAGATTGATGTATTCATAAATATAATGTCCCACATCAATCTGTTGCTCTGTGTAAGGAATGATCATGATCTCATCGGTTTCCTCATTGAAATCCTTTCCAAAGCGAATATAAAGCTTTTCCCTGCCCGCCACCGGCTGGTCATAATATTCAAGACACCGGTCACATATGACTTCCACCGTGCCGGCAATATCGAACGTCAGGGTTAACATCCCTTCCTGCTTGTCAAGGATAAGCCCGACGGTCAGATCACCCTTCCTGAGATCGGAATAATTATACCTTTCAAAGAACTCATCCCGTATGACTAGATTAAACCGATGTTCACCTGTTGCTAATCCGGTAAAAGGGATGCAAAACTGATCAAAATAATCCATACCGGCCTCTGAAAAAAATGGAGTGCAAAAGTATAAATTCCTCGTGTGATTGACAAATTTAATTGGTTTTTTATACACGGACCCCCGATGAAGGGATGAATTATATTATTTTGTAATGGTATATGGTTTGACCTTATTTTTTCCTATATTGCATAAATTTTTGTAATAATGAAAAGATTATTTTTAAGGCTCAAATGCCTGTTAGGTTCACGTCAAAATAAAGGGCGCGTCGTGTTCCTGGTAACCGGTGAACCCTCAAATTTTAATATCACATATAAGTGCAGTCGGGGAAAGACCTGTCAGGAGCCTGCCGCAAAAAAAGGATGGTCAACATCTTTCAGGGCATCCAAAGGTGATTATGTATATTGTTCCGCTCAGGCCAATAAAAAAGCGGCGGATTTTAAAGTTGAGATTTTTTTCCGCGGCAACCTTTTCAAAACAGCCTATGGTAAAGGTGACTATGCCATCGCCACCTCTTCCGGGATCCTGCAATAGAACCTGACCCTGCCGCTCGTTCATCTCCCCGGATGAATGACTCATCATAAGCAAAAAGCCTCCTCCCGAAGGCTTTAAGAGGTGGTACCACCTGGAATCGAACCAGGGACACACGGATTTTCAGTCCGTTGCTCTACCATCTGAGCTATGGTACCCTCTGTAAAAGAGGGGCAAAGATAAACAAGATTTTAATAAATTAAAATTCTTGGACAAAAACATTCATTTATCCTTTATGCATTGTATCTTTGCATTCTTTTTACAACACCCAGTCAATGAAGCTTGTCATCGATTACGGGAATTCCCGCGTCAAAACCGCCCTGTTTGATAATGATCTGTTGTTCGACATCAATGAAGAAGAAACACTTGATGCCGTAAGGCTTGAAAATTTTCTCATGGATAAACCGGCTGTGACGGCAGCCATTATCTCAGCCGTCAGAGATTACGATGAGTCCCTGAGAAAATACCTCCGGAAACATTTTTATTTCATTGAACTTAACCCTCACACCCCCGTGCCCCTGTTAAATCGTTACCTCACTCCCGACTCCCTTGGCAACGACAGGCTGGCAGGTGCCGTTGCCGCCAATGCGATGTTTCCCAATCAGAATGTCCTGGTCATCGATGCTGGTACGTGCATCACATACAATTTCATCGATGACCACAATACCTTTCTTGGCGGTGGTATCTCTCCGGGACTGACATTACGGCTGAAAGCCCTTTACACTTTTACGGATAAATTGCCGTTAATACCGTTAGATGAAATGGAACATCTCATCGGCCGGAGTACTGCAGAGTCAATTTTATCAGGCGTTATAAACGGCACCACGGCCGAAATTAACGGTATCATTGACAGTTATGGCGACCTGTACCCCGATGTTAAAGTTATTCTTACAGGCGGAAATGCAAAATATTTTGACAAAAAATTAAAAATTAACATATTTGTATACTCAAATCTGGTTTTATCGGGTTTGAACATAATCTTAAACCATAACCTTGAAGCATAATCTGGCATATTGTTTATTCCTTCTGCCTGCTTTGTTATTTTATAATCCCGGAAAGTTGTCAGGACAGAATGATATCAATTCACCTTATTCCTACTTCGGTATCGGGACCATTTACAATAACCATGACGCTTTTAATATGTCGATGGGGGGATTGGGCATAGCTTTATCGGATCACTTTTATGTAAATAACGCCAATCCGGCTTCCTATCACGCCTTTGATACGACCTCCTTCGTCCTGGAAGGGGGATTCTTCGGTTCTTTTGTCACCTCCATGACCGAACTTCAAACGGTTAAAACAAATGACATCTCTCTTGGTTACCTTTTAATGGGATTTCCCGTGACTAAATGGTGGAAAACCAGCCTTGGATTAACGCCTTACAGCTATCTGGGATATTCGGCCTCTGATGTGAAAAACCTCGAGAACATAGGACGAACGTCGTTTGATTATACCGGTTCCGGTGGCTTAAACAAAGCTTACTGGGGTAATAGTCTGACTTTCTTTAAGAAATTTTCTGTCGGCATGAACGCTTCATTTCTGTTCGGCACCCTTAACTATGACAAGGTGGTCAGTTTCCCTGATTCCATTTATATGACTAACTTCCGGCTAAGAAACAGTGAACAGGTACAGGATTTTATTTTTGATTTCGGTGCACAATATACAGCCCGTATAAAAGATATATTCCTCACTGCCGGCCTTGTTTATAATGCCACCACGAAACTCAATGCCAAACGCGATCTTTTAGAGACGACCTTCTTCCCGGGTAACGACCAGGTTGAATACGTGAAGGATACCATTGTTTACCAACCCGGTGAAAAAGGGACTATCACATACCCATTCAGCCTTGGAGGTGGTATTGTTGTGCAGGACTCATCCCGATGGATGGCAGGAGCTGAGTTCTTCTGGCAGAATTGGAAAGATTATTCCTCCTTTGGACTCCCAGATTCACTGGCCAATACCATGAGATTTTCCATAGGAGGACAGTATAAACCACTGGCAGAAGGAATGTCAAAATATTGGCAAAGAATTTACTACCGGGTTGGATTTCATTATGAACAGACATACCTGAAACTAAGAAATAACCAAATCAATGAATTTGGCGTTTCTTTTGGTGTCGGATTGCCTCTGAAAGGACTGACCTCAACCGTCAACCTCGGACTTGAAATCGGACAGAGCGGAACCAAAAACAATGGATTGATCAAAGAGAATTTTTTTCGCTTTACCGTCGGAGTCGCTATGTATGAACGATGGTTTATAAAAAGAAAGTTTTATTAAACTCAAACTGACTGAAAGATGAAAAGGGTTCTCATGCCTGTGTTCCTGTGGATGGTTATCTTCCTGTTATCCGGTAATGGAATTAAGGCCCAGATCTCCGATCAAAGCACCCTTGGTCCTAAATACGGCAAGGATAGCGCAAAATGTGTGATGGAAATATCACTCTACCGCGAATTCTATAAACAGTGGAGAGCCAGCAACTATCAAAGTAATGCCGTGAAAGACGCCATCAAGAGTTGGCGCTGGGTCTTTTTTAATTGCCCCCTGGGAACAGAAAATACTTATATTGACGGTGCAAAGATGTACGAATATCGGATCCAGAATGAAAAAGATACAGCCAAAAGAAACAGGGACATCGACACGCTGATGATGATCTATGACCAGCGTACTAAATATTTCCCTTTGCATTACCGCGAGAAAACACCCCAGGAAGGCGATATTCTGGGACGTAAAGGCATTGACCTGTATCAGTATAAGCCGTCAGCTTACGAAAAAGCTTATGACATCCTCAAGCGTTCCGTTGAACTGAAAGGTAATTTATCTGATGCCGCAGTGGTGGTCTATTATTTTCTCCTCACCACACAGATGGCCAATGAAAACAAAATCCCCAAGGACACGGTATTAAATACTTACGACCGCTTAATGGATATTATTGATTATAACCTGAAAACACAAACCGATCACGAAGTCATCAATGAGTTCAAGACAGCCATGAGCAGCCTCGACCAGATGTTCGAGCCTTTTGCCTCCTGCGATGACATCATCGCCATTTCCACTAAAACGTTCAATCAGAAAAGTAACGATCCTGAAGTCCTGAAAAAAATTATCGCCTTGCTGTACAGAAAAAATTGTACCGACTCACAACTGTATTTTGATGCCACCGTTAAATTGTACCAGCTTGAGCCCTCTCCCGAATCGGCCTCTATTATCGGGAAGATGTATTTAAAAAAACAGGATTACCAGAATGCCATCAAATACCTGCTTGATGCCACCCAGTCCTCTGACACGGCTTTACGTGCCGATTGTTATTTATTACTCGCCGACTCATACCGTCTTACGTCCGATTATCCCAAGGCACGATCCTTTGCTTACAAATCACTGGAGTTAAGACCAAAAGACGGGAATGCCTATATCCTTATCGGCGATCTTTATGCCTTAAGCGCCAAAGATTGCGGGACTGACGACTTCACACAGAAAACAGCCTACTGGGCGGCCGTGGATAAATACATCAAGGCAAAAAGCGTGGACCCCTCAGTGGCCGCCACCGCTGATGAACGCATCGAAACCTACTCAAAAGCTTTCCCCTCCCTGCAGGATAACTTTTTTCACGACCTTAAGGATGGTGACACCTATGAGGTAGATTGCTGGATTAATGAAACAACAACCGTCAGATCGGCAAAATGAACCGACAAAACATTATATTATAGCATCTGAAAAATGAACAAATCGGGTATCACAGTGGTGATCATGCTTCTGCTGTTTAACACGGCGCTGTTCGGTCAGAAATACGGCCATGGACAGGATAGTGTTAATTGTATCGAAAACCTGTCATTATACAGAATTAATTACAAAATATGGAAAGACCACGACTTCGATGAAAAGGTCATCAAACAGGTGCCCATTTTGTCACCATGGCGCTGGGTCTTTTTCAACTGCCCTGAATCGAGCCAGAACATTTATATCGATGGCGTGACTATCCTGAAATATATGATCGATAAAGCGCCCGACGATTCCATACGCAGAAAATACATCGATACGTTGATGATGGTTTACGACCAGCGCATTAAATATTTCGGCTCGTCCCCCACCAGCCGCGAGGGGCTCGTTCTGGGCCGCAAAGGCGTGGACCTGTATTCCTTGTTGCCCGATAAATATTATGAGGTGTATCAAATTCTGAAACGGTCGGTTGATCTGGAAGGAAATGAATCGACAGGAGCCGTGCTGGTTTACTACTTTATTACAACCATTGCCTCGGCCGTTAATGGCGATATTGATTCCACGGCGATCGTTGAAACGTATGATAAAGTGATTTCAATAGCCGATGAAAATATCAAGGCCGACAAATCGGATCCTGAAGAACTCGCTGACTGGCAGAATGTGAAAAAAAACATCGAAAGCAATTTCGAGCCTTTTGCTACCTGCGATGATATCGTTCGCATCTTTGAAAAAAAATTCGTGGCGACCCCTCATGATACCGACCTGTTGAAACAAATAACCACCATGCTCGACAGGAAAAACTGCACCAATACCGATCTCTTCTTTCAGGCTGCAAAAAATCTGTATGACCTGGCCCCCACACCCGAATCGGGTTATCTGATGGGTATCATGAACATGAGAAAAGAAAATTATGAAGAGGCGGCCAAATATTTCTTCGAAGCACTTAACAACCTTCAGGATAGCAGTCTGATATCCAATGCTGACCTGATGCTGGCGAATATATACATGAACCTCAATGATTATCCCAAAGCACGGGCCTATGCTTACAAGGGCCTGGCCATAAACCCCGGTAACGGAAGCTTTTATATTCTGATCGGTGACCTTTATGCCCGCAGCGCCAACCAATGCGGCGACAATGACCTGACTAAGAAAGTGGCTTACTGGGCATCTGTCGACATGTACCAGAAAGCCAAAAGTGTCGACAGTTCTGTCACCGACATGGCCAACGAACGCATCGCAACATATTCCGGTTACTTTCCTTCGGTCGAAACCATATTCTTTTATGACCTCAAGGAGGGTCAACCATACACAGTCGGATGTTGGATAAATGAAACCACTACCGTCAGAGCAGCCAAATGAAAGGGTATTGATTTTTCTTAAAGAGCGCTTTTGGAAAATGTTGCCCCTGATGATCGGGATACTCTCATCTTTCCTCCTGGTCTTTCAGTCCTGCGAGAATGATGTCAAAACCGTCAAGCTGGTGACAGCCCTCGATACACTGCCTGTGGAGACAGTCAGCAATATCGAGGTCGTGCAGACCGACTCGGGGAAAGTATCTTTTGTTTTAACAAGTCCCCTGTTGAAACGTTATGAAGGTAATGACCCTTATATTGAGTTCCCTGAAGGTCTGAAAATTGTCTTTTATGATACGGCTATGAACATAAAATCACAACTGACAGCCAACTATGGAATCAGTTATGAAAAAAGAAAAATCATGGAAGCAAAAAACGATGTGGAGGTGGTCAATTACCAGAAAAATGAAAAATTAAACACCGAACATCTGGTCTGGGATCAAAAACAAAAACTGATCTATTCGGATGTCTTTGTGAAAATCACCACCAGCGATAAAACCATTTACGGTGAGAACGGCATGGATGCCGATGAACAGTTCGACAGCTGGAAACTTAAAAAGGCCAAGGGTAATATATTCGTCAATCAGGATAAGTATTGAAATGTACATCGATCGCGTTTTCATGAAGGTATGCCAACCATGCAACCCTGGATAACCGTCATTATAACACTGTTGTTGTCGGCCTTCTTTTCCGGCATGGAGATCGCTTTCATTACGGCTAACAAATTAAGAACGGAGCTGGATAAAAGCCACGGTCTTCTGTCGGCCAGGATCATGTCGGCATTTAATAAAACACCCTCACGTTTCATTGGGGCCTTGCTTCTCGGCAATAACATCGCCCTGGTCATTTACGGCATCGCCATGGCAAAGATCCTTGGACCATTCTTCACCAATTTGCTTCCCGTTCACCTGCAAAGCGATTTTCTGAACCTGGTCATTCAAACCGTCATTGCAACACTGTTGATCCTTATCGTAGCCGAATTCCTACCCAAAACTCTCTTCCGGATTAATCCCAACAAAATCATCAATTTCTTCGCTGTTCCGGTCTATCTTTTCTATTATCTCTTTTATCCGGTCATCTATCTTTTCATGGGACTATCCGAATTCATACTGAAAAAGGTCTTCCGTGTTAAATTCACCGAACAGGCTTACGACTTCACACCCATTGACCTGGATCATTTCCTCGCCGAATATTCGGCTTATCTTCAGGAAAAATTTGAACTGCCGCAGGAAATACAGATGTTCAAGAATGTCATCGAGTTCAGGAACATCAAATTGCGTGAATGCATGGTACCACGCACTGAAATTGAAGCAATAGAGGAAAGTGAGCCCATCATGAGGTTGCGGCAGCAGTTTATTGAAACAGGTTATTCCAGACTGCTGGTCTTTAAGGATCATATTGATAATATCACAGGGTATGTTCATGCCTTTGACCTGTTCAGGAACCCACCCAACATTAAGACAATTGCCAATCCCATCATGATTGTTCCCGAGACCATGCCTGCCAATAAGGCCCTGACCTCCTTCATCGATCAGCATATCGGCATCGCAGTGGTCGTGGATGAATTCGGAGGGACATCAGGGATGGTCACAATCGAGGATATCATTGAAGAAATACTTGGGGAGATTGAAGATGAATACGACACCGAAGAGTTGATTGATAAGCAGATCGGTGAGAATGAATTCATTTTCTCAGGACGGCTCGAAATCGATTATCTGAATGAGAAATACAACCTGAAAATTCCCGGGTCGGAAGAATATGAAACCCTTGCCGGCTTCATCCTCCATCATCATGACAGCATCCCCGGCTTAAAAGATCAGATCGTAATCGGTTCATTCGTTTTTTATATCATCCAGGCTACCGGATCCAGGATTGAAAAAGTCAGGCTGGTCATCAAGAAGTGAAGGCTTACCCGGCAGCAGCCTTGCCGATCAGTTATGTAACCTGCCTCCTCTGCCTGTCATTGAATCACACATGAGCACAGGACAGAAAATAATGGCCTTGGTCGATTGCAATAATTTTTATGCATCCTGCGAGCGCATTTTCAATCCAGTGTTGGAAGGCCAACCTGTCGTCGTGCTCTCAAATAACGATGGATGCATCATCGCCCGTTCCGAAGAGGCCAAACAACTTGGCGTCAAAATGGGGGTGCCGGCCTTCGAAATCAAATCCTTGCTCGAAAAAAACAACATCGCGGTGTTCTCGACGAATTATGAACTGTATGGCGATATTTCACAGAGGGTAATGACCATATTGGCTCAGTTCTCTCCTTCGCTTGAAATTTATTCCATCGATGAAGCTTTCCTCGACCTCACAGGAATCAGGACTGATCCGGATGAATTCGGGAAAAAAATAGCCTCCACCATCAGAAAATGGACAGGCATACCGGTAACCATAGGCATTGCGCCGACCAAAACGCTGGCCAAGTTAGCCAACCACATAGCTAAAGAAAAAGGCTGGTGGGGTCTGGTGCTGGATCCTTCCCGCGAGGATACCGTGGATCGTTGGCTGCAGGCCATCCCCGTTGAAGAAATATGGGGTATCGGACCGCAATTTACCACCTTTCTTAACCGCTATCATACCCTGACGGCCTGTGACCTTAAAAAAGCCCCTGAGAAATGGGTACGGCAACATCTGGGTGTCGTGGGGGTGAGAACGGTCAATGAACTCCGGGGACAACCCTGCTATACGGTCGTCAATGTCCCGGCTGAACGCAAGGGTCTTTGTGTCTCACGCTCATTTGGAAAAACGACAACCGTTTACGAAGAGCTGGAACAGGCCACCACCGCTTTTGTGGCCACCGTGGCTGAAAAACTGCGCAAGCAAAAAAGCGTGGCACAGGCGCTGACGATCTTTGTTATGACCAACCGGTTTGCCAAAGGACCACACTATGTCAACGGAATAACCGTTAAATTGCCCGTGGCCACCAACAGCACCATTGAGATGATCCATCACACGGTGAAAGCCCTGAAAAAGATATACCGGAAAGGATATAATTATAAAAAATCCGGTGTCATCGCCACGGAGATCATCCCAGAAAATACATTGCAATGTGCCCTGTGGGATGATGTCGACAGGGAGAAACATAAAAAAATCACAGCGATAATGGATAACATCAATGCGAGAATGGGTAAAGGCAAAGTTAAATTTGCCATACAGGGCACACAACGGGGCTGGAAGATGAGGCAGGAAAAACTTTCACCGGCTTATACGACCCGGTGGGACGATCTGCTGACCATTGACATAACAAAAGAGATACAGGATTGTTAATCCAGGTAACGGTAACGAATTAAACCCTTTGAAAGATGTGCGGAAGGTTTTCTTTTTCTCCAAACGAAATCATTATAGAAGAACGGTTCGACATCGATATTGAAGAAGGTGTCTACCAACCCCGCTATAATTGTGCGCCGTCACAAAACCTGGCGGTCATCTCCAATGCCGAGCCGGGCCGTCTCAGTTTTTACCGCTGGGGTCTCATCCCTTTCTGGGCCAAAGATATATCGGTAGGAAACCGGATGATCAATGCCAAGGCCGAAACCATTCTTGAAAAGGTATCGTTCCGTCATGCCTTCCGGGGTAACCGCTGTCTGGTCTTAAGTGACGGATTTTATGAATGGAAAAAAGAAAAAAATGACAGGATCCCTTACCGCATCACCCTTAAAAACGGTGAACCCTTTGCCATGGCCGGTATCTGGGACACCTGGAAAAATCCTGCCGGCGCCGTGGTGAACTCCTTCGCCATCATCACCACCACACCTAACACACTCATCGAATCCATTCACGACCGCATGCCGGTCATCATCCTGCGTGAAAATGAAAAAGACTGGCTCAATAGGAATGACACCGACCTCCTGCTCCATTTCCTGCAACCTTATCCCGCCGGTGACATGGAGGCTTATCCTGTGTCAAAGCTGGTCAATTCACCCTCCAACGATCGTCCGGAAGTCATAAGGCGGATGAATTGACGGGACAGCCCGTCCGGCGGTCATGGTATCATCAGATTGCATCCCCTGATGTCACTGTTGTCGAGGCGCCCCAGGACCTCAAACGTACCGTCGTCATAAGTACGTCCCAGATCATCTGTGGCAATGAAAGAACAGGAATAAAGATTAGCCAGGTCAATGACGTTGATGCCTCCTGTGGTGCCGTGACCCACTAAGGTCAGCGGGTCATTCGTATCCCTGATCAGAACCTTCATCCAGGGAGGGCATCTGAAACGGCCATGACCCTTGGAATAAGCCTGGGATAAGAGCTCCGTCATGCCGTATTCAGAGTGTATGACCTCCACCCCGAATCCCCCGGTCAATCGCATTTGCAACTCCTCCCTGGTCAGTTCCCTGCGGCGGCCTTTCATGCCTCCTGTCTCCATGACAGTGAGGCGGGGCAGATCAAACTGAAAACGCTCGATAAAATCAAGCAGGGCGAAGGAAACGCCCACCAGCATGGCCTGCTGACCCTCATCGTCAAGCTGTTGCAGGACATGGGCCAGCTTGTCAAAGTCCTGGAGGTAAAAACCACTTGCCCTGTGACCACTTAATTTTATCAAATGCTCCATCATAGATACAAGAGATGAGCCTTCACGTTCAAGGTAGGATGGCAATAAAGCAAGAAAAGCATATTTGCTCGGAAGACCGTAGTGGTATGTGAAACCCTTAAATACACTGGTCAGATAGAGTGAACGGTCAAGCACATAGTGACGTGAAGTTCGCCCGGCTGTCGTACCGCTGCTGTTAAATATCACCTCAGTCCCCCGGTCACCGGAAATAACTTCATGGTATCTGAAAAATCCGATAGGCAGAAAGGGAATCTGACCGGCTGTGGTGACCTTGTCATCAGGCACATGAATGGCATCAATATACGACCTGTAGACCGCATTATAATTGTACTGAAAACGAAATATTTCAAGAGCATAAGCGTTAAATGCTTCAGAAGACGTGATATCGAACAGCACGGATTTAATATTCTCAACGGATTTCATCGGGAAGCGGTATTATGGATGCCTGTCAGATTATCTTTATTAACTTTGTATGCCAAACAGTTATTGCATGAAATCAGGCTCAAAGATAACCATCATCTTTCTATTATTGTTGATTTACTCTCTCACGGGATGCCTTAAGCAGGAGGAGTTCCCCATTGAACCTCAGATTACCTACAACGGCTTTCTTAAGATCCAGGATTCAACAGGCATAGATAACCGCGGGGTCATTGAAATAGGGTATACCGATGGCGATGGCGATATCGGACTGAGCGACTCCGAAACCGATCCCCCATATGACTATAATCTGTTCCTGATCTATTTTGAAAAGCAAAACGGCATCTTTAAAAAAGTGGATGTCACCTATTTTAATGACTCCACCAATCAATTCGACACACTCAATATGAATGCGCGGATACCTGTGCTCACACCTCAGGGACGCCATAAGGCCATAAAAGGCATCATCCAGGATACCGTCTTTATCAATAATCCCCTGTCAGCTTATGATACCATACGGTTCGATATTTACATCAAAGACCACGCGCTGCATGTGAGTAATACCGTCAGCACACAGGAAATCGTGGTTAAGAAGAATTGATAATCAATTGTCAGAATGTGAAATACTTACGCAAGGTCAGTTTTCTGATGACCTTGTCGATTAAAACCAGGGACACCCCTCCGATCAGTATAACCAGGGGCAGTCTTGATTTGGTGAAAAAAGCCAGGAAATTGCTCAGCCCTTCCGAAATATTCTTAAAAGAGTTTACCATCATCGTATAATCTTTCACGCTGATCTTTTCAGGGCTGATATTGAAACCCAGAATGGTCCAGTCGAAAAAGAAAAGGAAATAACCCAGCACAATGAAACCGGTGGCGATCAGTATCCACCCTTTAAGGGAAATAAGAGGTTGGTTATAGGCCTGCTCATGTTTTGCCTCGCTGCTGATCTTTTCCATGACCCTGTCCGTGAAATCGCCTGGAAGAGTCTCAGGATGTGAATGTTTCAGAAGCGATTTTAAAAATTGATCCCCTCTGTTCTTTTCATTATTCATTTCATCTGTGCATTAAATCGGACCGGATTCATATTATGCAATTCCGCAAACAACTTTTTTCTGATTCGATGAAGGCTCACTTTCACGTTGCTTTTCGATAATCCCATGATATAACCTATCTCTTCAACCGAATGTTCTTCCATATAGAAAAGATTAACAAGCATATATTC
>Ga0116202_10000235_pt1 | contig 29521 bp, 26 predicted proteins | sample LakKivw325mmetaG_FD_94479 | JGI IMG/M metagenome (GOLD analysis project Ga0116202, IMG submission 94479) | Anoxic lake water microbial communities from Lake Kivu, Rwanda to study Microbial Dark Matter (Phase II) - Lake Kivu water 325m metaG | ecosystem: Environmental > Aquatic > Freshwater >... | reverse complement strand
TGAATGGAAATTCACCCGAAACGATCTGAATATTTTACTCAATAAGATCAAACTGGCACAGTTGATCTCCGAACGGCTGGCCGCATAATACGTAACCGAATTTATGAACCGATGTACTTAGATCAAAAAGCTATGAATTAAAGAGAGATGGTCGCTTTGGATGATGTCACCGATAGTCTTCCCTCGCGGGGTAAAATACATCGATGAGTTCTGAATCGATCATGGCTTTACCGCTGTGTCTTGCATCGGAAGGGATAACGAAGACAGCGCCGCGCTCCATAATCCGTGTCTCGCCGGCAACAGTCATCTCAAATTTTCCCTTGATAACGGTCGTAATCTGTTCATTGGGATGGGAGTGTTCCGGCAGCGTTGCCCCGGCTTCTATATTCCAGAAGGCAAGGGTCATATGATCGGAATGGACCATTTTTGCTTTAAAGCCAGGCACGATTTCTCTTTGTTTAATGTCGGATAAATGGATGAATGACATGGTTACCCTCTTTCTTTCCCTGTTGGTACAGACGTTGTCGCCGGAGTTGATTGGTCCGGAATTTTTGCTGTAATATTTTCATAAAATTCGCGTATTGTCTTCATGTCCAGTTCAATGTTGCTCCTCTGTGCGAGGGTAGGGCCAATACCTCCCACTTTACGGAAATAATCCAAAAATGAAAGGACAATGGAAATATTCGCGCCCTGTGCAATGTAATAGAATCCCGTTTTCCAGTGCATGACCTTTTTTCGGGTCCCCTCCGGGGCAATAACCATAACCATTTTTACTCTGTCCTTGAATGCCTGGACTGACTGTGCGACAACATCGCCTGGCGGTGACCGTTTGATGGGAATGCCGCCGAGAAACTTGAAAAAGCCGCCGAAAGGCCACCGGAAAAGTGAATCCTTGCCCAGCCAGCTTAGTTTCATCTTGAAGGAAAACATGAAGGCCATTGCAATGGGGAAGTCCCAGTTTGATGTATGGGGTGCGGCTACCATGACATATTTGGGAATATCGGGCAGTTTGCCTTCCCGGCGCCAGCCGAATATTTTTAAAAAAATGATGGAAAGACCTTGCAGCAAATGCCGCAGGATGGGAATGTCAAAGATAGTATAGCGCATCAGAGATAATTCTGAACTTTTGAGACCCATTCCCGTACCTTAATCCATGATTTGGGAAGTAGTAAAATTCTTTCATGTTGATCGAAATAAAAGAAATACGTTGCTTATTATAATAAACAACAAAAATATTTCAATGATTATATGGGCCTCTTGTCGAATAAGGTCATAAAATGATGCTCAGCTCAAATATTATTCACAAATTGTTTGGACTGTGGTGTCTCCGTATCGGTCAGCCAAGTGCCTCTTTGATTTCTCTGACATAGGATGAAATGATGCTTATGAGGTCATTTTTGTCCGCGTTGTCTTCAATCAGCTTGACAATAGCACTCCCGATGACGACACCGTCTGCACAGGATGCGATTTCTGCAGCCTGGCCGGGTGTGGAAATTCCGAAACCGACGACAACAGGAAGCGTCGTTCTCTCTTGAATTCTTTCCAGATCCTTTTTAATGTCATCAAAATGAGGCTTTTGGGTTCCGGTCACACCCGTGACGGATATATAATAAAGAAATCCGGTCGCATTTTTCGAAATCTTTTGTATGCGTTCGTTGCCTGTAGTCGGAGCGATGAGTGAAATAAAATCCAGATTTTCACGGTCTGTATATTGACGAAGCTCTCGCGATTCTTCGTGGGGCAGATCGACGACAAGAATCCCGTCAACTCCCGATTTCCTTGCTTTCATTGCAAAGTACTGATTTCCCATGGCAAAAATGGGATTGTAATAGCCAAACAGGACAACGGGGATGTCGCATACTTCCCGAAAGGATGCAATCATATCAAGAATGGCCGACAGGGTGACACCTTTGCGGAGCGCTCTTTGAGAGGCCGCCTGAATAATAGGTCCGTCCGCCGTCGGATCGGAAAAGGGAACGCCTATTTCAAGAATATCGACACCGGAAGAGGCAAGGCCAAGAATCAGTCGATACGTCGTGTCCAGATCCGGATCGCCGGCTGTGAGATAGGCAACCAGGGCTTTTTCGTTTTTATGCTTGATCTCAAGGAATTTTTTTTCGATTCTTCTCTTCATTGATGAATCTCCATTCTATGAATCATGGTTTCTGCGTCCTTGTCTCCTCTTCCTGAAAGGTTAACCACGATGATGTCGTCACGTTTCAGGGTAGGGGCCAGCTTCATGGCATATGCCACGGCGTGGGCGCTCTCCATGGCGGGAATGATACCTTCGCATTTAGACAGGAGCATAAAGGCTTGTATCGCCTCTTCATCCTCGATACTGACGTAATGCGCTCTGCCCGAATCTTTAAAATGGCTGTGTTCGGGACCGACACCCGGATAATCGAGGCCGGCGGCGATAGAGTAGGCGTCATACACCTGGCCGTTTTTGTCTTGGAGAAGATAGGTCTTGTTTCCATGAAGGATGCCGACACGCCCCGCCGATATACTGGCTGCGTGTTCGCCGGTCTTGATTCCCTTTCCGGCCGCCTCGACTCCGATCATTCTGACGGTCTTGGCATCCCTGAATGGATAAAAAAGTCCCATGGCGTTGCTGCCTCCGCCTACACAGGCGATCAGGCAGTCGGGAAGCCGCCCTGCCTGCTTTAATATCTGCTTTTTCGTTTCTTTACCGATGACACTCTGAAAGTTTCTCACCATCGTAGGGTAGGGATGGGGTCCCGCAGTAGTTCCGATAACATAAAATGTGTCTCTGACCCGCGATACCCACTGTCGCATGGCCTCATTCATGGCATCCTTCAACGTAGCGGTTCCGGAGGCTACAGGCACAACTTCGGCACCCAGAATCTTCATTCTGAACACATTGGGCGCCTGCCTCCTGATATCCTCTTCACCCATAAAAATCTGACATTCCATGCCGAAAAGAGCGGCGACGGTTGCCGTGGCGACACCGTGCTGCCCGGCCCCCGTTTCTGCGATGACCCTCTTTTTCCCCATCCGTACAGCCAGCAGGGCCTGCCCCAGAGTGTTGTTAATCTTATGTGAACCGGTATGATTGAGATCTTCACGCTTAAGATATATCCTGGCGCCTCCAAGCTCTTCGGTAAGATGTCCGGCGTAATAAAGGGGCGTTTCCCTTCCTGCATAGTCTTTCAGATAACGCGTAAACTCTTCTTTGAAGGCTTTTTCCCTGCTGACTTTCTTGTAGACCATTTCGAGTTCAGTCAGTGCAGGCATAAGGGTCTCGGCAACATACCGTCCGCCGAATATTCCAAAGTGCCCTGTCTTTACTGTTGACATTTGCTGCATACTTTCTCCTTAAAGTGTTCACGTAAAAATTTTCAGATCGCTTTTGTCAGCATCTTTTAAAGGGTATTTGTCGATCTCTCGTATCATTTGAATGATGTTTTTCACCTTTAGCGGATCTTTCTTCCCCGTAGAATGTTCCACACCGCTGTTCAGATCAACGGCATGGGGTAACACCACTTTGATTGCTTTCCGGATATTAGCGTCAGTCAACCCTCCCGCAAGGATCAGAGGGTGAACTGTCTTTACCCTGATAGCGAGATTCCAGTCACATTCTTTCCCCGTTCCACCATATTTTCCGTGAATGCGCGAGTCCACGAGGATGGCTTTAACGGGGTAGCGTTCCAGAGTATCGAGTGAGCTTTCAGACTTCGGTGATACGGCCTTGATCAGTGTGGATGCGGGAAACTGAAAACAATATTCGGGCGACTCATCGCCGTGAAGCTGGATCATGCTTAGTCCGCACAGCGAAAAAATATCCTTCACTTCACTTGGATTATGATTCACGAATACTCCGACCCTGGATATATGCCGTGGAAGTTCTTTGATAATGTCCCTGGATGTGCGCGGCTCAATATACCTGGGGCTTTTCCGATAAAAGATAAAACCTACGGCATCAGCCCCTGATTCACAGGCATGAAGAGCGTCTTCCAGATTGGTGATCCCGCAGATCTTTATTTCCATGCTATGTATTCCCGCCAAGAAGTTCTTTCATTTTCTTTCCAACATCGTCGGCTCGCATCAACGTCTCTCCAATCAAAAAGGCATGAATACCGGCATTCTGCAATAATTCAACATCGTTCCTGGTATGGATGCCGCTTTCGCTGATCAGCATTTTTTCAGGGGGGACATGGGGAGCAAGATTCAAAGAAACACTCAGATCCGTATTGAATGTTTTCAGATCACGGTTGTTTATGCCGATCATGACAGCATCCGCGGCAAGCGCTTTGTCAAGTTCTGTCCGTGAATGAACTTCCACGAGCGGAAACAGTCCAAGCGATTCGGTCAATCCGACAAACTCCCTTAGCTCTTCCTCTTTTAAAATTCCTGCGATGAGGAGCAATGCATCGCTTTCCATGGCTCTCGCTTCGTAGATTTGATAGGAATCGACGATGAAGTCCTTCCGCAAAAGAGGAAGATGAGAGATCTTTTTGATGTCACTGAGGAATGTTTTGTCTCCACCAAAATATTTCTCATCCGTCAGGACGGAGATTGCCGCTGCACCGGATTCCTGGTAAACAGACGCGATCCGTATATGGTCAAAGTCATCTCTAAGAATCCCTTTTGACGGAGAGCGTCTCTTTATTTCCGCAATGATGGCAGTACGTTGACCCATAATGGCTGCTGCGAAATTTCCGGGACGGGGCAGATCCCGGATAATTTCCTGAAGCTCGGCCAGAGGTTTTATGCGCTTTAAGTGGCGGACTTCTTCCTTTTTTGTGGATATAATTTTATTTATAAACATATTCGAAAAATCAACTGTTGCTCAGTTCAATCAATGACTGGAGTTTTTTTATCGCCCTGCCGCTGTCGATACATTCTTCCGCAATTAAGATGCCTTCTCTTATATTTGCAGCTTTTTCACCTGCCACGATGGCCAGGGCGGCATTGAGGAGGACGATCTTCCGGCAAGCTCCGTCTTCACCGGTAAGAACGTTTTTCGTTATCTGTGCATTTAGCGTTGCGTCGCCGCCTAAAATAGATTCTCCGGCATAGGTTTCATTAAAGAAATCGACGGCATTTAGATTGTAAGTAGTAATAAGACCGTCTTTCAATTCAGACACCCGCGTTTCACCCGCGACGGTTGCTTCATCAAGACCGTTTGAGCCGTGGACCACAAAAGCCCTTCTGGTTCCAAGATTTTTAAGGACGGAAGCAAACATTTCCGTCAGTTTCTGATCGTAGACGCCGATGAGTTGTGATGTTGCGCCGGCCGGATTTGTCAGAGGCCCCAGCATGTTGAAAATGGTCCTGATTCCTATTTCCCTTCGAGGGCCGATAGCGTACTTCATGGCGCCGTGAAGATTGGGTGCGAAAAGAAATCCGATGCCGATCTGCTGAATACATTCCTCCACGACATCATGTGAGGCGCTTATGTTCACTCCCAGCGCTTCCAGAACGTCGGCGCTTCCGCAACTGCTCGATACGGCACGATTACCGTGTTTTGCCACCGTAATGCCCGCTGCCGCAACGACGAACGCAGCGGTCGTGGAGATATTGAACGTATTTTTCCCGTCCCCCCCCGTACCGCATGTATCAACGATGATGGAAGACTGGGCGTCAATCCGGGCTGCCTTTTTTCTCATGATTTTCGCGGCGCCCGTCACCTCGTCGACTGTCTCGCCCTTCATTCTGAGTGCGGTCATGAAAGAAGCGATCTGGGCAGGCGTTGTTTTTCCTTCCATCACATCATCCATGACCACCATCATTTCAGATTCTCCAAGGTCAATATGATTTGCTGTTTTATAAATTGCTTCTTTAATCATTGTGTCTGCTCCTTTTCCCCGATGATATCCAGAAAGTTTTTAATAATGCGTTTACCGTTCGGTGTCAGGATTGATTCGGGATGAAACTGTATCCCTTCCACCGGATATTGCCTGTGCCGGATCCCCATGATTTCACCCTCAACCGTCTCGGCGCTGATTTCCAGACAATCGGGCAGAGATTTTTTTTCCACGATAAGTGAATGATACCGGCCTGCTGTGAAAGGATTGGGAAGTCCCTTGAATATTGTCTTCCCGTCGTTATGGATGGGAGACGTCTTCCCGTGCATGAGTCTGTCAGCCCTGACGACATTACCGCCAAAGGCGTACCCGATGGCTTGATGTCCCAGGCATACCCCCATGACGGGTACTGTCCGGTAAAATGTTCTGATGACATCCACGGTGACCCCCGCTTCTTTCGGTGAACAGGGGCCGGGTGATAGAAACAAGGCTTCCGGCCGCAGATCATTGATCTCGTCAAGGGCAATTTCATCGTTCCTTCGAACCATGACCTCGCGACCGAACTGCCCCAGATACTGCACCAGGTTATATGTAAAGGAATCATAATTATCGATCATTAAAATCATTTCATTCTCCTTCAGGGTTTTTTTGTCATTTCAAAGCCGGAGGTGGCAAGCCGTATGGCCTGCATCATGCCCTCAACCTTGTTGAGCGTTTCCTGATATTCACGGTCAGGGTTTGAATCCGCCACGATGCCGGCCCCCACCTGTATAAATATCTTTTCATTTTTGACAAGCATTGTTCTGATGGTGATGCACAGGTCCATATTTCCGGAGTAGCTGAAATATCCTACGGCGCCTCCATATGGGCCTCGCCGGGTAGGTTCCAGTTCATCAATGATCTCCATCGCCCTTACTTTTGGTGCGCCGCTCAGTGTTCCGGCAGGGAAGCTTGCTTTCAGGACATCAAAACAGTCCTTACCGGGGGACAGTTGTGCCTGAATATTGGACACCAGGTGCATGACATGAGAATATCTCTCTACGACCATTAGTTGATTGACCTGAACGGTGCCGATTTGCGCAATTCTACCCAGATCATTTCTTCCCAGATCGACCAGCATGACATGTTCCGCCCTCTCCTTCGGATCCTTGAGAAGTTCATCGGCCATGCGCCTGTCTTCCTGTTCGTTCCTGCCCCGCCTTCTTGTTCCTGCTATAGGTCTCAACTCGGCGACTCCCTCTTCAAGACGCACCATGACTTCGGGAGACGAACCGATAAGAAACATGTCTTCAATCTTCAGGAAAAAAAGATAGGGGGATGGGTTTACAAAACGGAGCGCCCTGTAAAGATCAAGCGGATTCAATCCGTTTTTTACGTGAAACCGCTGAGAAAGAACGGCCTGGATAATATCGCCGGCCATGATGTATTCCTTGGCCTGTTTTACCATGTCTCCGAAGGCTTCAGGGGTCATGTTGGAGTGATGTTTGAATGTTTTATCTGCATGCTGCTGCTGTTCTTGTTTTCGGTGCGGCTCTTTTAATGTCTTAATGATTCCATCTATCTTCTGAATGGTATTGTTATAAACCGTCTCATGTTCGATATGTTCTTCGGTAGAGGCACATGAAACGACTTTGATGGTATGTTTCACATTGTCAAAGACAACCAACGTATCGGTTATCAGGAAAACGGCATCATCCGTCTTAAGATCATCATGGCTCGATATGGTGACCTTTTCGAAAAAGCGCACCATGTCATAGCCGAGGAATCCCACTGCGCCTCCGTAAAATCTTGGTAAACCCTCCACGGCCACGGGGCGGTACTTGTGTAACAGCTGCTTCAGGAACTTCATGGGGTTTCCGTTGTGCTTGTAACACTGGACGTCTTTGTCTTTCTGAATCAGAACATCATCATTCCGGACTTTGAATATCATCGCCGGTTCGGATCCAAGAAAAGTGTAGCGTCCCCACTTTTCGCCGCCTTCGACGCTTTCCAGCAGAAAGACGTGATCGCTTGAAGCAAGTTTCATCAAAGCGGAAACCGGAGTCTCCATATCGGCCAGGATCTCTTTATAGACCGGAATGAGATTGCCCTTTTGTGTCAGTTTCTTAAACGTATCAAAATCAGGATAATACATGAATGATGACTCCTTTTTATTGCGATTCCCGATGAGCCTGGAATCCGTGCACTGAGAAATAAAAAAAGGCCGCGAATCATCACGGCCTTTTATACCTACAGAAAATAAAAAAGCCGCGGAGGTCAAGAGGTTCTCCACGGCTTGTGCTTTACGTTACATAAAATCAGCGGTGGTCAAACCCCTCCATTGGATTCTGCCACCACCAGTTTAAATAAGAATTTAATAATCTTTTCATCACACCATCACGCACACATTCAAATTGTGATGACTCAATTAACAGAGGATGAAGACCATGTCAATCATTTTTTTTAAGCCGTTTTCAAAAAAGCCTGCCGAACAGCTCAGAACGGTTTATTTGAAGTAGGCAGGAATCCGGTTACTGACCAAGGCAAGCCCGGGAAAATCGCATCATGTTTTCATCTTCTCCCATGGCAATAAGTTTGTCGCCGCTTTCAATGACATATGCAGCAATAGGGTTGAAAATCATTTTTCCCGAGTCTTTTTTGACAGCGACGATGATCAAGCCGTAACTGTGTCGGATTTCCGACTCTTCCAGAGATTTTCCGGCTATCGGAGACCCGTCGCAAACGGCGACTTCTTCCATTTTCAGTTCGAGGCTCTGTCTTCTTGTTGTGATCTCGATAAAATCGAGCATGGCAGGCCTTAAAATGGCCATGGCCATTCTCATCCCTCCCAGGATATAGGGTGACATAACGCGGTCGGCACCTGCACGCAGAAGGCGATGTTCCGATTCCTCCTCCTCGGAACGGGAAAGGATATAGATATTGGGGTTGAGTTCTTTCGCCGTCAGGATGATATAAAGGTTCTGTGCATCCAAAGGAAGGACGCAGACGATGCCCTTTGCCCTTTTAATGCCTGTTGCAAGGAGCGTTTTATCCTGCGTTGAATCTCCCTTGTAATAGACGAATCCTTCATCTTCTATTTTCTGAATAACTTCGATATTGTTATCGATGACGACAAAAGGGATCTTCTCTTCAGTCAGTTCCTTGCATATAAGATGACCGATTCTGCCGCACCCGCAGATGATATAATGGTTGTTCATTTTGTTTATCATCTTTTCCAATTTACCCCTCCCCATGAGCATTCTAAAGCGAGTCTCAACCATGGTCTCTGCAAAAAGAACGACGGAGTAGAACATGGTTCCGACACCAAAAATTATCAGAATAACGGTGAAAAATCTGCCCCCCTCTGTGTGAGGGTAGAAATCGCCGTAGCCGACTGTTGACAGGGTTATCGCCGTTGCATAAAGTGATTCCGTAATGCTCCAACCTTCAATAAGGTGGTATCCGAGCGAGCCTATGAGAAATATGACAAACAAACCAAGAAAAGCGATTTTGAGTTTTTTTGTCGGTACCAAAGAGTCCTCCTGCTGAGGTAATCCTGATTGTTTTTATTATAATATTAAAAAATCACAGCAAATGATAGGGATAAATTATAATATGATTCTTAATATATAGATGTTAAGGACTTGACATTGTGGGATACGCTGTCTTGCGTTAATATGAAATTGCTGGTAATGAGCAGCCCGCAGTAATGTCAAAAATCATATCTAAAGGGCGGGGGAAGATTATGAGTGAAAGGTTTTATCCGAAGATAGCCGCAGAACTCGGAGTCGGATTAAGGCAGATATCAGCAACGGCGGAGCTGCTTGCGGAGGGATGTACCATTCCTTTTATTGCCCGTTACAGAAAAGAAGTAACAGGTTTGCTCGATGAAGTTGCAGTTACAGAAATTCGCGACCGTCTGGAGCAACTCTCAGAACTGGAAAAACGCCGTGAAGCCGTTCTCAAATCCCTGAATGAGAGGGACATTTTGAGCGATGAGCTGAAAGAAAAGATTCTTTCGGCAGAAACCATGACCATCCTTGAGGACATTTACCTCCCTTTCCGACCCAAACGGCGCACCCGTGCCACGGTGGCGAAGGAAAGGGGACTGGAACCGCTGGCCCGCATGCTGTTCCAGCAGGAGTCTGAAAAAGACCCGGTAGCGGAAGCACAGGCCTATCTCAATGCGGATAACGGCGTGACATCCGTGAAAGACGCCCTTTCCGGCGCCAGGGACATTATCGCCGAGTGGGTCAATGAAAATCAGGCGGCGCGTTCCGAAATCCGGAATCTTTTTTTCTCAAAAGGTACGTATCGAAGCAGGGCAACCCGCAGCAAAGAAGAGGAAGGCATTAAATACAAGGACTATTATGACTGGGAAGAGCCGGTCTCATCCGCCCCTTCACACCGGATTCTGGCCATGAGGCGCGGAGAGAATGAAGGTTTTTTAACACTGCGGATCTCTCATCCGGATATCGAGGCCGTGTTCATTATGGAGCGTCTTTTCGTAAAAAGTGATAATGCCTGTTCAGAACAGGTCAGAACGGCTGTTAAGGACAGTTATGACAGGCTTCTCGCGCCGTCAATGGAAACGGAAGTTCGCCTGGCTGCCAAGAAAATTGCCGATATCGAAGCGATAAAGGTATTTGCGGACAACCTCCGCCAGCTCCTGCTGGCGTCTCCCCTTGGTCACAAGAACGTTCTTGCGATCGATCCCGGTTTGCGGACAGGATGCAAGATCGTCTGCCTTGACCGTCAGGGCAAGCTGCTGCACAATGAAACCATATACCCCCTTTTAACGGCAGCAGGCAGAAATGAATCAGCAAAAAAAGTGCAGGAGCTCTGCAATTCTTTCAAAATTGAAGCCGTCGCTGTCGGGAACGGAACGGGCGGACGCGAAACGGAAACTTTTATCAGAAACCTCGGACTGTCTGAAAATGCCCAGATTGTGATGGTCAACGAAAGCGGGGCGTCTGTTTATTCTGCATCCAAACTTGCCCGGGAAGAGTTTCCCGACCATGACGTGACGGTTAAAGGCGCCGTATCCATCGGGAGAAGGTTGCAGGACCCGCTTGCAGAGCTTGTCAAAGTCGAGCCGAAGTCCATCGGGGTAGGGCAGTACCAGCATGACGTGGATCAGGGGGCTTTGAAGAGAAGCCTCGACGAGGTGGTGATGAGTTGTGTCAACACGGTGGGCGTGGACATCAATTCGGCAAGCGCGCAGCTTCTCACCTATGTCTCCGGCTTGAGTAATCAGCTTGCCCGGAATATCATTCAATACAGAAATGAATACGGGCCATTTTCTTCCCGGGGAATTCTTAAAAAAGTGCCGAGGCTCGGTCCGAAAGCGTTTGAACAGTCCGCCGGGTTCCTGCGTATCCGGGGAGGGGATAATCCTCTCGATGCGAGTGCGGTTCATCCGGAAAGTTATCCGGTCGTTCAGGCGATGGCGGCGGATATGGGATGCGGCGTATCGGATTTGATGAGCGATGCGGCTCTCAGGGATAAAATAGACATCGCAAGATACGTGACGGACAAAACGGGAATACCCACCCTGAGAGACATTCTCGATGAGCTGGCGAGGCCCGGCCGCGATCCCAGGGAAAAATTTGAAGCGTTCTCATTTGCGGACGGTGTTGAAAAACTCGAAGATCTGGAGCCGGGAATGAAACTGCCCGGAATCGTGACGAATGTAGCCGCATTCGGGGCCTTTGTGGATATCGGCGTCCACCAGGACGGGCTGGTCCATATCAGTGAGCTTTCAGACCATTTCGTAAAAGATCCCCATCGGGTTGTGAAAGTTCAACAGAAGGTCGATGTGACCGTCCTTTCCGTTGATTTGGATCGCAGGCGGATTTCCCTGTCCATGAAAAAGAATGCTTCGAATATAGTGGAGGGGAAAAAACCACAGAAGACAGGCATAAACGTGCCCAAAAAACCATTGGAAAAGATCAAAAAAGATAATCTCCCGTTTAACAATCCCTTCGCCAGGGTTTTTGGAAAAGATTAGGGATCATTTATTTAAAAAGATATTAAAAAAACTATAAATGTGATATATTTCATCATCAATAATGGTGATGAAAATGCATCAAAATAATGCGACGCTCGGTTTAAAAGGCGATGTGACGGTTCTCCCCTTTCCGACGTTGAAGTCAAGCCTTCAACCAGAGGGCTTTTTTGTTTTGGAAAGGGGGGGTGAAATTTAGATATCACTGCAGTATCGATTGTTTAAAACCAAGCGGAAATATCACGATCAGTATTTTATAAATGAGTGAAATAAGGAGAATGATATGAATGCAGCAATACTTCCTATCATAGCGGCTGTTTTATTCTACTTAGGTTATCGTTTTTACGGAAGGTATATTTCAAAGGTATTTAAAGAAGATGATGCCTGTCCCACGCCGGCCTGTTCAATGAAGGACGATGTCGATTATGTGCCTACAAAACCGCTTGTCCTGTTCGGGCATCATTTCTCGAGCATTGCCGGCGGCGGGCCCATCATCGGCCCCACGGTGGCCATGATGTTCGGATTTATTCCCGTATGGCTGTGGGCAGTGCTCGGGAGCATCTTTATCGGTGCCGTACATGACATGACGGCGCTTTTCGCCAGCGTCAGGGAAAAGGGGAAGTCGGTTGCGGAGATCGCAAAAGCGACCCTGGGAAACACAGGATTTTTTCTCTTTATAAGTTTTACCATTCTGATGCTTCTGCTTGTCACCTCGGCGTTTCTGGGGTTGACGGCAACGGCGCTGACGTCGTTGCTGTCATTGGACGTACTGAGGCTGGATCCCTCCCAGACCGTGGTGAGGACAATAATGGTAGGGGGGGTAGAGAAGGCCGTGATAGGCGGCATTGCCTCAACGTCTGTTATCGTTATCACCGCCTTTGCGCCAATCCTCGGCTACCTGGTTTATAAGAGAAATATCAATGTGTATCTCGCCTCCGGAATCGCGATCATTGTGTGCTTCGTATCAGTTGCCATCGGCATGGAATTTCCGGTTCAGTTAAACCCCAACACGTGGATGATCATCCTCTGCTTCTATACATTGTTTGCCGCAGGAATCCCCGTCTGGATTATCTTGCAGCCGAGGGATTTTACGAATTCGTTTTTGCTCTATAGCGGTGTTGTAGCCTTGTTTATTGCCGCTCTCGTGGCCGGCTTTAAAGGCGTTACGTTTCAAGCCCCGGCTTTAAATGTTGCCGCAGGAACAGCCAAGTTAGGTCCTATCTGGCCGTTTTTATTTATCACCGTTGCCTGCGGTGCCATTTCAGGGTTCCACTGCCTGGTTGCCGGCGGGACTTCTTCAAAACAGGTTTCAAAAGAATCGGATATTAAAAAGATTGCCTACGGCGGGATGCTGTTGGAAGGGTTGCTTGCCATCGGCGTCCTCGTTGCCTGCGGATGCGGTCTCATGTTCTCGGACTACATGAATATTGTATTTCCGACCGCCGCGGGGGCAAGATCAAACCCCATTCTGGCATTTGCCGCCGGCGCAGGCGGGTTGCTTGACAAGGGGCTGGGAATCCCGCCGGTGTACGGGACTGTTTTCGGAATCCTCCTCGTTGAGGGTTTTGTTGTCACAACCCTCGATACGGCCGTCAGGCTCAACCGGTATTTATTCGAAGAGCTCTGGCAGGTGATGTTCAAGAATGTTCCGAAGATAATGAAAAGCTATATCTTCAACGCCGCGCTCGCGGTGGTGTTTATGTATCTTCTGGCCTACCACAATGCATTTTTGGTTATCTGGCCGGCATTCGGCTCTGCGAATCAATTGCTTGCCTCCCTTGCACTGATTGCCGTGTCCGTATGGCTGGTGAAAAGAGGCATCAACGCATTGTTCACTGTAGTACCGGCGATATTTATGATGGTGACAACCATATATTCTCTGTTTGTGTTGCTCATTGAAAAATATCTTCCCAAGCAAAACTACGCACTGTCTGCATTTGCCGTATTGATGATTATTCTGGCCATCGGCGTGATATGGCTGGCGTTTAAAAAATGGCAGGAATTGAAGAAGAGCGGCACAGTAGCAGAGAGTGCGGCATAGAGAATCATAGAAAATTCAAACGTATTGAGAAGGGACTTGCGGAGGGACAGCACGGGCTGTCCCTCCGTTTATTTTGAGCCTCTGCGGCAGGGAAGGACGTCGGGATTGACAAGATTCGGAGGAATTCTTCCTGCGAGACCGGCAATCAGGTTTTCCACGGCAAGGGATCCCATCCGGAAACGAGCTTCATGGGTGCCGCTTCCCACGTGGGGAAGAAGAATCACATTGTCAAGCTCATCCAGACCGGGGCTGAGGGAGGGTTCATGCTCGTAAACATCCAGGCCGGCGCCGCCGATTTTTCCGTCTTTCAGGGCTGAGACCAGCGCCTCTTCATCAATTACGGGACCGCGGGAGGTGTTGACGAGAAAGGCCTTTATTTTCATCAGGGAAAGCTCATTTTCTCCGATCAGGTGTTGGGTTTCTTCCGTCAGGGGGACATGCAGGGAAACAATGTCCGATTCCATCAGCAGCGTTTCCAGATCGGCGTATTCAACCGCGAGTTCTCTTTCCTCTGCGGGGTCCAATTGATGTCGTTTATAGTACAGAATCCGCATACGAAAGCTTCCGGCTATCCTGGCGACGGCTTTCCCGATTTTTCCGAGACCGACAATGCCCAGGGTCTTGCCGGTTACCTCCCGGCCCAAAAACAGCATGGGCGCCCAGAACTGGAAACGGCCTTCTCTTACCAGTTTGTCGCATTCGACAACCCTTCTGGATACGGCAAGGATCAGCGCAAAAGCGAGTTCGGCGGTTGTGTCGGTGAGAACCCCTGGTGTATTTGAAACCATGATTCCACGTGACGTAGCTGCCTTAACATCGATATTGTTATAACCGACACCGAAGTTGGCGATCATTCTTACCAGAGGCGCCATATCCAGCACTTCTTCGTCAATACGGTCCGTGATCATCGGCAGAAGCCCTGCTTTATCCCCTATGCTTTGCAGGAGCTTCAGGCGATCCATGGGTCGATCTTCATGATTCATTTCAACCTGGAATTTTTCTTCGAGAGGGAATATGACCTCGTGGGGAAGACGTCCTGTAATCAGTATCCGCATGTTTATCTCCTTCAATGTAGAATTGGGCTTTGTGTGAAGTTGTCAGCCTTGACGTTATCGTAAAAAGTCCGAAAATCGCTACTTTGTCATTCCGGACTTGATCCGGAATCCGGTTCTTCCCAGTAGTTACATTTACTGCTGGATTCCGGCTTTCGCCGGAATGACGACTTTTTACGAAACTGCCAGTCTTGATTTATCAAAGAAAGTATGAGATTGTCGATAGAAATATAGCGAAACTAATCCAACAGGGATAATAATACATGAACTACAGGGTGATCATCGTCGGGAGCGGTCCCGCGGGAATATTTACAGCGTTGACCCTGGCAGAAGCGGGTATCGATGGCGTTGTCATGCTCGATCAGGGAAAAAATCTTGAGAATCGCAACCATTGCGACGCGAAAGACGTTCTTTGCGGATGGGGGGGAGCGGGCGCCTACAGCGACGGAAAGCTGGCTCTCTCTACGGAAGTGGGGGGATATCTCTCTGATTTTATTGATCGCGAGAGCCTCATCAAGCTATTAAAAAGAACCGATGAAACCTTTGTCAATTACGGCGCCCCTGACCGCGTCTTCGGGAGTATTTCACCGTCAATTGAAGAAATCGCGGATCAGGCCCGCATGGCGGGTCTTGAATTTGTTCCAACAGTCATTCGCCACATCGGTACGGAAAACTGTCAGAATGTTTTGAGCCGCATGAGAACTGCCCTTCACGGTAAAGTTGAAATTCTGACGAACTGCCCCGTGCGGAAACTTCTTCAAAATAACGGGCAGGTTTACGGTGTGGAATTTGCGGATGGAAAGACAGTTGAAAGCGACTTTGTAATTGCAGCACCGGGACGTGTCGGCGCCAACTGGATGAAACAGGAAGCGGAATACATAGGTCTTAAAACAACAGTCAGCCCCGTGGATATCGGCGTCCGCGTGGAAATGCCCGCAATCGTGCTGAAGAAGCTGACCGATGTAACCTACGAATCAAAACTGATATACTATTCGAAAACATTCGATGACAAGGTGCGCACTTTTTGCATGAATCCTTATGGAGAAGTAGTTACGGAAGAAAATGAAGGCATTGTGACCGTTAATGGTCACAGTTATGCAAAAAGAAAGAGCGAGAACACCAATTTTGCCATTTTGGTAAGCAGCACGTTCACCGAACCCTTTCATGATCCAATCGCTTACGGCAGGTACATCGCGCAGCTCGCAAATCTTCTTGGCGGAGGCATTATTATCCAGAGGCTGGGAGATCTTCTTGCCGGCAGACGCTCAACAGAGAACAAGATTAAGAATTGCCTTACGAGGCCGACATTTCCGAAAGCGACGCCGGGCGATTTGAGTTTTGTGTTTCCATACCGTCACCTGCAGAGCATCATTGAAATGCTTGAGGCAATGGATAAACTGGCCCCCGGAGTATATTCACGCCATACCCTTCTTTACGGCGTCGAAGTGAAGTTCTATTCAAACCGGATCGAAGTATCACCGGAGCTCGAAACAAGGGTAAAAAACCTTTTTGCTATTGGCGATGGAGCCGGCATCAGCAGAGGATTGCTTCAGGCCTCCGCAAGCGGCATCATCGCTGCGAACGCTATTGCATCGCGCATCGGGTAATATCGGCCACGATATTCCGTCCTCCTTTTTTCATTGACTTACCGTTGTATTTATCATATGGACAGAAACCGTAAAAGTATCGCCCATTCGGGGGTTATGATAAAAAGCATTAAAAGATTGGGAGTATATAAATATTTCAAATAAGTAGCTGATTTTAGACGTAATGTTAAAATTGCGTATTTTTAAATATTGATGCCGGCCAGTTCACCCATTCAGATAATCACCCATTTTTCTCAGCACGCAAATATTTAAAAACAACTAATTTAACAGTTTATCCTGGTGTCAAGAAGCGTTCCTGCGCGAGCTTTCATCCGTAAACTCCCGCATAGACGCTATAAATATATGTGACATATCAAGTGAAGGTTTAAACCGATGAAAAACTCTACAATTCAAAAAAGACGGTCATCACATTATATATTATTGATATCGTTGGCAATTCTTGTATTAACTATCGCCGGTATGGGATGGGTGGGAACGAAGTATCTGGCTGAGAGGGCCAGGCAGGAAATCCTTAAGGATATCCGACGCTGGATCTTGACGGCAATGTGATCAGTTTTCGGGGAGTGAGCCGCGACATTACGGATAGAACAAGGGCGGAGGAAAAGCTCGCTGATGCCTTGAAGGATATGGAAGGACAGAGGGAAAAATTCAGGACACTCGTGGACAATGCGCCTTTCGGAATGGCCCTCGTCGGAAAAGAAGGTGACTTCATTCTTATAAATCCGAGATTCAAAGAACTGTTCGGATATGATGAGAAGGATGTGCCGAACGGAAGGGAGTGGTTCAAGAGGGCATATCCCGATCCCGAATACCGCCGCGAAGTAATTGCTGCCTGGATTACCGACATGGAGAAATCAAATGCCGGAGAAAAACGCCCCCGCGTCTATACCGTCACATGTAAAAACGGCGAGGAAAAGATCATTCACTTTATTCCTGTAAAATTAACAACCGGCGAGGATATTGTATCTCTCGAGGATATCACCGAGCGTGTCCAATCAGAGGATATCCTGAGAAAAAGCGAGAGGTTGTACCGCAGTGTTATCGAAAACATCAATGACACATTTTATCGGAGCGATATTGACGGCAAATTGATCATGATGAGTCCGTCGGGAGCAGCCCTGTTCGATTACGATTCTGTCGAATACATGATCGGGGCCGATATCGCTGAATTTTTCTATGTAAATCCGGAAGATCGAAAAAAGCTTTTATCGGAAATTCAGAAACATGGTTTTGTCAAAGATTATGAGATAAAATTGAAACGCCGAGACGGCACGCCTGTCGAGATTTCAGCAAGCAGCCATTTGTATTACGATGAACAGGGAAACCTGCTCGGTGTCGAAGGTATATTGCGTGATATCACAGAACGTAAGCGTGCGGAGGAACTTTACAGGACACTGGCGGAAAGTTCACATGCCGGCGTTTACATCATCCAAGACAGAAAGGTCAAATTCGTAAATCCTCGCGTATTGGAGTACTCGGGTTATTCAAAAGACGAATTGATAGAAAAAGATGTCCCGAACTTTGTCCACCCCGAAGATCGGGAAATGGTTCGAAGGAATGCGATCGACATGTTGAAGGGAAAGCGGATGACTCCCTATGAGTTTCGCATTATTGACCGGGCCGGTCACACGAAGTGGCTCATGGAAACGGTCAGGTCGATCATCTATGAGGGGAAACGGGCGGTTTTAAGCAACTCCATGGATATTACAGAGCGCTACCGGCTGGAGAGGATGCTTCAACAGGCGCATAAAATGGAGTCCATCGGGACGCTCGCCGGAGGAATCGCGCACGACTTCAACAATATCCTCGGTGTCATGATTGGATATGCCGATCTTGCCCGTTCCGATGTGCGACCAGAGAAGCAAAAGTACTACCTTGATCAGGTTCTCCGGGCCTGTGACCGGGCGAAAGGACTTGTCAGTCAAATTCTCACCTTCAGTCGTCAGAGCGAGCAGGAACGAAAGCCGATTTTTATCACGTCTCTCATCAAGGAAGGAATAAAAATGCTCAGATCATCTCTGCCATCGACCATTCAGATAACTCAGGATATTTCACCTTTATCCATTGTGGTTTCCACTGATCCCACACAGATTCATCAGATATTGATGAATCTTGTTACCAATGCTGCTCATGCGATGCGCGATACGGGCGGAATTTTGAACATTCAACTGGACATCGTCAGGGGACTTTCTTCGATGACAAACCACCATCTTGGTTTGGAAGCGGGGGATTATGCGCTATTGAGAGTAAGTGATACCGGTCATGGAATGGATGCATCCACAATGGACCGCATTTTCGATCCCTTCTATACCACAAAAGGGCCGGGGGAAGGAACAGGACTAGGTCTATCCGTGGTGTACGGAATCGTCAAGAACCACGGTGGAGTCATTGATGTATCCAGTGATCTCAAAAAGGGAAGCACTTTCAGCGTATATCTTCCTCTGATTGAAAACCAAGGGAAAATGTCGAAAGTGGCGTCGGAAGTTATTTCCGGAGGAAGCGAAAGGATACTCTTTGTTGATGATGAAGCAGGACTGATCGATGTGGGATCGATGATGCTGATGTCGCTTGGGTACCATGTCACATCCAAGACAAGCAGCATCGAGGCGCTGGAAGCGTTTCGCACCCGGCCGCAGGATTTCGATCTGGTGATTACCGATACGACGATGCCAAACATGACAGGGATTGATCTTGCAAGAGAATTGCTCAAAATCAGGCCGGATATTCCCATTATCCTCTGCACGGGCTTCAGCGAAAACATGTCGGAAGAAAGAGCAAAAAGCATCGGCATCCGCCGGTTCGTCATGAAACCCTTGTTCAAGAAGGATCTCGCAAGGGTCATACGGGAAGTCCTGGTTTAAACTATCCGAAATAGATCAACGTGCTGATGACGCGGGGTTGATCGATATCAATGGCGATGGGTTCTATTCTTTCCAGCTCCTCAATATTCCATTTACTGTCACTTTTAAGCAATTCAAGGGCATCGTCCCGGGAATTTGCCAGCACGATAGCTTCGGCCTGCAGGTAATTGTCATCGTAAATGTGCGGTTCATTGAACATGGACCAGCTTGAATACTTCTTGCTGTGTCTCCAGATAAATATTTTCATGTCACGTTCTCCTTTGATCATGCTTTGGAAACTTAAAATGAAATGCAGGTTGGTCTTACCTCCGGCAAATCGCCGATAGGCACTTCAAGCAAAAGAAGCGGCGCATGCTGCTGAGCGCCATAAATATCCGTATCGCCGATCGATCCGGAAACAACGGGACGGATCAGGGTGATCTTGACAGCCCACGCCGGATCGAAGTAAACGATTCTTATTATTTTATCGACAGTTATACCATATAGTTGAGATACAAGTTCAGCATTGAAAAAGCCGATCTCTTTCACATGACGGTAATACATTTCATTCTTGAAAAGAATATCGAGAGTCAGTTCATAGGGTCCCGCATTCTTGCTGCGGATAATGGCCGCGATATCGGTAAGAGATGGCGTTTTCACGGTTGCACCTCCCGAACCGTTATCGGGAAAAGTCGCAGAGGATCATCCACTGACATCAGGTGGTAGATGTTGAATTCATACACCTCGCCGCATGCCATATCGGAAGGGCTGTAGAGAAAGGCTACATTTCCCGCTGTTGAAATGCGTCCCGGATATCCGTAGTGGAGCAGGCTGCTTCGCGCATAGGCGCATATGGCTTCCGATTCCGATTGACTAGGGGAAACGACCTCCATGACCAGCCCGATTTCATGGGGAAGAGGTTCTTTTTCCGGCTCCATTGCACCCATAACGCCGTTTTTCCCATACAGATGAAACAGGATTTCCCAACGATGGTGCAGCTCATTTTTCACCCGGTCCCGGATTTGATCGAGGACCGGATCAATCTGCCGGATCAAAACAGGATCCCGGATGCCGCAGATGGATATGGTCCGGAAGCCGGCGGATTTCACGCCCTCCAGCTTGACCGTGTAAGGGTCGGAAATCAGAAAACGTGTGCCGGAAACTCGAACGCAACCTTCCTCTATGGCATCGAAGCGGCTGTCTCTGAGATCAAGAGCGCCGCCGGGCCCGGGCAGATGGTAGGGGTCTGATTTTTCGTAGAGCGTATGCGCTGATGTCGAAATTCGGGTAAAAATTCTCTCTTCATTCAGGGCTTCAAGAACAAAGCTGTCGTCATAAAGAGTTCCCATCACGCAATCGCTGCCGCTCCCCGGCGAAGCTGCGATGGCGGCGCATTCGAGAATCTTGCCCATATGAAATGCAAGGGCAGGATCGTATCCCCGCCGAATGGCCGGCGCTGCGAAGGGAACGGGATCGTAGCAGCGTCCGCACAAGATGATCTGACAGCCAAGTTTTAACGCTTCGATTACCGGTTCAGAGCCCATTTGCGCGACAATCCGGGCACTCTTTTCAATCTCGTCATGTCCGATTAAGGGTGCGGGGAAGAGGGGAGAAATGCGCCCCTGATCCATTGCGGCCAGCACATCATCTTTTCCGATATCCGCGTGAATGATGGCCATACGAAATGACAACCCTCTTTCACGGGCAATTTCCTGAATGATATTTTCGGTCCACTCAACGTGAGGACGTGCTCCGGCGCCGCCCGCTGTGCCGATAATCAGGGGAATGGCTGTTCCGACAGCTGCCGTAAGCATGAATTCAAGGTCGCGCTTGACTGCGGGCAAGGAGGTAAACGATTTACCGGAGCCCAGATAATAAGGTCCCGGATCAGTGCTGCCGGCGTCGACGGCAATCAGATGCGGTTTTTTTTTCATTCCCTTTTCGAAAGAACGCTGTGGGAAGCCATAACCTAAAATGGCCGTGGGGGAGAGGACTCTGAATTCACGCTGCATGTAAGTCACCTGTCATGGCTTTAGTAGTATGCTTCTGGTTATACAGTGCGGAGAGCCTCCACAATGTTCATTCTCGAGGCTCTGATGGCCGGCAGAACACCACCCAGAAGACCCATGATAAGAGAAAAGGCCATGGCCTGAATCATGTTTTCAATGGTCAGGACAAAGCTGAACGCCAGTTCCGCAAATGTCTGAAAATTTATGGTGGATATGGTAATAAATTGCATAAAAGAAGCAATGAAGAGCCCCACAAAGCCCCCTATGAAGCCAAGGATCAGCGATTCAAGTATAAACGCGGCCAGAATACTTCTTCTTCGAAAGCCAAGTGATCGAAGGGTGCCTATTTCCTGTGTCCGGCTCGCAACCGCGGCATACATAGTGATCATCGCACCAATGACGGCGCCTATGGAGAAAATCAGCGTCAGCGAAAAACCAAGGATTTTCAGGAATTTCGCCATGACTTCAGATTGATCCAGATAGTATTTTGTTTCCCGCCTCGCATCCAGCGTCAGACGGGGATCGCTTTCGATCCGGGATTTGATCGTATCGAATTTTACGGGATCGCGTAATTTAAAAATGACGGAGGAATAAACAGGCCTTCTGAACGCCTGCATAAGCTGGTCCGCATCACCCCATATCTCGGAACTGAAAGCGGTGCTCCCCGCATCAAATATTCCCACAACTCGCCAGTTGCGCAAACCGCAGCAGACGCTTTCGTTAATGCCGACGTTTTTAAACGTTCTGTAGATGCTTCTGCCTACAACAATCTCCGTTGAACCCGGGCGGGGCAGACGTCCCTCTACGAGCCTGATCTGGGGCCTGAGGGGGACGGAACTTGAATTGATCCCGCGAATGATTACGTTTGACGGCTTGTCGCCGTCTTTATTGGGAAGATTGATCAGTACCACAAGTTCCTTTGCCAGGAGTTTTCTGCCGTCCCGGCCGATGGCGATCTCCGGTTCTGTTTCAACAATATTTGCCTGCTCCCTTTCAATCCCGCTCTGTACCTCCGTGGACGATCCTTTCCGTATGACCACCACGTTGTCATACGATCCGGTTTCAACCAGCGTTTTCCGCAGGCCGTCCGAGAGCATGAGAATCGTGCTGAAGACAAAAACTACCAGCGCCATCCCCCCGGCTGTCAATACCGTTGTCAGCCGCCTGGTCAGCAGGTTGCGCATGCTGTAGGAAAAAGGGATGGCCATCTAACCGATCCTCCTCAGTCCGTCGGCAATGCGGATGCCGATGGCCCGTCTGACCGGTATTACCGCCGCCACAAGACCGACAGAAAGGGCCGCAATAAAATCAAGGGCAACGGTCTTCGTTTCCACGTTAAATACAGGCAAGAAGGTTCCCATGCTCTCCCCGAAGGCGTGTGCTGTCGGAAACGTGGAGGCTATCCCCAAGAGACAGCCCAGCAGCGTAATCAGCAGAGACTCGCCAAAAATGAGAACGGCGATATGCCATCCTCCGAAGCCAAGGGTTTTCAATACGGCGTATTCTCCAATACGCTCTCTCGTGGTCATGACCATCGTGTTTGCAACCACCGCCATGATAATAAAGATGATAATGAGCGAGACAATTTCTATGACTGTAACGATCGCCTCCGTCATGGAAACAAAACTGAGCTGAAACGCCTTCTCTGTTTCGGTCAATGTCTCTGCCAGAGAGTTCTTGAACGTGCTGTCGATGGAAACAGCGACGTCGGCAGCAAGCTCCGGACGTGTCACGCCTATCATATAAAAGCCGACCTGGTCCGCCCGGCGGGGCGCCATTTTCTTCATGGTTTCATTGAGGTAGTCCCAGTGGAAGAAAAACTGCGTCTCATCGATGGTCTTATCTTTACCCCGGTAGATGCCCCGAAGCACAAAGTCCCAGTTTCCGGGGAAAATTGTTCCTTTCAGGGTGACCAGGGAGCCGATTTGCCAGCTATACTTGTCCGCAAGTTTCCGCCCCGCAACAAACCCTTTGCGGTCATGCAGAAAAGCCTTTGTTTCATCCGGTGTTAGATTAAATTCCGGATAGAGATCGAGGTAGGTCGAGGGTTCCACCGCAAAATTAGCGAAAAAGTTTTTTTCTTCGATATACACCCCTCCAAACCAGTTTCCGTAGGAGATGGTTTTGACACCGCTGATCTGACGGATTTTATCCTTGTAGGAAATGGGGAGAGGGAAAACAAGAGATATGGCATTCCGGGTAATCAATCGGCTGGCGGAAGACGCCGCCACACCGGCATACCAGGCGCTGACCACTGTACGCAAGAGACCGAAGGCCAGAATAGCAATGGTAATGCTGACAATGGTGAGTACCGTGCGAAGTTTGTGACGAAAAGCATTTCTCAGGATAAGTTTAAGGATGAGCATTGCTCAAAAAACCCTTTTCGAGATAGCGGATGACCTTTGCCTTTTGAGCGGCACGCGGATCGTGGGTTACCATGATGATGGTCTTGCCCGATTCTTCGTTCAGATTTTCCATCAGGCCCAGAATCTCCTCCGCGGACTGTCGATCCAGATCACCTGTCGGTTCGTCAGCTACGAGAATGGTCGGATCCGTCACGATGGCCCGCGCAATGGCCACCCGTTGCTGTTCACCCCCGGAAAGCTGTCCGGGGTAATGATCCATTCGCTCTTTGAGATGAACCACACCGAGCGCCATTTCCACATGATCTTTTCTTTCTTTTGCGGATAGGCCTGTTAAATGAAGCGGAAGCTCAACGTTTTCAAACGCCGTCAGAACAGGAATAAGGTTGTAAAACTGGAAGATGAACCCAACATGATTGGATCGCCACTGGGCAAGTTCCGTTTCAGAAAGTGTTGTGATGTCGATTCCGCCCACACGGATGGCGCCGCTGTCTGCCTTGTCGATCCCGGCGATAAGGTTAAGAAGCGTACTCTTGCCGGAACCGGAAGGACCCATGAGAGCCATAAACTCGCCTTTCGCGATGGCAAAGGAAATGTCATTAAGAACGGGAATAACGTGCGGGCCGCGCCGGTAGGTCTTTTTAATATTGATGATTTCAACGACCGGTTCTGTCTTTTCCATTACTTCTCGGCCAGCTTGATCTTCGTGCCGTTTTTCAGCTCTTTTAAAGGTTTTATGACGACCCGGTCTCCTTCTTTCAATCCGGAAACAACTTCCACGAATTCTCCGAACGGCTCTCCTGCTTGGACGGGCGTTTCAACCACCTGGTTTCCTGCAACGAGAAAGGCGATTTGCTGATTTCCCCGGGCAACAAGCGCTCCGGAATTTACAACTATACGGGGCTTCATTTCCTCGGGTTTGACCAGGCGGGAAAGAAAGGCGACTTTGGCGCTCATCTCCGGCAGGATACGGGGATCAGTGTCAACAAATCCGACCTTGACCATCACCGTCGCCTTTGCGCGATCGGCTGTCGGAACAATGGTTCGAATGACGCCACGAAAGCGTGAATCCGGTATGGCATCCAGTTGAATCTGGCAGGGCTGGCCGACTTTCAGCAGGTAGAGGCTGGATTCGGAAACATCGGCCTCGACTTCCAGAGAGTTCATGTCCGCTATGGTTACCACAGCGGCCTTGGCATTTGCAGCGGCGCCAAGAGGGGTAACAATATCGCCAATGTCGGCGTTTTTTGTCAATACGACGGCATCAAACGGCGCTTTGATCAAAGCATATTCCTCAGCTACGGTGGCTGCCTGCAGCGCCGCAGTGGCGGCTTTCAGGCTTGCTTCGGCCGAAGACACGGCAGCTTTTGAACGGTTACAGCGAATTTCGGAATTCTCATATTCCATCTTTGATATGGAACCATTCACGATTAACCGTTTGTTTCGATTGAAGGCAAGCATGGCTTCGGTCATTTCCGCTTTTGCCTGCTCAATATTTGCCTGGGCCACAGTGCGATTGGCCTTTGCCTGCTCTCTGGCAGCAACGGCGTCTTCATTTTCCAGCCGGGCTATGATCTGACCCTTCTTCACCCGGCTTCCTTCCGATACCAGCAAAGACACGAGCCGGCCGGTGATTTTCGACGCCACTGCCGCTTTGCGCTGCGCAACCACATAACCGCTTGCGTTTAATGAAGAAAAAGTCTGGGCTGGGTAGATGCGGGAGACACTGACAGCTTCCACGGAAACGGACCGCGCGATGACCCCCCCCATATAGAGAAAAATAATCAGTAGAACCAAGCCGGCCGCTACGGTGCCGTACAGGATCTTTTTCTGGCCCAATGATTGTTTGAATCTTGACGACTTTTCAATCTTCAGCTTGGAGAGATCTTCATTGGCCATGTACCGATGCACTCCGTTTTAAATGATGGATGTTCCTGCACGGCGCAGTTTTATAAATTATCAGTTATTTGTCAATCAATAATGAATTTTGAGAGTTGATTGATACGGAAATATTCTGCTATAAAGGCAGAACAAGAAATAATCTGTCAGGACGGGGTACCATGATTACCATCAACAGTTATCTGCACCGGGAAGTTCTCAGTGACATTATCCTCCGCTGGATGTATGGTGATGTCCATCCGTCCGACACGAATCTGATAACACAGATTGTTCATTTCAATAATGTTTACGTTTCGCGCTACCTGAAAATATTTTCCCAAAACCTTTTCATGGCATTACATCATTCCGTTTTGCAAACAAAGCCTGCCACTCTGAAGAGCGATCTAAAGGATATCATTATCGTTAATCCGACTTATCGCAATGAGCGGATCGAAGAATTGATTTCAAATTATCAGATGGAGCCGGGACGGTTCTACCGGGAAACCCCCTTTCACGCGACCTTGTTTTTTATTCAGAGGGACGGCTTTGACGAATACATCGGCTCCAGCCGTATCAAGCGTGTGCACCGCCTGGCGGAGAAGGGGGCCAGGCGGATCATCGACTGGATGTACGATACGATTAAAAGGCATGCAGATCTTCTCGCGGATGACCGTGCCAGACGCCTCGGCATCCCGAGACACCAGTTATTGACACCGCAGGAAGAAATGTTTGAAGAGTTCCTCAAGGCGGAAAATCGACTGCTTGAAGACTTTAAGCACGGAAGAAAGATTCAGGACGAACGCAAAATGGTGATCAACGACGTGGCAGGCATGAAGGTCATACTGGAAGACGCCAATCAACATCGCCTGCTTGCATTGCTTTCCGATATGGATCACTGCGAGGTGGTCGAGGAGGAAAGGCATACCGGAAAATACAATGCCACAAACCTGCTCCTGCGTTTTTCTCCGCCCAAAGAGCAGTTGCTCATCGATCCCCTCGGACGTAAAATCATCAATATCATGCAGAAAAGAGGACTGAATCCGGATAATTTAAATCAGAAATTTGCGGATTTCGTGAGGACGGGGGAAGACAGTATCTGTCTTGAGATCATCGTTTCCAACTACCAGGAAATGCTGGAGAGCGAAATCGGCAGGTGCATGCATGAAGACCGGATTATAGAGCAGCGGCTGCATCAGCCGTACTGCGGTCATCTGGCGAAGAACATCGAGTACCTGATGGAATATCTGTTTACCTTCCCGGCATCGCCCAGGGCTGAGCTTGGCGATTTGCCGATCAAGATATGGAACCGTTATCTGCCGGATTATTTTGAAGATGTTGTAAGGAAACTTTTTCATGTCCCGCCGGATATGGTCATGGAATAATTCAGAACTACCCTATGTCAATCCGGGCAACCCCTATGTCATTCCGTGCTTGACACGGAATCCAGTCCTTTAAATTATGGATTCCTGCTTTCGCAGGAATGACAGATCCTTTAAATTATGGATTCCTGCTTTCGCAGGAATGACAGAAGGAGGGTTGTCGTTCCGGACTTGATCCGGAATCCAGCCTTTTTAAATCATTGTCTAATCGTTCTTTGCATCCACCATAAGGGTGCGCAAGATATCCTCCTTGCCGATAATGCCAACCAGCTTTCCCTTATCCACGACAGGCAGCGTGTGAATGTTATTTTTTACCATCAATGTGGCGATGTCTTCCAGACCGGTTTCCGGCCCAACCGTTACAGGATCAGGGGTCATGGCTTCGACCACCGCAACTGCGGCTATTTTCTTTAATTCTTTTTCAATGTGGGTATGAGACGTTAAGGGGAAATAACTGTCGAGCATGATAAAGAAGGATGGCAGAGGTATCTTTTTTTGCTGTGTGACAAGATCCGACTGGCAAATAATCCCTTTCAGGCGTCCCTCCTCATCAACGACCGGCAGTCCGTTTATGTGATGTTCAAGCATTAACCTGGCGGCCTGAATCACTTCCGTTTCCGGATGAACCGAGATTATTTCCTTTGTCATGATATCCTTCGCTTTGAGCATCTATCCTTCCTCCTGCTTTGAAATGTGAATGCAATGTATTCATCGAATCTTTTCCAAATCTGAAATGTTCTTCTGTTTAATAGAAAGTATACGAGGACATAGCCTGTATGTCAAGCAGGGTTGAAAATGAAAAAAATATGTCATTGCCATCGGATTGTTTTTGATGTTAGTAATGATGCAGTCGTAAAAAGTCCGAAAATCCCTGATTTGTCATTCCGGACTTGATCCGGAATCCGGTTCTCCCCAGTAGTTACATTTACTGCTGGATTCCGGCTTTCGCCGGAATGACGACATTTTACAAACTCATCAATAGTAAACAACAAATCAATGCACAGGAGGAAGCACAATGACTGAATATCCCGAGATCATTATTGATGTCAGAACGAGAGAGGAATTCGTGAAGGAACATGTGAAGGGCGCCATAAACATTCCCCTGTATGACGTCCATTACTATGCCGGTATTTTAAGCGGCAGGAAGCTCAGGGTATATTGCAACACTGGGGCAAGGGCGGCCCTGTGTATGAAAAAAATAAAGGCGATGGGCATGGATGCAGAAGTTATCCCGGTGGACGATGTGGACCTCATGGAGAAGGAGGGCAGAGACATCATCTGTGCCGTGAACTTTGTGTCCGTAAGGCCGGGGGACGAAGACCTCTTTCTCGGGGGAATGATGGATATCTGTAGGGCCACCGAGGCCATGGAAGGATACCTCGGATCAAAGGTGCTGGAGATTTCGGGCGTTTCTGCGGCGGGGAGTCTGCTGCCGGAAAATCAAAATGACCTGGAAATCACGCCAAAGAAATACATCATCCTAACCTACTGGGAGTCAAAAGATGCCCATGAGAAATCCCACGCACTTCCGGAATTTTTCGACCGGTACAACAGCGTGCCAAAATACCTGACGCAGATGCCCTACGAGGAGTTCTATGAGATCCTGAAGTGAGATTGTATGCAGGGGTGCACGGATTTCCTCTAAAGACTATAAACATTTCTAATTACTGTTGCGCTTTCAGCTCCCGCGGCTTTAACATCGCATATGCGAAGCGCATCACCGGCGTGGGTACGCGGTATTGCATGCCCAGACGCACCGCTGCACCGATCATGGATTCCAGCTCGGATGGTTTCCCGGATTCCACATCGCGCTGCATGGATGGCTTGATGCCCGGTTCACTGCTGTCAATAAAAGCAAGCGTCTTGGCTACCACATCGGCATCAAGTATTACACCTTTCGCCTGAGCCAGTGCAGCCACCTCGTTTATGGCTTCAGTCAGAACAGTACGCGCTTCCGGCACATCCCGGTAATCGCCAAACGCCATGCGTGTCAGACTTCCCATGAGCATAACTGGTGCGATAAACACGAATTTTGTCCACAGGACCTTCAGGATATTGTCGCTTAATTCGACTGTTAGGCCTGCAGCTTGAAGCGCATCATAAACTGCCCGGAGGCGCGGTGTTGTCTGTCCATTGAACTCACCGATCGCGATCCGGCGAAACTGACTGTACTGGCCGATCACACCCGGCTCCTCAACCGCCACAGAACACCACGTCGTACCACCCAGCACGTGCTCCATCCCCACCACCGCACCGATACGCTCTGCCGAATCTATGCCGTTCTGGAGAGAAACCACCACTGTATTTTGACCGACCATAGGTTTGATCAATTGCGCTGCCTCATTTGTCTGATAGGTTTTGGTTGTAAAAAGAATGACGTCAAAGGAACCCACCTCAGACGGGTCACTGATCGCCCTGGCCGGAAAGATTGTAAAATTGCCATGGACACTTTTCACTATCAGGCCCTTCTCTCGAATGGCCTGAAGATGCGCCCCGCGTGCGATAAAGGTTACATCGTGACCGGTTTGGGCAAGCAGCCCCCCATAATATCCTCCGATACCCCCTGTACCCATAATGGCAAACTTCATATACTCCCCC
>Ga0116202_10000234_pt1 | contig 29562 bp, 30 predicted proteins | sample LakKivw325mmetaG_FD_94479 | JGI IMG/M metagenome (GOLD analysis project Ga0116202, IMG submission 94479) | Anoxic lake water microbial communities from Lake Kivu, Rwanda to study Microbial Dark Matter (Phase II) - Lake Kivu water 325m metaG | ecosystem: Environmental > Aquatic > Freshwater >... | reverse complement strand
CGTATATTTCTTTAAATTGGTCGGTGTTAATATAGCCTATATCTTTAGAGAGGGATAGTTGCGTCTCCAGCTCTGCTGTGGAGCCGAGGCTTATCTGTAGAAACTGGACATATTCTTTATGCGAGCCACGCCGGTACCCTTCGGAAATGTTCGAGGGGACCGAAACAGCGGCCCTTCTCATTTGAGAAACTAACCCATACATTTCGGAAGAGGGAAAAAAGGAAGTCAGCTTGTACACCAGGAGTGCAACTTCATAGCTCTTTTGATAAGCAACCAGGTCTTTGTAATCTCTGGCTTTCATTCTATTCTCCTACCCCCTACACGCTACGCGCTACACGCTATCCGCTACCCCCTATGCGCTACACGCTATCCGCTACCCCCTATGCGCTACCCCCTATGCGCTACCCTCTACTCGCTCTTCGTATATTCGAAGATTTTTACCGCTGGCTTGCCTTGCCATTTCTGTGCTGAGCTATAAACCAGCTGGTAATGCGTCATTTCTTCCAGGGGCACAGGAGTAACGAATGGGTCAGGGTTGCCGATGACATATTTCCCGGATTCCTGGCTTAAGATGTAGGCTTTGGCCTCCTCGTAGCCGGGGAAGGACCAAGAATTGATGACCTCCCTATACTGCACCCCTTCTTTGCTTGTTTTCCCTTCCCAGGAGATGACTATGGTGGAGTTCTCCGAGGGAACCACAGCCTTGCCATTAAAATTGTATAATCTGACAACAGTGGAACAATAGTAGCTGGGATAAAAGAAGGATACCGGCTTTAGTTCTCCCCCTTCCTGCGGGACATAGTAAGTTCCATAAAACTCATCCGGGCTACCGCCGATAAATTGTGGCATGGCATAGAATTTTGTGGTGGGCATCATGTAATCAATTATGACGTATTTTGAGCCCAATTCGTCCATTATCTGATTAGCTGAGTTTTCATCTCGGGCAGTGAAGAAACGGGCTGCCTCTGAGGCACCCTGCTGGAATGGGTTAGAAATGGGTATGCGGTGGGCAATACGAGTTATCCAGTGTCCATAATCCCACCAGGATATTATGCTGTAGGCAGATTCAGGGTAGTGGAATGGAGTTTCGTATAACTCGTAATAAGAATCGGGGTCAGCAAAGGGCTCTGGAGTGCTATCTTTGAGCCACAGAAGTGAATCATACCAGGCATGGTCAATGAGAGCTGGCTCCCTGGCAAGTGGCTGTGTCAGTTTAATCCTTAGCTCAATGGGGTGTCCAAATAATTCGATAGGGCGTCCAAAAACCATTGTATAGGGCTTAATGCCAGGAAGTCCAATGCAGGGAAAGAAGACCAGGAAGAAGATAACTACGCCGGCCACAATCACCTTTGTCCAGGTGGCTCTGCGTTGCCGCAGTGTCTTTTCGCTTGCCCTCGCCTCAGCCTTCCTCCTTTTTTTCTTGGCTTTCTTGACCACTTCGACTACCGCTGCAGGCGGGACGAGCAATTTTTTTAAGCCAGCAAATTCGAGGATTCTCCAGGAGAAGTATCCCGTGAGCAGAGCAGCATTTATGGCATAGTAGTAGCTGAAGCGTCGCTGCCCCAGGACGGCTGCTAGCATGACAATATTCCATACCAGGAACAACGTCTTGTCGGCGCTTTTTTCTCTGATATTGCGGTAAATGAGCCAGCCGAGCGAAATGAAGGAGATGAAGAGGGTGGTGGTGAAATTAAACCAGGCTATGTCCCATGAGAAAGCGCCATAGGGTGAAAGAATAGGATGCACCTCGAGGATGGTCATCGCGGCACCAGCCGGGGTAAAGACACCGAATCTGCCAAGCATTGATTTTAGTAAAGAAGGATTGACAGCATAGAAAGCGGCGAAGCCGATTCCAGTGAGTCCAAATATTGCTGGCAGGTAATAAATGGGCCTTATGGCTTTGCCTGTCATAAGTCGGGAAATGCCGCTTAAGGCTATAGGTGCTGAGATGGCAACTAGGAACGAGGCATGGTAGATAGTCTTTAGCCCACCTCTGCTTAGAAATGGGAGAACCATTATGAAGGAGATAAGGAAAGTCAGGGTGCCGATGATACACAAGTAATCGGTTGATTTACCTTTCAGGTGGTCTATGAGGAATTGAATTACTATATAGCTGGAGATGATAAACACAAGTAACAACCCACCCACCCAGGTGAGAAGGTAGATGCCCAGGAAGATGCCAGCTAACAAGGTGTAGATAAGGGGCTTAGTAATGACTGGCCAATTTCTGTTTAGGAGGTGAGCAAACGATACTTCTCTTTCTCTGGCTCTTTTAACCGCCAATATCAGAAACAGTATGGTTACCGTGGTAAACAAACTCTCGGCCACATGATGGTCGGTAAAGCCAAGTAGAGAGCGATTTAAAAACTCACCGGGCAATATAACGACTAAGGCAGCCGATAACAAACCCACCCAGCGGTTAAACAGCTCCTTACCGATGAAATAGACCGGGATAATGGTTAGAGTGCCCAGAATAGCGGGAGCATAGGCGCCAACGAGGTCTATGGTATGCTGACTTGGTGAACCTAAGCCAACAAGCCAAATAACGCCAGCGACGAGCCAGTCAAAAAACGGCATCCACCCTAATGTACCGCCACTAGGATAATAAGTATAAGGATCGAAGAAAATGCGATGGGGAAAGTGATGGACTAGATTTTCTATCAATCTCATGTGATACCAGGCATCAGTTCCTTTGAACCAGACTGAACCATTGACGAAAACCTGGTCGTAGGGCAGGGCGATGCGTATATATAATGAGATGCCGCAGAGGATGAGCAGGACTATGCCAGCTATGGCTGCCGGAGGGAGTTTGCCCTTCAGGTTTGATTGCACGCTCATTTAACTAACTTTCAAACAAGATTTTACCACTTCTTGATGCTGTCCTGGCCAAAGGTATGTTGCCTCTTTTTATCTCCTTGCTTCTTTCTGGTATCTTATCTTCTCTGTCTGGCTTTAGATTATAACACCGTTTGGAAACGTTACCATAAATTCTAATTTCTAAACAATGCCAAAATTCGAATAACGAAAACGGCTTTGAGTTTTTGATATTTGAGCTTGCTTAGTGCTTAGGATTTGTTATTTCAGATTTCATGCGGTCAGGCGGGGATGAACCCCGCCACTACTGTGAGGGTAAAAACGAGAAAGCGGGTGATGGGATTCGAACCCACGGCTCCTTGCTTGGGAAGCAAGCACTCTACCGCTGAGTTACACCCGCAATTAAATATATTATATCAAACCAAGAGGGATGTTGGTGTCAAGGATGGCAATTAAGAGATTGTTTAGCAACTCATTTTGTCATTCTGACCCTGAACCAAGTTCAGGGGAAGAATCTCTTTTAGACTCTTCGCGGAGCCTGCCCTGGGCGAGATTCTTCGCTACGCTCAGAATGACAGCAAGCGAAGGGCTCAGGGTGACATTTATTGGTAGTTAGTAAACACCCTAGCAAAAAATTGGCTTATTGACCACCATCCACCATATAGTATAATAGGATTTGCTATGCCACAAATAAAAGCCGGCATTATAAATGTCACCGGATATGTTGGAAGTGAGTTAGCTCGCTTGCTCCATCAACATCCTCAGGTAGAGCTCAAGTCGGTTACCGGGCGAGGTGCCGCCGGTCAGAAGCTGGGTGATGTTTTCCCGCATCTTGCCGATACTGGCCAGTTAATAAAAATTGAGCTCGATAGCGATATCGATGTTGCCTTCTCAGCGATGCCTCATAAAGCCAGTGTAGAGGTAGTGCCATCTCTGTTAAGGCGCGGCATCAAGGTTATTGATACCAGCGCTGATTTCCGGTTAAAGAGTGCTAATGAATATCCCAAATGGTATGGGTTTGACCATCCGTCACCTGAATTGCTAAAGGAGGCAGTTTATGGCTTGCCTGAGCTGCATGGAGATGAGATTGCCTCAGCATCTCTGGTAGCAAATCCTGGCTGCTATAGCACCGGCGCTATCCTGGCATTAGCGCCAGTGGTTAAGGAAGGGCTCATTTACCCTGATGTAATAATTGACAGTAAATCTGGTATCTCAGGTGCTGGTAGAACCCCGAGCCTGGCTACCCACTATTCTGAAGCCAATGAGAATACATGTGCTTACTCCCTTGAGGGACATCGTCACCTAACTGAAATAGAACAAGAACTGAGAGGACTAAATCCTGAGCTTTCCCTATTGATAACCTTTGTGCCTCACCTAGTGCCAATGACCCGGGGTATATTAAGTTCTTGCTATGCCAAATTAAAGGGTGGTAAACTAACTGAGAGTGTCAAGGCTAAAGAAGAGCTACAGCAGCTCTATCAGGAATTTTACCAAGATGCTCCCTTTGTTCGGGTAACGAGCAAGCCTCCACAGACCAAACATGCTTGGGGAAATAACTTTTGCCTTATTTACCCTACTATCGATTTAAAGACGGAGAGGCTCATAGTTATTAGTTGCCTTGATAATCTGATGAAGGGTGGGGCAGGGCAAGCTGTTCAGAATATGAATTTGATGTTTAATTTACCTGAGACAACTGGCCTTGAAACTCTAGCTATTTGCCCTTAGAATGTTCTTGCCCTCATCGTCTAGTGGACTAGGACGTCAGCCTTTCAAGCTGAAAACAGGGGTTCGAATTCCCTTGGGGGCACTTTATTTTTGACCGTAACTTTCACGAAATACAAATTCAGAGAGTTCCTTCCTAGGCGGTGTTTTTGTCTCTTTCGCAGGGTAACCTAAGGGAGTCATCTCAACTATGACTACACCTTGTGGCACATTCAAAATCTGGGCAGCTTTCTGGGCATCAAAGCGGCCCACATGTACAGTACCCAGACCAAGAGAGTGAGCGGCTAGGGTGAGGTTTTGCATAGCTAAAGCTACATCGAACATATACCAATCACCTTTATCTGTGATTAGCTTACCTTCGTGAAAGCCAGATTTGCCTATTTCAGCGCCGGCCACGATGATTACCGGTGACTCTTTAATAGCTGAGTGCGCTGGGTTTCCAAGCCCAAGAGTTTCAGCTAATCTAGCTTTCTTTTCCTTATCTTTAACTATTACGAACCTCCAGCACTGAGAGTTCTTCCAAGAAGGTGCCCAGCGAGCTGCTTCCAGAACTGTGTTGAGTTTCTCTTCGGATATGGCATCGGGTTTATAATGCCGAATGCTACGCCTTGTTTTTATTGCTTCAAGCACCTCCATTAGCCTTTTCCCCCCTTTCTAAGATTCTCGTAGTGCGACCCTTTAGGGTCGTGCACGAGGCTATCCTGAACTTGATTCAGGACTCGCACTACATTTTTAAACGGCCTCATTTAACTCTATTCCTTCCAAGCGCCTTCACCGATAAGTGGCACAAAATAACAAGCACCAAGGTTCTCTACCTTGTTCCCTTCTTTTTCTTTGCTAACCTTTATCAGTTCTTGTTGCCAGTGAGAGCCTACCGGAATTACCAATCGGCCACCCCATGATAGTTGTCCCAACAGGATTTGAGGAATGGAAGGGGCACCAGCAGAAACTATAATAGCATCATACGGCGCATCTTCCAGCCAACCCAGAGTCTTGCCAGCGATGTGAACTTCAACATTGGAGTAGCCAAGTTTTTCCAAGACTCGTTTAGCCGATTCTGCTAGTTCAGGTATAATTTCTACAGTAACTACTTGATTAGCCAGCTCGGCTAATACAGCCGCTTCGTAGCCACTTCCTGTACCTAGCTCCAAGACCCTTTCGTCACCTTTAAGCTCTAGGGCCTGTATCATCAGAGCTACAATGAAAGGTTGGGAAATGGTTTGCCCAAAACCAATGCTTAACGGCCTATCCTCATAAGCGGCATGATAATACTCTTGAGGCACGAAGGCTTCACGTGGAACGCGCTTCATGGCTTCAACCACACGCTTATCGGCAATCTCCCAACCGAGATGTTTGATTAGCTCGGCTTTGGCTTTCTCTAAGTCCATGCCGGTCATGACAAAAAATATTAGTCTAGGATAAAGGATAGCACTACAAGGATCAGAATTATCGCTCCAGCAAGGATACCGATGCGTCGTAGCTCAGGCATCAAGTATTGATAGTATTTTGTAGGATCTTTGACCTCAGGAGACACCTTAGCGGCTAATTGAAGTTGGGCAGTTACTGGCTTGAGTGATTGGGAATACTTCCTCTGTGTTTCTTGTGCTAACTTGGCACGGTGTTTCGCTTTAGCCCGACGCGATTTCTTAGGCATTATTCATTTACCTTAGCTAAGGACGAGGACTGCTTGTAGATTCTAGTACTGGAAATATAAGCATGGCCTAAAGCTCGCTGGACGGATTGGAGGTCAGCGCCACTTTGTAGTTGGCGTGCCGCGAAGCTATGACGCAAGGTGTGCGGTGTAATCTTAGCACTAAGCCCAGCTTTAGAAGCGTGGTTTTTAACAATCTGCCAAAATCCCTGCCGGGTAAGCCGACCGCCACGCCGATTGAGAAATAGCGCCTCTTCCATTTCATCATATAATAAATCAAGTCTATCATTGGCAAGGAAATTTCTTAATATCTGGTTTATATGGTGGTCAAAGGGGATCCGCCTTTTAGAGCTACCATGGACACAGTGTACACAAGAGTGCTCCAAGTCTATATCCTTCACGTTTAGAGATACTAGCTCACTAGCACGCAAACCAGTGGCGTAAAGCAACTCTAGCATCACCACATCTCTCCTGGCTTCTGGAGTGGATAGTTTTTTTGGCTCTGCCAGCAAATGTTGATACTCAGGTGGAGACAAAAATTTAGGCGGATGCTTGCTAACTCGAGGAGAAATTAAATTCTTTGTTGGATTCTCTCTTAGCTTGCCTGAATCAACCATAAATTTAAAAAAAGACTTGGCTGAGGCTACCTTGCGAGCTATTGTAGCAGTGGAATATCTCCTTTCCCTGAGGTTAAGCAGGTAGCTCTTTAAAAGCTCGCCACTTGACCTAATTATTTCTTTTGCTCTCTCTACTTCAATGTAAGCCATTAGCTGGTTCAAATCATTACCATAAGCAGCCAAGGTACTCTGTGAACAATTTTCCTTCGTAGCTAGATACTCAAGGAAAGCCTTAATATCTTCCTTCATTAAGTCTTATTTTAACATAATTTAGAACTTTTTTGTCGCTATGCAAGCTTCCTGTTACAATAAATTTACTGTGAAAGCACAATTAGAAGAACAACTAAAGGCTTTACCGGCAAGCCCGGGAGTTTACTTATTCAAGGATGACCTGGGTAAGGTTATTTATGTAGGTAAGGCGGCCAATATTAGCAATCGAGTAAAAAGTTATTTTGGTGCCTCTGGTAGCTTGTCAGCAAAAATTCAGCAGTTGGTTTTGAAGATAAATGACCTCGAGTTTATGGTTACGGACTCTGAGCAAGAAGCGCTTATCTTAGAATGCAATCTGATAAAGAAATATCACCCGAGGTACAATGTGCGCCTTAAAGACGATAAGACCTTCCCTTACCTTAAGATAGATATTAGTGAAGATTGGCCAGGCGTTTACATCACTCGCCGTTTTAAAAATGATGGAGCTAGATACTTTGGGCCTTTTGCTAGTGCTGGGTCAGTACGTAAAACCTTGAGGCTGGTAAAGAAAATCTTTCCCTTTCGCTCTTGTACCAAGGCCATTGATGGCACAGATAAGCGACCTTGTCTCGACTATCATATTCACCGCTGCCTTGGGCCATGCATTGGCGCTGTGAGTAAACAGGAATACCGGGAGGTCATAAATCAGGTTATTTTATTTTTGCAAGGTAAACAGGAGCAGGTACTTCATAAGTTAAGTAGTAAGATGAGGGCATCGGCCCAGCAACTTCAATTTGAAAAGGCAGCTTTGCTTCGTGACCAAATTCAAGCAATAGAGAGAGTCATAGAGGGGCAGAGGATTGCCATCGCCTTGAAGGGCGAGCAAGATGTCATTGCTATGGGGCAAAATGAGGGGGAGGCTTACGTGGAAGTCTTTTTCATTCGCAATAACAAGCTTATTGGCCGTGACCATTTCATCATGGAAGGCATCCATGATGAAATGCCCAGTCAAATAATGGCAAGTTTCGTAAAGCAATATTATGCCTCAGCTTCCTATATACCGTCAGTAATATTACTTCAATATCCCGTAGACGAAATGTCAGTGCTAGCTGAGTGGCTTAAGGGACGGAGGAGAGGGAAGGTAAAACTTCAGGTGCCACAGCGAGGAGCTAAAAAACGGCTAGTAAATATGGTAGCTGAAAACGCCGATAAAGGTTTGCTATTGGCTAAAGCTAAGCAAATAAATTTAGAGGCTATAACTTCAGGCTTGCAAGAGCTAAAAGATAGGCTTTGCTTGCCAAGAATCCCGCTGAGGATAGAGGGTTATGATATTTCTGATATTCGAGGCACTTTGGCTGTGGGCAGCATGGTTGTTCTGGAAAAGGGCTTACCCAAACCAAGTCTCTATCGTCGTTTTCGAGTGAAAATGGTGACTAGGGCTGATGATTATGCCATGATTCAAGAGATATTAAGACGACGCTTCAAGAGAGGTGTAGCTGGTGAGGGTAACTGGGCAGCTATGCCTGACCTTATCCTTATTGACGGTGGCAAAGGGCATCTAGCTACTGCCTTAGAAGCAAGACAGGAGTTAGGAGTTGATTCTATTCCCATGGCTAGTCTGGCTAAAGAAAATGAGGATGTCTTCATACCAGGCAAGGCTGCCCCAGTTGATATACCTAAAGATTCTCCTGCCCTTTACATACTTCAAAGGGCAAGGGATGAGGCACATCGCTTCGCGATAAGTTATCACCAAAAATTGCGGAGTAAGAGAGGCACAGCTTCCATCCTAGATGACATTCCTGGTATTGGTCCGAAGCGGAAAAAAGCCTTGCTGAAGAAATTTGGCTCAATCGAAGCTATTAAAGAGGCTTCGATTAATCAGCTTAGCCAAATGGAAAGAATTACCCCAGCTCTAGCTCAGAGGATCAAGCAATACTTATGAATTTTGTTAAGGTCAAGGCATTTTTAACTGCAAAGGCTTCAGCATCGTTATTGAAATAGATATAAACGGTTTTGATTTTTTCACCTAATCGCGCAATTTTTTGTGCCCATTGGGAAAGCTCCTCATCAGAATAACAGCTTGAATATAAGCTAGCACTGCCATGAAAACGGATATAGGCGAAGTCGCTAGTGGCTGCGAGGGGAGAAGTAAAACCGGGCATATCAAAGACACACAAGCCAGCATTGTATTGTTGTAAGATATCGAAGACAGAATCGTCGAGCCAGGATTCGTGGCGAAATTCAAACACATGCTGATATCTTTGCGGTAGTGAAGATAGGAAGCTTTCCAATATCTCAACATTGCGTTTCATGTTAGGTGGTAGCTGGTATAGAAGGGGACCTAGCTTATCTTGGAGTAAGCAAGCGCGTGATAAGAAGTTTTCCACCTCTGCCCCCAAATTTCTCAATCTCTTAATGTGCGTAATGAAGCGGCTTACCTTAACGGCAAAGACGAAGTTTTCAGGTGCAGATTCCCGCCAAGAGGCAAAGGTTTTCTCCGAAGGAAGCTTGTAAAAGCTGTTATTAAGCTCTACAGTGCCAAATTGCTTGGCATAAAATTGTAGCCATTTAGATTTGGGTAATCCCTCAGGATAATAAAGGCCACGCCAGTGGTCATAATGCCAGCCACTGCAACCGATGTAGTATTTTGATGATGTCACTTTAATCCTCTTAAGGCGAGCCAAAGTCAATGTAGGCAGTATAATCTGGAATGGTGTGAAAGCCAAGAACCATAGGCCAATTCTTGCCTTTATATTCACGCCCTAATCCTATAGCCAGATAGACCTTTTCAAAGTGAAGCAGTTCCTTAAATTGTTCTCCACTCAGGACCTTAATAGTATTGTTACTTTCTCCGAGCAGTGTTCGCCCTAGCGCGCGGAATTTCAAGTCAGTGCAAGGAAGCCCTGGACTTTTTGGAGTGCCTAGATAATCTTGCCTGGCGAAATTAAAGATGATTCGTGCCTCATACTTGCCATAGCGAACGCCGGGATCAAAAATCACCTTATTTATTTTGTCCGGCTTAATGAGGCATAAAGAGCGAGAAGGAGGAAATTGTAGCACTTCATCTGGAGAAGTATCTAAAAGAGAATCTAATAATTCAGCACGGTGAGATTCAGGGACATTTCTCAAAATTACTGGCTTTTCACGATCAAAGTCTATAACCCAATCCTCTATATGTGGTCTATCAGGGTGCCACGATAGCAAATTCATTCTAACAATATCAAAATTGCTGATTTGTCTTCCTTCGGCATCGATAAAATTGTTCGGCTGAAGAGTTGCGTAGGATTTAACTGGCCTGACCCAATGGTAAGTTTTCGGAGCTATTCCCCTAGCCAAAAAGTGGGGGATAAAACGCTCCCAGCGATGTGTTTTTAAGTTAATTCCAGCCAGGTAGATTCCCGAGTGCATCCGAGTTATAGCCAGAATTAATATATCTTCTTTTGCCATGAAGAAGCTACCTCAAGGATGGCGGATTTCCATATTTGTAGTCGGGAATGCATGCATAGTTACTAAAATCCATCGATGGGGGTGATTTCGGAGAGTCCCCATAACAAAATAAAGCTCCTTACCTCTTAAATCCTCAACAAATTGCTCTAGCTCCACTCTTTTAGGCCGCAGATAGCGTCCCACCCTATCTACCTTTATTAATTGAAGCACCTCATTCGTGTGCCCATCGCATACAAAGAATTCCTGTTTATTTGAACTCCATGACAGGAGTAGTTGACTGGGGCTACCATGGCAAGAATGACATAAGCAACGATAGTGTACCCTTACCTTATTATCTTTGGTGATCCAGAAATGGGGGGTGTATGGCTGAATTACGCCAAGGGTTCTATTTCGCCATCCCTCACCGTGAAGGAAATCTCCTGGCTCAGAAAGGGACTTTAGTATATTATGTTGCTCCTCCTTTTCATCCTTATAAGCGACTACCTGAATAGCGTGTGGATATATCTTACGACTTTCTGGTCTATGGCTCTCGGGATGTCCATCACGAACAACCACACGTATAACATCAAATATGTCTGCCCGATCATCACGTAATACAGGATAAAGCCTCACAAACCCGCTAATCTTGCCAATTGCAACAATGCAGTGGGTTCGGGCCTTGTATCTACGGCTCCAACTTTCAATACCTCTACCCAATACTATCAGGCTCTCCGACCACTCTGGGGAGTTTGAATCGAATAACGCAAACGGCCCTATCTGTGCTCCATTCGCTGAGGAAGTTTTCCTCCTTTTAGAGCTTTCACCGTTCAACTCTGTTTCACTAACTCTGCGGCTATGGTGCTCCAGGGAACTCCTTTAATTTCGAATTTCTCTTCCTTCACATCGAACGACATAAGTTCTATGGTCTCCGGACTCATGCCATTTTTCAAGGCTTCCCTTATCCTGTCCACGGAAGAACTGATTTCACTGTGAAGGGTAATCCTCTCAACGCTTCCCTCTCTAATCCTTAACACATAAAACCTGTTTTCCTTTACCTCTAGTTCTGTCATAGGTCATACCCCCTTAAGCCTTGTTTTTCTAAAGCCAAAGCCACCCTATGCCGGTGGCATTTGGTTGGATCAAGCTCAACACACATTATTGCCACCGGGCGGGCTAGTGTTTCAAGATTTACATCCTCAAGGTTAGGTAGGATATTATCATCGTACGCTCTAAAGAACCAGCCATAATCCTCAGTTTCAGCTAACCTCCTCCTCATATCCTCAGGGACCCCGAGTTCGGGGTAATGAACATATTCGATGTTGTTTCCTTTTAAAATATTTACTAGGTTTTCCTTATTAAACTCAGGCCTAAACATGCTTTTTGGATTTCTACGCACATCTATGAGGGTTCGGATATACCTTACCTTTAGCAGCTCTAAGAATTGTCCCATTGTTCTCTTTGCGAAACCTATAGTGTAAAAGTCATGGTCATCTATGCGGTGCAAATTCCACATAATTTTGTTGTGAAACTGGGCCTCCATTGGCTCCTCAGGAAGTTCTATAGGGGGCCTCTCTAAGCGTTCGATCATGGTTTTGATGCCCGTGACTGTGTAGATGCCTTTCTCGGCTTTCCTAAGTGCCTCCTCCCTTATTTCAGGTTCCTTAATTTCTGCTATAACATCAGCAACCTCAGGGCTAATTTTTCTTTCAAGGACAGCTTCTACTACGGGCTCTGGAGCCCTTTTTGCAAGCTTTGATAGCTTCCTTAGCTCTTCTCTTTTGAAGTCTGGGGCAATCTCAATAACCCTTTTCCTTATCTCGGGCTTCTCAATAGTAGCTATACTTGTTACCTCGTCATATCCAAGTTCGAGTTCAGTTACACGTTTCTGCTCCTCCGGAGTAAATTTTAGCAATGTTAAAAGTCTGTATTGGTAATCGTAGGAGAGACCAATTGTGGCAGCAATTTCCTTGATTTGCCCTTCTTCTTCGGTTAATTCTGTACCGGGCTTGTATTGACCTAACCCTTCTATCTTATTTCTGACCGTCGTGAGCTTACCAAGAGCTTTCAATGGCTCAAATCCATTGAGCCTATAGACCTCTGCCAGTCCCCTTGCTTTCTCGACTGGCTCCAGATCCCTTCTATGAACGTTCTCTATAAGTGATTGCATCATAAGCTCATTATCGCTTGCATCTTTGATTACGCTTGGAATTTCTTCCATCCCAGCAAATTGAGCTGCCCTCCATCTCCTCTCCCCAGCGATGATCTCGTATGTCCTGCCTTTCCTTCGAACCACAATGGGCTGTAAAAGCCCCACACCCTTTATGCTATCGGCTAGCTGTTGGATGTCCTCCTTCGGGAAGGACTCCCTTGGTTGAAAAGGGTTAGGTCTTATCTCATCAATCCTTAAGACCCTCACTTCCATTTTCTCTTCAGCCATTCTATCCCTCCTCTTCTTGGCCTTAATCTAAGCCGTTTTAATTCAATTATAGCTCTAAATTAGTGGAACTATTTTAGCTTCCAGACGACTCTTCCCTCTCTGGTTTTCTCTCGAGTTAAACCAATATCTTCCTCCATCCATTTAACCCACTTATTATTGGGCACCTTCTGTCGAAATCCTCCTGCTTCTTTGATTTCCGTCCACGTCATAGGCTGTTTGGCTTTCCTTAATATCCTTCGAATCTCGGTCTTAAACCTTTCATAATCAGGCGCTACAAATTTTTCAGCTTGGCGTTCTTTCATTTTCTTTGTCATGGCATTTTTCCTCAAACTTGTAGGGAAAGTTGCACTCCAGGGTTATCAGAGACCGAGCCATCACTTTGAATGTGCCTCACATCCACTCCTTGGAGCACTAATGTTTTGGATATTAGGTGGTAACGATGGCATTCCCTAAAATCACCTTCACTGCACATTATAACAGTCCGTTCTTGTTCTGCAATCTGAATTAATTCAGTAATTCCTTGCTGGTATAATTGGTTTGGCTTTAGTTTAAGATGATTCGAACGAGAGGATCTCTTTTCCTTGGGATGCCCCCCAAGCTTATCTCCTAGGAACCTATATTTTATGTCGTTAAGTTCCAAATGAGTGATTAGGTTGTCTTGATTAAATTGAGGGTTATAGCTGCTAAATGGCTGACTTCTCACATCAACAAGAGTAGTGATAGCATGCTGTTTCAAAAGATTTGTAAAAGTATCTAGCGGTAAGTTGCTGTGACCAATAGTGAATATCGTCATTTGATTGATTCACTTGTTTGCGAGATTGTTTATTTTGTCACCCTGAGCGAAGCGAAGGGTCTAAAAGAGATTCTTCGCCTGCGGCTCAGAATGACAAAAACGAGATTGCTAAACACTCTCAATTTGCATAATTTTCTTAGAATACATTATACTATTATTTTAGAGGAGCTTCTTGGTGACTTGAGCGGAGTGGAACCACCCGTTCCCATCCCGAACACGGAAGTGAAACGCTTCAGCGCAGACGATACTTAAGGGGCAACCCTTTGGGAAAATAGGCCGTTGCCAGGAAGCTTCTCTTTATTTCAATTGCGCCAAATCGAATCGCATTCCATCCCGAGCAGCTATAACTGTAATTCCTATTTCCTCAGTTAATTTTTGGGCTAATTCCCAAGGCTTAGCTCGCCACATGGTCATGCCAAAATGAGTAAGTATGGCTGTCTTTGGTTTTATTTTTTCGATTATTCCCTTGGCCTCAGGAAGAGATAAGTGATCAATGGGAGCTCCGGGAGTTAACCTGACAACATTGATAATCAGTAACTCTTCCACATAATAACTAGGTAACTTATCAAAATATTTAGTATCAGTAATCCAAGAGAAGGTGTGTCGTGGCGTTCGAAAGATAAAACCATACGTTTCCACAGGATGCTTATGTCTAATTGGCGTCTCAAAAGAAATGTTAGCTAATTTGTAGGAGCCCCCTCAGTCAAAATTTCTACCCTTTCGGGGTAGGAGCGCAAATAAGATAAGATAACAGGCTCTTGATTTAAAGTATCAGCAGGAGTAAAGACTGCACCCCGCTTTTTTCTGCCACCATCGGTCATAGCCTCGATCATAATGTTAATATCCCCACTGTGGTCTAAATGCTTATGCGATAAAATAATAGCTTCCAGTTTAGAGGGGTCAAGTTTCCTCTTAGCAGCTTGGACTAAACTGCCAGGGCCGGGATCGAGAAGTATTTGAGTGTTGCCAAGGCTAAGCCAGGCACCGCCGGAAGCTAGAAATTGGTGGGTAACTACAAATCTAGCGCCGGCAGTGCCAAGGAAAGTTATCACATCAGATAATTCAGCCACGGGTAAATTATATCAAGAAAACCTGCTAAAATAGTTGCAGACCGTTTAATTGTTATCCTGAACAAGGGTGAAGGGCTCAAGATGGCAGGTGGGATTACTAGACGAGAATAATTGGAGACATATGGCAAAACCGGAAATAGAGATTGCAGACCTGATAAAAGAATGCCAAGCCAGAACAGGAAAGTTAGTTACCATTGGTACAGCCGAGTCAGCTACTGGTGGCAGGATAGCTGATAGGTTAACCAACGTGCCTGGTAGCTCCGACTATTTTAAAGGCTCTTTGGTAGCATATAGCAATGAGGTAAAAATCAATATTCTCGGAGTGAGAAAGGAAACTATAGAAAATTATGGGGCTGTTAGTTCGCAAACAGCCATAGAGATGGCTGAAGGAGGTAGAAGGCTATTAGATGTAGATATATGTGTTTCTAATACTGGGATCGCTGGACCCTCAGGTGGTAGCTCTGAGAAACCCGTGGGGCTATTTCACATTGGCTTAGCAGCTAAAGACGATAGCCTGAGCCAAAAATATATCTTTCAGGGAAATCGAGAGGAAAACAAGAGAGAGGCTGCCGAGGCAGCGCTAAGTATATTGAGGCAATACCTAGTACAATGCATCAGCAAGCTGAAAAAGGGCTAGTTCTAGTTAGGGAGAAGCAAAGTCCGGCTGGTTACAAACAATAAGGGATAGTATTTATAGTAAAGTGGAAGCCTGAACATGGCAACGTTTGATTTAAACGAAATAAAGTCGCAAGCGAAAAAGAATTTTACTGAGGCTTGGGTAGCAACAGGAAAACTTATTCCAAAGGGTACCAAAATCTCTCTAGAAAGGAAAGGGAAACCTCACCTTGTGCGCCAATTGGTTCAACAATCGAGGGAAATCCTGTTAAATCTTGGCTTTGATGAAGTTGAGAATCTTACAATTCTGCCCGATTATGATGTCTCTAAGCAGTATGGCCCGGAGGCGCGGGTTATCCTTGACAGAGTTTTTTATTTGGCTGAATTACCTCGCCCTGAGATAGGACTGAGTGCCTCAAAGATAACTCAGGTGAAGAAGATAGCAGCGGAAGTTGACATTGAGAAATTGAGGTCAATTCTTAGAAGGTATAAGAAGGGGGAAATTGAGGCAGATAACCTTATTGAGGAACTTATTGCTGGACTGGACATCACTGACTACCAAGCTACGGAGCTTTTGAATAGGGTTTTCCCTGAGCTAAGAAAGCTACGACCGTTACCTTCTAATAAGACTCTAAGAAGCCATATGACAGCTACATGGTTTCACACTTTAGCAGCGTTGCAGGGCAAAGCTGAATTTCCACTCGCCTTATTTTCGGTAGGGCCTCGATATCGCAATGAGCAAAGGGAAGATGCTCACCATCTGCGGGTTCATCATTCAGCATCGATCGTAGTAATGGCTCCCGAAATGTCTTTGGATGCCGGGAGGGAAATAACCAGAGACATCATACGGCAATATGGCTTTTCAGATATCAAATTTGAGACAAAGACAGCAACATCTAAGTATTATGCGCCCGTCCAGGAGCAAGAGGTTTTCATTAACTACAAAGGGAATTGGCTTGAAGTTGCCGATATTGGCATGTACTCTCCAATATCCTTGGCAAACTTTGACATCAGGTATCCGGTATTTAACGCTGGCTTGGGGATTGAGCGGCTAGCGATGATTCTATATGAAGGGGATGATATGAGGAAACTGGCATATCCCCAATTTTCTGTAGCTGAATATAGTGATGAAGATATAGCTAAGTCCATTACCTATATAACAAATCCCAAGACTGCCAAAGGAAAAAAAATAGCCAAGGCAATCGAGGAAACGGCCCAAAAGTATAAAGATGAGATTGCCCCATGTGAATTTTTGGCCTGGGCGGATGACTCCATACAGGTAAAAGTTGTAGAAACGGAAGCAGGTAAGAGGTTGATTGGTCCCGCTGGTTTTAACGAGATTTGCGTAGCTAATGGTAGCATCTATAGTGACGTTGTCCCCTCAGGAGTATATACAGGTATAAACTATATGCATGCTATAGCAATAGGAGCAGCAGCTTTAATAGAAAGCGGCGACGAAAACTTAACCTACCAGGTGAAAACAATAAAGCATCTCTCTGACCTCAATCTGCGAATTCCAGAAGCTATTCGAGAGTGCATAGAAGGGCAGCAGAAGAAGATAGGAGTTGGTGGTGCTGTATTTGTAACCATAAAGTCGCAGGTACTAAAAAGGAAAACCTCATGAAGCAGCCAACAAATAAAGCATTACAGAAACTTGGTGCATTGCACAGATTGCACAAAGGCCTTATAAATCTTATGCCTCTCCAAACGGGAGGCATTCTCACTGATGCTGCTAGGGAAGCATTAGTGGAGTTTGGAGATGGATATTCCGTTTGTGATTTTTGCCTCGGCAACCTGTGCAATATAACAAATCCTCCTATTAAGAAGTTTGTACACGAGCTTTTACCCCAATTCTTGGGTTGCGATGTTGCCACCATAACTCATGGGGCAAGAGAAGCTAAATTCATGGTAATGCATTCTTTGGCCAAGCCAGGTGATTCAATCATTGTTGACGGTAACAGGCATTACACCACGATTGTTGCTGCTGAAAGGGGAGGGTTGAATGTGATCGAAGTGCCTCACTCCGGTTATCCCGAATTCAGGATTGACGTTAACGATTATATACCAGTTATAAAAAAGCATAATCCTAAACTAATTTTATTAACTTACCCCGATGGCAATTATGGAAATCTTCCTGATGCCAGAAAATTAGGGGAAGTTGCCCAGGAATATGATATCCCTTATATCCTTAATGGTGCATATGCAGTGGGCAGAATGCCCGTAAAGTTGAGTGATGTTGGTGCTGATTTCATTATTGGCAGTGGTCACAAAAGCATGGCTTCTGCCGGGCCTTGTGGAGTGCTGGGAATGAAAAAGAGATGGGAAGAAATCGCCTTGAGAAAATCTAAGGCATATAGCAATAAAGAAGTTGAGCTTCTCGGCTGTACCTTGAGGGGCATCCCGCTGGTAACGCTCATGGCCTCCTTCCCTCAGGTGAAAGAAAGGGTTGGCCATTGGGATGAGCAAGTATTAAAGGTGCAATGGTTTTCCACTGAACTTGAGAAATTGGGTTTTAAGCAATTGGGTGAAAAACCCCATAGACATGATCTGCTGCACTTTGAAGCTCCGATGCTCTATGACATCTCCAAGCGTGTTCGAGAGAGGGGATATTTCCTGTATAAAGAACTCAAAGAAAGAGGCATTTGGGGGCTGCAGCCCGGTCTGACAAAAGCTTTTAAACTCTCTACCTTTGCCGCTGATAAAGAACAGCTAGCTTTGGTCATAGATTCCTTCAAGGCTATCTTGGACAAATATAGTTGACATAAGATGGCTGCGAAGATTTGGATGTCATTAGTAGAGTCAGATTTCGATTCAAGCTAATTGAGCTGTGAAGATTTTGCCCGCCTCTGGCTATGAACTTCTTTCAGCCGCTGGAAATGAGCTTGGAAGGGGGCCAAAGTAATAGTATCTGTGCTCATAAGCATAGCGTCTTCGCCGTTATCTGAATAATACCTTGGGCGCCTGCCCATTACTCGAAACCCATATTTCTTATAAAGTGCCTGTGCTATCACATTAGAAGCACGCACTTCTAAGATGATTACATTGGCATGTAATTGAGTAGCCACTTCAATAACTGAAATGAGCAAACCTTCGCCTATTCCCATACGGCGATAGTTATTTCTTACCGCAATAGCGATGATGTGTGCCTCATTTAGCATAGTCCAGAAGCCAGCGAAGCCCACTATGTATCCTTTACTATAAAGGTTGTTTCGCACCGCGCTCGTGCTAATAGCTAAATGGTAATGGCCCAAGAGGCGTTTGAGCCAGGACTTTTTTTGCCTATCTTTCTGACTTGGTTTTGGCCCAGTCTCCTTCTCAATAGAAGCTACTATGTAATGAGCTAATGAATTGTGAATCTCCTGCTTATATGAAGTGTAAGGGCGAAACAGCGACTCGCCAGGGAAAGCCTCACGGTCAATCTCAGTTACCTGGGGAATATCCTCGTCCACCATGGGGCGAATAAGGTAAGCTACTTCTGGCATTGGTTAAATTTTAACATAGCTGATGATACAAGGCATATCGCCTCAGAGGCTACCCTGCTATAATAAGATTGTAGGTGTGAGAACTAATTCGTTAAATCTTCGCGTTCAGCTAGCTCCGCGTCATCCTAAAGGGTTAATGCTGGATAATCCGGTGATGACAGCTTCGGGCACTTTTGGTTATGGCACGGAATATGGTGAGCTTATTGACATACAGAAGCTAGGGGCAATTGTTTGTAAAGGCACTACTTTTATGCCAAGGAAAGGTAATCTCCAACCAAGATTAGTGGAAACGGTAGGCGGCTTGCTTAATTCTGTAGGTTTGGAGAATATTGGCGTTGATGCTGTGATCAGGGATAAAGCGCCCATATGGGCAAGCTGGCGAGTTCCTGTCATTGTTAACATTGCTGGAGAAACAATTGCTGAATATGCTAGTGTAGCGGCCAAGTTGGAAGGCATACCCGGGGTAAGCGGCATTGAATTAAACATTAGTTGCCCTAATATTTCCGCGGGTGGAATTGAGTTTGGAGTAAACCCAAAACTTGCTGCTGAAGCAACTTCAGCGGTTAAAGCTGTGACCAGCTTGCCCGTCATGGTAAAACTAAGCCCTAATGTAACTGATATTAAGGAAATTGCCTTAGCAGTGGAAAGTGCTGGAGCTGATGCCATATCTTTGATTAACACGGTGAAAGGGATGGCGATTGACATAAGTAAAAGGAAACCGTGCTTAGGGAACATTACTGGTGGACTTTCTGGTCCGGCTATCAAACCCATAGCACTTTATATGGTGTATGCAGTAGCTAAGGTCGTGCATATCCCATTGATAGGTTGCGGTGGTATTGGTTGTGCTGCAGATGCCTTAGAATTCATTATGTGTGGGGCTAGCGCAGTACAAGTTGGTAGCGCCAATTTAACCAACCCTCGTGCCAGCCTTAATATATTGGAAGGGATAAAGCATTTTATGACTGATAAAGGAATCCACAATTTAGCTGAGCTGATTGGTGTTGCTCAGGTTTAATCTCTGCCTCTATGACACACTTACTAGCTTCCCAACATTCATTGCAATAGCGGCAGGGAGCGCAAACAAAATTTATTACCTCAGCGAACTAAACTTAGCTCCCCACCACTATTGTCAGATATCGCCTGCGGCAGGAGGACAGTATTGTCCTGGCGGCGTGGGCTACCAACTATGCCCAGGACTTGGGCTTTTTGGTCGCCATGCTACGGCTAACAATTTAGCTATTTCTTATCAGGACTACTTCTGCCCGTAAAAGCAGGTAGTATATCCATAGGTAAGGGGAAAAGAATGGTATTGCTTCTTTCCGTAGCAATAGCTGTTAGTGTTTGCATATAGCGAAGCTGTAGGGCTACGGGTTGCTTGGACATGACTTCAGCCGCCTGAGCTAGCTTTTCAGCTGCCTGGTATTCACCTTCAGCGTGAACAACCTTGGCTCGCCTGTCTCGCTCAGCTTCAGCCTGTGCCGCCATAGCCCGTTTCATATTTTCGGGCAATGTCACCTCTTTAGTCTCTACCATGCTTACTTTTATCCCCCAAGGGGCTGAGCCTTCATCAATAATCGTTTGTATCTTTTCATTAAGCCGATCTCGATGAGCTAATAATTCGTCTAATTCAGATTGCCCGACAACATTTCGCAGCGTAGTCTGGGCGAGTAGCGATGTTGCCTTGATAAAGTCATATACTTTGAGAATGGCGTTTGCCGCCTCAACTACCCGAAAGTAAACCACAGCGTCAACTGTAACAGTAACATTGTCTACAGTGATGCATTCTTGCTGGGGCACATCCATGGTGACTACACGAAGGTCTACCCTCTTTATGCGTTCAATGAAAGGTATGAGGATGACAAGCCCTGGTCCCCTGAGGCCAACGAATCTGCCCAGTCGGAAAACAGTTCCCCTTTCATATTCTTGAACGATTTTGATAGCATTTGACAGAATTAGTATTACTACTATGGCGATAATAATGTAAAAAAGCCAGCCCATTTCCATGTCATTTGTCCTCCTTTTCTTTAGATTTTTTTGTTACCCACAATTTCAAGCCTTCTACTTTAGTTATGACCACCTCCTCATCAGCCTTTATTTTATTCCCCTCAGCTATGGCTGTCCAAAGTTCGCCTTCAGCCAGAACTGTGCCTGTAGGATTGAGCTCTGTTTGCGTTACAGCCACTTTACCTATCATGTCATCTGTGCCTGTAGCGAGTTTTCGTCTTTGACCTTTAATGATAGCAAAAATGACAAAGGCAATAAAAGCGACGGCAAAAATTATGACTACAATAATAGGCCCTGTTATTTCCATAGATAGTGCTTCTGATACTTTAAATAACGCTTTAGATAACGCCTTAAATAGTGCTTCTAACTCTTCAGGTAATGATTCGACAAAGGGCGATTCCATGAATAGCAAACTACCCTCCTATTCTTTAGATTTTTTTGCCACCCACAATTTCAGTTCTTCTACCTTGGTTATGACCACTTTCTCACGTGGTTCTATTTTACCCCCTTCAGCTATGGCTGTCCAAAGTTCGCCTTCAGCTAGAACCGTGCCTGTGGGGTCTAGAGGCGTTCTGGCTATAGCTAGCCTCCCCACCATTCCCTCAGGACCAGTGGCTTTGCGGCGTCTCTGTCCTCTAATGATAGCACCAATGACAAAGATACCAAAGGCGGCAATGGCAGCTGTGACACCGGCAATTAGCCCACGATTTACTTCTATTCCTGGGCTATGGCTGAATAAGATTAGGGAGCCAACAACCAGCGAGATTATGCCTCCAGTGGTCAATAGACCGAAGCTAGTGGTGAAATACTCGGCGACGAAAAGTCCAATAGCAAGCAGAATAAGCGCTATACCCCCCCAGTAAGCATTAAGTACTCCCAGGGAGTAAAACGCCAGGAATAAGCTGATACCACCAAATACCCCAGGGAAAATCATCCCTGGGTTGGAAATCTCGGTGATTAACCCTATGGTAGCCAAGGTAAGCAGGATGTAAGCAATATTTGGGTCGCTGATAGTTTGTAAGAACTGCTCAATGGCATTCATTTCATTCTTGGCTATCTCGTATCCGGTAGTATTAATAGTAACTTCTTCGCCATCGGCTAAAATAACTTTCCAGCTATTGATTTGGGAAATAAGGCTTTTTAAGTTATCAGCTCGCAGGTCAATAAGGTTACATTCCAGGGCATCAACATCAGTAAAGGATTTACTTTCTGTCACGGCAAGCTCAGCCTCTTCCATATTGCGACCACGCTCCTCGGCAATGGTCTTCATCCATTTAGCCGAAAATTCGACTATCTTCTTCATTTGTTCTTCCGGTATTTCCTCTCCTCCGGCAGCTACAGGATGGGCAGCACCAATAGTGGTGCCCGATGTCATAGCGGCTATATGAGCAGATAAAGTAATGAAAGTTCCCGCTGAAGCAGCCCAGGCACCTTTAGGGGAAACATAAACTACTACAGGCACATCGGCATTCATAATTCTCTGGACTATTTTCTCGGTCGCGGTGAGAAGCCCTCCTGGCGTATTTAATTCAATAATGCAAACAGTAGCATTCTCATCTTCAGCATGGCTGATTCCTCGATCAATGTAATCAGCCACCACTGGCACAATAGTGCCCTCCACATGAAGGATTTCAATCGTTGGACTGGAAGCGCTAATTATGCTACCTGCCAAAGCCCCGACTATTGTGATTATAAACAAGGCAAGAAGGAAAATCCTGAGCAAAGCTCTACCCATCTATACTTAACCTCAAGTTAATTATAAACTAAGCAACAGAAAGCAACAAATTTTAGGGTATTTATTTTGTCACCCTGAGCGGTATGAGATTCTTCGCTACGCTCAGAATGACAGGGAGGTATGGTTAAACAACCTCAAATTTATCATTGAAGGTAAGGGTAGCTTGGTGTAGAATAAAGCGACTCATATAAGCTAAAAATGGAAAGCAAAAAATGTAAAGGAATGCGGGACTTGCTTCCTGAGGATATGGTGCGTTTTCGACATATCGAAGATGCCTTTCGAAATTGCTGTGGTAAGTATGGGTATCAAGAGGTAAGAACCCCGACCTTAGAATACCTCCATCTATTCACAGCTGCGGGAACGCTTACTCCAAGTATGTTAGGCAAGGTATATTCCTTTCTTGATTGGAATGGCTGGAGTGGTGAGAGAGTGGTCTTGCGCCCGGACGGCACTATTCCCGTAGCCAGGCTTTATATTAACAATCTAAGTGAACACGAGATAGCTAAACTTTTCTATGTGACTAACATCTTTGCCTTTGAAGAAACAGGCCGGGAGAACAGGGAGAGGTGGCAGTGTGGCGCTGAGTTTTTAGGCGGTACTAAATTGGCAGCGGATGCCGAGATAATTTCGTTGGTTAAAGAGGTTGTACATAAACTTGGCTTAGCTAACATTAGATTACAATTATCTCATGCTGGCTTGGTGAAGGCAGTGATTAAGGAACTTAAGCTTGGCCCGGGTGAAGAGGCTAAAGTAACAAGCCGTGTTTTAGATGGAGATTGGCAAGTATTAACGCTGATAGCTGATCGCTGTCAGCTGTCATCTGTCAGTAAACTTCTACCTTTGCTTCTAAGCCTAAAGGGAAAGTCAAGCGGTTTCCTGCAGAATACAAAAGCTTTGTGCCAGCAAGCTTCATCGGATTTCAAGTCTAGTATGGAGGATTTCATAAACATCACCACATTGCTAGACAGCCTGAGCTGTAATTATGAAATTGATATCACGGCAATACGAGGTTTCGAGTACTACACCGGAATTTGCTTCCAGTTATTAGCTGATAGGGAGAAAATAGGTGGGGGAGGAAGGTATGATGATCTTATTCCCTTTATGAGCGGGAAAAGCATTCCTGCTTGCGGCTTTGCCCTTTATATTGACCCGATAATGAAATTGCTTCCATTGGTAGGAAGTAAAGAGGGCACCGAATCTAGAATTTTAATTAAGGGTGAGGAGTCAACCCCGGAGATAGTGAGAACATGCTTCACTCTAGCGCAATCGCTTCGTGAGGCGAAGTGCACAGTGGAAATCGCCTTCACTGAACGAGAGCCATCTAACTATCGCTGGGTTATCTCGGTTACTAAGAAACCATTTCCATTTGTGCTCATAGATCGTCAGCAGAAGCAGCGGAGAGACGTAGCCTCCGCAGCGGAGATTCTTAATATACTAGGCAGGTAAAATCATCTGTGGAATACCAACCATGCCATCTCAAACTCGCCTTGCCTAAAGGTAGGTTCTTACTGTCTACAGCTAACCTGCTTAAAAGGGTAGGGGTGGGCATTAAAGGCTACAGCGATAAGACGAGGCGATATCGCCTTCAATCAAGAAGGTTCTCTTACCTTTCGGCCAAGGTATTTCAGGAGAAAGATATTCCCATACAAGTAGCCATAGGCAATTATGACCTGGGAATATGTGGCCTGGATTGGGTTGAGGAACTTTTGGCGAGGTATCCAGCGAGCGCCTTAGTAAAAATATCAAGTCTAAATTACGGTGAAGGTGGTGTATATGTAGTGGCCAGCTACCAAGCAGGGATATCCAATCTTGACGGATTGTTAGCCAAGTGGAATAACTGGCGCATAGTAAGCGAGTACCCTAATTTAGCTCAAGTTTTTGCCTTGAATCTCAGGATGAAGACCTTTAAGATTTTCCCGGTATGGGGAGCTGCTGAAGTTTATCCCCCAGATAGTGCTGATCTGGCAATACTGTGGGCAAGGAATGAAAATGAGATAAAGGAGCAAAGTTTGGTTCCCTTAATGAAGTTACTCCCGGTCACAGCCTTTCTAATCGCTAACCGAGAAAGCTTAGAGAATAAAGATCTGAGCCAGATATTGAGTTGTTTTAGCAATATTATTGCAAGCCGACATAATGTTGTTACAAGCCCTAGTAAGGTCATTGCGAGGAGCGAAGCGACGAAGCAATCTCATTGGCAAATGAAGGAAATCAAGCTAGCTTTGCCTGACGGACATCAGCAACCACCTACTGCGCAGTTTTTGAAGCGGGTTGGGCTTAATATTCAGGGGTATACAGAGGAAGTATTGAACCGTCGCCCCTCCTCCGATTTAGATTGGCTTGGCATTAAGGTAATTAGACCTCAGGATATGCCTCTTCAAGTGGCTAATGGCAATTTCGATTTAGCCATAACCGGTAAAGATTGGTTGCTGGAGTACCTCTATCGTTTCCCCTCAAGCCCAGTGAAGGAGTTGCTTGATCTGGGCTTTGGTATGGTTAAAATTGTGGCTGCAGTGAGTCAAGATATGCCTATAACCGACGTTGATGACTTAAGATCGCTTATTCAAAGTGGTAAACTTACTCTATTAAGAGTAGCTTCAGAGTACGTAAATATCGCTGATAAGTATCTTCGAGATAACTATATCAACCCATACAAGGTAATCCCAACTTTGGGGGCGAGTGAAGTTTTCCTGCCCGAGGATGCCGATTTGCTCATTGACAATACCCAAACTGGGAAAACACTGGCGCAACATGACTTAAAAGTTATCGATGTGCTTTTCAAATCCACTGCCTGTCTAATCGGAAACAAGAGCAGCCTTGACTTCTCTGGTAAAAAGGAGAGGATTGAATTTCTTATTCAAACATTACGCAGAGGGCTCTCATGATTAACTTTCCCCTTTGTCATTGCGAGCCAATTCTCTTCTCCCTTGACCGGCGAGGATTAAGGTGAAGGTGAAAAGATTATCATGATAAGAGTCAAAGGATTTAATAAGGCAAGGCAATTGCTGACCAGAAAAACTTTTCTGGAATCTTTCATTGTCTCGCCGCAAGTGGCAACACAAATAAAGCACGTCTTTGGAGAAGAGCTCTCCCCCCAAGAAGTGGTGGAACGTATCATTGGCGACGTTCATGATAAAGGTGATGAAGCTCTTTTCCATTACGCTAAAAAGTTAGATGCTGTCGAACTTGATTCCTTAGAGGTAGGCAAGCAAGAAATTTCAGCAGCTTACAATATGGTAGGCAAGGAACTTGTCTCAGCACTCGAATTAGCAGCTAAGAGAATACGCGATTTCCATCTTGCTTGTGTCTGTAAGAGTGGCACCATATTTGTTAACCAATATTTAGCCAGGCAAGTCCAGCCGCTAGATAGAGTGGGTTTATATATTCCCGGTGGTACTGCTACCTATCCATCTACGGTGCTAATGACAGCCATTCCAGCTAAGATAGCTGGGGTCTGGGAGATTATCATGGCTTCGCCACCTGGTAAAAATGGCAGCATCCCGGCACCTACTCTAGTAGCTGCTGATATTGCCAAGGTCGATCGAATTTTCAAAGTTGGCGGGGCTCAAGCTATCGCTGCCTTAGCTTTCGGGACTGAGTCAATACCCAAAGTGGACAAAATCTGTGGCCCTGGCAATATCTTTGTGACCTTGGCTAAGAAGATGGTCTATGGCAACGTAGCTATTGATGGACTTCAAGGACCAAGCGAGATACTGATTGTGGCTGATGAGACAGCTAACCCTGTTCTTTGCGCCGCTGACCTTCTCGCTCAAGCTGAGCATGACCCTTTAGCGCAGGCGATTTTGATTACTACTTCGTCTGGTTTGGCTAATCAAGTTGATGGAGAGGTGGTAGCGCAATTGGGGAAGCTGAAACGCCGCTCTATCGCTACCCAGGCTATTGATAGAGGAATGATTATATTGGTCAATAACTTTGATGAGGCTATCGAACTGGTCAACCTTTATGCTCCAGAGCATCTTTCTCTCATGGTATCTGACGCTTCCTCCATAATGCCCAAGATTCATAATGCAGGCTGTATTTTTATTGGAGAAGATTCACCGGTGGTTTTAGGGGATTATGTTGCTGGTCCATCACATGTATTGCCTACCCAAGGCAGTGCTCGCTTTAGCTCCTCTTTAGGTGTTGAGGATTTTTTAAAAATTAGCAATATTGTCGCCTTAGACAAGGTGACTATGCGAGAACTAAGCCATGCAGCGATGATAATAGCTAAAGCTGAGGAGCTGGATGCTCACGCTCAAGCGATAGAAAAAAGGATAAGAGCTAAATAAAAGATTAAAATGCAAAAGGCAAAAATAAAAAGCAAAAATAAAAAGTTTTACATTTTGAGTTGTCATTTTGTCCTGAACTTGATTCAGGATTTACCATTTGGTTTTAGTTGAAATGGATATGAAAGAACTAATCAGGCCTGAATTGATAACTATGAAAAGCTACACTCCTATCGAGCCAATGGATATTTTGAGCCAGCGGGCTGAATTATCTGTAGAAGGGATAATTAAACTCGATGGCAATGAGAACCTTTACGGTTGCTCCCCCAAAGTCTATCAAGCTTTAGCTAACTACCCTTACTATCATATCTACCCCGACCCGGAACAAAGAAGGCTTAGACAAGCCTTAGAGAAATATACCGGCTTAAATCGTGAGCACATTGTTTGCGGCAGCGGCAGTGATGAACTAATTGATCTTATTCTGAGGCTTTTCCTTAAACCTGGAGATGAGGTTATCAATTGTCCACCAACATTTGGTATGTATCCCTTTAGTACTGAGGTGTGTGGTGGAAAAGTGGTTGATGTGCCTAGAGATGAAGGTTTTGCTATTGATTTAGCTGGCATTAAGAGCACATTGGATAAAAGGACTAAGGTTATCTCTGTTGCTTCACCTAATAATCCTACGGGCAACATTATTACTGAGCAGGAGATAATGGAACTTGTCAATACTAGGAAAATTGTGATGGTGGATGAAGCTTACTTTGAGTTTAGCAACGTCACTATGGCCAATTTAGTGCCCAACTATTCCAACTTGATAGTGCTGCGTACATTCAGCAAATGGGCCGGGCTAGCCGGTTTAAGAATAGGCTATGGCATCTTCCCTACTGAAATCGCCAGCTACCTTATGAAGATTAAGCAACCATATAATGTTAATGTCGCGGCACAGGCAGCCGCCTTAGCTTCTCTGGCAGATATAGAGTATCTTCGTGGCAATGTAGCAAAAATAGTTGCTGAACGGGAACGGCTTTTTAATAAACTAAAAGAGCTAGAATGGCTAAAACCCTATCCTTCCAGTGCTAATTTTATTCTCTGCTCCTTACATTGTCATTCTGAGGAGTTAGCCGAAGCCCTGACTCTGAAAGAAGTGAAGAGGAAGGGACAGCGACCGAAGAATCTCGCTCAAGGTAAGCTCCGCGAAGAATCTCCGGCTAAAGAGATTTGGCGTTTGTTGCAAAAGAAAGGCATCTTTGTCCGCTATTTTGATAGCCCGAGGTTAAAAGATTGCTTGCGAATAAGCGTGGGTAAACCCGAGGACACCGAGGCCCTAATTGGGGCACTTAAAGAGAGTATGCTAAGCTAGAGACAAAGATGGGACACACAACTGTTGATGTAGTTATTATTGGCTCTAAAGGAGAGCATGGACTAAGAGGAATGTTGGTTGACACCGGTGCCACTTATTCTGTTCTCTCTGAAGAGGTTCTCAAAGATATAGGTGCTTCTAGGTTACCAGCTAAAGTCCCCGTAGAATTGGGTGATGGTAGGATTATTCAAGCTGATGCCTATGCTGCTGTCCTTAGCTTGGAAGGTAGACAAGCACCAGTAATCGCTATCACCTTTGAAGGTGCTAAGCCGGTTATTGGTGTTCAATCCTTGGAATCTTTAGGACTAAAAGTGAATCCGGTAACAGGGAAATTAGAGGAGACTAGACCAAAGGGAATAGCTTATTTCTATGCTGTGTTCTGCGTTAGTTGCGAGGAGCGAAGTAGCGAGAGGCAATCTCTAAGAAGGAGGAATTGAAGCATGGCTGAAAGGAAAGCGGTAGTAACTCGGGAAACTGCGGAAACAAATGTCAGGGTGGAGCTGAATGTTGATGGCGGTGGGCAATTCAAGATAACTACAGGCGTAAGGATGTTTGACCATCTGCTCACCCAACTAGCTCAACATGGAGTATTTGACATAAGACTCTCAGCCTCCGGTGCCGACCAGCACCATGTAGTTGAGGATGTAGCTATCTCTCTGGGTAAAGCCTTTAATCAAGCACTGGGAGAAAAGCGAGGCATTACCCGAATGGCACATGCTATCGTGCCTATGGATGAAGCACTGGCAGTGGTAGCAGTGGATGTAGGGGGGAGAACCTACAGCGTGATTGAAGCATCCTTCACCAAGGCTAACATAGGTGACTTGAATGCTGATTTAGTCCGCCATTTCTTAGTTTCCTTCGCCTCCGAAGCTAAAATTAACCTCTATGCCAAAGTGCTCACTGGCATCAATGACCATCATGAGGCTGAAGCTTTATTTAAAGCTCTAGCCCGAGCTCTAGATGCAGCTACCCGCATTGATGAGCGGATTGTTGGCAGGATTCCTAGCACCAAAGAGATTATTGAGAACTAAGAGTCCCTCTCAGCATGCTAAGGAATTGGTACACCTCTCTTGGCGAGTGTAGGAAATACTGGGCTGGGGGCTCAGTAGTCTCTTCGCCTACGAAAATGGAAATCCCGTCATTCATATCTACTGTGCAAAAACCATCGTAATCGGTTACATCATCGCCAAGGAATAGCATCAACGGTTTATCCTCACCAGTAAGTTTTTGAGCGATGAACTCTACTGCTTTACCTTTATCCCAATCTGCTGCCGGCCTTATATCGTATGCCTTTTTGCTTGGAGTGATTCTTATCTGACCTGAAGCAAGAGAAGGTTTAACGATTTCAGTGAAAATCTTGTTCAATTTATCTAGCTGTGATTCATTTACCAGTCGATAGTGCAGGCTTAATGTTAGCTCTTTAT
>Ga0116202_10000232_pt1 | contig 29578 bp, 22 predicted proteins | sample LakKivw325mmetaG_FD_94479 | JGI IMG/M metagenome (GOLD analysis project Ga0116202, IMG submission 94479) | Anoxic lake water microbial communities from Lake Kivu, Rwanda to study Microbial Dark Matter (Phase II) - Lake Kivu water 325m metaG | ecosystem: Environmental > Aquatic > Freshwater >... | reverse complement strand
GGAATTTTGATTGGTGGGTTGGGGCAGTTTGCCATTCAGTTGTATCCTTTCTATAAGAAAGGATTTTCATTACGGTTCATCCGGGAGTTTTGGAACAACGCGGGTTTTCGGGAAGTGATCGGACTGATGTTCCCGGTAGCACTGGCGCTGGCAGTAGGGCAGGTGAATACCCTGGTCGATCGAGTCATTGCCTCGACTTGCCAGGAAGGAGCAGTATCCGCCCTCTATTACGCCGACCGCCTCTTGGAGCTCCCTATGGGAATTTTTGGGATCGCGCTTTCCACCGCTATTCTCCCATCTCTTTCTCAGCTTATTTTTAAAAAAAATACCGATGAATGGAAACAAACTCTGTATCAGGGAATGCGGCTGGTCATTTATATCATGGTTCCCATTACCACCTATTTAGCAATTTTTCGCACCGAAGCCATCCGATTGGTTTACGAAAGAGGGCTTTTTAATGCCAATGCCACAATCATGACAGCACAGAGTCTTTTGTTTTATGTTCCGGGACTTACTTTTTTTTCCTTGAACCACGTGATTACCAAAGCTTTTTATTCTCTCAAGGATACGGTCACGCCGGTTCGTATCAGTGTCATTATGGTAGGGATGAATATTTTTCTCGATCTGCTCCTGGTCCGGTATCTGAATTTCAGTGGGTTGGCTTTGGCGACTTCTCTCGTAGCGTTTTTGAATTATTATTTACTCATTTTTTTTCTGAAGAAAAATCACCCCTTTTATGAGAAAGATGTTTTATTTAAGCCTTGGTTTTTGAAGGTGATTACTCTGAACCTGCTGTTTGTCGGAGCCTGTTTGGGTATACTTCAGCTGGTTTCCGGTTTACGAGAGACTATCCACTTGGTTGGGTTTTTTGGGGGTTCAATCATCCTGCTCAGTGTATTCTATATTGTTCTTTCTCGATATATGGGACTGAATGAAGCGAAAGCCGTCTGGTCGTTTTTCGTTCGAAAAGTAAGAGGAAAGGGTTAAAGGAATGCAATTCAGAGAAACCATTCGTAATTTTTGTATCATTGCTCATATTGATCATGGAAAATCCACTTTGGCCGACCGGATCCTGGATATTTGTCATGCCATCCCAAAACAAAAAATGAGGGATCAGGTTTTAGACCAGATGGATCTGGAACGAGAACGAGGGATCACCATTAAAGCCAAAGCGATCCGATTGACTTATCATTCTTCATCGCGGGATACCTCATTTCTATTTAATTTAATCGACACCCCCGGCCATGCCGACTTTAGCTATGAAGTCTCGCGGAGTTTGACTGCCTGTGAGGGAGCAATTTTAGTAATCGACGCCACTCAAGGGGTTGAAGCCCAAACCCTGGCCCATGCCAACCTGGCTTTCGCTCAAGGACTGGTTATTCTCCCCGTAATCAATAAAATCGATCTTCCCTCTGCCAATCCCGATCGGGTACAAGAAGAAATTAAAAAAATTCTCGGTCCCGATCATCTCCCGGTCACTTTGGTAAGTGCCAAGCTGGGAATCGGCGTTGAGGAGCTTTTGGAAAAAATTATCGACTACATTCCCCCACCCCAAGGGCATCCTGATACTCCCTTGAAGTCACTCGTTTTTGATTCGGTTTATGATTCCTATCGGGGGGTTTTGCCTTTTATTCGAATTTTTAGCGGTCGGATCGAAAAAGGTCTGGAAATCATGATGTATTCGAATAAACAAAAATATGAAGTGGTTGAACTCGGCATCTTCAATCCGGAAATGAAAGAAATTGACCACTTAGGACCGGGAGAGGTCGGCTATATATCGTGCAATATTAAGACGATTCGAGATTGCCGGGTGGGTGATACCATTACCTCAGCAAAGAACCCAACGATCCAGGCGATTCCGGGGTACAAACAGGCAAAGCCAATGGTTTTTTGTTGCTTCTATCCAGTGAACTCCGAAGGATATGAAATCCTGAAGGAGGCCTTGGAGAAGCTCCAGCTCAACGATGCCTCCTTGATGTATGAACCAGATACATCAGAAGCATTAGGTTTTGGTTTCCGCTGTGGATTTTTAGGGCTGCTTCATATGGAAATCATCCAGGAGCGCATTGAGCGTGAATTTCACATTGAGGTGATCGCTACTGCCCCCCACGTAGTGTATAATGTGCTGACCAAAAACGGTGATTTGATCGAAGTGAGATCGCCCAAGGATTTCCCTTCCGCCGGTGAAATAGAGGAAGCCGAGGAGCCGATCGTGGAAATAAAAATTATTACCCCCTCATCTGCTATCGGCAGTATTATGGAATTATGCCAATCCAAGCGGGGAACCCTGCAAGACATGATGTATCTCGATCCCAACACGGTGATCATTCGGTACCATCTGCCCATGGCGGAAATCCTTTTTGATTTTTATAACCGCCTTAAATCGGTGAGCCGCGGATATGCCAGCATGGATTATGAGTTCAAGGGATACGCGTCTTCAGATTTGGTGAAAGTAGATATTTTGATGAGCAAGGAGAAAGTCGACGGCCTTTCGTTTATTAGTCATCAAGAAAGCGCCACCCGCCGAGCTCGTGAGCTGGTGACCCGCCTACGTAAAATCATCCCCCGGCAAATGTTCACTGTATCTATTCAGGCGGCTATTGGAGGAAAAATCATTGCCCGGGAAGATGTTGCCGCGCTGCGCAAGGATGTCTTACAAAAGTGCTATGGAGGAGATATCACTCGGAAAAGAAAGTTGTTGGAGAAACAAAAAGAAGGGAAAAAACGGATGAAAGCAATAGGTAAGGTGACTCTTCCCCAGGAGGCGTTTCTGGCAGTTCTCAAAACCGAAGAACAATGAGAGAAATTGCTCTATACATTCATTTTCCTTTTTGCTTGAAAAAATGTCGCTATTGCGATTTTGTTTCCTATCCTGGTCAAGGAGACGATTGCTATTCTGACTATTTTCATTCTGTGTACCAGGAATTAATGGTGCGGGGAAAAACCGATAGCATCGAGGGTGCGTCTATCAAAAGCATCTATTTTGGCGGAGGGACCCCCTCGCTGGCTTCTCCAAAAGTCTTGGGGCAATTCCTGTCCTTGCTCTCCGGCTATTTTGTCTTTTCTCCATCGATTGAGGTCACTCTCGAGGCCAATCCGGGAACGCTCCACCCCCAAAAGCTTCGTTTTTTATCCGAAATTGGGGTAAACCGGCTGAGTCTGGGAATTCAAAGTTTCAATGACCGGCATTTGCGCTTCTTAGGCCGGACCTATGCGGCAACGGATGTGTTTCGAGTGCTCGAAGAAGTGGTGAACGCCTGTCTTTTTCCCAATTACAGTGTGGATATGATTTACAGCCTTCCCTTACAAACTCTTTCCAGCTGGAAAAAGGAGATTGAATTTTTTTTTCAGTATGATCCACCTCATATTTCGATCTATAACCTCACGGTCAGTCCCCAGGTGCCTCTGTATTCTTTCTGGAAACGGCATCGAGCAGTATTTCCCAGCCAAGACGAAGAAGCCACTCTGTATCAGTGGACAAGGAAAGTTTTAAGGAAACGAGGATATGATCAGTATGAAATTTCCAACTTTGCCCGCCCCGGCTATGAGTGTCTTCATAATCTGACCTATTGGAGAAACCAAGAGTCCCTCGGTTTGGGAGTGTCGGCTTGTTCATATCTGGAAGGAAAAAGACAGAAAAATACCTGGTCATATAAACGGTATCGACAGATGATTGAATCAGGTCGTCTCCCAACAGTTCTACATGAGATCCTTCCTCCGCATCAAAAAATGGTTGAAGATATCATCCTGGCTCTTCGCACCCGCGAGGGTATCAGTCGGGACCGACTTCTTCGTCACTATGCTCCGGAGATGGTTCGTCCCAAACAGACCATTCTACAGCGATTGACCACAGCGGGTTTATTACGAGAAACAAGCGATGGTTGGACATTGTCTCCTCGCGGAATACGGCTGGCCAACCAAGTTTTTGTGGAACTCATGGATTGATAGTCGCTTAAATTACTCATTTACATTTATCAATTATCGTTTGTAAAAAACCTCTTTAATATGATATTTTTATACTATGATTCCAATCCGAGATGAATTGCCGACTCGTAAGTATCCGTATATCACGGTTACTCTCATTGCACTCAATACAATTCTGTTTATTTATGAATTGATTCAGGGTCCACGACTCGATTCGCTGGTTCTACGAGCGGGGTTGGTTCCGGCGGTCATCTGGGGGAAGTATTCAATTTTAGGGTCTTTTTTTCATCCCTGGTTTACCTTGTTCAGTTCCATGTTTTTGCATGGGAACGTGCTTCACTTAGCTTCCAATATGCTGTATTTATGGATTTTCGGAAATAATGTCGAGGATTTTTTAGGACACTTTCATTACCTCGTTTTTTATCTTCTTTGTGGTGTCTTTTCCGGCTTTATTCATGCCCTGATTTTTTTATCTTCAACTATACCAACCATCGGAGCCAGTGGAGCCATTGCCGGAGTGATGGGAGGCTACTTCATTCTCTTTCCCGAAGCCAGGGTACTGGTCATGCTCATCCTGGGTTTTTTTGTTCAATTTGTCAAAGTACGGGCAGTATTGGTATTGGGACTTTGGATCCTTCTTCAGGTCATCTCAGGATTATCATCTCTCGGAATGAGCAATCGGGGCGGGGTTGCCTGGTTTGCCCATATTGGGGGGTTTTTGCTTGGCGCTTTCTGGTGTAAAATAGCTTCCACCAAGTATTATCGTAACCATTATTGGTAAGATGACGACCATGACAGGAAAATACCCTGGTATCATCAGAGTAATAAAAACTCATCCTGCCTATAAAGAGCATTGTGTATAAATATGGATGTCATTTTGCTTCATTTTGTTCTTTTTTTAGGGTAGACCGCCATGCTGCTACGCAGCACCATAGAAGATGGAAACACCAAAATGTTGAGGTGTTGAGGCGTTGAGTTGTTGAGTTGAAAAAGATAAAAAGATGAGATCCTCACGTCATACTCTTGGATTCTTTCTCCACGTGTATGCATGTTGTTTCGAATTTTTTCATCTTACGCCGTAGGCTGATATCCTGGTGTATTTCCAGGATAGACCCTCATGCCACGTTGTGGCACCAGATGAGAATGAAAACTTTGAGGGTCTATCCTTTCAGTTTTAGTCTTTTCTGTTTTTCAATCTTAAGCCGTAGGCTGATATCCTGGTGTATTTCCAGGGTAGACCGCCATGCTGCTACGCAGCACCATAGGATATGGAAACTATGGCGGTTTATTTTATCCTTATTTTTGTTTTCTAAATATTTTTAAATCTTACACCGTAGGTTGTTATCCTGGTGTATTTCCAAGATAGGTTTTATGGCTGTTCAATAAGGAGGAATGAAGTTGATTATTGAGGAATTCATGCTCCCTGAAGTTCCGATAGTGAATGATTTTGATACAGTGGCGGATGTGATTCGATTCCTAAATCGTAGAAAAATATCCGGGGTGCCTGTGGTCGATTTAGAACAGAATTTAGTCGGTTATTTTTCTGGGAATGATTTTTTTCATCTGATCGAAAGTGAGGTGCGCAAAAAGGCCAGAGGAAATGTTGTTTCTTTTCACGCCTTCCGAGAAAAACTCAAAGAGTGGTTCGAGAAGGAAATTTCTGAGTTTTTGTCAGACAAGAATGAATACCTTGAAGCCAACCAGACCGAGGAAGAGGCAATCGAATTTTTCCTGCAATCTAACACAGAATTGGTGCCGGTGATACGGTTGGGAAAAGTGGTTGGAATGCTGAGTAAAACTAAATTACTCCAAGTTATGTTAGAAAATAAATAAGAGGAGGTTGACAAATGGATAAAAAAACGATTCAGGATATTCCGCAGGAGCAATTGAAAGGGAAAAAAGTACTGGTCCGAGTTGATTTTAATGTCCCTCTGAATGACAAGAAAGAGGTGACCGATGATACCCGTATCGTCGAGAGTTTGCCCACTATTCGTTATTTAGTAGAACGAGGAGCACGGGTCATTTTGGTTTCCCACTTAGGGCGTCCGAAGGGGGGACCGAAAGATGAGTTGCGGATGAACCCGGTTGCCAAAAAGTTAGAACAATTGTTAGGAAAAAAAGTTCGCAAAGCTGATGATTGCATTGGTGAACAGGTTCAAAAGATGGTCGATGAATTAGGTGACGGCGATGTGCTGCTTTTGGAAAATGTCCGCTTCTATCCTCAGGAAGAAACCAACGATCACGACTTTGCCCGCTCTTTGGCCAACTTGGCTGATATGTATGTCAATGACGCTTTTGGAACTGCTCACCGTGCTCATGCTTCCACCGCTGGAGTAGCTGAGTTTTTACCAGCCTATGCCGGTTTCTTGATGGAGAAAGAGTTAGAAGCTCTGGGTGAAAAGCTCAACAACCCGGCCCGACCCTTTTTGGCAATTTTGGGTGGAGCCAAAGTATCCAGCAAAATCGGAGTCATCCAGAAACTCATCGAGAAGGTTAATGTTCTGCTGATCGGTGGGGGAATGTCCTATACTTTTATTAAAGCCATGGGGTATGAAGTCGGGAAATCTTTGTTGGAAGAGACCATGCTTGATGAAGCCAAAAAGATTATGCAAATGGCCAAAGAGAAAGGCGTCGAACTGGTCCTGCCCGATGATTTTGTGGTGGCAGCTGAAGGCAAAACGGGCGAACCGACTTATACCGTGGCTTGGAACCACATGCCGGCTAACATGGGTGGATTCGATATTGGACCGAAAACCGTTGAAAAATTCGGTGGATATATTTTCAAGGCAAAAACCATCTTTTGGAATGGACCGCTCGGGCTTTTTGAAGTCGAACCCTTTTCCAAGGGGACAGTGGAAATCGCGAAAAAAGTTGCCCGGAGTGGCGCAGTCAGCGTGGTGGGTGGCGGCGATACCATCGCAGCCATTAAACAAGCCGGCGTTGGGGACAAAATGACTCATATTTCAACCGGTGGCGGTGCCTCCCTGGAATTCATCGAAGGGAGAAAATTGCCCGGAGTGGAAGTCCTATTGGGGAAGTAAGCATTTCCATCCGGGAAATGCAGTGGCATCACCCTCATCCTCATCTTCTCCCATCAAGGGAGAAGGGATTCAAATACTCAATTTCGTAAAATCAAACACAAAATGTTTCCCAATCGCCCTTTTTTTATTCACATTTTCTGTCTTACATCGAAGACTGATGGGAGAGGGTCAGGGTGAGGGGGGATTGAATTGAATTTTTTTTATTATGTTCAGCCAGTGGGTTCCTGGCCAGTAGGATTGATGGCATTCCGGACAAATCTTTATATTGGGGAAACTGCAACTGACATAGAGCGGAGTGAAAGGACGTTCTTCGCCTTGATTCGTGGGCTGTAAAAGAGCGTTGCAGTGCGGACATCGAGTAAAGAGATAATCCGGTCGTAGGTGAAAATGAACCATCACTTCGTGTAACTGCTTCTCGATCGATTCGGATCGAACCAGATAGGCGAGATCACCGGCTTTCTTAAATAGGGCGGTATCCCTGGTGAGCAGGGTACGGCCTTGATACCGGGCTTGAGTGAGTATTTGCATGTCGTTTAAATACCGTACATATTGAGTATCAAAACCGAGAATCCTTAGCCATCGGGAAAGCTTCCCCAACATACAATCGACAATAAATTTTTTTTCTTCCATAGCACTTTATTTTATCATGCAATTCACAAAAAATTCTCATATTTGTGTCATAATAAGAGGGTAGTTTCTGAGAATATCAATTGCTTGTTAAAAGAATCTGTCGTTGCGGGATCGACAGTCTACGACGTAGGATAAAAGAGAAAATCCTTCCTTCGGGGGGAGGGTGAAGGAGTATGAGTGGATTTTTATATTTCAGATTATTCCGGGAGGTCTGACTATGGCTGAGACGAAACCGCCATATTTTCTTGGAATTGATGTGGGGACACAAGGTTTACGAAGCGGGATATTTGATTTAAGAGGAAATGTTATCGCTCTTTCATTTTATTCCTATCCTGAATACCATCCCCGTCCTGGGTGGGCGGAGCAGGACCCGATGGATTGGTGGAAAGCTGTTCAGGACACAGTCCGACGTTGTGTCTATGAAGGGGAAATTCAACCGGAAGATATCGCTTCCATCAGTGTAAGCGCAAGCTCGTGTACGGTACTTCCGGTGGATCGATTCGGTAATCCGAAGTATCGAGCTATCATGTGGATGGATGTCAGGGCTTTTGATCAGGCAGCACGGATCAACGCCACCGAAAATCCGATCTTGAAATATGCCGGCGGTAATGAATCTCCAGAGTGGATGATCCCCAAGGCACTTTGGCTCAAAGAGAACTTTCCCGATATCTTTACCAATTCTGATTTTATCGTTGAATGTCAGAATTGGGTGGTATTCAAGCTCACCGATCGCTGGGTGACTTCACTCAACAATGCCATTTGTAAGTGGAACTATTGCCCGGTAGAGGATGGATGGCCCATCTCGTTATTGCGCGACCTTCATTTTGAAGAAGTTCTTCAAAAATGGCCACGGGAAATCATTCCGGTAGGAAAACCGGTCGGAGAATTGACCAAGCGTGCTGCCCATGAGCTCGGGTTGATACCTGGAATACCCATCATTCAAGGTGGGATCGATGCCTATGCTGCCATGATAGGATTGGACGTGGTCCATCCGCAACGTCTGGCAATTGTCATTGGTTCTTCCACCTGCCACATGGCTTTGTCGGAAAATCCCATTTTCAGTAAGGGGATTTGGGGTCCCTATTATGGAGCGGTTCTTCCTGAGATGTGGATTTTAGAAGGGGGGCAGAGTTCCACCGGTTCGATTATCAAATGGTTTAGCGATAATTTTGCTGCCCAAGAATGTCGTGAAGCCAGTGATATCGGTGAAAGCCTTTTTGATGTGCTGGATAAAATTGCCGCGCAAGTCGCTCCCGGATCCGATGGCTTGATCGTTCTCGACAATTTCCAGGGTAACCGGAGTCCTTACCAGGATCCCTTGGCCCGGGGAGCGATCTGGGGTTTCTCACTGAGCCACTCCAAAGCCCACATCCTCCGTGCCATGTATGAAGGAACTGCCTATGGAACCAATCATATCCTGGAAACACTCGCCCAAGATGGATTTGAAGTGCAGGAGATGTACGCCAGTGGTGGTGGAGCCCGCAGCAAGCTCTGGCTCCAAATTCACGCTGATGTGACCAACATTCCCATTTATCTCACCACGGTTGAAGAAGCGAGCACGGTGGGGACTGCTATTTATGCAGCGGTAGGTGCCGGATTTTACGACACCATTCCCGCCGCTACCCTCAAGATGGTTCAAATCTCCGGGCAAATTTATCCAAATAAAGAAAACCATGAAATTTACCGTTTTTATTACGATAAATACATTAAAAGCTATTTTTCCCTCAGAGATTTGATGCACGAAGTATCAGCTCGTGTCAACCGCAATCAAAATTCCGCTCGGGGACGATGAATCAACCCGGGTGGAATTTCCCTCCAATTCAATGTTTACTATCCTACCGCTCTTATCAAGTCGTTGTTAATGATTTGATATATTTTTAAAGAATGATACCTACCTGAAGTCCCCACCCAACTTTTCTAAAGGGGAGAAGGCTAAGCTGAAATATTTCAGGGGAATACTTAATGCCTGAAATGGCGAATTCCGGTAAAGATCATGCTGATGCCCAGCCGGTTGCAGGCATCGATAGAATTCTGGTCGCGGATAGAACCACCGGGCTGGATGATGGCAGTAATGCCGTGTTGAGCCGCTGTTTCCACTACATCTGAGAAGGGAAAAAAGGCATCGGAAGCCAATACCGATCCGACCTCTCTTCCTTCTGCTTTCATGCAGGCGATCTTCAGTGAATCGATGCGGCTCATTTGACCGGCACCAACTCCAACTGTCTGTAATTGTTTTGTCAATAGAATGGCGTTGGATTTGACATGTTTGGCGACGATCCAGCCGAATAAGAGATCTTCACGCTCCTGGTCGTTGGGTGATTTGTTGGTGACGATTTTCAACTGGTTGCGATCATAGGTAAGACGATCCGGATCCTGCACCAGAAAACCCCCATCCAATTTTTTCACGTCAAATAACGTAGGATTACTCAGTGGGGCTTTCAATATCCGCAGGTTTTTCTTCTCTTCAAATACCCGGAGAGCCTCCGGTTGATATTCGGGAGCGATTACCACTTCAATAAAGAGATTTTTAAACACCAATGCAGTTTCAAAGTCAACCGGACGGTTGAACGCAACAATGCCACCGTAGGCTGATACCGGGTCTCCTTCCAGGGCTTTGGCAGCCGATTGAGAGAGAACGCTGTCCACTGCCACTCCGCAGGGATTATTATGTTTCACGATGACCGTTGCTGGTTGATCGAACTCTCTTACCAGTGAATACGCAGCTTGAGTATCATAAATATTGTTAAATGAGAGTTCTTTCCCGCCCAACTGCTCAAAAGATTTCATGAAACCCTTAGGATCGAGCGAGAGGTCTTCATAAAGAGCGGCTTTTTGGTGGGGATTTTCACCGTAACGCAGTCCATCTTTCTTTTTCATGATAACTGAGAGATAAGCTGGGAAATCATCAGTCTGGTGGAGAATCAATGTGGTCAGATAGTTGGCGATCAGAGCATCATACTGTGAGCTCTTTAAAAATGCTTGGACGGCGAATTGACCCGAGAGTTCCCGGGAGAATGATCCGTTATTTTTTTCCATCTCTTCTTTGAACACTGCATACTGATCGGGAGTGGAGAGGACCACCACGTGCTTGAAATTTTTGGCAGAGGCGCGCAAGAGGGTAATGCCACCGATATCAATTTCCTCTACCACTTTATCCAATAATTGTTCACCAGAGGCGATCATTTTCTCAAAGGGATAAAGGTTACACACCACACAATCGATCGGATTGATATGATGGGTATTGAGATCTTCCACATCACTGAGGAGATCGCGCCGGGCTAATATTCCACCTTCAATGATCGGGTGAAGAGTTTTCACCCGTCCTCCTAAAATTTCAGGGAAGCCAGTTATTTCCGATACTTCTTTCACCGGATATCCCTGCTCACGAATAAATTGAGCGGTTCCACCGGTCGCAATCAGCTTGATTTTCCGCTGGTTGAGGTATGCCACCAGCTCAGCCAGCCCGGTCTTATCTGAAACACTGATTAATGCTGTTCGAATCGGTATCATGCAATCACCTCCAAGAAATGTAAAAAATCAAACATCAAAGGCACCCACCCCTCTACCCCTCTGGTAAATGGAATATAAAGTCATTCACCTCATCCCCTTGAGGGGAGGATGAGTTCTCTCATCCTTGCTATTGTATATAATAAGCGAAATTATGAAAAGGAAAATATTAAGTGGTTAAAGCATGGTTTTTCAATGAAAAGCTGGACGATGAGGGTCAACTTGAGTAATATTATATATATTTTACTGGCCGGTTTTGGAATGAGGTGTGATCGAAAAATGATTGGTTCCCGAATATTGATTGTAGGCAGTTTAAATATCGATATGGTGCTCAAGATTGACCGGATGCCAGAAACTGGCGAGAACCTGTTTGCTCGTGAATTTTCCATGTTTCCCGGTGGCAAAGGAAATAACCAGGCGATTGCCTGTGCCCGTTTGGGCCTTATGGTCTATATGGTGGGCAAAACCGGCGATGATGATTTTGGTGTCCGGCTCCGATTGAATTTAGAACAGGAAAATGTAGATTTCAATTTTGTGACCAAGCAAGCCCTGACTCACACTGGCTTGGCTTTTATCTTTATCGATACCAAAGGTGAAAATCGTATCCTGGTCGCTCCTGGAGCCAACATGAAACTATCAGTTGAGGATCTCGACAATGCTTCTCAGCTTTTTAAGACCTGCGACTATCTGATCCTCCAGTTAGAAGTTCCTCATGGCGTCGTGAAGAGCGCTATCCAGAAAGCCCATGAGAATAATGTCAGGGTCATTCTCAATCCAGCTCCAGCACAACCATTTTCGATTGAAATGCTGACCGAAATGGATATCATTACCCCCAACCAGTATGAAGCCGAAGTGTTAAGCGGGGTCAAAATTAAAACTGTGGAAGATGCCGTCCATGCTATTCAAGTGCTGGATGATCGCTGCCCGGCTCGAAAGGTGATTACCTTGGGAGAAAAAGGAGCTCTGGCGAGCGATTTGAAAAAACGTCTTATCCATCTTCTTCCCCGGACAATCGACGTGCAAGATACCACTGCCGCCGGGGATGCTTTCAACGCCGGATTAGCCTATGGGTTATCTACCGGAATGGATTGGATTCAGACCCTCAAGTTGGCCAATAACGCTGGTGCTATTGCCTGCACCCGGGTGGGTGCCCAAAGTGCCCTCCCTTACCTGCGTGATATTCATAATTTTTATTCTGTTTACGGAGAAGGTGATATTCGTTCCTATGATGTTTAGTTTATCAATTGACGAGAATTTACAAGTATTCATCCGCATGTTGTTTGCTTTTTTAGCTGGTGGGTTGATAGGCTATCAACGTGAAAAAGCAGAAAAACCTGCTGGTTTGCGGACTCATATTCTTGTTTGTATGGGTTCGACTTTGATAACCGTGGTTTCAATATATGGATTTGGAAAAATGGGAGCCGACCCTTCCCGGATCACAGCGCAGATCGTGAGTGGAATTGGGTTCCTCGGGGCGGGAACCATCTTTCGCTATGGGCCCTCGATCAAAGGATTGACGACGGCTGCCAGCCTTTGGGCGGTCTGCGGAGTGGGAATTGCCATTGGTGCCGGGCTCTATTTTGCTGCGTTTTTAGCCGTTCTTTTTATTTTTTTCGTATTGGCGCTTTTAGAATTATTTGAACAGTATTTACGAACCAAGGGATTTCATACCATTCGGATTCTGGTTAACGATGTTCCCGGTTCGATTGGAAAAATAGGGGAAACCATGGGGAAAATGGGGATCAATATTAAAAACCTTAAAATGTCCAGAGATCGCGAAGCGCTGGTCAATTGTTACTTATGGCTGGATCTACCCCCGCACATTTCCATGCCAAAGGTAGTGAGTTCTCTTCAGGAAATGGATATCGTCAAAGAAGTTGAGATTGATTAGATAGAGATGGTTGAGCAATCCTGTCCTGAAAACTACCCAGGATCTCAGCCTACGGCGTAAGATTGAAAAGATTTTGAAAAAACCTACAGGATAGACCGCCAAAGTTTCCATATCCTATGGTACTGCGTAGCAGCATGGCGGTCTATCCTGGAAATGCAGTGAAATGTAAAAGGTAAATTCTTCCGTCACCCCTGAATGTATCAATCAGGGGTCTCTTGTAATAGCAAAAGACTATGGATTCCCGATTAAAACATTCGGGAATGACGGAAGGGGTCGTTCGGGAATGGCAAACGAAGGCCTCACCTATCCTGTAAAATCATTTCGGGCTTGATAAATCAAGCCCCTACCATAAAATTGATATACATTGTAGGGGCGAAATTCATTGCGCCCGGGGTTTTCGTTGTCATATTTTGCAGCATGCAGCATGTGGGTCTATCTATTAAACCGATCATTTCATTGAAAATGAGGCTGGAATAAAATAAAATACTGAGTTAAGTTTCTATAGAAGGATGAATTATGGAAAAAATACATGTGCCCAAAGGAACCAGAGATATCGGAGATCCGGAAATATTTATCTGGTATCATGTTGAAAATATTGTCCGCGAAGTAGCTGCTCATTATGGGTATAGCGAGATCCGCACCCCATTTTTTGAACAAACCGAACTGTTTGCACGGGGGGTAGGCGAAGCCACCGATATCGTACAGAAAGAGATGTACACCTTTACCGATAAAGGTGGTCGAAGCATCACCCTTCGCCCGGAAGGAACTGCACCGGTGATGCGGTCCTACCTCGAACAGGGATTATATGTCAGTAACCCCCGAGTGAAATGGTTTTATATGGGTCCCATGTTTCGTTATGAACGCCCGCAAGCAGGACGGATGCGACAATTTCATCAGTTTGGATTTGAAACGATTGGCTATCAAAGTCCGGCCTCTGATGCCGAAGTTATTCTCCTGGCCAACCTGATTTATCAAAAGATCGGTTTAATAAATCTTCTCCTTGAAATTAATAGCTTAGGATGTAAAAGCTGCAAACCCTCATATATTCAGGCTATGAGGATTTATTTAAAAAAATACGCGTGTGATCTCTGTGAAAACTGCCGCACCAGGATCGAAATCAATCCGTTACGGGTGCTTGACTGTAAAAATGAATCCTGTCAGGCGGTTTTCCATCGAGCTGATTTTCCCAATATTCAAGATTATCTTTGTGCTGAATGTGCCACCCATCAGGAACAGCTCATCGCCATTCTCACCCACATTGGCATTCAGCATGTGATCAATCCCTACTTAGTCAGAGGGCTCGATTATTATGTGAAGACTGCCTTTGAAATCAAGACCGAAGAACTGGGAGCTCAAAATGCCATAGGAGGTGGAGGGCGATACGATAATTTATCCGATGTGTTAGGGGTTCAAGGAATTCCAGGAGTCGGATTTGCAGCAGGGATGGAAAGAATAATTCTTCTCCTCCAAAAACAAGTTGGACAGAAGGCATTCAATCAAAAACCCCTGGTTTATCTTGCCCCCCTGGATCACCAGGGAGAAAAATCGCTGCTTCAGCTTTCAATGCGGTTAGACCATTTAGCCATTCCTTTTTATCTGGAATTTGCTGACAAAGGCATCAAATATCATTTGAAAAATGCTCAAAGGATGAACATTCACCATATCGTGATTGTTGGTGAAGAAGAGTGTCGAAATGGAGCCTATTCGATAAAAAATCTCCAAACCGGAGAACAGAAAACCATTCCTCAAGAGGCTCTGGTCAGTGATTTACTGGGAGCGTGTCAAAATGTTGCGAACACATAACTGCGGGATGCTGCGCAAGGAAGATGTTGGGAAAGACGTATGTTTAACGGGTTGGGTGAATCGTCGTCGGGATCACGGAGGAGTGATCTTTATCGACTTGCGTGATCGCTGGGGACTGACTCAATTAGTAATTGATTCCATCAATCAGGAAATCTACCAACGCGCCAATACCGTGAAGAACGAATACGTTCTTCAGGTGAAAGGAAAAGTCCGACTCCGTCCTGAAGGCCTGGCTAATTTAAAGATACCAACCGGGGAAATCGAGTTGGAAGTTACTTCGCTTTCTATTCTTTCCGAAGCGAAATTGCTCCCTTTTGAAATCGAAGAAAAAAACGAAACCGACGAAAGCTTGCGGTTCCGTTACCGTTATATAGATTTACGGCGAAAACGAATGCAAAACAACATGTTTCTCCGTCATCAGGTGTGTCAAAGCGTTCGTCATTTCCTTTCCGATCATCAATTTATCGAGGTTGAAACCCCCTGTCTTACCAAAAGCACTCCGGAAGGGGCACGCGACTTTCTGGTTCCCAGCCGACTGAACGAAGGGTTTTTTTATGCACTTCCTCAATCTCCCCAACTTTTCAAGCAAATATTAATGATAGCGGGATTCGATCGCTATTTTCAAATCGTCAAATGTTTTCGCGATGAAGACCTCCGTGCCGACCGTCAACCGGAATTTACCCAGGTTGATATCGAAATGTCTTTTATCGAACGGGAAGATATTCTTCAACTCATTGAAAACATGATGACAGTGGTATTTCATGAAGTATTGGGGGTAACAGTCGATATCCCGTTTCCCCGTTTGAGTTACGACGAAGCCATGAGTCGTTATGGATGTGATAAACCGGATTTACGAATCCGCTTGACCATTGATGATCTGTCGAATTGTTTCGACGGTGAGCCCGGTTTCATTACCAGAGAAGGGGCATGGAAAGGTATCTTTTTCCCGGAATGGAAGGGTTTTTCCCGTAAAAAAGCTGATTTTCTTGCTCAATCGGCAAAAGAGACTGGTGTTCCTCTGACTTGGATCAAGTGGAATAATAACGAAATCACCTCACCCTTGAAAAACAAAATATCCGAATCTGCCTGGCAGAGCCTGGTACAATCCTATCCCTTTCAAGAAAACTCGGTGCTATTGGTGAGTTGGGGTGATCCTAAAAAAGTCCTCCCCTATTTAGGAAATCTTCGGTTGACAGTGGGGAAAGAGCTCAATTCGATTGAAAACCAATTCTGTTTTTGCTGGGTGCTCGATTTCCCTCTTTTTGAATGGAATCAAGAAGAAAATCGATGGGATTCTATGCATCATCCCTTTACATCGCCGATATTGGATAACCTGGACCGGTTGGATATCGATCCAGGTCAGGTCAAATCCCAGGCGTATGATATTGTTTTAAATGGTTTCGAGGTAGGCGGGGGGAGCATTCGTATTCATCGTTCCGATTTACAGGAAAAGATTTTCCGTTTGTTGAATCTCACCGAAGAGGAAATTCAACAAAAATTCGGTTTTTTTATTGAGGCTCTCCAATATGGATGCCCTCCTCACGGTGGAATCGCTCTGGGTTTGGATCGGCTGATCATGCTCATGGCTGGAGAAGAATCGATTCGAGAAGTGATTGCGTTCCCAAAAACTCAAAAAGGAACCTGCTTGATGACCGGTGCACCATCTCCTGTGGCCGATGACCAATTGCAGATTTTAGGAGTGAAGTTACGAAAGAATAAACCGCGTGAAATATAGATCCAGGCGATCTTCATACAGCGCCGATTTGAAATGGGGGTTTGGTTATGCTATTATTTAACAAAGGTGATTTGGGTTTATAGCCCTGCTATGCCGGTGATGCCATAGATGGCTTTGACCCAACATCCTTTCCCAGGGAGCTGATCTTCCGTTAAATTGTGGTTTAACGGAGACGGCACCCACTTTTTTGAGGGCAAGGATCAAAGCAGATGGCACACCACAGTGTGGGGCTAATTCGTGATACAGGAAACCCGGAGGAAGGAGTGCTTCACTGTGGAAGAGAACAAAAACCTTGAGATGCTTCACGAGGATATTGAAAACATACGACCGATCAGGCCCGGTGAACTGATTAAGGGAAAAGTGATCAAAAAAGGCGAAGAAGGCTATTTCGTCAATATCAATTATAAGGCGGAAGGCCTTCTTCCCTTTAAAGAAAAAACGATGGATGGCGAGGGGGAAGTCCTCAACGAAACCCAGGAAGGAGAAGATGTCTGGGTAGTCGTCAACCGGTTCGACGATCAGGGGTATGTCTGGTTATCCCGTGAAAAAGCCCGGTATCGTGGGGCATGGATTGATATTGAAGAGAGCATGAATAACGGGAAACCCCTTATGGCAAAAGTCCGCAAAAAAGTCAAAGGGGGGTTGACCGTTGACGTTGGAGTGAATGCCTTCCTTCCTGCTTCCTGTGTTGATAAAGTTCCTCAGAACCTCGATGATTATGTCGGTAAAAGCATCCCGGTGAAAGTCATCGAAGCCGATCGAAAAACCCGGAACGTGGTGGTTTCTCATAAAGCCATCATCGAAGAAGAAGAGACCAAAAAAAGACAGGAAACAGTATCCAGTCTCGAAGTCGGACAGATTCGTAAAGGGGTCGTGAAAAATATTACGAACTTTGGCGCCTTTGTTGATTTGGGCGGAATCGATGGATTACTCCATATCTCCGAAATTTCCTGGGGAAGAATTGGAAAATTAGAAGACATTTTCAAAAGAGGCGATGTCGTCGAGGTGCGGGTTATCGGCTGGGATCCAATTAAAGAAGAAATTTCATTGAGCATGAAACGTCTCAACCCCGATCCCTGGGAAAATATTGAAGAAAAAATTCGGGTTGGAGATACGATCAAAGGTGAAGTGATATCGATTAAGGATTTTGGGGTGTTTGTTGAAGTTGAAGAAGGCGTGGAAGGCTTGGTTCATATTTCTGATATCTCCTGGGGATATGTCAAACATCCTCAAGAAGTGGTTAAAATTGGAAATAAGGTTGAAACCCGGGTTCTGGACATCGATAAAGAAAAAAAGCGCTTATCGTTGGGTTTGAAGCAAATTTATCCCGATCCCTGGTTGACCGTCAATGAAAAATATCCGTTGGAGAGTATCGCCCGGGTACGAGTTGAACGGATCAACCCCAAGGGAGCCATCGTAGAGATAGAAGACGGTGTGGAAGGTCGCATTCCTCTGGAAGAATTATCCTGGAAACGGGTCAACAAGGTGAGTGAAGTTTTGCGACGCAACCAGCTGGTCGATGCCCGAATTATTGGGATTGATTCCGAGAACCGACAAGTCACTCTGAGTTTGAAAAAAATGAAGGAGAATCCCTGGGAAAAAGCCCAAAATCAGTGGCAAGTGGGTGATGTTATAGACGGGACGGTGCAAAGGCTGATGAATTTTGGTGCCTTTGTGGAACTGATTCCGGATGTTGAAGCACTTCTTCCCTTATCTGAATTGGATTGGGAACCGGTTAAGCACCCAGGTCAGATTCTCAAGAAAGGGCAAACTCTCCCGGTTAAAATCATTGAATTCCAGCCCGAAGAACAGCGGATTGTGGTCAGCCGTAAGGCTATTCTTCCTGATCCTTGGTTTGAAATTAAAAGTAAATACCCGGTGGGAAGCATTCATACCGGAAAAGTGGTCAGGATCGTCGACTTTGGTGTGTTCGTTGAATTAGAAAAGGGTTGGGATGGATTGGTTCATATTTCAGAAATTTCCGAAAAACGTATTTCGTCTCCCTCTGACTTGATCAAAGAAGAACAAGAAGTGAAAGTGAAAATTATCAAATTAGATGATCAGGAAAGAAAAATTGGGTTGAGCATCAAGCAAGCCCAAACCTATGGAGGAGAGAAAGATAAAGAAAAGGAAAAAGGAAAAAAAGAACCGATCACCCAGCAGAATAATGGGAAAACCACTCTGGGAGATGTCTTCGGGGAAACGTTCAGTAATTTGCTGAATAACATGAAAAATAATTCATGATCGAGGTTACCACAGTCGATATCGAGAAACGTGTCGCAGCCATTATCGCTGAGATACAACAATATGCATCTTTTTATAACCAAGTAGTGGTCGCCTTTTCTGGTGGAATGGATAGTACGGTTGCACTTTTTCTTTCCTTGCTCGCCGTAGGGAGAGAAAAAGTGCAGGCGTGTACCGTTGATTGGGAAGATTATTTCCCCCGTCGCGCCCGCGAAAACATTGATTTTTTGATTTCCCATTTTCACGCCTCCCATGTTTATCTTCCGGGTAAAAAAGTCATCGAAGAAGTGGTGCGGAGAGGGCCGGCTTGTAATCTCTGTACCAAAAAAGCCAAATTAGGTACCATCAAGAAATATTTTGGCGATGACGCTCTGATTATTGGTGGTGCCAATCAAAGCGACAGCTGGGGAATCCGGGGTTTGAAGTATGTTCGAAACACGTATTCGCCGCTATTTGATTTCACCAAGGAAGAGATCTTTGAGATCATTCAGGAGATGAATATTCCCATCCGCCGGATCGGTGAAAATCGTACCCGCGAAGGCTGTGTACTGAAACACCTCTATAAGCCTCTGGCGTCAGAATTCCATGCTCGGGCGGTCATTCGTGCCAATGCGTTGCTGCTGGACAGCTTACATCGGGACGGATTCGAAGCCGAGATCGCCAACGTAAAGATTATCGGAACTTTGCAAACCAATACCGCTTTGATAAATTGTCGACCGCTTCCCGATCCTCTCCTGAGAGACTCTCTCACCAACTTGATGGCAACGGTGAAAGAAATCGATTCGGTATATTGGATCGACCGACCCGTCAGTTTGGTTGTCCGAGCCAACCCTGGTCTCTACCGCAACCAGGAATCCCGGTATTGGATCGAAACCGGTAAACTCCAGCCGGATTTTGTCCAGCCAATCACTGTCAGGTGGATGCCATCCACCAATAGAAGGCTCCGCACCTTCCAAGTTGTCGATTTTTGGATATAATGAAGGATAAGGAATAGGAGACTCAATAAAAGGAGAGAAGAGATAAAATGACCAGCAGCGAGTTGAGGCAAAACTTCCTGAGTTTTTTTGAAAAGAAGAGCCATAAGATTCTACCCAGTGCATCATTGATACCTAACGATACCACACTCCTTTTGACCATCGCCGGCATGGTTCCGTTTAAGTCAATCTTTTTAGGCAAGGTGCAGCCGACCTTCAAGCGAGTAGTCAGTGTTCAAAAGTGCGTCCGGGTCAACGACCTGGAAAACGTCGGTCATACCGCCCGTCATCATACCTTTTTTGAAATGTTGGGAAATTTTTCTTTTGGTGATTATTTTAAAAAAGAAGCATGTCTCTGGGCCTGGGAATTTCTTACTCAATTGATCGGATTTTCTCCTGAAAAGATGTGGGTGTCGGTTCATCAAAGAGATCTGGAATCGTTTGAGATCTGGAAAAATATTGTTGGGGTACCGGAAAAACATATTGTATTTTTAGAAGATAAGGATAATTTCTGGGCATCAGGACCGATTGGCCCTTGCGGGTATTGTTCCGAAGTTTATTACGATCGTGGTGAGAGCAAGGGATGTGGGCAGGCAACCTGCGCTCCCGGGTGCGATTGTGATCGTTATCTGGAGGTTTGGAACTTGGTTTTTATGGAATTTGACCGAAAGACTGATGGAACGCTGGAAGAATTGCCGAAGAAGAATATTGATACCGGGATGGGCTTAGAACGGTTGGCATCGGTGGTGCAAGATGCAGATACCGATTATGAGACTGATCTTTTCCTGCCCATCATCCGTGAACTTGAAAAAATGTCGGGTCATCATTCTCATCAGCCCGATCTGCAGCCTGCTTTTCGGATTATTGCCGATCATATCCGCGCCATCACTTTTTTAATTGCCGACGGGGTATATCCTTCCAACGAGGGAAGGGGCTATGTATTACGACGTTTGATCCGAAGAGCTTTTCGGTTTGGAGGCAAAATTTCAGTTCACCACCCCTTTCTCCATGAATTGCTCTTTACCGTGATTGACGGAATGGAGAGTGCCTATCCGGAACTTTCCCTGCGAAGAAATATCATCTCTCAGATCGTTCTTCAAGAAGAAACCCGGTTTGAAGAAACATTGCGAACTGGTATGGTTTTTCTGGAGAATTTAATCCAGGATGCCAAGGAGAACCAAACTTATTTCCTTTCCGGGAAAGAGGTTTTCAAGCTCTATGATACCTATGGGTTCCCACCCGACGTTACCGAGGAAATTCTTCGGGAGGAGAGAGTAGGGTTCGATCAAACCGAGTTTCACCACGAAATGGAAAGGCAAAAAAAGCGTGCCCGAAAAGCCCGTGATGAAAAGACCCAGCAGATGAGAGGGGAAAAAGGAATTGAGGAAATCTTTACTGGGCTCACCAGTTGCTTTGTTGGGTACGACACTCCCTCGGTGGCGACTGAAATCATCGCTTTGTCTGATGGAGTGGATCGAATCCACCAGGTTGGTTCGGGGCAGAGAGTGATCGTTGTGCTGAACCAATCGCCATTCTATCCGGAAAAAGGTGGTCAGGAGTGGGACACCGGTTGGATCAGGTCGGAGCAGGGAGTCGTCAAGGTTGAGAAAGTATTCTCCGAATTTCTGATTGAAGGAAAAGTTGAAAACGGTCAAATCACCGAAAATGATCGGGTGATTGCTGAGATCGACCGACGCCGTCGACATCTCATCGAAATTCATCATACCACGACTCATCTTCTGCACCGGGCGTTACGGGAAGTCTTGGGATCTCAGGTCAAACAAGCCGGGTCCTGGGTAGGAGAAGATGGGTTACGTTTTGATTTTACCCATTTTGCTGCCATGTCTCTCGAAGAAATCGAGGAAGTGGAAAAAATCGTCAACCAAAAAATATTTGAAGATCACCCGGTTATTGTTAGTTATTCGAGTTTAGATGAAGCACAACGGGCGGGTGTGATCGCCCTGTTTGAAGAGAAATACCAATCCCTGGTTCGGATAGTGCGTATCAATGACTATACGGCTGAGTTGTGCGGTGGAACTCACCTGCGAAGATCATCTGAAGCCGGTCTCTTCAAAATTGTCGCCGAAACCGGTATTGGATCCGGCTTACGACGGGTGGAAGCTGTGGCTGGTCCGGCTGCTCTGAGCTATCTCCAGCGGTTCTACCACATTGGAAAAGAAATGAAAGATACGTTGGGATGCGATCTTCATCTGTGTCCTCAGACACTCACCAATCTTCTTCAGGAAAATAAGCTGTATAAAAGCGTTTTGGAGGAAAACATCCGCAAGCATGCCCGCCAAACGATTCTCGATAATCTTGCCACCGTCAGCCAGGATGATTCTCCGATATATCTCAGCCATCTCTTTATCGACAATCCTCCCGAGGTTAATTTTTTAAAAGAAATTGTCGATGATTTACGTAATAGAATAAACATAGGCCTGGTTTTGTTAGGAATCAAAAAAGGAGATTCTATTTCTGGTGTTCTGGCCGGGATTAATCTGCCAAAAAATATTGACCTGAACCGTCTTATCCGGGAAACAACCAAAAAATTCGGCGGCGGTGGGGGAGGGAAGCCGACTCTCGCTCAGTTTGGCGGCATTCCTTTTACACAATGGGATATTTTTGTCAAAGAAGTCAAACAAGTTATTGATCAAATATGAAAAATATTTTGGCGGTTGATCTGGGAGAAAAGCGGATTGGATTGGCATACAACCGCGGAACCTGCTTCGCTTTTCCCTTGAAAGTTCTATCCAATCAAAGTCAGAATCACGATGTGGGAAATATCCTTGCCATTGCCCAAGAAATCAGTGCCGAGACTATCGTGTTGGGGTTCCCATTACGCTTGAACAATACTGTGAAGATTGAAGCTCAGAAGGTATTACAATTTAAAGAAAAGTTAGCTCGACGGTTTACCGGAGATGTGGTTCTTTTTGATGAACGGTTGACCACCCAGGAAGCAGAAAAGAGATTATTGGAAGCCGATGTCAGCCGAAAGAAAAGAAAGACGGTTATCGATCAATTAGCGGCAGCCATCATATTACAGGCGTATATTGATCACCAAGAGCGATGAAAGCACACCATATCGGCCTTATCAGCGGGATTTATTTCATCTGTTTATTTATCCACCTGGCATTTTATTATTCTTCCGGGGAAGGAGATTCATCTCAAACCGTCATGATTCAACCCGGCTTGTCCAACACGGCTATTGCTCGTGAAATCCAAAACTATAAACTGATTCCTTCCTCCGCTCTTTTTGTACTCTACCTCTCTTTAAGCGATCAAAACCAGCTGATCGCTGGGAGTTATCTGATCGGAGAGAATGAGACAATAGCCCAAATTGTCAATAAATTGGTCGAAGGACGTTTTTTTAGGGTGAAAGTCACTTTTCCTGAGGGTTCAACCAGCGAACAAATGTCAGCATTGCTTGAAAAAATGGGAATCTGTTCCGGAGAAAGTTATCGGAATATCGTTCAGCGGCCAGAACTTTTCGAGCGATCGTGGCTTAAGGGCGTTACCAGTTTGGAAGGATATCTTTTTCCCGATACCTATTATTTTCCACTAAAGGTTGATTCTCGCCAGATCGTCGAAACCCAGCTCCGGCGTTTTGAAGAGCTCTACCCTGGCGATCTTCATGCCGAAAATCCTCAGAAAATCCATGAAGGGGTCATATTAGCATCCATTGTTGAAAGAGAAGCCAAAGAAAAAACCGAAAAACCTTTGGTCGCATCGGTTTTTTTTAACCGTTTGAAGTCGAATATGAAGCTGGAATCCTGTGCCACCGTTATTTATGCTTGGAATCACGAAAAGGGCATCCAAATCAAATCGCTCAGCTTGGACGATCTCAAAATTCAATCTCCCTATAATACCTATATCCACCCAGGACTCCCTCCTGCACCAATATCGAACCCGGGGCTCGATTCGCTGCAAGCGGTCATCCAGCCCACTCAATCTGATTATTTATACTTTGTGTTAGCCGAGAATGGCTTCCATTATTTCTCTAAAACCTATGATGAGCATTTAAAAAATAAAAAGAAGAATTCCATGCCATGAAAAAAATTCTGAAAAAATTCTATCCATCGCTCTATGTCGATGAAATATCAGAAATCCCTTTGGAAATGCTGAAGAAGAAGGGGATGAGTGGTTTAATCATCGATTTAGATAATACCATCGCTCCCTGGGATCAGCCGATGCTGACCCAATCAGCAGAAAAGTGGCTGTACCAGGCTAAAAACAGCGGTTTTAAAATTTGCTTGGTTTCCAATTCAATCATATCTCGGGTCAATTATTTTATGGAAGAACTGAATATTCCCGGAATTCCCATGGCACAAAAACCACGTCGGGCTTCCTTTCGTAAAGCCCTGGAGACCATGGAACTCAATGAGAAGCAAGTAGCGGTCATAGGTGATCAGATTTTCACCGACGTCCTGGGTGGGAATCGATTGAACCTGTATACCATTTTAGTGAATCCCATTAACCGGAAAGAGTTCTTTTTGACCCGCCTGGTGAGACTGGCGGAAAAGTTTGTCATTAAAAGGTTCCTTAAATGGATCGACAACCCGGAATAACTCCCCAAACCAAGCTATTAGGACTGATCGGACATCCGGTGTCCCATTCCCTGTCTCCGGTATTTCACAATGCTGCACTGGATTATTTAAACTTAGACTACGTCTATTTAGCGTTTGACGTTTTACCGGAGAATCTGACCGCAGCTGTCAGGGCACTCCGTGCGCTTGGGATAATTGGTTTTAATGTCACTGTGCCTCATAAGGAAACCATTATTACATTGCTCGATGAGTGGGATGAGCCGGCACGGTCTTTACAGGCAGTGAATACGATCATCCTCCACCATGGTCGATTGACTGGATACAATACCGATGAGTACGGCTTTACCCAGGCGCTCAACCGACACCAGGTTAACGTCAAAGGAAAGACAGCGATCATTCTTGGGGCTGGTGGTGCTGCCCGAGCAGTTCTTGCTGCTATGATTCAAAAACAAATTCAAAAGATTCTTATCTGTAACCGATCGTCCGACCGGGCATTTCAATTCCAACGCTGGGCTCAATCAGCTTTTTGTTTCAAGGTGGGAATCATACCCTGGGACCATTTCATAAACGGTTCAGCGGCAGATTTATCTGGGGTGGACATTCTGATTAATGCCACCTGTTTAGGGCTTCAACAAGAAAACATCTCCGTTCCCTGGAAGAAGATTGATAATTGTCAGTACATCATCGATGTGGTCTATTTCCGAGATGAGACACCCTTGGTGAAAGAAGCTCGAAAATGGGGTAAAATAGCATTTGACGGAAAATTAATGCTCCTTTACCAGGGAGTAAAAAGTTTTCAGCTCTTTACCAATCATGAAGCCCCAGTGATGGTCATGGAAGAGGTTTTATGTCGAGTTTTCAAAAATCCGAATGTATCGAATCAGCACATTGAGGAGACGGTATCCCATGGAAATGAGCACCCTCAATTCTAAAAAATTGGGAGAAATATTAGTTGCTAAGCATTACATCACCTTTGATCAGCTCAAGAAGGCTATCGAGGTTCAAAAAAAGACCGGAGAGAAATTAGGAGAAATTCTTCATAAACAAGGACTCGTTCAAGAAAAAGAACTCTATCAGGCACTGGCTGAACAATTGGGTACCCTCTATATTGATCTCGATACCTATGTGGTTGATCCCAACGCTGTCACCCGACTTCCTGAAAAATTTTGTCGTCAGAACCGATGTGTTCCGGTCAACGAAGAAAGCAATTTCCTAGTGCTGGCAATGGTCAATCCGGTGGATATTGTGACTATCGACCGGGCACGGATCATGACCAAAAAAGACATTCATCCGGCGATTGCTCCTCCCGATGTTATCGACAAAATCATCAATTCCTATTTTGGGAGCGGCAGCTCGGTGGCTGAAGTCCTCAAGGAAGCCGAGGAAGAAGAGGGCATGCTTTTCCTTGACGAAACCGAGGAAGTACGGATCGATCAACTCAAGGAGTTGGGAGAAGAGGCTCCTATCATCCGGGTGGTCAACATGATCATCCTTCAGGCGATCCGGGCTGGTGCCAGCGATATTCATATCGAACCCCATGAAGACCGGGTTCGTATTCGTTTCCGGGTTGACGGCATTCTTCAGGATTCAACCACCACCTCTATCAAAATCCATCCTGCTATAGTGTCTCGCATTAAGATTCTTTCGCGAATGAATATTGCCGAGAGGCGACTTCCGCAGGATGGTCGTTTTCAGGTAACAGTTGAAAATCGAACCATCGATTTCCGGGTCTCTTCGATACCGACCATATTCGGAGAGAAAATCGTTATGCGAATTCTTGATAAATCGACTTTGCTTTTAAACCTCGATCGTCTTGGGTTTGAACCTGATGACCTTCAGCGATTTTACCGAATGATCGAACATCCCTATGGCATGGTTTTGCTCACCGGACCCACTGGCAGCGGGAAAACCACCACTCTCTATTCAGCACTGAATTATATCAGTACCCCTGATTTAAATATCATTACTATCGAAGATCCTGTGGAGTATATTTTAGAGGGTATTAACCAGATTCAAGTGAAGCCGAAAATCGATTTGACTTTTGCCAATGCTCTCCGATCGATTATGCGTCAGGATCCGGATGTTATCATGGTTGGAGAAATCCGAGACCGGGAAACCGCTGAAATTGCCATTCATTCAGCTTTAACCGGTCACTTGGTGTTTTCCACACTTCACACCAATACTGCTCCTGGTGCCGTTACCCGGCTCCAGGAAATGGGTGTAGAATCGTTTTTAATCTCCTCAGCGGTGGTTGGAATTGTTGCCCAAAGATTGGTGAGAAAAATTTGCGAATTTTGTAAAACCGAAATGGAAGTATCAGGTGATGTCGCGCTCGATCTCACTGATGGAAAACAGGACCACATTATCGTTTATAAAGGGAAGGGATGTGCTCGTTGTACATCGGGATACAAGGGAAGAATCGCAGTGCAAAGTGTTTTTGATTTAGACGAAGACCTTCGCGACTTAATTCTCAAGCATGCCACCGAAAAAGAGTTGACCGAAGCTGCCCGCAAAAAGGGAATGCGAAATCTCCGTGAAAATGCCGCCCTCAAAGTCATTGCCGGAATAACTACTCTGGAAGAAATGTACCGGGTCACTTCGAATCTATAACCCCTTTTATGAAAAAATATTTACTAAATTTTTCCATAATTATGCCGATATAATTTTTAAAGGTAAGTCATTGTATCAATTTTTATTCCCCACATTTGAAGGATTCGAGAAGGGTGGTCGAAGGCCGAGGGAGCGTTTTTTGATTTCATCTCTTTATAAGAAGGAATGGTAAATAATGGATTGGGATATTCCGGAAATTCTTCGAAAAGTTGTAGAAAGTAAAGCATCTGACTTGCATATCACCGCTGGTCTTCCTCCGATATTACGTATCGATGGGAAGTTGATCCCTACTGATTACCCGGTTCTCCAACCTGAGGATACCGAAAAAATCGCCCGAATAGTCGTCAATGATGATCGTCGCTGGGAGCAATTCATTAAAAACAACGAACTCGACCTGTCGGTCGGTCTTCCTCAGACTGGTCGCTTCCGGGTCAACATCTACCGTCAGCGCGGTTCCTGCGGTTTAGCCATCCGCGCCCTCAGTTATATCATCCCCTCAATGGATGAGCTCCATCTTCCCAAGGAAACCTTAGAAAAACTGGCGGCGCTTCCTCGTGGTCTCATCCTGGTGACCGGCCCAACTGGAAGTGGAAAGTCTACTTCTCTGGCTTCAATGATCGATCACATCAACAACACCCGTGCCTGTCATATCGTCACCATCGAGGACCCAATTGAATATCTTCATTCCCATAAAAAATCCATCATCAACCAAAGGGAGCTCGGCGCCGATACCTATTCTTTTGAGAACGCCCTGATGCACGTTCTCCGTCAAGACCCGGACGTTATTTTGATCGGTGAAATGCGAAACTACGAAACAATTTCGATTGCCCTGACTGCAGCCGAAACTGGCCATTTGGTCTTTGCCACCCTCCATACCAACAACGCTCCGTCAACCGTTGACCGGATTGTCGACGTTTTCCCGCCTCATCAGCAACAACAGGTGAGAATTCAGTTAGCTGGCGCTATTCAGGGCATCATCAGCCAGCAGCTCCTTTCCCGTGCCAACGCCAAAGGCCGGATTCCGGCAATCGAAGTGATGCTGGCGAATAACGCCATCCGCAACCTCATCCGTGAGGGGAAGAGCCATCAGATCTATACTGTGATGCAAACTTCTCTGGCGGAGGGGATGATTACCATGGACCGGGCGCTCTTTGAACTCTACAAAAATGGTTTGGTGACTTGGGAAGATGCAATCAGTCATGCCATTGATCAGAAAGAATTCAAACTCTGGAGGAACCGTTCCTGATGGCGACCTATGCCTATAAAGTACGTGATGCCTCGGGGCTGATTCACGAGGGGAAAATCGATGCCACGACCGAAAGAGATGCGGTCATCAATCTGCGCGACCGTGGATTTTACGTTACTTCTATCGCCGAAGACCGACCAGCTGGTCTCAAAAAAGAACTCACCCTGTTTTCAACCACCAAGGCCAAAAAAATCAATCTCAGGGATCTGGCTCTTTTCAGCCGGGGGATCGCCACCATGCTTGAAGCTGGCGTTCCGCTCATAGCAGCCTTGCAGAGTAGTAGCAGTCAAACCGCCAATAAAGGTTTTGCTCTGATTATCGAAGAAATCGCCGCGAAAATCGAACGGGGCTATTCCTTTTCTCAGGCTCTGACCGAATACCCCAAAATCTTTGACCGGGTCTTTATGGGTATGATCCAATCCGGTGAAGCGGGCGGAAACCTCGACTGGGCTCTCGGGCGTCTATCTGATTACCTGGAATGGGAAAAAGACCTCCGGGATAAGGTTCAATCTGCTATGTATTATCCCATGATTCTGACTATCGCCATGGTGGCCGCCTCATTTTTTATGGTTTATTTTGTTTTTCCGCAGTTCTTGCTCTTATTCGAAAGTTTTAATATTGAGCTCCCGATGATCACCAAGATTTTAATGGCAGTCATTCGTTTTATGAATGCTTTCTGGTATCTGGTGTATGGTGGGTTGATTGGAGCGGTCATTGGATTTTATATGTATGTCTCTTCTGAAAAGGGGAAAAAGTGGTGGGACCAAAAAAAACACGGTCTCCCACTTTTTGGCGAGCTCTTTCGGAAATTGGTGGTTTCCCGTTTTTGCTGGATCATGAACGGACTCTTGCGCAGCGGTATGCCCATGGTTCAATCATTGGAGGTGATTTCTTCGGCAGTGGGAGATTATTATATGCGTGATATTATGCTTGAAATCGCTGAAAAAATCCGGAAAGGGAGAAATCTCTCACAATGCGTCAAAGAGTATGAATTTTTTCCTCCCATTGTGACCCAGATGGTCAGCGTGGGTGAAGAATCGGGAAACCTGGAAATGACCTTGGGGAAACTCTCTGAACTGTATGACAAGGAAATCGGGATATTCGTGGGGAGAATTTCGACGACGATCGAACCAGTCTTGACGGTCATCATTGGTGTTGGTATATTTATTTTAGCTTTAGCATTTTTCCTTCCTATATTTGAAATGGCATCGCAAGGGATGGCTGGAGGAGGGTGATACAGTTCCTGCACTCTTTTTAACCTATTGGTTGATTTGAGTTAAAGTTTTGGTGGATATTGTCGATAATTAATAACTCAACTTTCGCAGTTCAATAATATCACTTTTTCTCTCAACCATGCTGGAAGACTATTTACAAAATAGAAGAGTAGCTCTTTAATTTTTTCTTCCGATAGGACGAGGACCTGTTTGAG